>Ga0209378_1002961_pt1 | contig 11555 bp, 9 predicted proteins | sample GraSoiAngelo_156_FD_186170 | JGI IMG/M metagenome (GOLD analysis project Ga0209378, IMG submission 186170) | Grasslands soil microbial communities from the Angelo Coastal Reserve, California, USA - 14_1009_13_40cm (SPAdes) (version 2) | ecosystem: Environmental > Terrestrial > Soil > Grasslands ... | reverse complement strand
GATCGTGATCCTGGCAAAGGCGCTCGCCCTGGACTATGCCGCGCGCGGCATCCGGGTGAACGCGCTGTGCCCCGGGATCATCGACACGCCAATGCTGCGCCGCTTCGCCGACGCGATGCCCGACCCGGCGGCCGCCTGGACGGCCTACGGCGCCGCGCAGCCGATGGGGCGCCTGGGAACACCGGAGGAGTGCGCCGCCGCCGCGCTTTGGTTGGTGTCGAGCGACGCGTCGTTCGTCACGGGAGTCGCGCTCCCGGTGGACGGCGGGTTCACCGCCATGTGACGCGCATGCCGACCACGATCACCGCCCTCGACACCTTCGACATCCGCTTCCCCACCTCGCGCGAGCGCGATGGGTCCGACGCCATGAATCCGGACCCGGACTACTCGGCCGCCTACGTCATCCTGCGAACCGGCACCGGGCTCGAGGGCCACGGCCTCACGTTCACGATCGGCCGGGGCAACGAGTTGTGCGTCGCGGCGATCCGCGCGCTCGCGCCCCTCGTCCGGGGACTGACCCTCGAGGAGATCAAGGCTGACATGGCACGGTTCTGGCGCCGGCTGACCGGCGACTCGCAGCTCCGCTGGGTCGGCCCCGAGAAGGGCGTCCTCCACCTCGCGACGGCCGCTGTCGTGAACGCCGTCTGGGATCTCTACGCCAAGGCGGAGGGCAAGCCGCTGTGGCAGCTGCTCGCGGGCTTCTCGCCCGAGGAGCTGGTCCGGTGCATCGACTTCCGCTACCTGACCGACGCGCTGACGCGACAGGAGGCGCTCGACATTCTGAGGAGGCACGAGCCTACGCGCGCCGAGCGGGAGGCGGAGATGCGCGCCCGCGGGTACCCCGCCTACACGACCTCGGCGGGGTGGCTCGGCTATCCCGACGACAAGATCCGCCGGCTCTGCCGCGAGGGCGTGCGCCAAGGCTGGTCCCACTTCAAGATCAAGGTGGGACGCGACCTGCAGGACGATCTGCGGCGCGCAGGCCTAGTCCGCGCCGAGATCGGGCCGGATCGAAAGCTCATGCTCGACGCCAATCAGGTGTGGGACGTCGGCGCGGCTATCGCGAGTATGCGCGAGCTGGCGCGATTCGATCCCTGGTGGATCGAGGAGCCGACGAGCCCCGACGACGTCCTGGGCCACGCAGCCATCGCGAAAGCCGTGGCTCCGATTGGCGTCGCCACCGGCGAGCAGTGCCACAACCGCGTGATGTTCAAGCAGTTGATGCAGGCCGGGGCGATCCGTTTCTGCCAGATCGATAGCTGCCGGCTGGGCGGCGTCAACGAGGTGCTGGCGGTGCTGCTGCTCGCCGCCAAGTTCGGCATCCCTGTGTGCCCGCACGCCGGCGGGGTCGGCCTGTGCGAGTACGTGCAGCATCTCGCGATCTTCGATTACATCTGCGTGAGTGCCTCGCTCGAAGACCGGGTCGTCGAGTACGTGGACCACCTGCACGAGCACTTCGTCGATCCAGTAGTGATCCGGAACGGCCGCTACATGCCGCCCACGGCCCCCGGCTACAGCATCACGATGCGACCAGAGAGTCTCGTGACCTACGCCTATCACGGAGACCAAACATGAACACGCAACGCGTCGTCGTTTTCGCCCTCCTGCTCCTTCTCCCCTCGGCACGCGCCGCGCCGGCCCAGGATTTCACCCAGGAAACCGCGGCGCAGCGCGACACCCGCATGGCCTGGTGGCGCGATGCGCAGTTCGGGATGTTCATCCACTGGGGCGCCTACGCCGTCCCCGCGGGGACGTACAACGGGGAGCGAATCGCCGGCATCGGCGAATGGATCATGAGCCGGGGACACATCCCGATCGCGGAGTACGAGCAATTCGTCCGGCGATTCAACCCCGTCCAGTTCGACGCCGACGAGTGGGTGCGCATCGCCAAGGACGCCGGGATGAAGTACATCATCATCACCTCGAAGCATCACGACGGCTTCGCCATCTTTGATTCGAAAGTCTCGAGCTACGACATCGTCGACGCGACCCCGTACCAGCGCGACGCCATCAGGGCGCTCTCGGAGGCGGCCCACCGGGCCGGCCTCAAGTTCGGGGTTTATTACTCGATCATGGACTGGCACCACCCCGACGCGCAGGGTCCGAACTTTCCCGAATACAATTCGCGCACGTGGAGCAATCCGAATTTTGGGCGCTACGTCGAGACCTACATGAAGCCGCAGCTAAAGGAGCTGCTCACCCAGTATCCGTATATCGACGTGCTCTGGTTCGACGGGGAATGGGTCGCCGACTGGAATGACGATCGGGGCCGCGATCTGTACAACTTCGTCCGCCGCATCCGGCCCAGTCTCATCGTGAACAACCGCGTGGGGCACACGCGGCAGGGGCTCTCCGGGCTCAATCAACAGGGCCAGATCGGGCTGGGCGACTTCGGCACGCCGGAGCAGCGCGTGCCTCCCGAGGGGCTGCCGGGTGTCGACTGGGAAACGTGCATGACGATGAACGACACCTGGGGCTACAAGTCGTACGACGACGACTGGAAGGACACGCGCACCCTGCTCCGCACGCTGATCGACGTCGCCTCGAAGGGCGGCAACTTCCTGCTGAACGTCGGGCCGACGGCCGAGGGCGTGATTCCCCAGCCGATCGTGTGGCGCCTGCACGAAATGGGCGATTGGATGCGCGTGAACGGCGAGGCGATCTACGGCACCACGGTGAGCCCGTACGGAATGCCGGACTGGGGTCGTTACACCGCCAAGCGCGGCAAGGCGTACGCCATCGTGTTCGACTGGCCGAAGGATGGGCGCCTCGCGCTGACCGGCGTAAGAGACCGGCCGCTGCGCGCTTACCTTCTCACCGACGGCAAGCCGATCGCGGTGGAGCAAGCCGACTCAGGGTTCGTCGTGCAGCTGCCCAAGGTGCCGCCCAGCAGCATCGCGTCGGTCCTGGTGCTCCAGACGACGAGTCAGGGAGCCCAGTGATCGAGCAGGCGGTGCGGATGCGCGCCGCAGTACTCGTCGGCGTGGACCGGATCGACGTGCGTGAGGTCGCCTGTGAGAGTCCGGCGCCCCGCGAGATCCTCGTGCGCGTCACGGCCGTCGGCCTGTGCGGCACCGACTTCCATATCGTCGCCGGGCACGCCAATTACAACCGCGACGCCCGGGGACGCCCCATCCCACTCGCCGATGCCCCGCAGATCCTGGGGCACGAGATCGCCGGCGTCGTCGAGGCGGTGGGCACGGACGTGCGTGACCTCACCACCGGGGACCGCGTCGTGGTCGATCAGGGACGGAATTGTGTGAGCGAAGCGCGCTCACCGCTGTGCGAGTACTGCGCCGGCGGCGACTCGCATCAATGCGAGTTCTACCGCGAGCACGGCATCACCGGCCTCCCCGGAGGACTCGCCGAGTTCCTGACGATCCCGGCGGTGAATGCCGTGCGCGTCACGTCCGACCTGGAGCCGGCCGTCCTCGCCCTCACCGAGCCTCTCGGCTGCGTCGTGCACTCGTCGGACGTGTTGGCGCGAGCGCCGGCGCGATATGCCCGGCCGCGAAGCATCGTGATCCTCGGCGCCGGTCCCGCGGGCCTGTTGTTCGTCCAGTATCTGCGCCAGGTGCTCGGCTTCGATGGCATCCTGCTCGTCAGCGAGCTCAATGCCAGGAAGCGCGCGCTCGCCGAGCAGCTTGGCGCGGAGACGATCGACGCAAAGACCGATGTGGAGGTTGTGGAGGTTGTGGAGGAAAAGACGCACGGGCGGCGGGCAGAGCTGCTGATCGAGGCCACCGGATCGGGGCCCGCGTTCGCGACGATTGCGGGCCTCATTCGCAAGCAAGCGACGGTGCTGATGTACGGACACGGTCACGCAGGGGTGGACTTGAGCGTTTTGAATGCGCTGCAGTTCCTCGAACCTACCCTGCTCTCCCCCGTCGGCGCCTCGGGGGGGCACGTGGCCGACGGCCGGCCGTCCACGTATGTGCGCGCGTTGCGACTCATCGAGCAGGGACAGGTGGACGTCGCCGCCATGATCACCCATCGCTACGCCTCGCTCGACGTGGTCGCCCGCGTGTTCGCGGGCGAGCACCGCGCACCCGACTACGTGAAGGGCGTGGTCACGCTCTGATGCGGGTCTCCCTGTTCGTCACGTGCCTCGCCGACCAGATCTGGCCCTCGGCGGCGATCGGCGCGGTGCGCGTGCTGCGACGGGTCGGCTGCAGTGTCGAGTTCGACGACCGCCAGACGTGCTGCGGGCAACCCGCGTTCAACACCGGGTACCGCGCGGAGGCGCGCGCGTTGGCCCGGCGATTCATCGAGATCTTCGAGGCGGCAGGTGCGGACGCGATCGTCAGCCCGTCGGGCTCCTGCACGGCCATGGTGCATCACTACTCCGATCTGTTCGAGGACGCCGCCTGGCGCGCGCGCGCCAAGGCCGTCGCCGAGCGCACGTACGAGCTGAGCACGTTTCTCGTGAACCGGTTGGGCGTCGACGACGTCGGGGCGAGTTTTGCCGGACGGCTCACGTGGCACGACGCCTGCCACGGCCTGCGCGACCTCGGGTTGAAGAGCGAGCCACGGCGCCTGTTGCGCCACGTGCGCGGCGCCGAGCTGGTCGAGCTGCCGAATGCCGAATCGTGTTGCGGGTTCGGAGGAACGTTCTCGGTGAAGCACCCGGAGATCTCGGTCGCGATGCTCGACGAGAAGGTCGAGGCGATCGAGGCGGCGGGAGTCGACGCCGTGGTCTCGGGCGACGCCAGCTGTCTCATGCAGATCGGCGGCCGGCTGTCGCGCCGCGGGTCGTCGGTCCGCGCGCTGCATCTCGCGGACGTGCTGGCGTCCACCGCATGACGTTCGAGGCCGGCGCGCGGGCGGCGCTCAGCGACGCGCAGCTCCGGGGCGCCTTGCGCCACGCAACGACGTTGTTCGCTGAGAAGCGGCGCGCGGCCATGGCCACGGCCCCCGATTGGGAGGGGGCGCGTGACCGTGCGCGGGCGATCAAGGACGAAACGCTGCTCCACCTCGATCGTTACCTGGACCAATTCACGGGCAACGCCGAACGCGCCGGCGCGAGGACGCACTGGGCGCGCGACGACGCCGAAGCGTGCGAGATCATCGGGCGGATCGCCGAGCAGCGGGGCGCCCGCACGATCGTCAAGAGCAAGAGCATGGCGACGGAGGAGATCCACCTCAACGCCGCGCTGGCGCGGCGCGGCATCGAACCGATCGAGACCGATCTGGGCGAGTACATCATTCAGCTGGCCGGAGAGACGCCGTCGCACATCGTAGCCCCGGCGATCCACAAAACGAGAGGACAGATCGCCGCCCTGTTCGCGGAGAAGCTCGGGATCGAGCCATCGGACGACGCAGCGGCGTTGACGGCCGCGGCCCGGCAGGCGCTGCGCCGCCGCTTTGCGGAGGCGGATCTCGGCATCAGCGGCGTCAACTTCGCGGTCGCGGAGACGGGAACGATTCTGATTCTCGAGAACGAGGGGAACGCGCGGCTCACCACCAGCGTGCCGCGCACGCACATCGCGCTGATGGGGATCGAGAAGGTGATCCCGCGGTTCGCCGACCTCGAAGTGTTCCTGCAGCTGCTGCCGCGCTCGGGCACGGGCCAGGTGCTCACGGCCTATCAGTCGCTGCTCACCGGAGTGAAGCAACGCCCGGACGACGAGGGGCCGGAGGAGCTGCACATCGTGCTGCTCGACGCCGGCCGATCCCGCATGCTGGCGGCTCCGGTCACGCGGCAGGCGCTCGCGTGCATTCGCTGCGGGGCATGTCTCAACGCCTGCCCCGTATACCGGCAGATCGGCGGCCACGCGTACGGTTCGGTGTATGCCGGTCCGATCGGCGCCGTGTTGACGCCGCAGCTGATCGGGATCGAGCGATCGGCCCACCTGCCCTACGCCTCGAGCTTGTGCGGCGCGTGCCGCGACGTCTGCCCAGTCAAGATCGACATCCCGGCGCTGTTGCTCCACCTGCGTGGTCAGGTGATCGAGCAGCGCGCGGGCAAAAGTCGGTTCCTCGAGCGCCTGGCATTTCGTTGCTACGCCGCCGTCATGGCGCGGCCTCGCGTGTACGAGTGGACGATGCGCCTCGCCCGCATCTTGCGGATCGTGCCGCCGCTCCCTGCATGGACCAAGTGGCGCGATCTGCGCCCGCTCGCGCCGCGGAGCTTCCGGGAGGAATGGCGGGCGGGCCTGCGCGACGAGGGAGTGTCGTGATCCGAACGGACGACGCGCGCGGGCAGATCCTGCGTTCGATTCGCGAGAGCCTCGCCGCGAGCGTTCCCCTCGACGCGATAGCGCACGCCCCACGGCGGCACTCGCCTCACGTGCCCCCAGGCCCCAGCCTCCAGGCACCGGATTTAGTGCCCCGCTTCACCGAGCAGCTGAGCGCCGTCGGCGCCCAGTGGACGCTCGTGCGCGGCGAGGTCGAAGCGGCGCGCGTCCTGCGCCGGCTCCTGAGCGATGCGGGAGCCCGGCGTGTAGCCGGCTCGGACGCGCCCCTGGTCGCGCGACTCCTCCCGGAACGCCTCACCCGTCTCACGCGTGATGAGCTGTTCACCTGCGATGCCGGCGTGACCACCGCACAATGGGGAATCGCCGAGACGGGCACGCTTGTGCTCGAGTCGGCGCGGGAGCGGAGCCGGCTCGCCTCGCTCGTGCCGCCGATGCATGTGGCGCTCCTGTCCACGAGCCGCATCTGCGCGTCGCTGGCGGACGCGCTAGCCCGGGTGGACGTCGCCAGCCACGCCATCACGTTGATCACCGGACCCTCGCGGACCTCGGACATCGAGCTTACGCTGGTGGTGGGCGTGCACGGTCCCCAGGTGGTTCACATCCTGCTGCTCGAGGAGGAAGCGCAATGAAGCAGGCTCTCGCCGTCTTCGCGACCGCGCTATGCATCGCTGCCTGCAGCAAGTCCGGTTCACGCGCCAACGGCCTCACGATCGCGGTGATCCCCAAGGGCACGACGCACGAGTTCTGGAAAAGCATCCACGCCGGCGCCGTCCAGGCCTCGCAGGAGCTGTCGGCGCAGGGGCAGCCGGTCAGGATCATCTGGAAGGGACCGCTGCGCGAGGACGACCGCGAGCAGCAGGTCCAGGTCGTGGAAGGGTTCTTGAGCCAGGGGGTCCAGGGCATCGTGCTCGCACCGCTCGACAACGTCGCTCTGGTGCGCCCGGTCGAGGAAGCGCGGCGCGCCGGCGTGCCCACGGTGATCATTGATTCGGGGCTCGAAACCGATTCCACCGTCAGCTTCGTCGCGACCGACAATTACAAGGGTGGGCAGATGGCCGCCGACCGCCTGGGTGTCCTCCTCAATAACCGCGGCGTGGTCCTGCTCCTGCGATACGCCGAGGGATCGGCGAGCACCACGGAGCGCGAGCGCGGCTTTCTCGAGCAGCTCAAGGCGAAGTATCCCGGGATTCGCGTCGTGTCGTCGGACCAGTACGCCGGTCCGACGCGCGAGACGGCCAAACGGGCGTCGGAGAATCTGCTCAATCGCTTCGGTAGCGGTCTGCAAGGCATCTTCACGGTGAACGAGTCCTCGACGATCGGGATGCTCCTCGCGTTGCAGGACATCGGCCTCGCCGGCAAGGTTCGCTTCGTCGGATTCGATGCCAGCGCCATCCTGCTCGACGCGATCAAAGCCCGGCAACTCGACGGCATCGTGGTGCAGAACCCGATGCGCATGGGGTACCTCGGCGTGAAAACGATGGCCGACTACCTGCGCGGCAAGCCGGTCGAGCGCCGCATTGACACGGGGGTCATGCTCGTCACCGATGCGAATCTGGACTCCGCGGCGACGCAGGAGGTCATCCACCCGCCAATCGCGCGTTATCTCACCGAGCAATGAGTCTGCTCGAGATCCGAGGCGTCGCCAAGCGGTTCGGCGCGACCGTCGCGCTCGATGGCGTCGACTTGACGCTCGAGCCGGGCGAGGTTCGCGCGCTGATCGGCGAGAACGGCGCCGGCAAGAGCACCCTCATGAATATCCTGGCCGGCGCCGTCCGCGCCGATCGGGGCGAGATGGAGATCGAGGGACGGCTGTACGCCCCCAACTCGCCGCTGGACGCGCGGCGCCGGGGCATCGCCCTGATTCATCAAGAGCTTTCGCTGTGCCCCCACCTCACGGTAGCCGAGAACATCCTGCTCGGCATCGAGCCGTCGCGCTGGGGGTGGATCGACGGAGACGCGGCGCGGCGGCGGGCGCTGGCACTGCTCGAGCACTTCGGCCACCCGGACCTCCATCCTGACCGGCGCGTCGGCGCGCTCCCAATCGCCGCGCAGCAGGTAGTCGAGATCTGCCGCGCCTTGGCGGCGGACGCGCGCATTCTCCTCATGGACGAGCCGACGAGCAGGTTCCAGCGCGAGGATGTGGATCGCCTGTTCGAGCTGATCCGGGGCCTCGCCGCTCACGGGATGGCGGTGATCTACATCAGCCATTTCCTCGAGGAAGTGCGGGAGATCGCCGGCCGATACACCGTGCTGCGCGACGGTCGGAGCGTGGACGCGGGCGATATCGCCCAAGCGACGAGCGAGCACCTGATCGCACAGATGGTGGGCCGCGAAATGGGCGGGCTGTTTCCCACTCGCGCCCGCGCACCAGGTGGCGAAGTGATCCTCGCCGTGCAGGACGTCGCCGCGCCGCCGGCATTGAAGGAAGCCAGCTTCGAGCTGAGGCGCGGCGAGATCCTCGGGATCGCGGGGCTGATGGGATCGGGCCGGACGGAGCTTGTGCGCGCGTTGTTCGGTCTTGAGTCTGGCGCGTCGGGGCGCATCGCGCTGTTGGGCCGCGCGCTCGCCGTCCAGCGCGCCACGGCCGGCCAGCGCCTGAATCAGGGATTCGGCTACCTGAGCGAGGACCGAAAGCGCGAAGGACTCGCGTTGCCGCTCTCGATCGCCGACAACCTGACGGCGACGCGGCTCTCGGCGGTGTCGCCTGGCTGGGGGTGGCTCGATCTGCGCCGCCAATGGGCGGTGGCGCGGCGGTGGATGGACGCGCTGCGGATTCGGGCCGAGGATCCCGTGCAGCCGGTGCGTGCGCTGTCGGGCGGGAATCAGCAGAAGGTGGCGGTCGGGAGGCTGCTCAATCAGGATGCGGAGGTCCTGCTGCTCGACGAGCCCACACGCGGAATCGACATCGGCAGCAAGGCGCAGATCTACGAGACGATCGCACGCTGTGCCGAGGATGGGAAAGCGGTGCTCCTTGTCAGCTCCTACCTCCCCGAGCTGTTCGGGCTGTGCGACCGCTTGGCGGTGATGAGCCGGGGGCGGCTGTCGGCGGCGAGGCCGATCGAGGAATGGACGCCGCAGACGGTGTTGGCGACGGCGATTGGGGAGCCAGGTCCGTGACCCCCATGCCGCCCGGCGCTATACTGGAACGGGTGACGGAGAGTGCAACACACGCCGATGCCCTCCGCAACCACGAGCGCGACTACGACGCGCTGGCCGAGCGGCTCGCTCGCCGCGGGCAGCGCGCCGAGACGGTGGTGCAGGCAGTCGGTCGCTTCGCAGTCGCCGTGCCGTCCTGGGCGCTCGGCACCGGCGGGACCCGGTTCGGGCGCTTCCCCGGCCCCGGCGAGCCACGCACGCTCGCAGAGAAGCTGGCGGACGTTGCTGTCGTCCACCGTCTAACCGGGGCCGCGCCACGCGTCTCGCTCCACATCCCCTGGGACGAGCCCGATGACGTCGCTGCGCTGCGCGCCCTCGCCGCCGAGCTCGGCCTCGGATTCGACGCCGTCAACTCGAACACGTTCCAGGACCAGCCGGGCCAGCCGCTGAGCTACAAGCTCGGCTCCCTTAGCCACCCCGATGCTGCTGTGAGGCGGCAGGCGGTGGAGCACCACCGGCACGTCATCGAAGTGGGGCAGGTGCTCGGCGCCGACGCGATCACCGTTTGGCTCGCCGACGGCTCGAATTACCCGGGGCAAATGTCGCTGCGCCAGAGTTTCGACCGCGTCCTGGACTGCCTCCGAGATGTCTATGCCGCACTACCCGCCGGATGGCGGCTGTTCACGGAGCACAAGCCGTACGAGCCCGCCTTCTACGCCACGGTCGTGCAGGATTGGGGCAGCTCGCTGCTCCTCGCGCAGGCCCTGGGCGAGCGGGCGCAGTGCCTCGTCGACCTCGGGCACCATCTGCCCAACACCAACATCGAGCTGGTGGTGGCGCGGCTGCTCGGCGCGGGGAAGCTCGGCGGCTTCCACTTCAACGACTCGAAGTACGGTGACGACGACCTCACGGCCGGCTCCATCAAGCCGTACGGGCTGTTCCTCATCTTTCACGAGCTGGTGCTCGCCGAGCGCGAGCGGCTCGCCGGGTTTCGGCCGGCGTACATGATCGACCAGAGCCACAACATCAAGGACCCGATCGAGGACCTGCTGCAGACGGTGGACCAGCTCCAGCTTGCATACGCGAAGGCGCAGCTGGTCGATCACGCGGCGCTCACCGAGTACCAGGAGTCCGGCGATGTGCTGCTGGCGGAGCGCGCCCTCAAGGACGCGTTCGAGACGGACGCGCGCCCGCTGGTGGCGGAAGCGCGCCGCCGCGCCGGCGCCGCGCTCGACCCGGTGCTCGCGTTCCGCGCGTCGGGCTACCGGGCGCGCGTGGCGGCACAACGCAGCGGCGGCGGGTATGTCCCGCCGCAGAGCCTCTAGGCCATGGCGCCGGCGCCGCCCAGCTATCTGGCGATCGACCTCGGCGCGTCGAGCGGCCGGGCGGTGCTCGGGACGCTCGAGCCACTGCCGCAGGGATGGCGGGTCGCGACTTGTGAGGTGCACCGCTTCCGCATCCCGATGATCGAGCAGGCGGGGCACCTCTACTGGCAGGTGGACGCAATGTGGGACGAAGTCCGCACCGCCCTCGCCGCGGCGCTGGAGCTGGCGCCGGCGCTCCAGTCGGTGTCCGTCGACAGTTGGGCCGTGGACTACGTCCCGCTCGGCGCGGACGGCGCGCCGCTCCGGCTCCCCTACTCCTACCGCGACCCGCGCACCCGCGGACGGTTGGCCGAGATGCTGCGTCGCGTCGACGCGGATCGGTTATATGCAGTGACCGGGATCCAATTCCTGGAATTCAACACACTCGCCCAGGTGGTGTCGGATCTGATCGACGAGCCGGAGGTCGTGGCACAGACGCGCTCACGGCTGCTCGTCGCCGACTACTTCCTCTACCGTCTGAGCGGCCGCGCCGTCGCCGAACGGACGATGGCGAGCACGACGCAGCTATTCGACGTGCGGGCCGGCGCGTGGTCGCAAGATGTGATCCGGGCGGCCGGTGACGATCCCGCGCGCTGGCCGCCGATCGTGAACCCGGGCACGGTCCTCGGTCCGGTGCTGCCGGATGTGCTGCCTGCCGCGGCTCGCGGCGCTGGGCGCGGCCCTCTCGTGGTCGCGTCGTGTTCGCACGACACGGCCGCCGCCGTCGCGGCGGTGCCGGCGGCGGGCGACGAGCCGTGGGCGTACATCAGCTCCGGCACGTGGTCGCTCGTGGGCGCGGAATTGCGGGCGCCGATATTGACGACGGCGGCGCGCCGGGCGGGCTTCACGAACGAGGTCGGGCTCGACGGGACGATCCGCTTCTTGAAGAACCGCACCG
>Ga0209378_1002956_pt1 | contig 11577 bp, 10 predicted proteins | sample GraSoiAngelo_156_FD_186170 | JGI IMG/M metagenome (GOLD analysis project Ga0209378, IMG submission 186170) | Grasslands soil microbial communities from the Angelo Coastal Reserve, California, USA - 14_1009_13_40cm (SPAdes) (version 2) | ecosystem: Environmental > Terrestrial > Soil > Grasslands ... | reverse complement strand
GCGCGTCCCATTCTGCCTCGGTGATCACGCGGCCGTCGGGGGAGATCCTGGCTTCGCCGAACGAGCCAATGGCGCGATGGAACCCCCGATGGGGCAGGCGCAGCTCGACGTCGATCCCGTGCTCCTTGATGGTGCGATTCCAGCGGTCGATCCCGCGCTGGCAATCCGCGATGTAATCGTCGCGGAGCCGCTCGTTGAGCGCGGTCAGCGCCGGCACGTCGCGGGTGGCGATACGATCGCCCTCGAGGCACGTCACCGGATAGGTCGCGTCGGCCAACCGATGGTCGTCGTCCTTCTTGGTCTCCTCGAACCGGCCCTTGAGGCCCATCGTGAATGCATTGGCGGCGTTGGTGGAGACCTCGGAACCGAAGAGATCGAGCGAGACCGAGTAATGGAAGTTGATGTACCTCTGCATCGTCGGCAGGTCGATGCCGCCGTGGCGACGTACGTCGTCGCTGCGGTGCTGCCGCGTCAGCTCGCAGCTCTTCTGCACGATACGGCCGACGCCCATCTCGCCCACGAACATGTGGTGGGCTTCCTCGGTCAGCATGAACCGGCACGTCCTCGACAACGGGTCGAGGCCGGACTCCTGCAAGCTGGCGAGCTGGTACTTGCCGTCGCGGTCGGTGAAGAAGCAGAACATGAAGAACGACAGCCAGTCGGACGTGCGCTCGTTGAAGGCGCCGAGGATGCGGGGCTTGTCGTGGTCGCCCGAGCGCCGCTGTAGCAAGGCTTCCGCTTCCTCCCGGCCGTCGCGCCCGAAGTAGGCGTGCAGGAGGTAGACCATGGCCCACAGGTGGCGGCCCTCCTCCACGTTGACCTGAAAGAGGTTACGCAGGTCGTAGAGCGACGGGCACGTCCGCCCGAGGTGGCGCTGCTGCTCGACCGAGGCCGGCTCGGTGTCTCCTTGCGTGACGATGAGCCGACGAAGGACGCCGCGATATTCGCCGGGCACCTCCGGCCACGCCGGTTTGCCGAGGTGATCGCCGAAGGCGATGCGGCGGTCGGCCTCGGGCTCGGCCAGGAAGATTCCCCAGCGATAGTCGGGCATCTTCACGTAGCCGAATTGCGCCCAGCCGTCCCGGTCGACGCTGATGGCGGTGCGCAGGTAGACCTCGTTGGCCTGGAATCCTTCCGGCCCCATCTCCTTCCACCAGTCGAGGAACCGCGGCTGCCACTCCTCGAGCGCGCGCAGCAGGCGCCGGTCGTCGCGCAGGTTGACGTTGTTGGGGATGCGCTCCAGGTAATCGACGCCGGCCATCACACTCTCCTTCGATCGAACTCGCTGCGCTGACCGGTTCCATACACGTGCAGCGCGCCCTTGCTCCCGACGGCGTTCGGCCGCTGGAAGATCCAGTTCTGCCAGGCCGACAAGCGGCCGAAGATCTTCGTCTCGAGCGTCTCCGGGCCCGCGAACCGCAGTGACGCCTCCATACCGGTCAGCGCATCGGGCGAGAAGGCCGCGCGCTCCTCGAGGGCCAGGCGAACCTCGTCGGCCCAGTCGATGTCGTCGGGTGTGAAGGTGACGAGGCCCGCATCGCCGGCGGCCTCGGCCTCCATGTCGTGCCCGATCCTTCCCTTCAGATCGTCCACGCGTCCCGGGTCGCCCAGGAATCGGGTGGCGAGCCGTGTGAGCCCGTTGCTCATCGGGTACGCGCCGAAGTTCATCGGCGTGAGCTTCACGGTGGCGACGTGGCCGGCGTCGCCCTCGCGCGTCCCGGCGAGCATGTACGAGCGGTCGGCGGCCAGAGCCAGCTCGAGCAGCGTGCCCGCGAAGCACGAGCCCGGCTCGACGAGGGCGAAGATGGACCGCGACGACGCATCGAGACGCTTGAGCGTGCGCCTGAGATAGAGGCGGATCTCGCGGACCAGCCAGTGGCCGGCGTGGTCGACCAGCATGCGATCGTGCGCCTCGACGCGCTCGGCGTCACCGGCGGTACGGAGGACCCAGAGTCCGATCGATGCTTCATTCGCCCGGAGGTGGAGGATCAGGTCGTCGAGCTCGCGCGCGACGGCCAGCGGCCAGAAGCCGACCCCGACGGCGTGGATGCCGGCGACATCGCCCGGAGGCGCGGTGTCCGGCCCGTGCACGGTGATCTCGGCACGGCCACGGGCGCGATCGATCGCGCACGTCACGAACCGGTAGCCGATGCGATCGCCCTCGATCGTCCGCTCGAGCGGCGTGAGCACGATGCCACGGGCGTCCTTCGGGCGATCCGTCCGGGCCGCCAGCTCCAGCGCGCGACGCCGGGCCGTCTCGGAGAGCTTCGACCGCGGGGCGACCTCGTCCACGAATCCCCAGTCGACCGCGCGCTGTCCCTTGATGCCTTCCTCGAGCGTGCAGAAGACGTCGGCGCGGTCGCGGCGCACCCGGCGCTTGTCCACCAGCCGCGTAAGGCCGCCGGTGCCCGGCAGGACCGCGAGCAGCGGCACCTCGGGAAGGGCGACCGACGTATTGCCGTCGTCGGCCATCAGGATGTGCTGGCAGGCCATGGCCAGCTCGTACCCGCCGCCGGCGCACGGCCCGTTCACGACGCAGAGCCACGCCTGCTTCGACTCGCCGGACGCTTCCTCGATGGCGTTACGGGTCTCGTTCGTGAACTTGCAGAAGTTCACCTTGAAGCCGTGCGAGGACTGTCCGAGCATCCGGATGTTGGCGCCCGCGCAGAAGACGCGCTCCTTGCCCGACGTCAGCACGACCGCGCCGATCTCGGGATGCTCGAAGCGCAAGCGCTGGACGGCGTCGTAGAGCTCGATGTCCACGCCGAGGTCGTACGAGTTGAGCTTCAGCTCGTAGCCGGGCGCGAGCCCGCCGTCCTCCCGGACGTCCATGGTCAGCGTGGCGATCGGTCCGTCGAAAGCGAGCCGCCAGTGCTTGTACCGGGTCGGCTCCGTTCGGAACTCGACTGGTGACGTGTCCATGCTCTCCGTCCTTACCCGAGTATCACCCACAGGGCCCTGGCCTTGCCGGTGCCCAGGTTTTCCCAGCCGTGCGGCGAGCTGCCGTCGAGCAACGCCGAGTCGCCCGCGTCCAGGACGTGGCGCTCGCCGTTGTAGAGCAACGCGACGCGGCCTTTGAGCACGTAGAACAGCTTCATCTGTCCCGGTTTGATGACGACCTTGTCGGTGGCGACACCGCGCGATTTGCCGTCGAGCGTGGAGACCACAGCGCGGATCTTGCCCTGGAACAGGCCGGCGCCGAGCACGGCCCACCGCTCGCTGCTGCCGTCGAAGGACACCACCGGATAGTCCTTGCTCCTCGAGACGAGCACGCTGCCCGATGGCTGGCCGTCGAAGAGCGCGGCGATGGTGACGCCGAGCGCGTCGGCGAGCTTGCGCAGCGTGTTGAGCGAGGGCGTGAGCCGGCCCGATTCGATCTGCGACACCATGCTCGGCGTCAGCTCCGCCTTCTCGGCGAGGTGGCGTTGCTGGAGCTCGCGCTCGTTGCGGAGGGCTCGGATGCGATCGCCGAGCGCGGTCACGCGGACTCCGTCGAATCGCCGCCGTCGTCGAGCCCGGCCAGCGAGCGCAGCGCGCGGGCCACGAACACCCGCGTCATCTTCTTGCGATAGAAGTGCGCGTAATCGGTGTTGTCGAGCGGCTTCGCCGGCCCCGCTGCGAGGTCGGCCGCGCGCGCGATGATCTCCTCGGTGAGGCGCTGGCCACGCAGCGATTCGGCGGCCGGCCTGGCCTCCCGTGGCAGCGAGGCCACCGCGCCCAGGACGATGCGGGCATCGCTCACGACGCCCGCGTCGATACGCACGTTCACGGCGACGCCGAGCACCGGGAAGTCGAACGCGCCGCGCCGGCGCAGCTTGAGGTAGCGGGAACGCCATCCGTCGGCGGGCGGCAGCACGATGTCGGCCAGGATCTCGTCACCGCGCTTGGCGAGGTACTCGATCCCGTCGTCGCGGTAGAGCGCGGCGATCGGCACGGTCCGTTCGCCGGCGGCGCTCGTCAGCCGGACGTGGGCGCCCAGGCTCCACAGGACCGGCGCGGTATCCGACGATGACACGGCCCAGCAGCGCGGACTGCCCGGCGCTACCAGACAGATGTCGCCGTCCTTCTTCATGCAAAAGCCGATGGCCTTTCGCCACTCGTAGGACTGGTTGTAGTAGTTGCAGCGCGTGTCCACGCACACATTGCCGCCGATCGTCCCCATGTTGCGAAGCTGCGGTGACGACACGAGGCCGGCGGCCGTCGCCAGCGCCGGATAGTGGCTCACGATCTCCGCGTGCTGGGAGAGGGCAGAGAGCGTGGTCATCGGACCCACGCTGAGCCCGCGGCTGGCGGAGCCATGAACCCCACGCAGCTCGCCGATCCCGCCGAGGCCGACGAGGACTTTCGGCTCGAACTGACGACGCTTCATGTTCGGATAGAGGTCGGTCCCGCCCGCGACGATCATGGCGTCGGCACCGTGCTCGCCCAGCAGGCGTGCGGCGTCGGCGACGGTCTTCGGCGCGAGATAGGTGAACGGCGGCAGCCGCATCATGGGAGCGGGTGGCTCCGGGCCGGCTCGAGACGTGGGTGGCCTGTTCTGGGTGCGAGCTGGCTGCGTTCGTCTTCTGGATTGATCAACTCGGAGCCGCGACGGCGTCGGTCTCTCATCGGCTCGTGTCCTGGTCGGCGAAGGGGCGGACGGCGACGGCGTCGGCGGGCTGGCCGAACGCCGACTCCACCACCAGCGGCTCCTTGAACTTGAAGAGAGGAATGCGCTCGGGGCCGACGCGCGGCGTCTTGCCCTGGCGCTTCAACTCCAGGCCCTTGAGGATTTTCTCGGGGACGATCGGCACCTCGTCGACGCGGACGCCGACGGCGTTGTAGACGGCGTTGGCGATGGCCGGCAGCACCGGCAAGAGCGGCCCCTGCCCAGCCTCCTTGGCCCCGAACGGGCCTTCGGGATCGTCGGTCTCGATCAGGATCGTGTGGATCTCGGGCGTCTCGAGCGTCGTCGGGCTCTTGTACTCGAGGAGCGACGGATGCTTGTGGAGGCCTTTGCGGAACACTTGTGCCTCCATCAACGCCTCGCCGATGCCCATGTAGACCGAGCCTTCGACCTGGCCCTCGACCAGGAGCGGGTTCAGCGCACGCCCGATATCGTGGCCGATCCACACGTCGTGGAGCTCGACCTCTCCGGTTTCTTCGTCCACGGTCAGCTCGACCACGCACGCCGAGTACGAATAGCACGGCGACGGACCCACGCCGCCGCCCTTGTACTTCCCCGCCCGCTTGGGCGGCGCGTACGAGCCGGGAAAGGCCAGTACGCCGTGCATCGCTTCCGCCAGCTCCACCGCCTGAGAGAACGGCACCGCCTTCTCCCAATCGTCGGGCACGCCGACCTTGCGATCACGAAACACGAGCCTCTCTGCGGCAACCTCGAGCTTGCGGGCAACCGCCCGAGACATCACCGCACGCAGCCGCTCGGCCGCCTGGATCGCGGCCATGCCGCACATGAGCGTGACGCGCGACGAGTAGGAGCCGAGGTCCACCGGCGTGAGCGTGGTATCGGCGGGGTGCACGTGAACGTCCTTGGGGTCGAGGCCGAGGACTTCCGCCGGCAGGTAGGCGAGGATCGAGTCCGAGCCCTGCCCGATGTCAGTCGCGCCACACAGCACGCTGACGCCACCGCTACGGTCGGCGCGAAGGACGACGCCGGAATGCGGCATGCTGTTCCAGTAGATGGCCGTGCCCGCGCCCGTCATGTACGCCGAGCACGCGACTCCGACACCGCGCCGCTTCGGCCCGCGCCGCCGCGCCGGGGGCTGCCAGCCGCGCCACTTGTCTCGCCAGCCCGATGCCTCGACCACCTTGTCGATGCACTCACCGAGGCCGATGGTGGTGACGGTCAGGTGGTTGGCTGTCTTGGTGAACGGCTCGCAGACGATGCGCCGCCGCATCTCGGCGGGATCGAGCCCGAGCTGCTCCGCCGCCTTGTCGATCTGCACCTCGAGCGCAAAACGCGGCTGGGGCGTGCCGTGGCCACGCTTGGGGCCACACGGAGGCTTGTTGGTGAAGACGCGCGCGCCTTCGAACTTGTAGACCGGCATCTTGTAGGTGACGGGATTGATGACGCCGGTGTAGAACGTGGAGGCCACGCCGTAGGAGCCGTAGGCGCCGCCGTCGAGCCACGTCTTGATGTGGGAGCCGGTGATTTCGCCGTCCCGGGTGAACCCGGTCTTGAGCCACATGAGCACCGGGTGTCGGCCGCGGTGCACGTAGAAAACTTCCTCGCGCGTCAGCGTGATCTTCACGGGGCGGCCGGTGAGCTGCGACAGCTTGCACGCCGCGATCTCGTGGGCAAACGGATCGAGCTTCCCTCCGAAGCCGCCGCCCACCGGTGTAGCGATCACGCGGATGTGGGCGGGCGGCACGTCGAGGATCTTGGCGAGCAGGCGATGGACGTAGTGAGGCGTCTGCGTGGACGACCACAGTGTGAGCTTGCCGTCGGCCCCCCACTGGGCCACCGCCGCATGCTGTTCCATCGGCAGATGAGTATTGCCCTCGTAGAAGAAAACGTCCTCGCGCACGAGATCGGCGCGTGCGAACGCGGCTTCGACGTCACCGAACTGGAGCGCGACGTTCTTGTGCACGTTCGGTCCGTCGCCGTATTCGTGGATGCGCACCTCGGGATGACCGAGCGACTCCTCGATCGACATGAGCGCGGGCAGCGGCTCGTACTCGACCTCGATCAGCCGGCAGGCCGCCTCGGCCGTCTCCTCGTCCTGGGCCGCCACCGCCGCGACGGCGTCGCCGACCATCCGCACTCGCTCGTTGCAGAGCGCCTCCTCGTCCTGGGACACGGGCAGGATCCCGAACTTCACCCGCGGCAGGTCGGCGCCCGTGATGACGGCATAGACGCCTGGCAGCGCGCGCGCGCGGGATGTGTCGATCAGCTTGATCAGCGCGTGGGGATGGGTCGAGCGCAGCAGCTTGCCGTGAGCCATGCGCGCCATCACGAGGTCGTCGGCGTAGCGCGTCTCGCCCACGACCTTCGCCCAGGCGTCGATCTTGGGCAGCGGCCGTCCGATCACGGTGAATTCGTGCTTGTTCACTTCCGTGCCCCCATGCGCATCGAGGCCAGCTCGACGGCGTCGAGGATCTTCGTGTAGCCGGTGCAGCGGCAGAGGTTGCCGGCCAGCGCCTCCTTGATCTCGTCGCGCGTCGGGGTCGGCGTCTCGTCGAGCAACGCCTGCGCGGTGAGCAGGATGCCGGGCGTGCAGTAACCACACTGGGCCGCCCCGAGCTCGGCGAACGCCTGTTGCAGTGGATGGAGCTCGCCGCCCTCGGCCATGCCCTCGACCGTCGTGATCTGTCGCCCCTCGATTGCGATTGGCAGCGCGAGGCAGGACAGCACGGGCTCGCCGTCCACCAGCACGGTGCACGTGCCGCACTCCCCGAGCTCGCAGCCGTGCTTCGTCCCCGTCAACCCGAGATCCTCGCGGAGGACCTCGAGCAACGTCTTGTGGACGGGAGCCAGGACGTCGCGGCTCTCGCCGTTGACCGTCAGCGCCATGCGGACCTTCATCCGAGCTCCACCCCCACGGGGACGGTCGGAATTAAGCACTGCTTAATGGAAGTTTAAAAATACTGAACCAGTCCGTCAAGGGATTCGCGAGGCCCGGCTGATGGCCACCCACTTGCAATTGCTGCAGGCCGGAGGAGGTGAGCACGAATGCCATACATCCTTGCGTGGCTTCTCGGCGTCCCGGCGACGATCCTCATCCTGGTCTGGCTGATCAACCACGGTTAACAGGCGGCCGTCGGCCTCCGGCGTGACGCCGTGTTCGATCGGCGGCGCTCGGTAGCGGAGCGCCCAGGTCGGCGAATCCGTTGCACACGCCGGCGCCGAAGTCGGCGAATCTGCGTTCGGCACCCGCGTTGCACATATGCATGGGGTGTTTCTCCGTCTGGTGCTGGCGGTGCTCCTGCTGGTGGCGGCCGTGGCTCATGCCCACCACGCGGCTCCGCAAGCCGTTCTTCGCGACGCCAACGCATCGGGCGTGATCGCAACCGCCTCGACCGGCGGGGTCATCGACCCGGCAAATCCCTTTTTTCAGAGCGTGGGACGCAATGGGCGCGCGTGCGTCTCCTGTCACGACCCGGCCGAAGGCTGGACCATCACTCCCGCGGGCGCTCGAGCGCGCTTCGAGACCAGTGAGGGCCTGGATCCGCTCTTCCGTACCAACGACGGCTCCGTCTCGCCACGCGCCGACGTCTCGACCGTCGAGGCGCGCCGCAGCGCGTATCGATTGCTCCTGGAGCGCGGCTTGATCCGCGTCGGGCTATCGGTCCCGGCCGATGCCGAGTTCAACGTCGATGCGATCGACGATCCCTACGGCTACGCCACGGCCAGTGAGCTCTCCATCTTCCGCCGTCCCCTGCCCACGACGAATCTTCGCTTCGGCGCGAGCATCATGTGGGACGGGCGCGAGCTGGCGCTCGACGCCCAGGCCGACGGCGCAGCGCGCGATCACGCCCTGTCCGCGCGCCCGCTCACGGCCGACGAGCGCGCCAGGATCGTCAGCCTGGAGTCCGGGCTCTACACGGCGCAGATCTCGGACAATTCGGCGGGAGCGCTCGACGCCGACGGCGCACGGGGCGGGCCGCGCTCCCTCACCGATCAGCCGTTCCATCCCGGCATCAACGCCGGAGCGAGCGCTGACCGCGCCGTCTTCTCACTGTTCACGCCGTGGGCGAGCGCCCGCGGACGACTCGCGCCGGGTCGCCAGGCCATTGCACGCGGCGAGGCCATCTTCAACCATCGTGCGTTCCGCCCGCGCGGCGTGTCCTGCAGCACGTGTCACGACGCGCCCAATGCCGGCAGCAACTCGAGCGGCGTGTTCATGAGCCTCGGCCTGAGCGACGCCGGGTTACGGACCCCCGACATGCCCGTCTACACGCTGCGCTGCGCGAAGGCCGGCGGCGTGCTGCGGACGACGGATCCGGGCCGCGCGCTCGTCACCGGCCGGTGTGAGGACGTCGGCAAGTTCAAGGTCCCGACGCTGCGCGCCCTGGCCGCTCGGGCGCCGTACTTCCACAACGGCTCGGCGGCCACGCTCGAAGACGTGGTGGAGTTCTACGACCGGCGGTTCTCGATCGGGTTCACGGCGGCGGAGCGAGCCGACCTGATCGCCTTCCTGCGCGCGCTCTGACTCACCCGGAGGCCGCGCGCCTCCCCGCCCGGCGGGATCCTCAGAATCGGCGGATCGGATCACGCCGCACGGCCTTCTTGCCCCAGCAATCGGCGTGCACGACCTCACCGTGGTCGACAGTCACCGCATGTTTCGGCTCGATGGTCTTGAGGCACACGGGGCAGACGGGATCGTCTTCCCGGCGGAGCGACGCCGGGGCGGTGCGAGTCACCACATCGGCGTCCTCGTGGGTCTTGACCAGGGCGAACGTCTGGGTGAATTCCGCACACCGGAGACACTGATCGTGATCGATCCTCACGGCGACCGACTGGCGAAGCCGGTTGAGCACGACGGTCACCCGGGCGACCGGCATCCGGACGTGATGCGACAGGCACGGTTCGCACAGCGGTCCGTACTCCTTGAGCAGCTCGATCAGGATCCGGCCGACGCTGGTCACTCAGGCTTTTTCCTGCTCTTGGGGCGACGGTCGTCCTGGAGCGCGCGCTCCCAGAGATATTCTCGTTCGCCCATGTGCTTGGCGACCCAGCGGCCGAGCACGAAGAAGGTGTCGCTCAGCCGGTTGACGTAGCGCAGCGGCCACTCTCCGAGCGGCTCCACCCGCGACAGCTCGAGGACCCGCCGCTCGGCTCGGCGGCAGACGGTTCGAGCCTGGTGCAGAAAGGCGTTGATGCGCCCACCTCCGGGCAGCGTGAACGAGCGGAGCGGCTCGAGGTCCTGCTGGCAGTGATCCATCAGACGCTCGAGGGCCGTGACCTCGGTCTCACCGAGCTTGAACATGCCTTCGTACTCGGCGCCCGGCGGCGTGGCCAGTTCGCTGCCGAGATCGAACAGCTCGTTCTGGATCTTGCGGAGGACTTCGTCGAGCCAGCGATGGTGTTCGCCCTGGTCGAGGCGCTCCTCGTTGAACGTCCGGACGAGCCCGACGATCGCATTCAGCTCGTCGACGGTCCCGTACGCCTCGATGCGTGGAGAGTCCTTCGGCACACGCCGGCCGCCGACGAGGCCGGTGTCGCCCTTGTCACCCAGACGGGTGTAGACGCGCGTGATGCTGATGGTCATGGCCGCCTCCGTGGTGCACCGACGCCGGTATTCTACTCGACCCGACGACGGCGCACCCCGGACGCGCGAGCGTTACTGCGGTTTGACGAGGAAGTGAGCGCGGCGGTTCTTGGCCCAGCAGGCTTCGTCGTGATCGGTGCAGACCGGCCGCTCCTCACCGTAGGAGATGATGCTCACCCGGTTCTGCGCCACACCCTGGCTGACGAGATAATTCATCGTCGCCTTGGCCCGGCGCTCGCCGAGCGCCAGGTTGTACTCGTTGGTGCCTCGCTCGTCGCAGTGGCCCTCGATGAGCACCAGCATCGTGCTGTTGCTCTTCAGCCACGCCGCGTTGGCGTCGAGCATCTTCGTATCGCTCGGCCGGATGTCGTACTTGTCGTAGTCGAAGTGGACGTCCTTCAGCTCGGTGGTCGTCCGGAAGGTGCCGGGCTGCGGGCGGGCCGTCGACGACACGGCCCGGTTGACGGCGCTGCTCCCGCTCGGGCTGCTGGTATTGCTCACGCTTCCACCGCCGGGAGCGCTTCCGGTTCCACTGCTGAAGCTGGCGGCGCCACCCGGCGCCGGCGCCGACGCCATCGACGTCGCCGGCCGCTTCGCGCAGCCGGCGGCGATCAGCATCAGGAGCATCGCGGGCACTACCATGAATCGCGTTGTCATTGCGTTCCTCCGCCTCCAGTTCGTGCTGTCCGTTGCTCTCGACGGGCCCGGGCCCGTCCCGGCATCAATCGCCGAAGGACTTGCACCAGCTCCGGGCCCTCGGTCCTCAGCTCCTCCATCGAATACAGCGCGAGCTTCCGCAACACCGCTTCGCCGGCCGGGCGTAGCGTCACCGAGACTTCCCGCCGGTCGATGCTGTCGCGCCGGCGCGCGACCATGTCTCGCTCGACCAGGCGGTCTACGAGCTCGACGGCGCTGTGGTGGCGAATCTGGAGCCGTTCCGCCAGGGCCCCGACCGTGGTGGGCCCGCGGTCTTCCAAGCCCTTGAGCTGCAGCAGCAGGAGATACTGTTGAGGCTCGATGCCGGCCGCGCGGGCTGCCTCTTCCCGACGCCGCATGAAGAGCCGGATCTGGTAGCGCAGCTCGGCCAGGGTTTCGTAGTCGACCGGCGACGCCGCGCCCGCCTCCCGTCTCGTGACCGCCATACGTACACGATTATATCGCCGGGCGATATACCGTGATGTACTTTTTTCAGTCGGCACTTTTTTCACCCGGCGCCCCGTCTCGAATGGTCGTCCTGCCCGGCTTGAACGGTCGTCACGCCTAGAGGATGATCGCTCCGTGATCGCGCGGGCCCGGGCGGTGCTGGCCGCCGCCTCCACCATCCACTTCGTCCACGACGGCTTCTCGGACATCCTCTACGTCTTCC
>Ga0209378_1002952_pt1 | contig 11582 bp, 8 predicted proteins | sample GraSoiAngelo_156_FD_186170 | JGI IMG/M metagenome (GOLD analysis project Ga0209378, IMG submission 186170) | Grasslands soil microbial communities from the Angelo Coastal Reserve, California, USA - 14_1009_13_40cm (SPAdes) (version 2) | ecosystem: Environmental > Terrestrial > Soil > Grasslands ... | reverse complement strand
CACAGAAGGGCCCATCGAAACCCTTCGACACCCGGACCGTTGGAGGGGTGGTCGAAAGATCGATGACCAAGACAAGGTGCGCTCTGATTCGAGCACCGAATTGGTTCGTCAACATGTCATTGAGCGTGAACTTCTGGGTGGTCCCATTGTCGACAAAAACGTCGGTTCCGCGACCTGCGAACCCGCTACTTGTGGTCACCGTTCTCTCTTCGCGGACGACAAGCTGACCATCCAGGTCTTGGATCCACGCTGTCCCCGTGATTGTAACGGTGTGGACCAGACCTGAGCACGGATTCACATCGTCGAACTGTACAAAGATGGGGACCGGGGTCGGAGCGCTCGTCGCGCTGACGACGGCGAAGCCGTGTGCTGGCGCCGAATCGGCCACTCCAAGGTGAGTACCGCTCTCGCTGCATCCGCCAGCGGCTAGGAAAGGGACGACCATAACCACCGTAATCGAGGTTGATGTTCGCATGGTGCGCCTCCACGGAAAGAGGTCCTCTCACCGGCCCCGCCGCGCGGGGCCGGTCGGGGGCAACCCAACCTCAGTGCCCGGTCGTGTCCGCCGCGACCGGCTTGAGTCTCGCTATCTGGAACTTGATCTTCGCCATCATATCCGGCGAGGAGTTCTTTTTGTGACACTTGAAAACGATCGCCTCGGCGCGCTCGGACGTTTCGGTGTTGAGGTAGAGAAACTCCTCACGCTTCGACGCGAACATGCCGAGCATGAGCTTGCGCCCGACGCTCCCGGGATCGGTCTGCAGCGAGTTGGTCACGTCCTTGATCGTGGCCAGCGGCACCGTGAAGACGGTCGAGTCGTGCTTGGTGAAGAACGTCAGTCCGGTCTCCTGGATGACGAGCTTCCCCTTGATCTTTTCCGGAAACCCGGTTCTGCCTTGGATGTACTCCACATCGGGGAACACTTCCTGCGCCCAGACACGGCGGGCAGCGCAACAATGGCTGCCGTGGCGAATACCGCGGTAACGAGCCTCATCTGCTCCCTCCGTCCGCACGTGGCTTGCATCGGAGAGGAGTGTCGTACCTCCCCCACACCAAGCCGAGACTGCAGACGTACATACGGGCGGGTCAAGCGCGCGTCAAATACGAACGCACGTGCCATAATGAAACACACAACCGGTGCCACCGTGATCACCTACGACGACTTCTTGAAGGTCGATATCCGCGTCGGCCGCATCGTGCAGGTCGACGACTTCCCCAAGGCGAAGAAGCCCGCCTACAAGCTGCGGATCGACTTCGGGGAGCTCGGCGTGAAAGCCTCGAGCGCCCAGATCGTGAAGCACTATGACAAGACCGAGCTGCTGGGGCAGCTGGTCCTGGCGGTAGTGAACTTCCCGCCGCGCCAGATCGCGGATTTCTTCTCGGAAGTGCTGACGCTCGGCGTGATTGTGGGCGACGGGGACGTGGTCCTGGTGCATCCGGACCGCGAGGTGCCGCTCGGCGCACCGCTGCGCTGATTCGTCCCGCCCCGGGAGCGCCGCTGGCGGCGCCGGTCGGCGGCCCGTAAGTTCGCCGCGTGGGATCGGACCGATACGCCTGGACTCGTGTGGCTCGGCGTGCGCTGGTGGCGTGGTGTCTCACGCCCTGCGCCCTCCCCGACGCGCCGGCGCAGCAGACCGCTCCCCCGCCCTCGTCCCCCGCCGCGCGCGCCCCCCGGTTGTTCGGCACCGACGAGCCGCTCCCCCTCACCCTGGCCACCGACTGGAACGCGCTGGTGAAAGACCGCGGTACCAAACGCCAGCCGCACGCCGGCGTGCTCAGATACGCCTCGTCCGGCGGCGATTCGGTCGCGCTCAACGTGACGCTGCGGACGCGCGGCCACTTCCGGTTGAAGCGCGACATCTGTGACTTCCCGCCGGTCAAAGTCGACTTCGACCGCGCGCAGACGACCGCCACCGTGTTCCGCCACGAAGGGAGCATGAAGCTCGCGACCCACTGCCGGGGCGGCCGAAACTTCGAGCAGTACACGCTGGAGGAGTACCTCATCTATCGCATCTTCAACCTGCTGACCGAGCGGAGCTTCCAGGTCCGCCTGGCGCACGTCACCTACCTGGACACGGCACGCACGCGCGATACCCTGACGCGCTACGGGTTCTTCATCGAGGACGACAACCGCATGGCGCGGCGGAATCACACGCATGTGATCACGTCGCAGGGAATCCCCCAGGACGGGACCGATTCCGATCAGGTGGGACTGGTCGCCGTGTTCGAATACATGATCGCCAACACGGACTGGTCGGTGGCGGGCCTGCACAACATCGTGCTGACGGAGGACACGAGCGGGACCATATACCCCGTGCCGTACGACTTCGACTGGTCGGGTGTGATCTCGACCCCGTACGCGCGACCCGATGCGCGCCTCCCCATCACGAGCGTGCGGCAGCGCCTGTTCCGTGGGTACTGCCGCTCCGCCGACCAGTTCGCGGCGATCTTCGCCCGGTTCAACGACCGCAAGGACGCGATCTACACGCTGTACCGCAGCCAGGTCGGAGCCGACCCGAAGCGAGTGGAGCAGGCGCTGCGCTATTACGACGATTTCTACCGGGTCATCAACGACCCCAAGCTGGTCCGGCGGGAGTTCCTGCAGGCGTGCAAGTGAGGGCGCGGCCATGATGCTCAATCCCGTCGATCGATCGTTGCTGCGGCTGCTGCTCTATTACGTCCTCCTCGTCCTGAGCGCGGTGATCCTGGCGCGCTACGTGCCCGCCGTGCGCCGCGCCGTCTCGCTCGAGGGGGAGGGGCCGCCGCCCGGCATGACCGCGAAGGAGCTGCGCAAGACGCTGGAAGAGGGGGGCGCCGCAACGGGCGAACCGGCGGCGCGACCAACCCCGGCCGCCGCCACAGCGCTCGCGATGATCGGCGCCCTGGCGCTCGTGATCCCGGTGGCGCGCGTGTACATGCTCACCAAGCAGCGCCAGGGGTACGACCCATCGGTCGTGCAGACGGTGATTCTCCTCCCAGTCGCCGTCGCCGGGATCGTGGCCGTGGTCCAGAACAGCCTCGTGCTCGCCTTCAGCTTGGCGGGGCTCGCCGCGGCCGTGCGGTTTCGCAATACGCTCAAGGATTCCAAGGATGCCGTCTACATCTTCGTCGCGATGGGCGTGGGGCTCGCGGCGGGGGTGCAGGCGCTGGCGCTCTGCTTCGTAATGACGGTGATCTACAATATCTCGGTCGTCACGCTCTGGGCGCTGAACGTCGGCGACACCTACCCCGACGAGCCACGCCCCAGCTTCACCGGCGAGTTCCAGATCGCCACCGCCCTCCCCGCGATCCGCGACGTGCTGCTCGTGGACGCGGACGCGCCGGCGCAGCCGCTGGTCGAGCGCATGCTCGAGCGGCTCACGAAGAGCTGGCGGTTGCTCGAGCAGGGTTCCGGCACGGACGGGCGGGTGACGCTCACCTACGAAGTGCGACTCAAGAAGAAGACGACGCGGGCCGCGCTGATCGATGCGATCGCCCGCGAGGCCGCGCCCCACGTGGCGACGGCCACGTTCCAGGCGCAGCCCGCTACGGCGTGATCTAGCGCGGCCGTGGGTCGGCCGTCGCAGGCGGCTTGCGCTCCACGACCCTGGCCATCACGGGCGCGCCCGGCGCGAGCAGCTCCAGCCCGCCCACCACCACTTGCTCTCCGGCATTCACGCCCTTGGTCACCTCGACGAACCCCGGCGTGCGGACGCCGAGGTCCACCTGGCGGCGATTGACCTTGCCATCGACCACGACCCAGACCGCGTTCGCGCCCTCGGCCGGCACCACCGCCTCCTCGGGGATGACGATGGCTTTGGGACGCACGCCGGTCACCAGGTGCGCTTCGATGAACATCCCGGGCTGCAGCAGCCGGGCGGGATTGGGCACGCGGGCCTTCACCAGAATGGTCCGGCCCGGCAGCTGCACCACCGGGTCCACGAAATCCACCTCTCCCGTGAAGTCGCGACCCGCGATAGCGGCGACACGGAACGACACTTGTTGTCCGGGCTTCAGGTCCCGCGCGAACCGCTCCGGTACCTGGAACGCGGCGCGCTGCGGGTTCACGGTGTGGAGCGACGCCAGCTTGGTGCTGGTGGTGACGTAGTCGCCCACGCTCACGTAGCGCTGCCCCACGACGCCGGCGAACGGCGCACGCACCGTGGTGCGGTCCAGGCGGATGCGCTGGAGGTCGTACTGTGCCTGCGCGCTCCGGGCTTCGGCCTCGGCCTTCTCGAGATCGGCGGCGGAGGAGGCATTCTGCTGCGCCAGCTCCTTGGCGCGGGCCAGGGCCTGCAGCGCGAGGTCGCGTTGCGCCTCGAGCTGGGCCACCTGCGCCTTGAGCTGGGCGTCGTCCACTTTAAAGAGTGACGTCCCCTGCTCGACCTCCTGGCCCTCGCGCACGAGGAATTCGACGATGCGCCCGTCCACCTCGGGACGCAGGTCGATCGACTGCACCGCCTCGATTTGTCCAGTCGCGGCGATCTCGTCCCGCACCGTGTCGCTGCGGGCGACCGCGACCTCGACCGGCATGCCCATGGGGGCGCCGCCACCGAACCCCGCCGCGCCGCTCGCCTTGCCTTTCTTGCAGCCGCCGATGGCGACGACCGCGCCCGCGACCATTGCGCACCACGCACCACGCGTCATGTTCGTCACACTCATTTCTGTTCCGGTTCGGGAAAGAGGCGCCGACCTAGGATAGTCTCGAGCCCCGCCAGCACGAGTCGCGTCGCGTACCGCGCCTGAACCAGGGTGGCCGACGCGTCATCGAGGTCGGACTGTGCTTTGAGCAGGTCGAGGATCGCCGTAGCGCCCGTCCGGTAGCGGGCTTGCTGCACGCGGTAGTTCTCGCGCGCGACCTGCACCTGCTCGCCCGCAAAATCGGCCGTTGCACGGGCCGTCGTGAAACCGTCATAAGCTGCGACCACGTCGCGCTGCACCGAGCGCTCGGCGGAATCGCGCGCTGCCCGGAAAATGTCCCGGTTCACGCGCGCCTGACTGATCAAGTTCTGCCGCTGGAAGTTGTCCCATATTGGGAGCGTTGCCGTCAAGGTGAGCTGCGTGAACTTGGCGCTCGTCGGGTAGAAGCGATTGTCGTACGCGATCCCGACCCCCGTCAGACTGAGGCGTGGCAGGAGCGTGCCCAGCCGGCTTCGGAAGCTCGCCGCGGCCTGGCGTTCGTTGGCCCGCGCCAGCCGGTAGGCCGGCCCCTGGTTCGCTGCCTCGTCCACCGCGGCCTCGAGCGTCACGGGCAGAGCGCTAGGCAGGACGCTGTCGAGCGGAACGGCGTCCATCGGGCCCGCCGCGCCGACCCGGCTCCCGAGCGCAAGCCGCGCGACCCGCACCACGCTTTGCTGTTGCACCAGAGCCACGCGCGCCCGACTGAGCTCGAGCCGCAGCTGCAACGAATCGGTCTGTACCGCGGCCCCGGACGTCACCCGCGCTCGCGCGACCGCGAGCTGCTGCTCGGCGCGCTGGACCCGTTCCCGCGCGACGCGCAGCAGTTCCGTGCCCGCGAGCACGGCGTAGTACGATGCCTCGGTGAGGAGAGCGGAGACGAACCGCGCCTGGAGCTCCCCGGCGTGGGCCCCGTCCAGCGCCGCCGCCGAGCGCGTAAGCTCGGCAACTTTCTGTCCCCCGGTGAAGAGGTCGTAGCGCAACGCCACCTGAGCCGAGACGGCGTACGACTCGGGCTTGAGCGTTCCGAAGTTGAAGAACTGTGGGATGTTCTTCGTGGCGTCGGTCTCGACCGCTACCGCCGGGAGCAGGAACACCGCGAACGCGCTGCGTCGCGCCCACCGGGCGTTGTCCACCTGGCCCGTGGCCGCGACGTAGTTCGGATCGAGCCCCGTCGCCCGGCGCAGCGCCTCGGCCAGAGTCACCGTCGGCAGCGAGTCGTCCGGTGACGGATCGAAGGTCGCCGCTTGCAGCTGGAGCAGCGCGAGCAGAGCCAGCATCAGTCGGCCTCCACCGGTCGTGTCACGCGGACCCCGGTCGGCGCGCGTGCCGTCAGACGGTCGAGCAGCACGTACCCCACGGGCACGACGAACAAGGTGAGCACCGTCGAGAAGAAGATGCCGCCCACGATCGCGTAGCCGAGCGGCCGGCGCGAGGTGGAGCCCGCGCCGACTCCGATCATCACCGGGATCGCACCCATGATCGTCGACACCGACGTCATGAGAATCGGCCGCAACCGGATGCGGCCCGACTCGAGCACCGCGGCGATGGTGTCGAGTCCCTTCGCCTTGAGCTGGTTGGCGTACTCCACGAGCAGGATCGAGTTCTTGGTCACGAGGCCGATGAGCAGCACCATGCCGATCTCGCTGTACAGGTTGATCGTCCCGCCCGGGCGATGCAGCACGGCCGCCCCGAGCAGGGTCGCGAGCGCGCCGGTCACGGCGAGCGGCACGGCCAGCAGCACGGTGAACGGGTGCACCAGGGACTCGAACTGCGACGCCAGCACCATGAACACGACCAACAGCGCCACGCCGAAAGCGAAGTAGAGCGCGCCACCGCTCTCCTTGAATTCGCGCGAGTCACCCGCCAGCGCCGTCGTGCTTCCCGGGGGGAGCACCTGCCGCGCCAGGCGATCGAGTGAATCGAGCGCCTCACCCTGGGCGAACGGAGGGATCAGCGACCCTGACAGCGTAAACGACGGCACGCGGTTGAAGTGGTTGATCTGCCTCGGGCCCACGCCCTCTTCGACCTTCGCCAGGGCGCCCAGCTGCACCAGCTGCTGCCCTCGCCCCCGCAGGTAGATCCCCGACATGTCGCTCGGCGTGGCGCGGTGCGTGGGATCGAGCTGTACCATCACGTAGTACAGCTTGTCGTTCCGGGTGAACGTGCTGACCCGGCGACCGCCCAGGAACGTCTGGAGGGCGGCCGCGACGTCGCGCACGGGTACCCCGAGGTCCTCCGCGCGGTCCCGGTCGAAGGTGACGCGCAACTCGGGCTTGTTGAAACGCAAATCGGTGTCCAGGTTCGTGAGACCCTTGATGGCGCGCGCCCGCGTTACGAACGTGTCCATGGCCTGCGCCAGCCGCCCGAGATCCGGATTCTGCACCACGAACTGCACCGGCTGGCTGAACCCCAACGCGCCGGGGCTGTACGGAAACGCCTGGATGCCGGCGAGCCCGAAGAGCTGGGGGAACAGGGCGCCCACGAGTTGCTGGACGCTGCGGTGACGCTCGCTCCAGTCCTTCAGGATGACGCCGACAAACGCCCGGTTGACGCCCCCGGCGAAGCCGCCGATGATCGTGAAGTAGCCTTGGACCTCCGGGGTCTTGCCGATGATCTGCTCGACCTGGCGGACGTAGCCGTTCGTGTATTCGAGCGATGAGCCCTCGGGCCCGAATGCCACCACGAGGAAGAACCCACGGTCGTCGTCCGGAATGAGCTCCTGCTTCAAGTTGAGGTAGAGCACGAACGCCAGCGCCACCGTCACGACCGTCCCGGCCACCACGACGCCGCGATGGCGCAGCGCGGTCTGGAGCAGCTTCGCGTAGCGATCGGCGAGGGCATTGAACCCTCGCTCCAGCATCTTGAAGACCGCGCCATGCTCGTGCGGCACCCGCAGCACGTAGGCGCACAGCATCGGCGTCAACGTGAGGGCCACGAATCCCGAAATCACGACGGCTCCGGCGACGGCGATCCCGAACTCGCTCAACAGCCGTCCCGTCGAGCCGCGCAGGAACCCGAGCGGCGTGAACACCGCCACCAGCGCGATCGTCGTCGCGATCACCGCGAAGCCGATCTCGCTCGTGCCGTGGATCGCGGCCTGCTGCGGTGCCTCGTGCAGCTCCTCCTGGTGCCGGTAGGCGTTCTCGAGCACGATGATCGCGTCGTCCACCACGATGCCGATGGCGATCGTGAGCGCGAGCAGCGTGAAGTTGTTGATCGAAAAGCCGAGGAAATACATGATGGCGAACGTCGCCACGATCGACGTCGGAATCGCGAGCCCGGGGATCACGGTCGCCCGGAGATTCCGCAGGAACACGAAAATGATCAGCACGACGAGGATGGCTGCGATCAGCAGCGTCAGGCGCGCGTCGTTGATCGAGTGCGTGACGAACACCGACCCATCGAACGCGATTTGGAGCTTGACGCCCGGGGGCAGCGTCTGCTGGATGCCCGGCAGGGCGTCGCGAATGCGCTGCGCCACGTCGATGAGGTTCGCTTTCGACTGCCGGACGACGCCGATCGCGACCGCGGGATCTCCATTGTAGCGGAAGATCGAGCGAGTGTCCTCGGGCGCGAGCTCGACGTGGGCCACATCCTTGAGCTTGATGACCTGCCCGCCCTGACTCGTCACGACCAGCTCCCCGAATTCCCGCGGCGTCTTCAGCTGGCCCAGGGACCGGACCGAGAACTCCCGCCGCGTCGATTCGATGCGGCCGGCGGGAATCTCGACGTTGCGCGCGTTGATCGCGCCTTCCACGTCCTGCACGGTGAGGCCCCGTGCCGACAGCTGGTCGGGCTGTGCCCACACGCGCATGGCGAAGCGCCGCTCGCCGTACACCCCGGCGCTGCCGACACCCGCCAGACTCTGCAGCCGCGCCTTGACCAGGCGGTCGGCGACGTCGGAGAGCTGCATCAGGTCGTAGTTCGGGCTGCTCAGGGCCAACCAGAAGAATGGCTGCGCGTCGGCCTGCTGCTTCGCGATCACGGGCTCGAGTACGTCGACCGGCAGCCGCCCCCGCACCCGCGACACCTTGTCGCGCACGTCCTGCGCGGCGACGTCGACGGGCCGGTCGAGGTTGAATTCGAGGATGATCTGGCTGTTCTCCTCCGCCGAGGAGCTCGACAGCGTGCGCAGTCCCTGGATCGTCGACAGCTCCTCCTCGAGCACGTCGGTGACCGCGGTTTCGACGACCTGCGCGTTGGCGCCGGGCAGGGTGGTCGAGACCGAGATAATCGGGGGATCGATGTCGGGGAGCTCGCGCACCGACAGCCGGGTGTACCCGATGACGCCGAACAACACGAGGGCGGCGCTCATCATGCTGGCGAGCACCGGCCGCCCGATGGCAACGTCGGAGAGCTTCATGCCGCAATGGGTCCTTTCAGAGGCTTATCCCGTACACCGTATTGACGAACGAGGTGCCGCGAAATCGACCGAGCCGCCGCTCGAGTGCAGACGCATGGAAATGCCGCACGGTTTCATGTAGCATCAAAAGCTAACCGCGCCCCGGGCACTTTGCAGGGGCTGGGCGCTTCACGTCTCATCGGCCCCGTGCGTATGAATGGAATCGAGAGAGGAGCCCAGCCACTCCACATGGTGACCGCAACCGATGGCTCGCCCGCGCGCCAAGGCGGAGCGCGGGCGATGGGGGCGCTCGCGCTGTTGGCCCTGAGCGCCTGTCTGTCCAACCCACCCGGTGTCCGCGGCGTCGCGGGCACGGCGCCCGCCCCCAATGTCCTGTGGACCCCGCCGCGCGAGCGCCACCCGCGCGACACGACCGCGGCGACCCCGCCCCCCGCCCTGCCCGCCGATCTGGCCCAGCGCGTCCAGGCGCTCACGCTCCCGGACATCGTGGACCTCGCGCTCCGCCGGAACACGGCGACCGCCGCCGCGTGGGCCGACGCGCGCGCCGCGGCCGCGACCTACGGCGCCGCGCGCGGGCAGTACTTCCCTACCCTGACCGCGGACTTGAACGCCACCGCGGTCAAAACCGCCGCGACCGCGGGCCGGGTGTCGGTCCAGCAGCAGCTGTACGGGCCCACGCTGAACGCGTCGTGGCTGCTGTTCGATTTCGGGACACGGTCCGGATCGGTGGCCGGTGCGCGGGAGGCGCTGCTCGCCGCCGACTGGACGCACAATGCGGTCATCCAGAACGTCGTGCTGCAAGTCGAGACCGCCTACTTCCAGTACCACGCCACGAAGGCGCTGCTCGCCGCCCAGCAGACGACCGTGAAGGAGGCGCAGACCAATCTCGACGCGGCGGAGCAACGGCACCGCGTGGGCCTCGCCACCATCGCGGACGTGCTGCAGGCGAAGACGGCGCGCTCCCAGGCCCAACTCGCGCTGGAGACGGTCGAAGGCACGCTGCAGACCGCCCGCGGGGCGCTGGCCCTCTCGATGGGCCTGCCCGCCAACGTGCCGTACGACGTCGAGCTCCCCCCGGACACGACGCCGCCGCTCGGCATCACCGACAGCCTCGACGCGTTGATCGACCGCGCCGTGCGGGCGCGACCCGATCTCATGGCGGCCCGCGCCACCGCCCAGGCGGCCCAGTCGCGCGTGGCCGTGGCCCGGGGGCAGGCGTTGCCGTCGCTCGTGGTGAGCGGCACGGGATCGGGGACGTACTTCTTCCGCAGGCCGCTCGCCACCCAGCAAGGAAACAGCTATTCGGCCACGATCGGGCTGCAGATTCCGCTGTTCTCGGGGTGGTCGCAGATCTACGACCTGCGGGCCGCGAGCGCGGCCGCGCGCGCGGCGGACGAGCGTCGCCAGGGCGTGGAACAACAGGTAATCTTCCAGGTGTTCAACTCGTTCTACGCGGTGCGCACCGCCACCCAACGCGTCCGGACGAGCGACGATCTCCTGGCGAGCGCGACCCAGTCCGAGCAGGTGGCGCTGGGGCGCTACCGCGCCGGGGCCGGCAGCCTGCTGGACCTGCTCACGGCGGAGGCAGTGCTGGCCGACGCGCGCGCCCAGGTGATCGACGCCCGCCTGTCCTGGTACTCCGCCCTCGCCCAGCTGGGGCACGACGCCGGGATTCTGGGACTCGACGGGCAGAGCGGGCTGCATCTGCAAACGGACTCGACCGGACCGAACCGATAGATGAAGGCCATGATCGCCGTCGCGACGCTGTGCCTGTTCCTCTCCGTCGCTTGCTCCCGCAAGGGCGCCGGTGGTCCGGCGCGCGTTCCCGTCACCGTCGCCCGCGCCGAGCAGCGGGCCATCCCGTTCGAGATCGCCGCGACCGGCACCGCCGAGCCGCGGCAGACGGTGTCGGTGCAGTCACAGGTGACCGGGGTCCTCACCCAGGTCGCGTTTCGCGAGGGCGACGACGTCGCCGCCGGCCAGGTGCTGTTCCAGATCGACCCGCGGCCGTTCCAGGCGGCACTCGAGCAAGCCCAGGCGATGCTGGCGCGCGACCAGGCGCAGGCGCAGAGCGCCGCGCTCGACGCGCAGCGCTACGCCGACCTGGTGAAGCAGGACTACGTAACGAAGTCGGACTACGAAGCGAAGCGCGCCGCGGCGGACGCGTTGCAGGCCGCGGTGCGGGCCGACTCCGCCGCGGTCGCCAACGCGCAGCTCAACCTCGAGTGGGCGCGGATCCGCGCGCCGATCGCCGGTCGCACGGGCCGGCTGCTGGTGCGGGAAGGGAACCTGGTGCGCGCCAACGCGCCCGATCCGCTCGTGATCATCAATCAGATCCATCCCATCCTGGTGCGATTCGCCGTGCCCGAGCGTGCTCTCCCCGACATTCAGCGATACCGCAAGAATCGCCTGCCCGTGCTCGTGAGCCCTTCGAAGGAGGACACCACGTTCACGAGCGGGTTACTCACGTTCGTGGACAACGCCGTGGACACGACGACCGGGACGGTGCTACTGAAGGCCGAGTTCGCCAACCAGGTCGGCGTGCTGTGGCCGGGTGAGT
>Ga0209378_1002951_pt1 | contig 11587 bp, 11 predicted proteins | sample GraSoiAngelo_156_FD_186170 | JGI IMG/M metagenome (GOLD analysis project Ga0209378, IMG submission 186170) | Grasslands soil microbial communities from the Angelo Coastal Reserve, California, USA - 14_1009_13_40cm (SPAdes) (version 2) | ecosystem: Environmental > Terrestrial > Soil > Grasslands ... | reverse complement strand
CTGGAACGCGAGCATAGGAAGGAAGCCCGAAGCTGAAAGAAAACCTCGTCTTTGACGCTGGAGTCCTTTCTCTCCACTTTGTCTCGGACCCTAGAGTAAAGAAGTACTTCGACGAGGTAGAAACCGGTGTGAAGCAAGGATCGATCTCGGCCGTCAATCTATCGGAGTTTTACTACAAGACATGTCAGAAGCTCGGCAAGTCGACCACGGACATTAGATATTATCAGATCCGTAACACGATAGCTGTTGTGGAGACTGATGCAGAACTCGCACGTAACGCGGGATTGGAAAGGTGCAGGCAACAAGCCGATCTCTCTCTGGCTGACTGTTACGTCCTAGCTGTTGCCAAGCGACTCAAAGCCATCATCTTGACAACCGACGGTGAACTTTCGAAGGTCAAAGACGTTAGAACCCAGCTATTCCGGCCGTAGGCTCTCAGCTGATTATCGTTGCTTGGCAATGCATTGCCAACCCGCTTATATGTAACTTGGCAGTCAATTGCCAACCCATTGTTGATCCAGAATCTATCATAGAAAGCCTCCATCATAACCGGACCGGTATAACACGGAATCCAGCTGGACGAACGATTGACCAAGATCGTTGCTGACGACCTCCAGAACGACGAAGTCTCCACCTTAGTTGAGTACATGATGGCCGTGTCCAGCGGTCAGATAGCCTCAGCACAAGAAGCTCGTCGAAGTCACCGGTCTCTCCAACACGAAGATCAAATTCTTAGTCAAAAAGTTCCTCTACACCCGACACCTTCCCGGTTACAGAGTGCTCGAAACTGCAGGAAACTTCGAGATAGTTCGTCTCAAGCCTGAAGAGAAACGGACCGAGCAACACGAAACTCTCAGCCCAACGATGCTCCCAGAGTCCATAGGCTTGGGAGGCCTTCCACGTTGGGGCAAACCGTCAGACATGATTGAATGGGAGGGACAGCCGCCGCCGATGAAGAAGGAACGCTACAAGAAACAGTAGCGCCCGCTGAGACTCCTGCTGTTTAACGGGATAACAAGGCGTTTCAGCCTCGAAGCCAATTACTTAGTCAGCTTGTACGGTCAGCCAGTTTCTCAACCACAACAGACTCGATTAGCACAGGCTATGGGACACGCGACCACAATGGGCTTGCTACTGGCCATTCCTCAACAGATCTACAACTACGACACATGCCCTGTTTGTGGAAACCGTCAACCTGCCGGTGGGAAGTTCTGCAGCGAGTGCGGTATTCGGCTTCGATGCCCGTCATGTGGAGCAGCGTCCTTGGGAAAGAGTTTCTGTCACAACTGGGGCAGAGCCCGAAACGCTAGCTCTCATTACTGCTTCTAGATGAACAATGGTTGATGAGTTTCTGGAAGTTTTCTGCTCCTGGTCGCAGCTCTTAGTGATTCTCGAAGTGTGAACCATGAACGTTTGACTTCTGCCTCGAACGAATCCAGACAGAACCCTCTCCTCCGGCACGAGTCCTAAGCCCTGTTGATCTCGTGATAAGGCTACAGGGGTTTGTGTTACTTTGTGTTCAAAGTGCAATATATTGTGTTTCGATAATATCGGCTTTCGAAATTATCCTGGCTCAGAACATAGAATATAGCCACGACGACCCTCCACTGCCAATCCATGGATATTATTCGAAAAAACACGGACAATACACTGACAATAATCCTCATCCTCCTAACCCTCACAAGCGGCACAATCCTCGCATCAACAACCATCACCCGAGCCAACGCCGCCTCACCCAAAGCCACGTTCTCCAACTACGAGCTAGCCGGAAACCCGTTCGTTACAGGATACAATGTAGGCACCTCCTGTCCCAACACCGCGCGGTCATGCCAGAACACCGAGGGCGAACCCTCGATCAGAGCTGACAGAGCCGGGAACTTCTACGGCTCATCAGAAAACGTGTTCTGCGTCCTCGGAGGCCTCTGCGGAGGAACCTTCGCCTGGAGATCAAACGACAACGGGCAACACTTCACAACCCTAACACCTCCCAATAGCGTCTCCGTCGGACGCCCGGGAATCAGCCCCGCAGGAGGAGACACCGACATCGCAGTCGCCCCTGAGAAGAACACAAACGGTCTCTACAACGTGTACGTGGCAAGCCTCCAAAGCGAACCACCACTTCTCAACATCTACGTCAGCACGAGCACAGATGCGGGCGCATCATGGACGATCAATCCGACAAGCGCCAGCGTCGCCGGGGACGACAGGGAGTGGATAGCGGCAGATAGCGCCAACAAGGTCTGCATCTCATACCACGCCATCACACTGACAAATGATATCGTTGTGGATTGCAGCTACAACGCCGGCCTCGTCTTCACGCAGCACGCGTCCGCCTTCGACCCAGCCCACATCGCGTTCCTCGCAGGCTTCAACAATGTAATCGGCAACCTAGCCATAGACCCGAGCAATCACGTGATATACCAAGTGTTTAGCTCGATCGCCAACTCCGACGAGCTAGCATCATGTACTATCGCCTGCCACGTCCACACTGTCTGGATAGCGGTATCGATAGACGGCGGCAACACCTTCACCGACTACACAGTCTACAACAACCCTAACACTAACGTGGATTACGGGCACCAGTTCATCAACGTCAGCGTCGACAGCGCAGGAAACGTATACGCAGTCTACACCGACGACCACAACGTCTACTACAGCTTCTCAAGGACATTCGGAAAGAACTGGTCCGGACCCTACCAGATCAACCAAGCACCCTCCAAGACGGCCATCTTCCCCTGGAGCGCAGCAGGCAACGCAGGAGAACTAGACGTAGTCTGGTACGGCACCAACTTCTACAACGGAGTAGATCACCCCGACACATACCCGGACACTGCTACGTGGAACGTCTACTTCAGCCAGAACCTGAACGCTCTAGTGCCAGGCAGCAGCTGGACCCAGGTTACCGCCTCGAACATAATCCACCACGGTGGAGTATGTGAGGCAGGAGTCACGTGCACAGGCAACAGGGATCTGCTGGACGACTTCGGAGTCGCAGCGAGCCCAACCACCGGCAGCGCCGTGATCATCTACACATCCGACCAGTTCGTCAACAGCACCGCGGAACCTGCCACGAGACGCTCCTCCACATCGCCATTCTGCACCCAGGATACCAACAACGAAATCGATTGTGAGCACACGAACATTGCAGTCCAGACCGGCGGCTCAACCTTCTTCCAAACCAAGCACCATCTCCAAGTGAACAGAATCGATATTGAGAATACAAACTTACAGGGAGGCAGCAGTCCAGACTTCAAGATCCAAGGCGAGAATACCGGGACCGTTCCCATCAGCTCGGTATCAGTGCAACTCTCCGGCCAACCACTAACTTTCACGTGGAACACTGCCTTCCCGCTGCAACCCGGTCAATCAGCATCAGCTGAGACAACCACTCTACCAACCGCGTTACTGCTTGTTGTAGGAGACATCTACCAAGTGACGATAACAGCGACCCTGTCCGATGGAACAACCGAGACACAGACGACCAGCGCCATCTACACTCTGGGCGCCGCACTCGGGCTCTAAGACAGCCCGAACCCCCTCTTTTTCTCACAAAATCCCATCACGCTCTTGGTGGGACCCGCTCGCTGAAAGCGTCTATTCCACCCTTCGAGTCAAACCGGATATTGAAACTGTACCTCTTTCCCCCGTACAACGCCGTGCATTCTCGTCCTCGATAGTTCCCGGTAATCTTGACCTCATCGACTGTCTTCCATCCTGTTCTCTTCTTCACCTCGTTGATCATGTTATTGAATTCGACCGCGCAGATATCACAACAGAAGAACATGCGTTGTCCCTCAATCTCTTCCCAGTAGTCGCCCCATGTTGCCTGGCAGATCGCGCAGCCTTTCTCAGCTACTTTCAAACTGTCTACTCCTCTCCAAACGGGCCATCAAATACCGGTCGAAATAGTCAATCGACCGAAGAAACGTCGCCTGTACATCTTCCATATTCCCATACAACCTGGAGAATTTCTCGACCAAGCCCAAGGCTTGTTCCGAGTGCCCTACATCCGCCTCGTACCCCTCCCGCAAGAACGCCTTCGCCTCCTTCGATATCTCCTCGTTCTTCAATATCACAGGATCAAAATATCCGATACTCGCACCTTCACCCTTCAGCTTCCGGTTCGCTATCAACTCCAAGCCATGCATCGCAGCCATCCCCTCAACCCAGTGATCATCCCGACAGATACCATCCCAGACACGAATAGCCTCCCTCGTATCCTCCAAAGGCGCCATCCGAAACACTTCTTTCCGATCTAGACCCAAACTCTCCCCCATCCTCAACAACAACTCATAATGGCTCGGCTGACCCGTCCCCACGCCACCGTATTCCGTGTTGATATTATCCAGTTCGTACAGTACAACCTCTGTCTCGTCTGTCCGGGCCATGATGTAGCTGCACGACCGGACCCACTGACGGAGGAAGTGCTGATGCTCAATAACATACCCCAGCAACACCGCGCGGCTAGGATGCTGCAACGCGAGAACGAAAGGGTGAGGGCTTGCCCCATAGAACTTCTCGATAAAACGCCTCTTAACCCACGACTCTAGACTATTGCCTCCAAGATCGAAGAACTCCCTCAACAACCCCGACAACGTCTTCCGATCTGTTTTCTCCTTGGCGATATTCCGGTTCAGCCACATCACATGACCCGCATCACTGCGCCCCGCCATCGCCACAAAGTGTCCCGCAAGATCATCGAAATCATCGTGCTTCTGAAAACCCACACCACAACAAGGACACTTCGTCAATTTCTCCCAACCACTATAACGGAAAATCCTTCGGCAAACGCCCACGAAGCCGTTGATAATCAGCATCAGCCCCATACTTCCCGCGAATCTCTTGTAGCATTTTCTTCACTTGATCAACCGTCAAACCCCTAGCATCACCAACCATTTCCACGGTCTGTTCAAAATCCTCGTGACATGAAGCATAGCAGTTGCCCATTCCGGTCATGAGTTCTCGTTCTATAGGAGTCAAATCTGAGCTTCCGCGTGAAGTTCCTGAGTTAGGGGATGGCGGTTCTTAACATCATACACGCTTGGCTTGACCCCGTTTTCTAATGGACTGAGGTTCATGTTGGTGATACGTTCTTTGGAAGCCGCTGATTCAGAGAATCCATGTATTCGGGCAGTGAGATTACCAGGCCTGGCTTTCCGGTATAGGTTGACAGCCACTTGGCAAGGCAATCTTTCTTGTCAAAAATGTGGGTGGATTCACACTTGATGCCCATGCGTCCCGACCCCAGTTCGAGTTCGACGACGTGAAGCGTCGGGTCTCTAGGGGTGAGATCTTTGATTCGTCGATTGTCGATTTGGAAAAGAGTGACGTTCCCGCACAATGGACATCGAGCCTCGGCCCTGAGGTCTGTCTTCAGTCCGTTGATGAGTATGTCCGCTCCACACTTGACATAGACAAAATCCTCTCTTTGCGGCAGAGTCATTCGGTACTGCGTTGGTGTCCTGGAGAACCCGACAAGCCTCTTAGGATCGTTATTGGACGTTCTTCACTCCCTCCTGGGAAACGAGGTAATACGCCCCGTCCAAAAGCACAGTAGATATACCTCACAACGCCTTGAATATGTAGTGGAGCTCTTTTGAGGATTATCTGTGCTGACTGCGATTGTCCACCCGAAGAGTGTCGAAGCTCGAAATCGCCGACAGATTGCCCAAGTTGCCGGTTGGAAGTATGCTGCTGCTGGGTTGAGACTCCACAATAACCAGCGAAGGCTTGAACCTAAACCCCCTTGGAGTCAAGAACTAGCCTAACCGTTTGATGATGACTACGTCGCATCTCTATTGATTAACAACTTAGCCCGCCTATCGCTCGACCTCTACGAGAGAGGAAGTGAGATGTGTCCGGGCTTGCTGGGCTGAGGGTTTCACTTCGGCTAAGAGCTTCCCAGTTCACCTCTAGTAACGGAAGAGGCCTGGATGAAGATCACGATGAAGGCTGATGGAAAGCGCCTCAAACCCTGGAAGATAGCCGACACGGTCTTTCACGCGGAAGAGATCGTAAGAGCAGAACACTTGCATCTGGTCCAAAGGGCCCACCTAGTCCCACCTTCAGAGCGAAAGAAGCACGATAGTAAGGACATTTTTGAGCCAGGGGAAGTCTTCTTCATTACAAAGGAAACAAACAAGGGATCTGTGAAGGTCGCCCACGTTCACTGGAAGACGGTGGTAGACTGTGGAGAACACTACCGCTTCCTCAATCCAGACGGCACGCTGGGGGAACGCGTGACCTCTGCGATCCCGGTTGGAAAAGAATTTCAGACATAAGAATGCTGTTTGTCCTTTCTATAGGGAATCCCTGAATTTTTTCTCCACGACCAACCCGTCTTCAAGCACAAAGCTAGCGCTGTGGAGAGCCCAAGAAAAAGAAGGGTGATTGAGACGGTTCTTGATTCTGCTTTATGGGCAGGGTATCTGGTAGGCGGCGAGCGAGGCGTCGAATGGGAAGCCGTACAGTTGGTTGACCCAGAGAGCGCAGTTGGGGGCGAAGGTCACGGGATCAAAGGACATGTCCTCGGCGCTTTCCCTGTTCCCGCTGACACTGACCGTGCTGAAGGCGGATATGGGAGTTCCGTCAAGGGCGAGCTTGTAGATCGGGCGCTGGGCGAACCCTGCTGTCTGGCACGAGGAGATGTAGAGGTTGCTTCCCGCTTTTGCCACGCCGAAGGCGCCAAGGTTCAGTGGGACCCTACGTATCAGATTTCCAGACATATCGACGTTGTACAGAAATCCTACCGCACAAGCATCGGGCACGATCCCGCTCAAGCAACCCACGTTAGGGGTGACCCAGAGAGTTCCACTAGCCGAGTCAAATTCTAGGCCGCTTATGATGCCGCATTCCTGGTCCGCCGCGAAGATATTCGATAGGTCTACGACCTTGATCGGAAAGCCAGTAGAAACATCTACCTCGGTGAGGAAGGCGCATTGAGTGCTTCCCGTGGTGCAGGTGAAGGCGTTCTTTAGGAAGCTGCCGACCCAGAGATGGCTCCCATCCCAAGCGAGCCCGCCCGCCTGATTGACCTCATGGAGTGTATTCAGAAGGGTGCCGGTGGTCGAGGTGAGGAAGATATCGGATGTGCAGTCACAGGGTTGGGAATACCAGAGGTTGTGCCCATCAAACGCGGCCCCAACAGGCCAGTAGAGCGAGGGGTTGGCATTATGACTGAATGGTGTCGTAGCAGGCACATCGAAGCCTCGAAGCAGATTTCCGTCTGCTCTGACAGTTACAACAGGCAACACCGAAATCAGCGTGAACATAATCGCGCTCAGTAATACGAGTCGGAGTTTGGACAACAATGTGTTTTCAGCAATTGACAATAATGGAAAACATATATCACTATTGGACAGCGGTTTCACGATCGTCAGCCAGATCTACCAAGAGTTACCTATAGCATATCGCGGCTGATTACGGCATATCACGGATATACAGTGGGGCAACGAGGAATTTACAGGGAATCTTTGAAGTTCTGCTCGGCGACAAGTGTTCCAAGTGACTCAAGACCAAGCTTCGCTCGCTTGAGAAGGGGGGTTGGATCGCTACGCATAGCGAATATGGATTTCAGCTCTAAGGCGAATTTCGCTGAAGATATCTCTCCGATCGCATGATCTATCTGTTCTATCACTTGCTGTCTTGACCCGGAGGCCGTGCATCTTGCAACCGTCTTCCAGTCAACCTTTTCGGACAGAATCACAACGTCTTCAAAATCTCGGGTTTCCCCTGCGTGCAGCTTCATCGCAACGAGCAGGTTGCTCTGGGCCACTCTAGACGGGGCGGAGCCTGTCGCGCCCACGACTATCGCGTCTACGGAATTCTCTTGTACGAACTTGTAACTCCAGATTCCCCGCGTTGTTGTGTTGACCACAGTGTCGACGAAGAGCAGGACTGACGCTGTATCTCCTCCAATCGATTTGGCGTATTCCCTGATCGTCACACCAATAGGAGGCCGAACCTCGCTTCTTTTCAGCTCGTACCCCTCTCCGAGAAGTGTTGCGTCTATTGTCGGAACGTTATCCCGGCGGGTTGCGAGTTCGCAGTCGACGGAGAATCTGTGTTGGCCGTGGGCGTTGACCGCGTATCCACCGATCACTACAAAGCCGTCGGTCGCTTCGTTCAATATCCTGAGGATTCTGATGACCTCTGTCTCATGCGCGATGAGGTTTCTAGATTCGCTCAGCATTTTTTCACCGGGGCATCTTTGACCTTAGTCTGTGGTAGGCTTTGCCGAACACATCGTAGATTTCCTTCCAGAACATGTCGTCCGCCAACTCCTCCGTCGTCTTCTCGTCAATACGCCACTTCAAGGGGTCCTCAAGATACTCCCGGCCCCTCACGGTCACTACGAACTTCGTTCCCAGCGAAACCAGCTTATCATCGATCAAGGTCTGAACTACGTGCTGGACGATCTCCCACGCAGTCTTCCCGGGAATATTCCATCCTGAGACCTTCCCGCAATCCTTGACAAGCTGCGGCAGCGTCATACCCTTCGAGTCATCCTTCAGCCTCGTCAACAGTAGGATTCGTCTAATCTCGAGGCCAGAATCAACCCTACTCTCCAAGAGGGAAGACCCTTTATCAATTCAAGGCTACCGGCACATTAACAAACTGACACCGAGACCGGTCAGACGATCAGTTCTTCCAGTAGCACCGGGGCAACCAGCCTGGACTATTCAGACGGTGGATACACCTCTAATCGCGAGCTAGACCTCTCGACACTGGACTGTTGGGTTGGGTTGGCCTCTAGTTTGGCAAGTCTCTTTTCTAGCTCCCATATCATCTTGTGCTGACCGAACAGCATCGAGAACATCAAGGGAACCTCCTTCACCACCGAAGCCATAGTGCTCGCATATGGCGCGTAGTGCTTGCACTGGCGCAGAAGATCGTCGAATATTTCCTTATCTTCTACTCTCAGAAAAGACCTGAACCTTCCTATACGTTCAAGCTCATCGTTCACAACCAATCGCCACGAAGGAATCGTACGCCCCACAGAACACTCCTGAAAGCCTGTCTATTACGTCATTAATGACTAAGAGTGCGACCCGGAAGTGTCTCTTAGATGAGGAACGGTATGAGCCGTTTCGTCCTTTTCATGTAGCTGGCATAGTCCTGGCCCAGCCCCGACAACAATGTCCGCTCTTCGACATACATTCTGTACCCGAACGAGACACCGAAGAAGAGAAGCAGTACCAATAGTGCGCCTAAGGATTGCACTGCCAAGCCCAGTCCAATAGACGTGATAAGAACTCCAGTATACGATGGATGGCGAACCAGCCTGTAAGGACCCTTATCGACAACCTTGTGGTCTTCCGCTATCTGAACCGACAGCGAGAAGAACCGGCCCAGAATCGCGATTGCGTACTGACGCACCAAGACCCCAAGAAACACCAGAGAGATCCCCACATAGAAAATCCAATCCGGAAGTTCTCCAACGTTTGCGTACCCGAAGTAGAAGGCGATGAGCATCGAGACGACTATTGCGAATGTGATTAGGACTCGAGAGCCCCGGTCTCTCTTGACACGGGTAGCGCTGCGGCGCCGAAGTTGTGGAACTAGCGCCGCCCCGAAGACCTCACTAGCAATCAGGACGAAAATGGCAAAGTCGAAGATGACAAGGCCGAGCCCCGAAGCAAAGACCGGCAAACACCATCAGCTATCCTCGGTGTGTGAGGCACGAGAATTCTACAGGTCTAGTCTCCAGTGTTTTCTCACACCGTTCTCAATTATTGACTGAGGCATCAGGTGTTTTAGCCTCCTGTAACGCCCCTCCCTCCCCACAGCATACTCCAGCTTCGGGTTCTTGCTCTCGATGATTCGAAGAACTGTCTCTCCAACGATCTTCGGATCGGCTCCATTCCGGAAATCCTCATCTAGGGTCGATACCGCTTGCACCCTTAGATGATCGTAGTCTCGTATCGGGAATTTCGCGACTCTCCTTGCCTCGCCCAGGTTGGTCTTAAAGAATCCAGGCTCTATGACTGAGACTTTGATGCCGAGACTCTTGACCTCATGCCGAAGGGCCTCGGACCAGGCGAGCAAGGCCGCCTTCGCCGCCGCATAGTAACCCTCGAACGGAACCGGCAGAAACGCCGCCATCGAGGAAATGTTGATGATCTGACCCGAACCTTGCTTCCTCATCGTCGGCAGCACGGCTTTCGTCATTCTAACATGCCCGAAGAAGTCTGTTTCAAACTGCGCCCTCGCCTCGGCAATGGACGTCTCCTCAGCGCCCCCGGTCAGCACGTAGCCAGCGTTGTTCACAAGGATATCCAAACGTCCCGTTTCATCAAGCAACTCTTTCACGCCGCTTTGAACGGAGTTATCTGAGTCTACATCGAGCACGATCATTCCTACACCTGGCTCCTGAGGCTTTGCTGATGGATTCCGGCTCGTGCCGTACACTTTGAAGCCCCGCCCGAGCAAGATCCGCGCAGTTTCTCGACCGAATCCCGAGGACGCTCCAGTGATGAGAACTACCCTGTTCTCCGCCATGCTAGGTGTGGAGTAGTCTACAGACTAAATCATTTGGGAAATAGGACGGAAAGTGAGTGTGATTCTGCTGGAATTTAGGCATTCCTAGGGCTCTTGGATCAACGGTCGGCTCAGAACCACAAGGCCCCTCTCCAGGTACACTTCAAGCTCTCTAACTTGTCCCAAAGCCTCAGTCGTATCCCCTAGCGCCAAAGTCATGTCTATCCTCCTCGCGTGACCCAGGATCTTACTGAAGACATCGCGGAGTTCAGTCTGCAGCTTTGCTGCTTCTGTCCCTGCCACTGTTTCCTGAACGGTCAAGTTGGACATGCTCCCACTTCGAGAGCCTTGAGAATATCATAGGCAGAGAAGCCCGAAACTATTCCGACCAGTGAAAGCCTTCCGTTGAGTCGTGCAGCTCATTTTCGAGAACTTAAACAAATTCCTAGGAGAACCACCATCTCTATCCTGAGCACCGTATCTATCGAAGAAAAAATGTCCCAACCAGACATTCAACAGATAACTCGGAGAGGCATCTCAACCCGCTCCGTAGTACTTGTGATACTGCTAGTCGGACTCGGTGCCGGAGCAGTGGGCTATGGGCTCAACAACGCTTTCGCAGCAACCAACCCAACTCAACAAACCACTACGAACGGCCAGCAGTGGTCAGGTTTGAAAGGACCGCCCGGCTGGGACCATGACGGCGCCACCACGCTAAGCTTCAGAGCCATCAGCACAGTCGCCAACGTCACCGCAACAGGATTCGCTATCACCGACAGCACACACTTCACAATCAACATCGCATACCATGGCACTGGCACTTCACCAGCGATAACAATTGTCGGCCTCTCTCCTAATCTCAGCGGCAGCACCACAGTAGCCTCAGGATGGAACAGCCCAACAACCGTCACCATCACCCTCACCGGCACAGGCTCGCTAACCACCGCAATGCACTCGCAAGCACTGATCGTACCCCTGACCAGCTAGGATGACGGTCCATGTCAAACCCAAACTCCCCCTTTTCTAGGAAATATCCGAATAAGCCCGACTCGTTTCACGCGCGAGTAGACGTGACACCGCGCTTCCTGTCTCTAGGAGACGTATGTCT
>Ga0209378_1002947_pt1 | contig 11595 bp, 9 predicted proteins | sample GraSoiAngelo_156_FD_186170 | JGI IMG/M metagenome (GOLD analysis project Ga0209378, IMG submission 186170) | Grasslands soil microbial communities from the Angelo Coastal Reserve, California, USA - 14_1009_13_40cm (SPAdes) (version 2) | ecosystem: Environmental > Terrestrial > Soil > Grasslands ... | reverse complement strand
TGCGCAAGCAGGCTTACATCATCGAGCGAATCGACGATACCGAGCATCAGCCGATTTATCGTGCGTCGCACATTGCCGCGCCTGCGCTTGACTCGAGCGCGGCGTGGATGACTTCGCAATTGATGGAGGAAGTGCTCACCCGCGGAACGGCGGCGGCGGCGCGTTCGTTAGGCTTCAAATTGCCGGCCGCCGGAAAAACTGGAACCACCAACGATTACAAAGACGCGTGGTTCGTCGGTTACACTTCGACCATGACCTGCGGAGTTTGGGTTGGATTCGATCAACCGGTCACAATTATTCCGCATGGTTACGGCGCCGCGCTCGCGCTGCCGGTCTGGGTGCAAGTAATGAACAAAGCCGCCACCATTTATCCGCCGCAGGATCTGCAACCGAGCATGCCGATGCAGCACGCGTTGGTTTGCTCGCTTTCAAATCATCTCGCCACCACCGGTTGTGAAGCAGCCGGCACCGCTTACGAACTCGATCTTCCGGCGGACAAAGTTCCCACGGCGGGTTGCGAAATCCACGGCGGCGAACAAATGCAGTTCGCGCAGAAACTGAACGACTTCGGAAAAAAAGCTGGCGACATCCCGAACAAACTCTTCCAGTCCTTCAAGAAATTCTTCGGCGGCAAATGATGTAGTGGCGTCCGTGTCGGGCGCGGATCTTCGTCCGCCTTCGTCCTGCAGTCGCGGGACTGCGGCGTGACGCTTTTAATTCCCTGCACGCGAAATAAAAGCGGGTGAAGGGAATCGAACCCTCGTGTGCAGCTTGGGAAGCTGCCATTCTACCATTGAATTACACCCGCGACGGAAGAAGTGAATAGTGACGAGTGACCAGTGAAAAGTCAAAGCCAAGCGCTTCGACAAGTTATTGCCACGAAATCACATCGTCCGAATTCTTGTATTTTCCGTCACCATTATTGCCGAGTTTCGTGTCCTTCCCGTACGACCATGCGAGTACGCCTTGCCTAAGTGTACCGGGACCAGCCCCAGTGTCGGCGGTGTATGGATTTGTAATCTGATTGTCATAGTTACCGTCGATTGCGATTTTGTAGGGTTGGCCCCAAGGATCACAGAACTGTCCAGTGCTGCCTATTTTTCCTTTCGGATTGGTCTGACTTGTGTCCTCCGCAGGCGAAATGAAGACGATCGCTCGAGAGTTGACAGCTGGCACCCCATTCACGAGTGCATTGGCACCAAGCGCGACGGCACGCAGACTGTAGAACAGATCGGCACTCGAAGTGCCGCCGGGGCCATAGATCGTATCGGCAGTGACTAGGGGATACTTGCCGTACTCCGTATAAAACGCGTTCACCGCGGTTACGATTTGGGTCACATCGTTTTTGGCCTGCACCTTTTTTGCACGATCCAAGACACCTTGAAACACGGGAAAGGCGAGCCCGAGTAAAGCGGCGATGATTGCGATAACGACGAGCAACTCGAACAATGTGAAGCCTTGTTCATTCGTTATTCGGCATTCGGACTTCGTCATTATTTTCATCTCCATTTCGCCATTTGTTCCGGGAAAGGACAGTGGGCGCAATCGGAATTATCCTGCAAACAGAAGTCTTCGTAAATCTGTAAAAGCGCCTGCTGGTGCGCTATTGTTTTGGTGAACTTGCGCCGTCGCGGACCGTCGCCAAACAAACGCGTGGCCGCGGTTTCGAGCCGGCGGTTGGTCAAACGGGCCGGCAGTTTCGCGTATTCCGGCCAAGCGCTTGCCCCGAGCGGAGTCGAGGGATCGACCCGCCTCCGCTCCGCTTCCGCGTGGCACGCATCTTCGGCGCGCCAAAACGGAAAAATCACGTTGGCCAAAATATCGGCGACGCGGGATTCGCCGACGAGCGCCATCGGTTCGAGCGACGCATCGGCCGTCATCGTGTAGTGAAATTTCCAAAATGGATGATCGAAGGCGTCGAAAAACTTTTCGATCGCGGCGGCGGTTCGCTTTTCCAGCGAGCGACCTAATGCCGGCCACTCCTGGACCAGGATTGCCAATGCCGCCAGACGACGCTGCGGATGATTGACGGGGCGGGTGGAGCTCAGTTTCCAAATCTTTGCCGGCAAGATCAGTCGTTGCAATCGGTCGCGGTGCGGCCACCAACGGTCCCACAATTCGCGCACATAATTCTTTGCCGACTTTTTGTAGATCGCGAGGTCCGGCGTTTCCAAAAGACCGGCGATACCGAAAAGGATCGCTTCAGCATCTTTCAAGTCCTTGCGCAGAGCCTTCAACGAGAGCCGCTGCGCAATGAGCGTAAGCGGCAGCTTGTTCTCTTTATAACCGAGGGCGGCCGCGATTTCTTGAAAGAGCGCTTCGTCTCGTCCGTGATTGTCGATCTTGGCGCGGATGCGGGCGGCTTTTTTTTGCAAACGAAATTGGGCGGCGGCATCGAGCACGCTCCGGACGCGATCTTCCGGCAAGTTTCCGAGAGGCGCCTGGCAACGCCCCGGCCGAGCGAGCGGAATGTTGGCGCTGAACGCCTCCGGTAAAATCGCCGGATCGATCCGGACCTGGGGGACGTTGCGATTTGATTTGGTGCGCGTGAAAAATTGGCGGTCACTTTTATCGACAAAAACGTGAAGGACCGTTTCTTCGAACGCGGGATTGATGGCGTGACCATGCAAATCCCAGTTCCGATCGACCAGATCGATTTCGATGCAGCCGCGCAACGGTTCGCCGCCATTCACCCGAACCGCGGCGTCGCAGAAATCGGGTCCGGCTTCGCGGTTCCAGGTGCCAAACTGGACAATGTCGATCTTGTCGCCGCTCGCGCTGACGAAATTCTTCCCAAACTCGCCGGCGAACCAGCGTGCTTGGAGCTCTAATTCGTTTGGCGTCCGAAGCGGAAGAAAAAGCGCGCGGTCGTGGACGCGGGCAGAAGCAATCAGATCCTGGTAGCGGGGGGAACCGTTCTCCACGCAGGAATTATAGCCGATTCGCTTTGGGAAGTGCGATTCAAAAGTCAACATTGCGCGGCCCAGAGGGCGGCGGCTACAGTTGCAACCATGCTCGACATTCGTCTGATTCGCGAAAAACCGGATTTTGTTCGCGAACGGATCGCGTCCCGCGGCGGCGACGACGCCGCGAGGATCGACGAGCTGTTGAAAGTCGATGCGGAGCGGCGAAAAGCCGAGACCGAGCTGCAACAGTTGCAGTCCGAGCGCAATCGATTGAGCAAGGAGATCGGCGGGAAAAAATCCCGCGGCGAAGCAACCAAAGATCTCGAGGGCGAAGTGCGAAAGATTGGCGACCAGATTGTCGATCTTGATCAGCGCTCGGCCAGCTTCGACGAGCAGCAGAGGAATCTGCTTCTCGAGATTCCGAATTTGCCACACGAAAGCGTTCCGCTCGGAAAAGATCCGAGCGCGAACAAAGTTGTTCGAGAGTGGGGGACCAAACCGGAACTCGGCGGCAAAGCGCTCGATCATGTCGCGCTCGGCGAAAAATTGAAAATTCTTGATTTAGAGCGCGCCACAAAACTGAGCGGCAGTGGATTCATCTGTTTCACCGGCGCCGGAGCGAAACTGGAGCGGGCGTTGATCAATTTCATGATCGACCTGCACACGCGCGAGCATGGCTACACCGAAGTCAGTCCGCCGTTTCTCGTTCGACGCGATTGCATGATCGGCACGACTCAGCTGCCGAAGTTTGAGTCCGATATGTACGGCTTGGAAAACGGCGAACTTTTCCTCGTACCGACGGCCGAAGTGCCACTGACAAACTTGCATCGAGAGGAGATTTTAAAGTCCGCGGATCTGCCGAAGAGGTTCGCTGCCTACACGCCGTGTTTTCGGCGCGAGGCCGGCTCGGCTGGCCGTGAGACACGAGGAATTCTCCGCGTCCATCAATTCGACAAGGTCGAGCTGGTGAAAATTACACCGGCTGAAAAATCCTACGAAGAATTGGAATCACTAGTCGCGGATGCGGGAAAAGTTTTACAGCTGCTGGGTCTCCATTATCGCGTGATCGAGCTTTGCACCGGAGATTTGACTTTTGGTTCGGCCAAGACTTACGACCTCGAAGTTTGGTCGCCGGGATCTCGCGATGGTGGGACGTACCTGGAAGTTTCGAGCTGCTCGAACTACGAAGATTTTCAGGCGCGCCGGATGAATCTTCGTTACAAAGGCGCGGACGGAAAAAACAAATTTTGTCACACGCTCAACGGCTCGGGCTTGGCCTTGCCGAGGTTGTTCGCGGCGCTGGTCGAGAATTTTCAGCAGCCGGACGGTTCGGTGCGAATTCCGAAAAGCTGCAGTCGTATTTTAGCGGGAACGAAATGAGATAGCAAAATCCAAGCGGCGGCCGCCTCGGTGTTTTCCTAGCGGGACGGTGAAGGTTTCGAAGGTACATTGTAAGGATAGACGCCAATAGCCCAGCCGAAGCGGGGGTCATTTGGGTCGACCAGATAATTCCATCGCCAGAGTTGGATCTCCATTCTTGTGATAAGAGATCCGAACATCAGATTGCGGTTACGGCGCTGGACATAAAAAGAGAGAAACGCGTCGAATTTTTCGCTGTGTCGCGTTGTTCGAAACACTCTCGCTAAAATATCGCGACCGCTTGGCAGCCAGGCGGGAGAAAAATCACGGGTTGGAATAACGATTGATCTGCCGTTTTCCAAGGTCGCGATGACCTTTAAATAATGCAACGGTCCCTTCCGTTGCGCGTAAGAGTACATATTCCATGAGCTGAGCGGGTAATATTCTACTGACCAGACCCAGGCTACGAAAAAGATGGCAACCATTAACGCTGTGGCGACTGCCGGCAGAGACGAAAGTAGCCGCGGCGGGATGTCGTTCCTCACTTGGGCACTTACGGCCCGATCACCGGTCCGAAAGTGGCGCCCGCAAAAATTGGTGACCCAATCGACATTTAGAAAGATAAGTTGCAACATGAGCAGGTCTGGAAACAGGATGTGTTGGAATACGAGAATTCCGACATGAACACCGAGAGCGGCGATCGGTATGATGATTTGCGCAGTTCGCGAGAACAGAACAGTAACGTAGCCCAGTTCTACGATCAGACCGACGGTTCCAATGATGGCGAAGACGTAGCCAGGGGCATGATGCTGCACGAGCCAGATCGTCGCTTTCCATTTGTAATCGAAGAAGATCGGGCTCAACGCGTCCTGGACGAGTTTTAGCTCGATATTGTCGCCGCGGAACCAATCCAAACCTGAGCCGCGAAGTTTGCTCAATCCAGACAGGACATAAACGACCGCCATCACGGCAAAGCAGGCATAAACGCTGAAACCGACCGATTGCCTGCCAGGCTGTGGTTTTTGGTGATTGAGCCAGCTATCGATCGACCACGTTGCGGCGCAAGGAGTCCAAGTAATGACAAGCACGAGGTAAATCAGGACCAGCCCTGAATGATATTGATATGTGTAATGGCGAAGGATTGCCTGCATCAAAAAGAACCCGAGGCTACCGAGAAACAGAGTTGGCCGCGTCAGGAATCCGATCAGACCGGAAAACAGCAAGACCGCTGTCGTCCATTGCAGCGTCGCCAGCAAATACGGACTCGAGAGAAGCGTGGAGTAGCCCGGCAGAGAATTAAGCACATGAAAAAATTGATCGTCGTTTCGCATTCCAGCCGGCATCGAAGCAATGGCCGGCAAATCTTCCATCAGCGTATAAATGAGCGCTGTCAGGCAGACCACGATGCGAATCCAGGCGAGCTGTCGGGGAGTTCCGTTTACGAGTCGTGGCGAGGAAAAGTCGAGAACGCGAAAGATTTTAACTAGCGCGCCGATTAACAGCACCGCGGCGACTCCGGAAATGGCTAGTTTTAATCCACCAGATTTCAGCCAACCAGAGCCCACTAGTGAGAGGAGCGACAAGCCAAGGGCGAGCGCACCAGGATTGAAACGCGATAGTCGATCCTGGTTGCGGCTGCTGCGATCAGATTTGTCTCGCCGGCGTCTTTGGATTGTCATGCAGCGCCAAGGAATTCTAGGTCGTTGGTTCCTTGAAAAGATCCATCTGCGATTGGTCTTTCGGAGCGAATTGTTTTTCCGATGTTGATGGCAACCGAAGTTCGTAACCGAGACGCTGGGCAAGACGCTGGGCGGTTTCCGGCGCAAAGCCTTCGAAGTGATTGCTGACGAAGGCCCAAACGTTGCGAACCTCACCGAGGTGCCGCTCGATTTTTAGGGCCCAGCTTTCCAGGGCGGCTTCGCGTTTCCAAAGAAGCTTGTTGTAGCGGTGAACGAATTTGCCGGCGCCGTCATATTTGGTCGCGTAATCGCCGAGCAGACGCAGATAAAGCAAATCGGTCGTCCGCGGCAAAAATTCGAACGGCGCAAGATTGCGTTCATTGAGCGGACTGGTGTCGGCCCAAACCCAACAGATGCGGTGTTGTTCCAACAATCGGATGATTTGTGGCCGGTGCCAGCCAGCGTGACGAAATTCAATGGCAAACCGGAACCCTTTCGGAAGCTGCACGAGAAATTTTCGCAGAATCTGTCTGCCATCCTTGGGCGTGAAAGATGGCGGCAGTTGAATCAGCACAACCTGGAGCTTCGACTCGAGCGGCTCGATCGCGCGGAGAAACGCATTGAATTCGGCGGTGCAATCGCGCAACCGGCAGACATGCGTGATTTCGCGCGGCAGTTTGCAACTGAAACGAAAGGAAGCTGGAGTGAAATCGACCCAGCGCCGGACCGCGTTTTCCGCCGGAACACTGTAAAAGGTCGAATCGATTTCGACCGCGGGAAAATAGCGGGCATAAAATTCGAGCCGTTGGGAATCGGGCAGTTCTGCAGGATAAAAGCTTCCGCGCCATTCCGGGAAACTCCAGGCGCAGGCGCCGATTCGAATTTTTTGTTGGTCGGTAAGGTTCAAATCCAGGGGAAATCTAGGCTAAATCGGAACGCGCGGGAAGATGTCGATCTTATCCACCGGACAGGGCGGAGTCATGCCGCGGCCAGCAATCTGAATGACGCGAAAACAGTGAGGTTTCACTTGTGGCCCAACTTGACGGAGGTGATAAGTCAATTACCCTGCCAGTCCCGATGAAAGTCCGAGTTCTCCCATGGTTTTTGCTGCTCGCGCTGAGTCTGTTTTTGATTCAAACGACCGATGGTGCGGTCGTTTTTCGGCCAGGTGAAAAAGCAAAGTATGTCCCGCCCGGGGAAGAGGAACTGAACGGGAACGCGGCCGAACTTTTTGAAATCGGGCAGAAGGCCGAAAAGGAAGGCAATCCAAAGCGAGCCATTCGTGCCTATCGTCAACTTGTCCGCCAGCATCCGCGCGATGCGCTGGCAGCCGGAGCCGCGTTTCGCACAGCCGTGTTGATGGAGCAGGTGCATGATTACTTGATGGCCGCCGGCGCGTACCGGGTGGTGGTGACAACTTATCCTACCAGTCCGCATTTTCTCGAAGCGATCGAAGCACAATTCCGGATCGGAGAAATGTATCTGGCCGGGAAAAAACTGAAAGTGCTCGGTATTCCTATGGCCACTTCGATGGATCGCGCGGTAGAAATTTTTGCGGCCGTGATTCGGACCGCGCCTTACGGCAAATACACCGCGCGGGCACAATTCGACATTGGTCTGGCCCGCGAAAAACAGGGAGCGAACGACGCCGCTCTCCAGGCCTACGCGGCGGTGATAGAGAAATTTCCAAACGATCCGGTGGCGGCGGACGCGCAATATCAAATTGGTTACATCTGGTTTACTGCCGCACGCGCTGGGACCAAGGACATTGCGGCAACCAACAACGCGCGAACTGCATTCCAGGATTTTTTGTTTCGTTATCCCAACAGCGAAAAAGCAGCCCAAGCGCGCGCCAATCTTCAGCAATTGGAACACAAAGCGACCAGCAGCTCATTCGATGTCGCGCGCTATTACGACAAACAGAAAGCCTACCGTGCGGCGGTTATTTATTACAACGAGGTGATTCGCCAGCAGCCGGGATCGGTCGAAAGCGAAAAAGCAAAAAAACGGATCGATCAATTGCGGGCAAAGCTCGGTGACAAGGTGCTTCAGCCGTTACAAGAAGCGGAAGCGGAAAAAAAGAAAGCCGCTGAGCAGGAGAAAGCGAAGAGTGCCGGGCAGAGCGCGCCTGGTCCGAATTCCGCGCCGATATTGCCGCCCGATTTGGATAGCGCACTTCCGCCGCCGCCTTCGACATCGCTGGACACAACTTTGCCCCCCGCGTCTTCGAGCGAGCCGGCGAGCAGCGCCACCCCGGCACGGTCGAGCACACCGGAGGAATCGACGGCTTCGCTTCCTGCAGATTCCGGTTCATCTGAAGCAACGGCTTCGCCGACGCCGTGAAGAATTCGTTTGCGGCGGCGTTGGCCTGCCTCAGTTTGAGCGGTTGCCTTGGCTACCACATCGGACCCGCCAAGCCATATTATCTTCGCGACGTTCACACGATCGCGATCCCGACTTTCGTCAACAAAACGCTGTTGCCCCGTGTGGAAGTGCTCGTCACCGATACCGTGATTAAACAATTTCAACAGGACGGTACTTTTCGAATTGGGAATGGCGACTCTGCGGATGCGACCCTCAAAGGTGAAATCATTCGCATCAGCAGATCGCCGGCCCGTTCGGTGCGCGGAAATGTTTTGGCGACGAGCGAATTTAATATGTCCATGCGCGTGAGATACAGACTCGTAGGTCCGGACGGCAAACCGCTCGGCCCTTTTAGCGAGGTTGTCGGAACGACGAGTTTCTTCGTCGGAACGGACGTGACCACCGATGAGCGGCAGGCACTACCTCTGGCCTCAGAAGAATTGGCCACCCGGCTCGTCACCCAGCTGAGCGAAGGCTGGTGATATGGGATGAAAGGGGAAGAGAAACTTTGGGAAATTCTCAACGATAAACTCGAAATGCTCCGCGCGAGCAGTCGTTTACCCGAAGCCATTCGTGTCGCCGAAACTTTGCTCGAACTGGCCAAGCGCACTTTTGGCGAGGACGACAACACGCTGGCGTTGAGTTACGAAAAACTAGGGCAGCTTCTCGACCAAAGTGGTGACCGCGCCAAAGCCAAACCCTACCTGCTAAAGGCGGACGGTGTTCTGGAAAAAGCCAAACCACCAAACCAACGGATGCTTTACCAGTCGGCGCGGCGGCTCGCTTTCTTGTGCGATAACCTCGGTCAACAGGAAGAAGCAATCCGGTATTACGAGAAAGCGATCGCGGCCGGCACGCAACTGGACGACCTGTCCTATGCGGATCTGGGGACAATGCTTAACAACGTCGCCCTTATTTTCAGGAAATCAGGCCGGCAGAAAGCGGCGGAGCCGTACTACCTGCATGCCCTTCAGATTTACGAGAAGCAACTCGGACCGCAGCACGCCGACGTCGCGTCGGTGCTGAATAATCTCGCGGTCTTTTACACCAACGAGAAGCGTTACGCCGAAGCCGAGAAAACTCATCTGCGTGCGCTCGGAATTAGAGAAAAAGTGCTGCCGCCAACGCATCCCGACATCGCTCAATCAAAATGCAATCTGGCGGTGGTTTATCATTCCCGCGGCGATTATCCGAAAGCAGCCGAGCTTTATCGAGCGTCGCTCAAGAGTTGGGAAGAAGCGACCGACAAACCGCCGGAAGATTACGAAATCGTCGCCGCTAATTATGCCGATCTGCTGCGTTCGTTAGGCAAAGCCCGGAAAGCGCAGCAACTCGAAGCACGGGCGCGCAAACGGCGGCGCGGTTAAGGCGCGACGCAAGATCGACATCTGCTCTTCCGCTCACTCTTCTTCTTCGCCTGCTTGAGATTTAACGGACTAAGATTAAGAGGAAGGTTAAGATCCCTATGCCGATGAGTTTTCACGTTGCGCCAGCACGCACTCTGGGCATGGTAGTTGCCCTCGCTCGCTCACGTGGCGGAATTGGCAGACGCGTACGGCTCAGGACCGTATGGGGCAACCCGTGGAGGTTCGAGTCCTCTCGTGAGCAATTTGCTCGACGATCAGACGCCCGTCGGTTGTAACGTCAGCCGCAAATTAACGCACATGCAGTTACGTCTCTATATCCACATCGGACTTTGGTGCGCACTGTTCGCCGTGTTTCTTGCCTTTGCTATACCGATTGTCGGGCCCGCGCTCGTAGAAAATCAAATCGGTCCGGCCGAAGTGAATCGATCGATCGATGCTTATATTCTGGCTTTGACCGGGATCGAACACGGTTCGGAGAAACTTCCAGACGTCTTCAGTAGGTTGCCGAAAGCGGGACCACTCATAATTGTTGTCCGCAAGGATGATTCTCAAAGTGAGTTTCTTGGGATGATGATTGGGTACGTTTCATGGCCACGGGAAATTAAGTTGATTAAACTAGCAACGCCAACTGCCGAAAAAGAGCTAGCTGGTATCAATCCCGATTCTATTTCAGGACTGGTTTTCTGCCTGGTGGATCCCCCGGCGTGGTTAGGCAAACCAATCCGGCTAGGTTCTAGCATCTTTCTTGTCCCATTACCGAAGACTGGATGATGACGCTACTTGGACTATCCGCCGCTTACGTCACGATCTTGTTCGCTGGATTTGGCATTACATTGCTAATGTTCGCCAAAGCGGGTCGTCTCAATCTGGTAGAATGTAGTTGCCTATCGTGGTTGCTGGGTATCGGCGCTGTTTCTTTGCTAGTTTGGCTTTGCGGCACATTTTGTTCCGGCCTGTTGCTGCAAGCGGTGGTCGCGATCGCGTGTCTAGCTCTTGGAATATCGGGATGGACGATCAAACGAAAGCTAGGTAGCAAGTTCACATTGCCATTGCCGAGAAACTTGATCGAATGGTTACTAACCAGCCTTCTCCTAGTGGAGATTACTGTATTCTTCTATGTCTCGTTTAAGCACACCCTTGGCTGGGACGGCTTGCTCAACTGGGAAATCAAAGCCCGTTACGCGTTTCTTAATGGTGGAGTGATTCCAGGATCGTACTACTCAAACCCTGGACGGGCGTTTAGTCATCCCGAATATCCGCTGGCGATCCCGTTCACAGAGCTCTGGCTCTACTTGTGGATGGCCGAACCGCACCAATTTTGGGTCAAGACAATTTTCCCTCTATTCTACGCCGCCGGTGCGCTCCTCCTTGCTCTGTTCGTCACGAGGCTATCGACGAAACGCTGGCCAGGCTTGATTGTGGCGACGCTGCTCGCGTTCGTTCCTTTCCTTAGTGCGAGTCCGGGCGGAATCACTGTAGGTTACGTTGATTTTCCGATGAGCGTGTTCTATCTGGCGGCTTTGGGTTATCTTCTTTGTTGGTATAGGGAAGATACCGTTTCTAATATTTCCATGTTTGCAGGTTGCTTAGCGTTGCTGCCATGGATCAAATCGGAAGGCTTAATTCTGTGGGTTCTGCTTGTCTTTTTCGGCTTATGTTTGAGCTTGCCCAAGCACCGGACGAGACAGGTTACATTGGCACTTCTCCCAGGACTGTTCATTGTTGTGGGTTGGCGCCTCTATCTACGACTCATGCATACCTTTCCGCATTCTGACTTCGCACATCCTAACTTCAGTTTGTTGCACCAAAACTTCGGAAGACTTGCTGATATAGGGCGAGTGTTCTCCGAAGATGTAAGTACACCTGTTTATTGGAGTATTTTTTGGTTACTCGCCGCGGTGGCTATAGGCTATGCGCTGG
>Ga0209378_1002946_pt1 | contig 11597 bp, 17 predicted proteins | sample GraSoiAngelo_156_FD_186170 | JGI IMG/M metagenome (GOLD analysis project Ga0209378, IMG submission 186170) | Grasslands soil microbial communities from the Angelo Coastal Reserve, California, USA - 14_1009_13_40cm (SPAdes) (version 2) | ecosystem: Environmental > Terrestrial > Soil > Grasslands ... | reverse complement strand
GCCGTCGCCCGTCAGCTCGGGCCCGCGCTCGAAGCGACCACCGTCGTGGTGTCCGGGGCAGCGCACATGATCCCGATCACACACCCGGAGGCCGTGATCGACGCCGTTCGCTCTCAGCCTCGCTCACAGGAGAAGGGTTTCCCCGCAAGACTTGGAGACAACCCATGACAACGACCACCTACGCCGCAGACCGCACCGCCCTGCTGATTGTCGACCCCTACAACGACTTCATGAGCGAAGGCGGCAAGTTCTACGAGGCGACCCGGGCGACGGCCGAAGCGGTCGGTTTCTACGACAACATGCGTAAGCTGATCCCTGCGATCCGCACGGCGCGCATTCAAGTCATCATCGTGCCGCATCACCGCTGGCGCGAAGGCGACTATGTCGGATGGAAGCATATGAACCCAACCCAGGTTCGGGCGAACCAGAGCCAGGGCTTCGCCGCCGGAAGTTGGGGCGGAGAGTTCCATCCCGAATTCGGGCCCCAGCCTGGCGACGTCGTCGTGCTCGAGCACTGGGGGCAGAGCGGTTTCGCCAATACGGATCTCGACGCCCAGCTGACGCAGCGGGGGATCGAGAACATCATCATCGTCGGGTTTGTCGCGAACACCTGCATCGAATCCACCGCGCGCTTTGGCATGGAGCTTGGCTACCACGTCACCCTCGTGAAGGATGCGACCGCCGCATTCGACCAAGAAGGCATGCGCGCGGCGCACGAGGTCAATGGACCGCGCTTCGCGCACGCTCTTCTGACCACCGAGGAGTTGCTGGCCTTGCTGCCTGCAAGCGTTCGGTAAGCAGGATCTCTGTCGGCTCAAAGGAGAGGAGCATGAGTCATTCTCGCTCGAAGGGCACGGCGCTCATCACCGGTGCTTCCGCGGGCATCGGTGCCGTCTATGCCGACCGCTTGGCGAAGCGCGACTACGACCTCGTCCTGGTGGCTCGCAACGAGGCTCGGCTCAAGGCGCTCTCTGGTCGCCTGACAAGCGAGACCGGGAGTTCTGCCGGACGATTTCTTCCAAATCATTCACGTCTTGCCGCCGACCCAGTTCCTTCATACGCGGTCGTTCTTGGGACTGAACTATTCGGATGACCTGATTCTGTTGGAGATCACCTTCATTTCAGGCCGTCCGAAGGAAAAGCGGCTGAGCCTGCTGAAGGCCTTGAACGACGGCGTTGTCGCGGCCGCTCAAATCTCTCCTGACGATCTCATGATCACGCTCTACGAGACGCCGGGGGAGAACATTTCGTTCGGTCGCGGCCTCGCTCAACGGGCTCATATCTCGGACAAGGATCCAAAGGTGGCGTGATGAGAGCGATGCGGGCTGAGTCATTCACAGGGTACGGAGGCCTGAAGCTCGTGGAGGTACCGAGACCCACGTTGGCGGCTGGGAGGGTGCTTGTCCGGATGATGGCAGCGGGCGTCAGCCCGCTGGACCACACCATCCTCTCGGGAGGCTACCCACGAGCGACGGCGCCGCTGATATTGGGCAACGAGGGAGCCGGCGTCGTGGAAGATCCTGGTGACTCGTCGTTTTCAGCAGGTGCCCGGATCATGTTCTGCGGTCCCTACGGTGTCTCTGAGGACGGAACCTATGCGGAGTGGATCGTGCAGAAGGCGCTGCCGCTCATGCCGGAGGGCGGGTCGATCATCGTGAATGCCTCAGTGGTCGCCAGCAAAGGACTACCCGCGAACAGCGTCTATTCCGCGACGAAGGCCGCCGTGCGGTCCTTCGCGCGCACTTGGACCACCGATCTGAAGAGCCGACGGATCCGCGTGAACGCGGTGAGCCCGGGCTCGATCGACACGCCCGCCCTGAACGATCTCCTTGCTTCGTCGGAGGTGGGCGAACAACGGCGCAAAGCCATCACTAGCGCCGTTCCGCTCGGCAGGTTCGGCACGCCGGACGAGATCGCCAAAGCGGTGGTGTTTCTCGCCTCCGACGATGCGAGCTACGTCACCGGCACCGAGCTCTTTGTCGACGGCGGCTTCGCACAAGTATGAGCATGAAGCCGCGCACCCGCGCGTTGCTCGAGGCGCCGATCGCGTCGACGCTCTTGCGGCTTGCAGCGCCGAATATGCTCGTGCTGGTGGCGCAGGCGGTTCCGGGTGGCGCCTGGTTCGGGCCGCTGACGTGGCCGTGGAGCACGGCAGCCGTGCTGCAAAGGAGATCGCCGATATGAGCGAGAAGTATCTCGAAGACTTCGCCGTCGGACAGATCTACGGCTCCGGGCGCATCACCGTCGAAAAGGAGCGCATCAAGACATTCGCGGCGGAATTCGATCCGCAGCCTTTCCACCAAGACGAAGAAGCGGCGCGCCGCTCGATATTCGGCGGCTTGGCGGCAAGCGGCTGGCATACCGCCGCGCTCACGATGCGACTGCTGGTCGAGAGCGACTTCAAACCCGCCGGCGGCATCATCGGTGCGGGCTTCGACGAGTTCCGCTGGCCACTTCCCGTGCGACCGGGTGACCAGCTGCACGTCGAGAGCGAAGTCCTCGACGTGCGACCGTCGAAATCGCGCCCGCATCAGGGATTGGTCAAGGTGAGAACGACGACGAAGAATCAGAAAGGCGATGCGGTGCAGGTTTCGGTCGGCAATCTCGTCGTGCCGCGGCGCCCGGCGTAGTCGCGGGCGATGCTTCGGTCAGCCTAGGAGCTGCAATGAAAGGAAGGGCATTATGACGATGAAGAGCAAGACAGCGCTCGTTACGGGCGCCTCGTCAGGCATCGGCGAAGCCACGGCGCAGCGGCTCGCGATGGCTGGCTACAAGGTGTACGGCACCAGCAGACGGGGAGCCCAAGCGGGCCAGCGATCGTTCGAGATGCTGCCCCTCGACGTGACCAGCGACGAATCAGTCGACGCCGCCGTTAGGGAAGTGATGCGGTTGGCTGGCCCCATCGACGTGCTCGTGAACAACGCCGGCTTCGGTGTCGCGCCCGCCGGAGCGGAGGAGAGCTCGATCGAGCAGGCCCGCTCGATCTTCGATACGAACTTCTTCGGGATCGTCCGGATGACGCGCGCCGTCGTGCCCCACATGCGACACCAAGGGGGTGGTCGCATCATCAACATCGGCTCCGTGCTGGGTTTCCTGCCGATGCCGTACGGGGCGCTCTATGCCGCCACCAAGCACGCGATCGAAGGTTATTCGGAGTCACTTGACCATGAGCTGCGCACGAGGGGCATCCGGGTCTCGGTCATCGAGCCCGCATACACGAAGACGCAGTTCGACGCGAACTTTGTGGAACCCGACTCGAAGCTCGATGAGTATCGCGAAGCTCGTGCGGCCTTGGGCAAGAGGGTGAAGGAGGTGATGAGCCGGGCGTCGTGGCCGACGTTGTGCTGGAAGCGGCCAGCGCGGCTCGCCCGAAACTCCGATACACAGCCGGCGGGCTCGCGAACCGCCTGCGATTGCTTCGCAGATTTGCGCCCGCTGGCTTGGTGGACGCCGGGATTCGAAAGGACCTGCGGCTCGACGCGTCGACGGCGTCCCTGCCTCGCCCCCCGGTCTTGGCCAAGTAGTCGATCCAGGAGAATCCAATGACATTCAAGGCACTGCTTGCAGCAAAGACAGGTGAAGCGATTTCGACCCGCGTGGTCGAAATGAATGAGCAAGATCTCATGTCTGGAGACGTGACCATCGCGGTTGATTATTCGACTGTGAATTACAAGGACGCGATGGCCATTACTGGGCGCGTGGACATCATTCGTCAATTCCCCTTGATCCCGGGCATTGATTTCGCCGGCACCGTTGAGGCGTCCTCGTATCCCGGCATCGCTGTCGGGGACCGCGTTGTCGCCAACAGCTGGGGGCTGAGCCAGACCCATCACGGCGGATACGCGCAGAAGGCGCGGGTGAAAGGCGAGTGGCTGGTCAAGATTCCGGCGCCCTTTTCAACAAAGGACGCGATGGCCATCGGCACGGCTGGGTACACGGCGATGCTGTCGGTGCTGGCGCTCGAACATGGCGGCCTCACACCGCAGCGTGGTGACATCCTGGTCACGGGCGCCAATGGTGGCGTGGGCTCCATCGCGGTCGCGATCCTGTCGGATCTCGGCTATCGCGTCGTCGCGTCGACAGGACGTCTCGAGGAAGGCGATTATCTGCGCAGCCTCGGCGCGGCGGAGATCATCGACCGCCGGACGCTTTCGGAGCCGGGAGCGCCGATCGCGAGTGAAAGATGGGCTGGCGCAGTGGACTCCGTTGGCAGTCATACGCTGGCGAACGTGTTGGCGCGGACACAGTATCGCGGCGTGGTCACGGCCTGCGGCCTGGCTCAGGGCTTGGATCTTCCTGGATCGGTCCTGCCCTTCATCCTGCGCAACGTCACTCTCGCCGGTATCGACTCGGTGAACGCCCCGCAGGCGGTCCGTATCGAGGCCTGGTCGCGTCTGGCGCGTGATCTGGACCTGAGCAAGCTCGCCCGCACGACACAGGTGGTCCGCCTCGCAGAGGTGCCCGCTGTGGTAGGCCGCATGTTCGAAGGGAAAGTCCGGGGCCGCACAGTCGTCGACGTCAACGCGTAGCCCCGTTGCGATCGTTCCACTCAACGACACCAAACGGGGACGTAACTGTAGATCCCCAATGGAGATCCCAGAGGCCGCCGGGTGCGTCGGCCTTAGCACCGGTGGGACTCTCGTTGAAGCGCAACTTGCTTGGAGGAAAATCATGAGCCAATCCAGCCTCGTTGTTCCCAGCCGGCGTCTGTTTCTCCGCAACAGCGGCACCGCGGTTGGATCCCATCCACACCAACCGGCTCGCCCAAGACCGTCCCGTGATGCTCGTGGACTATAGGGGCGTAGGCCGCTCGAGTGGCGAGACACCGGACTCGATGCAGGGCATGGGGCGCGACATCATCGATTTCATCCGTGCTCTTGGTGCCAAGCAAGCGGATATTTTCGGGTTCTCGATCGGAGGAATGGTTGCTCAGCAGATCGCCCTGGATGCTCCCGAGCTTGTCAGGCGACTCATTCTCGTAGGCACCGGTCCGTCGGGTGGCGAAGGCATGGCAGTCGTTCTCGCCGCAGGTCCAGGAGATCATGAGTCGACCGAACAGCACGCCGGCCGAACGGGGGCTGGCGCTGTTCTTCTCACCCACCGCCACGAGCCAGGCCGCGGGCAAAGCATGGCTTGCTCGCATCGCCGCACGACAGGTGGATCGGGAACCTCCCGCATCGCCGCAGGTCGCCGCTGCCCAGTTGGCCGCGCTGGCGAAGTGGGGTCAAGTGACTGGCGAGCGCTACGGCTCTCTGAAGAACATCCCGCACCGGACCCTCGTGGTGAACGGTCATGACGACATCATGGTCCCTACCGTGAATTCGTTCATTCTTCAGCAGAAGCTTCCCAACGCCCGGCTCATGCTCTTCCCGGATTCCGGGCATGGCGCGCATTTCCAGTTTCCAGAGGAATTTGCTGAAACGGCCGCCCGCTTCCTCGCACGGCCCAATCCGATGGCGGCCCATCGCAACCTCAATCAATGACGAAGGAGAGACCATGAGTAACGCGACAAATGTCGAGACCAAGCACTTGAAGGTGGGTGACGTGAGCTACGCGTACCGCGAGCTACGACCAACCAATTTGGCGGATCCCACGCCAGTGGTGTTTCTGCACCGCTTCCGTGGCACGTTGGACGATTGGGATCCTGCATTTGTCGACGAACTCGCCAAGACGCGCCACGTCATCCTGTTCAGCGACGCCGCCGTCGGCTCCTCTACCGGCACGCCGGCCAAGGACGTCGACGAGAAGGCGCGCAATGCCGCATCCTTCGCTCGCAAAGTAGGCTACGAGCAGATAGATGTTCTGGGGTTCTCGATGGGCGGCTTCGTCTGCCAAGCCATTGCAATCCAGGAGCCCAAACTCGTCCGCAAAGTGATTGTGATCGGCAGTGGACCCGCGGGCAATGCTGAGACGGCGCCTCCGACCGACATCGTGTTTGGCATTGCCTTGCGGGAAATGTACGCCTTCGAAGACATTCGCTACCTGTTCTTTGCTGAGGGACGCGAACAGGAAACGCAGGCCTATATAGACCGCATGGCCGTCCGCAAGGATCGCGAACCGGTCGTTGGGGCGCAGGTCATCGGCACGATGGTGGAGTCGGTCTCTGCGTTCATGGGGGGCAAGACCGACCACTATTCGCGCCTGCGGCAGCTGAAGCAGCCGGTTCTCATCATTTCGGGCGACAGGGACCCCTTCTTTCCGCTGAAGAACACCTGGTTGCTCTATCGAGAGCTCGCGGATGCGCAGGTAGCCGTGTATCCGCTCGCCGGCCACGCGCCTCACCAACAGCACCCCATCGAGGTCGCGGCGCAGGTCGAATACTTTCTGGCGACGTCTTGAGAGTCACGCCGGTCGGCTGGCTGAATCAACGATTTGGCGGCGCGTTTCGAAAGGAAAGGAGGTTGCCGTGAACATAATGAGCCCAGTCGCGGTCAAGCCGCTGGACGAGGCGACCTGGGCTGGGGCAGTCGACCGGACGTCTCGAGGAAGGCGACTATCTGCGCAGCCTCGGTGCGTCGGAGATCATCGAGCGCCGGATCTTAAGCGCAAATTGTTTGTAGAGGGAAACAATTTATGAACAAGACCGGACCCGAATCTGGCGTGAACGCTACATACAGGTACGCACAGACCAATACCGTCGATGTCGGCGGAGCGAAATTCGCGTACCGGCAGCTCGGTCAAGATACCGGCGTGCCAGTGATCTTCCTCAACCACCTGGGCGCGGTATTGGACAACTGGGACCCTAGGATCATCGATGGCATTGCTGCGAAACGTCGGGTGATCACCTTCGACAACCGAGGTATTGGCGCGTCAGCAGGCTTGACACCGGACTCGGTAGCCGCAATGGCGCGGGACGCTGTCGCCTTTATCCGAGCGCTGGGCTTTGAACAAGTCGATCTCCTTGGATTCTCCCTCGGGGGCTTCATCGCCCAGGTGATTGCGCAAGAAGAGCCGCAGCTCGTCCGAAAGATCGTCCTCTCGGGCACGGGTCCGGCTGGAGGTGTAGGTATCGATAAAGTTACCCCTGTGACCATCCGGGCGATGATAAAAGGTGCGCTAACCTTTAAAGATCCGAGACACTATCTCTTCTTTACTCAAACACCAAACGGCCAGAGAGCAGCCCGACAATTCTTGAAACGATTAAAGGAACGTACGGACAATCGCGATAAAGCGATCTCCATCAGAGCTTTCCGTACTCAGCTCAAGGCTATCCATGCCTGGGGGCGTCAGGAACCTTCCGACTTGTCGGGCGTTCCACAGCCGGTCCTCGTAGCAAACGGTGAGGACGATGTAATGGTGCCCAGCAGTAATTCTGTCGATTTGGCCCGCCGTCTGCCGAATGCAGAAGTCATCCTCTACACTGACGCCGGACACGGGGGCATATTCCAGTATCACGAAGCGTTTGTTAAAAAGGTTCGGGAATTCCTCGAGCCATAAGGCACTTGGGCCAGTTACCATCTATCTCATTTAAAGCGGTGTTCTAAGAGTAAGCTACAAAAAGCGTTATGAGGGCATTCATACTCGATCGTTATAGAAGCACGGGCTGGCGACATGCCGGAACCGGAGGTGCGCGAGGATGACGTATTGGTCCAGGTCCACGCCGCTGGCGTAAACGTCCTGGATTCCAAAATCAGAAACGGCGAGTTCAAATCTATTTTGCCGTATCGCTTACCGCTTATTCTTGGCAATGATGTGGCCGGAGTCGTAGTTCGCGTCGGATCGCGAGTGCGGCGATTCAAGCCGGGCGACGAGGTCTATGCGCGGCCAGATAAAGATCGAATCGGTACTTTCGCGGAATTCATTTCTATGAATGAAGATGCCGTGGCGATCAAGCCCAAAGGACTCACCATGGAGGAAGCGGCTTCCATTCCTCTGGTGGGCTTGACCGCCTGGCAAGTGTTGATCGAAAGAGCGAACTTGAAGAAGGGACAAAAAGTCCTCATCCACGCAGGCTCCGGCGGAGTCGGAACATTTGCAATCCAGCTGGCGAAGCACGTTGGGGCGGTCGTAGCGACGACAACGAGTACGGCGAATCTCGATTGGGTAAAAGCCCTCGGTGCGGATATCGTCATCGATTACAGCAAGAACGATTTCGCAACAATCCTGCGGGACTACGATGTGGTTGTGAATAGTCTTGGGGGAGAGGTGCTCGAAAAATCACTCCAAGGGCTGAAGCCTGGTGGAAAGCTCATCTCGATCTCCGGTCCACCTGATCCCGGTTTTGCGAAAGACATTGGAGCGTCCTGGATCTTGAGACAGGTCATACGCCTGTTGAGTTATCGAATCAGGAAGAAAGCAAAACGTCATCGCGTGAGCTATTCATTTCTTTTCATGAAAGCAAACGGAGACCAGTTACGCGAGATCACTTCTCTCATAGAATCCGGGGTCATACGCCCAGTTGTGGATCGAGTCTTTCCATTCGAATCGACCAACGAGGCTCTGGCCTATGTCGAGAAAGGACGTGCAAAAGGCAAGGTCGTCGTCAAGGTGAGATAGAAAAGTCGGCTTGCCTCAATCGAAGCCGAGGCCTCGCTGTGAGGATGTGTCCGTTTTGGGTTGATCTGAGCCGTTCGTGCCGTTCTCGTTACTTAGACGTCGCTGCCGATGAGACACCGGTTGGGCCTAACACTTTCCTTGCGCAATCTTCCTCACGCCAGCCGACACGAGCGCGGCTCTATGCCGCGCTCGCGTCGGAGGGTGCGGATTACCCTTGTTCACGCGCCGGGCGCGCTCGCACCGGCAGCCGGGAATTGGACGGCAGCACGGAGTGAATCCGCGCCTCCGTCCCTGGCGGTCGGAGGTCATTCCACGGCGCCGGGCGGCTGTCGCTGAAGGACTCCCCGCGGCGGGCATCGGTCCTCCTCTCGAGGACTGTCACCCATTTGCGTGTCTCATTGGAAGGGTTCACTTCAGAAGTTCACGCTTCGAGGGGGATCATGCGCTCGCGGACGGCCTCGGCGGCGTACCGCAGGGCCTCGCGGATATCTTCGGCCTCGAGCGTCGGGTGTTCCCTTAGGATCTCATCGACGCTCATGCCGTCGGCGACCATGCCGACGACGGTGGCGACCGGCATCCGGAGACCGCGGATGCAGGGGACGCCGCCCATTTGTCGAGGATTGACGGTGATCCGCGTGAATCGCATCAGTCTCACCTCTCTTGCATCGAGGATCGCGCCAGTCAGTACCTGACGCCGTCGCCGAGGCCGCTTCAGGCTGGCTGCCGCGGCGTGACTCCACGATAGCACTTTGCTGCGCCACGCAGCGCGGTCTGCTCGCGTCGGGTCGAGCCTCGCGCATCATCGCCCTTCTTCCTGTCCCATCCGGCTGACCGGGACCGGGTTTAGGACCACGTCCCGACGGCCGCCCTGGTTGACTCTCGGTCAGCCTTTACCCTGACGCTCGGGCGCTCCGATGATCCTTGGGTTCGGCTTTTGGACGTTCCTTCGTGCCATGGTCCTCGGCTCGACCGCCGCCGCTCTTGAGAATACGGCGCTGCGGCATCAAACTTCGCGACGCGCCCGCCCGGGGGCGGCCGGGCGGATCATGAGGGGCCGGAACGCGCACACATCGGCCCCCCGGCCGCTGTGCGCTTGGTGCGCAATGATGGTGGCGTTTTTGAGCCAGTTTGGACCTGTTTGGGCCTGTTTGGACCACTTGCGCGCTCTAAGTATCGAATACTTAGAGCAGGGCGACTTGGCTTTTAATCAGGGGGTCCCGGGTTCGATCCCCGGACGGCTCACCAAGTCTTTCGGCTACTTCCGCCACCGGCTCGTCGCGCAGCCCGGCACAATGGTGGCGTATAGGTGGCGTGCGGTGGCGACACGGCCACTCTCGGTCTGCCATGGCCTCGAGGGTCTCCCGCTCACGGGCGCGGCGGCGCCTGGCGGACCCGCTCATCGAGTCCATCCATGATGCGGCGCTTCTGACCCGGGCGGTAATGGGAGTAGTAATCGCCCGTGATCTTGACGGAGGCGTGGCCGGCTTGTTCGGAGCCGTAGAGCAAGTCGCCTGACGAGGCGACGATGTCCGAGCAGAAGATTTGGCGGAGGTGCTGGACGGTGACCCGGCGCGTGAAGGCCCGCGAGCCGCACCACGCGATGAAACCCCCGCCGCTCAAAGCTCGACTTCAAGCGGATCGGCTCGCCCAGCCGGGTCAGGAACACGAACTCCGAGAGGGGGTGCCCCGCCGCGAGCGCGTCACCCCGCATCCGCGCCCGGTGCGCCCGGAATTCCTCACACACCTCGCGCGACAGGTCGACCACGTGGATCTTGTTCTTCTTCGTCCGATCGATGAGCCGCCCCTCGCGAAACTGCCGCTGGACCGTCACGGTCCGGTTGTCCAGATCGAAGTCGGTCCACTGGACCCCAAAGCACTCGCTCAGCCGGAGAGCCCGGCGCGTAAGGGCGACGAGAAACAGAAAGTGGTAGCGAGGCGAATGGAGTCGTGCCGCTCCAAGGAGGGCGGCCTGCTCTGCCGACATGAGCGGCTGGACACGCTTCTTCTTGTCCAGCGTTTCACGGAGCAACCTGCCCAAGCGAAGCGCCGGGTTCGTCAGGGTGGCCATCTGGCGCTCCGTGATCAACCACTCGTAGGTCTGACGGATCGGGGCCAAGAGGTTCCGACAGGTGGTTCCGACAGGTGGCCTTGCCGCGCTTGCGACCATCGCCTATGCCCGTCAGAAGACGCTGGAACAGTCTCACCAAGTCGTCGCGGTGGACGGACCCGACCGGCTTCGGACCGAGGGTGGGGTACACGTGCCGGGCTAACAGGCGCTGGTAGTTCTGATGCGTGGCCTCGTCCAGGGTGCCAAACGTCGTGCGCTCGCGGAGATGGTCGTCGATCGCGTGTTCGAGGTGCGCGCGTTCGTGGACGCCCACCGCGAGTTCCACGCGTGGCGGCGGCAGGCAAGTGGAAGCGCAGGCCGCACCCCGCCGTGGTCCGAAGACGGGACCGGGATGGAGTCGCGGAATGGGTAGGAACGGGACCGGAGTCGTCCTACTGGATAAAGGACAGTTCAGGATGTCGCGGAATCCCGCAATTTCGCGAGGCAATGTCCGTAACTCGCGCGACTCAGGGTGTTCAACGTTTCGCCAGCAGCGCTGGCCCCTCTTCATGGCTCTGACCAGTGTGGTCCGCATCGCCGTCGGGCTCCGCCTCGGCGTCGGCGTAACGGGGTCACGGAGGACGGCCTCGAACTGGCCTTCGCCCTCAATCACGCGGCCTATTTCGTGCGGGCGTTCGGCCTACGCGAACGACTGATCGCCTCGGCGCCAGCGCGAATGGTCCACACCGCCTCGGATGCCCATGGGGCGCCCGGCTCGACTTCGACGACCTACAATCGGCCAACCGCTACAGCGGATTCAAGATCTACGGCCGCTCCAAGCACGCAAGCGACGAGCAGTCCCCGAGCCGGCGCGCCGGTCATCGTCCGGGAGATCTCATGCCGGTGCGCTTCCTCGCGTGAGCTGAAGAGGGCGCCGGCGTTGTTGATGAGCACGTCGATTCGCGGTTCTGTCGCGGCGATCTCGGCCGCAACCCGTTTCACCTCCGCAAGGCGGGAGAGATCAGCCTAGTGGGTGCGGTGTGCGATGTCGGGA
>Ga0209378_1002942_pt1 | contig 11601 bp, 8 predicted proteins | sample GraSoiAngelo_156_FD_186170 | JGI IMG/M metagenome (GOLD analysis project Ga0209378, IMG submission 186170) | Grasslands soil microbial communities from the Angelo Coastal Reserve, California, USA - 14_1009_13_40cm (SPAdes) (version 2) | ecosystem: Environmental > Terrestrial > Soil > Grasslands ... | reverse complement strand
GCGATCGCCCCATCGGAGACCTGGACCGCCACGAGGCTGTCGCCGGAGGGAAGGAACAGCAGGCCGTGCTGCTGCCGCATGTACGCATAGCCATCGCTGGGCAGCGGCAGCTTGGCTCCGCGTAACGCCGTCGCGCGCCACAACACGCGACCCGTCCGCGCATCCAGGCGGATCGGCCCGTCGGTACTGAGGTAGAGGACGAGCGTCGTGTCGCTGTCGTCGAAGGGCGACTGATTGCCGAGCAGGTAGGAGACGCCGCTCGACTTGAAGACCTTGGGCTCGGCGGCAAACGCGCTGTCCTGACGCCAGCGGACTCGCCCCGTGGGGAGATCGACGGCTATCAGCGTCGTGGCGCTCGTGGCCGTGCTGCCCAGCATCAGGATCGCCGTATCGGGGTGCGGGGAAGGCAGCCAGCCGCGCGCGGCGACGAAGGACAGCGTCGCGCTGTCCCAGCGCTTCTGGCCGGTGCGCAGGTCGATCGCTTGCAGCGTGTCGTTGCGCGTGACGATGCCGAAGCCGGTGTTGCCGACGACGTCCATCCCCACACCCTTGAGATCGGCGAGATCCTTTCGCGACCACAGGGCGGCGCCGGTCGCGGTGTTGACGCCCGCCAGCTCGGTCTTGTTGCCAACGAGCAGCAGCCGATCGTAGGAGTCCCCCGACGCGGACGTCGGGTCGTGCGCCCGCGGCAGGTCGGCGACGACGGAGAAGTTGATGTCGCTGGGACTGCTATAACGCCATAAGGCCGGGCTCTCGACCACGCGCAGCTTCTTGAGAGCGGTCGGTGCAATGCGCAGCGTGTCGGCCCGGTCCCGAGGCTGGACCAGCAGCGTGTCGCCACGCCACGCGACGACGGTCCCCTCGACGGTCGGGCCGCTAGCCTGATCGACTTTGACTCGCGCGCCGACCGGGATGACGATACCGCGTTGGACCTGAGCGAGGAGTGGGTGGCCAATAAGGAGAAGGAGGAGCGGCAACCGCTGCTGCATAGACCCCCCGATAGGGAACGGAGGTCGTAGATAGTAGCCGCGTGGCACGGCGCCCGGAAGAGCGGCTGCCTGAGCGCACTACGATGGGCCGACTCGGAATCGAACCGAGAACCTACTGATTAAGAGTCAGTTGCTCTGCCAGTTGAGCTATCGGCCCTAGCTACGGGAACTACGTCGCGGAGAACCGTCACGGAACACCGTCACGGAACGCCGTCACGAACACCGTAAGTACGCTCGTCCTTGACGACTTTCCGCGACGACTTTCCGGGACGTTTTTCCGTGACGTTTTTTTGATGTCTGCCCCCAAGGAGAATCGAACTCCTGTTCCCACCTTGAAAGAGTGGTGTCCTGACCGTTAGACGATGGGGGCGCAAGACCCGAGAAACGTCACGAAAAGGCGTCGCGAAGAAGCGTCGCGGAGAAACGTCAAAGCAAGCGCCTCTGTTCGACGTCCCTCCCTGGACGTCTCTCCGCGACGTCTCTCCTAGACGTATTTCCGTCTCGATAGCGGTAACGGGATTCGAACCCGTGTTTGAGCCTTGAGAGGGCTCCGTCCTAGTCCCCTAGACGATACCGCCACGGCGCGGAAAATATCGCCAGCCGCCCGCTCCACACGCAACCCGACGGTTGACCTCGCGCCTGTTCCGCGTACCCTTTAGTGCCCGCCCGAGACCGCGCGTCGTCCGGCGGCCCCCAACGACCCCGAGGAGCCCCGCACCCGTGCCGCGAGCCGCAGCGCAGCAGAACTACGCCGCCTACGCGGCCGTGTGGAAGGTCGTGGGCTACGGACTGCCCGAAGCCCCCATCATTCTCGCGGCGCTGGCCTACACACACGCGAAATGGCTCGAGGACCTGCTCGCGCCGCTCGCGCCGTTCTACCCCTACGCGGTGTTCGGCGCCGGCGTCCTCATCGGCTGGCGCTTCCACCGCAGCCGCCTGCTGTTCGCGTTGCTGGTGCTGGCGCTCGCGGACCGCACCCTGCTGCACTTCGCCAGCGGCCACGGCCTGGCGCGGGACCGCGTCGTGTTCCAGGCGATCGCCGTCCTGCTGCCGCTCAATTTCGCCGCCCTCGCGCTCACCGCGGAGCGCGGGTTCCTCACGCCCCCCGGCCTCGTGCGGCTCACGCTGATCCTGGGACAGGTGGTGGGGGTCTCGATCCTCGACCGCGCCACGCCGGGGGTCACGGCCGCGCTGCTGCACAGTCGCCTCCTGCCCGGGTGGATGTTCGCGTGGACACCCATGGCGGATCCCGCGCTGCTCGCCTTCTTCGTGGCCGCGGGTCTGCTGGCGGCCGGGCAGCTGCTCGCGCCCACGCAAGCCGGGCGCTCATTCTCCTGGGCCCTGATCCCGGCGTTCATCGGTCTCTCGGTGGTGCGCCCCGGCAGCCCCGGGTTCTCCACGTTCTATCTCGCCACCTCCGCGCTCATCCTGATCGTCGCCGTAGTGGAAGCCTCCTACCACATGGCGTACCAGGACAGCCTCACCGGGTTGCCGGCCCGGCGCGCCCTCAATGAAGCACTGCTGCGGCTCGGGGGCCACTACAGCGTGGCCATGATCGACGTGGATCACTTCAAGCGCATCAACGACCGTCACGGCCACGACGTGGGCGATCAAGTGCTACGGATGATCGCGGCCAAACTCGCCCAGGTGCCGGGCGGCGGCAAAGCCTACCGCTATGGGGGCGAGGAGTTCGCCGTGATCTTCGTCGGCCGGGGCGCGGAGCAGAGTCTCCCGGACCTGGACCAGCTGCGCAAGACCGTCGAGGACACGCGCTTCATTCTGCGCGCCCGCTTCCGCTCGAAGAAAAAAAAGGAAAAGGTCCTGACCGACCGGGGTCCCGGTGAGCGGGTGCCGGTGACCATCAGCATCGGCGTGGCCGAGAAAACCGACCGCCATACCAAGTCGGACCAGGTCATCAAGGCCGCCGACCGCGCCCTGTACCGCGCCAAGGAAGGGGGTCGTAACCAGGTGCGGACGTGACCCCTCCCCGCACCATTATGGTGCAGCGGGTGTGGTCCCGGAGCAGCACTGGGGGGCATGGATAGTGCGATAGCCCTGTCCGTGGCGCGCAATCGCGCATCCCTCGAGGGACGGAGACCGGGTGTGAAGCCCCTGCGATCGCGCACGTTCCCCCACGTCGCGGCTCTGTTCGGCACGCTGGCGCGCAACTTCCCCGACGGCTCGTTGGTCCTGTTCGATCGCGACCTGCGCTACATCACGGCGGGGGCCGACGACGGCGGCGTGGCCGGGCTCGCGCCCCTCGGATGCGAGGGCAAGGCCGTCCGGGATGTCCTTCCGCCCGAGACCGCGCAGGCGCTCGAGCCGCTGTACCGGGGCGCACTGGCCGGACGGAGGGCGGACGAGGGCGGCTTCCGCGACGCGCGCGAGCTCCGCACCGACGAGCAGGGTCTGGCGCGCTTCGACGCGCTCCGGCGCGGCGTCCATGCGTTCCGCGTGCGCGACGAGCAGGGGACGATCGTGGCGGGGATGTCGCTGTCGCTGGACATCACCGACGCGAAGCAGGCCGAGCAGGCGCTGCGGGGCAGCCGCGACCTGCTGCAGGAGATCATCGAGAGCTCGAGCGACGCCATCGTGGCGAAGGACCTCGAGGGGCGCTATGTGCTCATCAATTCGAGCGCTGCTCGTCTGCTGGGCCGGCCGGCGAGCGAGATCGTCGGCCGCGATGATACGGCGCTGTTCCCCGCCGACCAGGCCGGTCGCTCGCGCGATGCGGACGAGCGCGTGCACTCGCGCGGTGAGAGCGAGACCGCCGAGGAACAAGTGGTTGTCGAGGGGCGCCGCCGCACGCTGCTGCTTACCCGCAGCCCGTTGCGCGACTACCACGGCCGCATCATCGGCGTGCTGGGCATTACACGCGACGTCACCGAGCAGCGCCAGCTGGAAGAGCGGCTCAGCCGCGTCCACCGGATGGAGTCCGTGGCGCGCCTGGCGGGCGGGATCGCGCACGACTTCAACAACCTCCTGACGGTGGTGCTCGGCTCGGCCGAGGTCCTGCTCGACGACCTGCCGCGCGCCTACGCCCGGCGCAGCGATCTCGAAGAGATCAAAACGGCCGCGACGCAGGCGGCACAGCTCACACGCCAGGTGCTGGCCTACAGCCGGCAGCAGGTCCTGGCGCCGCGCCCGCTCGATCTCAACAGTCTGGTGGGGGGGATGGAGCGCGCGCTGCGGCCGCTGCTCGGTGCGCGGATCGAGCTCAGGCTCGACCTGGCCGCACCGAGCGGCGCCGTGCGCGTGGATCCGGCACAGCTCGAGCAGGCGGTGCTGAATCTCGTGATGAACGCGCGGGACGCGATGCCGGGAGGCGGCCGCCTGGAAGTCGTCACGCGAACCGTCATGGTCGACGAAGCGTTCGCCCGCGAGCACCCGCCCATGCGACAGGGCCACTACGCTACCCTCGCGGTGCGAGATAGCGGCGTGGGGATGGACGACGAGACGCAGCGCCACTTGTTCGAGCCGTTCTTCACGACCAAGCCGGGTCGCCACGGGGCCGGGCTCGGCCTCGCCACGACGTATGGGATCGTGAAGCAGAGCGGCGGCTATATCTGGACGGAGAGCGCGCCCGGCGCGGGCGCGACCTTCACGATCTACCTGCCGTGGCACGAGCTCGTCGCGGCCGCGGCGCCGGCGGCGGAGTCGACCGGCACCCCGCGCGGGGCGGGCGAGACGGTGCTCATCGTGGACGACGAGCCGGCCGTACGGGTCGTCACCAAGCGGATCCTGCAGCGCAGCGGCTACGCCGTGCTCGACGCGCCCGGTGGCGTCGAAGCGCTCGACACCCTGCGGGAGCATCCCGGACCGATCCACCTGCTCCTGACCGACGTGATCATGCCCGAGATGAACGGCCGGGAAGTCGCCCAGCGGGTGCGGGAGCAGCGCCCCGGCATCCGGGTGGTCTACATGTCCGCCTACAGCCCCGAGGCGATCGCGCACGACGGCCTGCTCGACGCAGGCGCGGCGTTCGTGCGCAAGCCGTTCGAGAGCGGCCTGCTGCTGCAGACGGTGAGGCGTGCGCTCGACACCGCGGAGCGGACCGCGACCCCGGCATAGCGCCGCCGCAACGTCGCTCGCAGTCCACGCTACACCCCTGCCGAAACCGTGGCCTCGTTTTTGATGACGCTCTAAGCGTCGCATGTCGACCGCAGCCCGCGCCCGTCAGGAGCCGCGTCGTTTGGAGCTCGTGGCCCGTGAGATCGCCGGCCTTCCCGGCGTCGAGACGCACGCATACCGGGCGGGTGAAGTGCTCCTCCCCACCGAGCGACTGATGCGACTGCACGTCTACGTGAGCGACGGCGCCATCGGTTTGCGCCTGGCGGTCGGGCGGGCGAATAACGCGATGCTCGATGTGTTCGGTCCCGGGTCGCTGGTGACGCCGCAGGTGTGGCATCCCGAATCGAGTACCGAGACACGCCACGCCGTCGCGCTGCTGCCCAGCACGACGCTGGAGCTCTCCGCCGAAGCATTCGAGAGGCACCTGACCGCGAATCTGCCGTTCGCCCTCGCGGTCGTGGCGTGGGACGGCTGCCGATACGCCGCCCTGGTCGACCGGCTGGCGATGCTCTCACTGCGCGACCCGCTGCGGCGCGTGGCGAACACGCTGCTGCTCCTGGCCGAGCAGATCTGCGCCACGGGCGACTCCCCGGCGAGCGCGCGGCTGGAAGTGAGTCAGGACTTGATCGCGGCGTTCGCCAACCTGAGCCGGCAGACCACCAACCGCCAGCTGCGCCGGCTGGCGCGCGCCGGTCTGGCGGGGCTGGAGCGGCGCGTGGTGGACCTGCGCGACCTGCCCGCGCTGCGCGGCGTCGCGGCAGGGCGCCGCCCGCCGCCACGCTAGCCCCGAGTTGCCGGACATCGCTTCTCCTGCCACTATTCCAGGCTGAGACTCACCTCGTTCGCCGCATCCACGTGAGGAGCGATTCGCATGTCCTCGTCAAGCAGAGCCGCGCGCGCCGTGGCCGTCGCGTGCTTCGCCGCGGTCTCGGTGGCGGCCCAGGGCATCCACCCTCAGTTCGGTCTCGGTGGAGGGTTGACGGCTCCGGTGGGCGACTATCACGCGACGGCCGGCGGGCAGGGCTTCAATACCGCGTGGCACGGACTGGCGCTGCTCGCGTTCAAGCTGCCCGTCTTCCCGCTCGGGTTCCGCATCGACGTGAGCTACGCCGCCAACAGCGCGAACGACCGCCTCAAGGACACCCTCAGCAGCGCGCTGGGCCAGCCGACGGACGAGAAAACGAAGCTCGCCGGCGCCAGCATCAACCTCACGTATCAGGCGGCGGCGGCGCGCCTGAAGCCGTACGCGATCGCAGGCGTGGGCCTGTACCACACGACGATCTCCATCAGCACGAGCGAATCGACCGCGGACCGCGCCGCCACCAAACTCGCTTGGAACGTGGGCGGCGGGGTGGCCTTGGCGCTGCGTGGGGTGACGCTGTTCTTCGAGACGCGCTACGTGAACGTCGCGGCAGTGTCGGGTTTTCCCCGCACGACGTTTCTCCCCTTCACGACCGGCATTCGCTTCGGCGGGCGATAGCCTTCACGACCCGGTGCGCGCCTGGAGCTGATACTGGAGCCCGTTGAACGCCCCCGCGACACCGACGTAATACGTCCCCGGACTGAGGGAGCGGGTCAGGCGCGAGCAGTAGGTGAAGTGGCTGGGGTCGGTGAAGTCGGTGGTGTACGTGATCAAGGTGCCCCCCGCGTCGAATAGCAGGATCGCCGTGGCTTCCTCGAGCGCCCAGCCGCACGACCCGACCCAACCCGAGGTCTCGAACGTGTACGTCCCCGAGCTCGGGATCTTCACCCGATAGACGTCGAGCTGCAACGTGTCGGCCAGAATGGCGCGCGTGTACCCACCGATCGCCAGGCCGTTCGCAGTAGCGAGCGTGTGGTTGGGCTGGATCTGCGCCGGGAACCCGAGCGTGAACGAGGCGGGGTATGGTGCCGCGCTCAAGACCGTGATGGCCGTCGGCGTTGCCGGGCCTCCTAATGCGCCCCACAACCTGCCGGGAACACCCAGCTGCTGGTCGCCGCTCTCGTCGGTGGCGCCGTACACGAGGTAGCGGCCGTCTTCCACGCCGCTGAACGCAAAGCTCCCATCCGGCTGAGCGGCGACCCGCTGCAAGAACTCGCTCGTAACCCCGGAATAGAGCAGCGCGTACACCTGGGTCGGCGGGCCGTGGCTTTGCGTCAGGCTGTTGTAGGCGTTGACCAGACCGACGCCGTACTGCGTGGCCGGGCCGACGGCATAGCTCGTGAGGCGCGACCGCAGCTCGCTCGCCGTGAGTGCCGGGGTCTGGGCCAGCAATAGGGCCGCCACACCTGCGACGTGCGGGCTCGCCATCGACGTGCCTTCGGCCCACGCGTAGTCCGGCCGGCCGCGGGCAAAGTCCCAGATGGCAGAGAACACGCCGTCGGTGAAGTCGCCGAGCTCGAAGTTTCCTCCCGGGGCCCGGAGCGTGACGTAGGGGCCGAAGCTCGAGTACGACGCCGGAGCGCCGTCGGGCCCCACCGCCGCGACGGCCAGGACCTCGGGGTAGGCAGCCGGATAGTGGGGCGCGGACGTGCCCGCGTTTCCCGCCGCTGCCACGACGAGCGCTCCCGCGTTCGTGGCGCTGATGATGGCGCTGTGCAGCGTCGTGTCGGTATCCGGGCCGCCCAGGCTCAAGTTGATGATCTTGGCCCCGGACGTCGGCTGTACGGTGCCGCCCTTGCCGTCGTCGGCCGGCAGACCGGCGGCGTACAGAATGCCCTGGGCGATGTCGTAGAACTCCCCGAACCCGGCCACACCCAGTGCGCGCACCGGACGGATTCTCACGTTCCAGTTCACACCGGTGACACCGACGCGGTCGTTGCCCACCGCCCCGATCGTGCCCGCGACGTGTACCCCATGGGCGCCGATATCGTCAGGATTGTAGCACGTCTTGGTGGAATCGAGACTGTAGGACGCCAGGATCGTCGGATCTGGATCGTAGCCGCCGCCGTCATCGGCGCTCGTGATCGTGCCGCCGGCGCACAGCGCCAGGGTATCGGCGTCGGTCACGAAGTCGTAGCCGTCCGACGTCAAGTTCCCAGCGAGCGCCGGATGGTCGAAGCGCGTCCCGTCGTCGACGAGCGCGACCAGCACGGACGGGTTCCCCGTCGTAATGGTCCAGGCGCGCGGCAAGTCGATCAGGCCGTAGTGCCACGACTGGATGGCAAAGAACGTGTCGTTCGGCACGACCCGCAGCGCCGCGGCTGCCGGGCCGCTCGCCTCCCGCCCCCCCCGACCCCCCGCCCCGCCCGCAGGGGCGTAGGCCGTCTCGTCCAGCCATAGCAAGCGATTGCGAGTGACGGCGGCGATGGCCGGATCGCGACGCAACGCGGCGGCGACGCCGTCGAGTGCGGTCGAATCGGTCACACGCACCTTCGCCGCGAGGATGGCAGGCGAGACGCCGGTGACCGCGGCGCCTGGCGGGAGGAGGCCCTCGAAACGGGCGCGGATCGCCGCGCCCACGGCCCGGGCGCTCGCCCTCGTCGCCAGCGCCGCGGAGCCCACGGGCGGGGCGCCGAGTGCGCCATGCCGGAACGTGACGATCAGGTCGCGCGGCGTGGCCGCGGGCCGCGGGCCGCGTGGGCGCCGCGCCAAGAGCGCGGGGCGCGACGGGCGGCGCAGGAGCGACGCGATGCTGGGCGGCGTGGGGATCCCCCGGACCTGGTCGCCGCGTGCGTGGGCCGCCGGGACCGATGCACGGGACGGGGCCGGGAACACACTCGTCGTCGTGATCACGCCTTTGATGGCGCCGTCGCTCGGAATCCATCCGGTGGGGGCCGTTTCGTTGTTACATCCGGCCAGCATCAGCGCGAGCACGGCGATGCCGGCGAGTGGCCTGGAAGTCCCGTTCACGGGGCGATCCCTGGAGTCGGTAGGACGGCGCGACATAGGGACAATCTGCCCCGGCGTCAGGCCGCCCGCAACGGAGCGGTCTAGCGGACTGCGGCCGCCGCAGCCGAATCCCCGCGCTGCAGCAACGCCGCGAAGTCGCTCAGTTCCGAGAGCCCCAGGTCGGACGCGACCCAGTACGTATAGGCGGGCGTCGCCCAGTGCAGCAGGTGGTAGCCCTGGCGGGTCGCCGCGCGCGGTCCCGCGGTTCGCCCCCGCTCCGCAGGCCAGAGGAAGACGTTGATCACGTGCTGGCGCCGGCTGTAAGCCAGAGCCGCGACCGGCCGCCCGTCCACGTAGTCGAGCCGCCCCCCCAGGAGCGGGAACCCGCCGCCCGCGAAGTCATACACGGGCGGGGAGAAGTCGAGCTTGCCGTTGAACCACGGCTTCACCGTGTGCTGGTCAGACGACAGCACGTCGGTGAGATGACCCGGCATGAGCGAGCGCACGTGGCTCGCGAGCACCTGATTGGTGATCGCCTCCCCCGCCGCGCCGCGCAGCGCCAGCTGCCGGCTGCCCAAGGCGACCACTGCGAGCGATGCGGCGACCGCGAATGCGGTCCACAGGGGGACGCGGCGACGCTCCGCCCGGCTCGCCTCGGCACGCGCGCCGGCGCGCACGCGGGTCCGGAGCATCTCCGGCGCCGGGAAGCGGGGCAGGTGCTCGCGCACCGCGCTCGTGACCGCGCGCCGCCGCCGCTCCAGGCGGGAGCAGGCGGGGCAAGCGCGCAGGTGTTGCTCCAGCTCGGCGGCGTCGGACGCGGCCAGCTCGCCGTCCAGGTAGGCGTCGAGCAAGGCTTCGAAGGCGGGATGCGTCACGTCAGCAGTCCTCCGGTTCGGCGCACAGCGCCGCTTCGAGGCGCCGGCGGGCGCGCGACAGTCGCGACATGACGGTCCCGACGGGCACGCCCGCCACATCGCTGATTTCCTTGTAGGACAACCCTTCCAGCTCGCGCAGCACGATCACCTCTCGGAAGTCGAGCGGCAGCTCATCGATGGCCTTCAGCAGCGCGGCGCGCTCGCTCTCGGCCTCCACGGCCGCTTCCGGATGCTCGCCCGCCACGGTCTCACTGTGTCGCTCCTCGTCGAACTCGGTGGTGAGCGTGTCCGTGCGGTGCCGCTGCCGCCAGGTGTAGGCCGTGTTGCGCACGATCGCGAGCAGCCACGCCCGCCCCTCGCCGCTCTCGCCGCCGCGGAAGCCCGCGAAATACCGCAGCGCGCGCAGGGAGGCGTCCTGCACGACGTCCTGCGCGTCGTGATCGTTGCGCGTCAGGTAGCGCGCCAGCGTATACGCGGCGTCTAGATGCGGCAACACGACGGCTTCGAAACGCTCGAGCTCGCTCGACTCCAACCGGTCCTCGGGGGTGCGCGGTGCACCTGCCGAATAGAGACTCCGCCCGCGGCGGGATTATTCCCGGAGGAATAGAGCTCCGCCGCGTGGGGTCTGTGCCACGGGATCATTCTGCGGGCGCCGCCCGATCGACGGAAGTAGCACACACCAAGAGGAGCACGGAATCATGGTCGCCATGACGGCAGTATCTCAGCTGGTCGCGCGCTGGGCCCATTTCTACGGCCACACCATGGCCGTGAGCGCCACGGTCACCTACGTCCATTTGGTCGGCATCCTGGCCGGGGGAGGTGTGGCCGTCGCCACAGATGTGGCGGCGCTGCGGCTCTCGCCCGGGCGGGTGGCTGACTGGCCCGGAGAGCTGGATCGCCTCGCCGCCGTGCACCTGTGGGTGGTCGGCGGCCTCGCGCTGATCTTCGCGAGCGGCGTGCTGCTGGCCCTGACCGAGCTCGACAGCTTCGCGACCTCGGGCGTGTTCTGGACCAAGATGGGGCTCGTGGCCCTGCTGCTCGGCAACGGCTACGCGCGGCTGCGCTGCGAGATCGCGCTGCGGCAAGGCGCCATCGCCCGCTGGGCCTGGTTCCGGCGCACCTCGATCACGAGCCTCGCGCTGTGGTTTCTCATCCTGCTGTTCGGCGCGCTGCTGCACTCGACGGTCTGACCTCCACACGGGAATAGAACCGGCTGGTCAAGAGTCTTGAACGGTGGATGGATTCGATGCGATACCCTTTGACGAGGAAGGCTACTATGGACCGCAAGTCGCATGGTATTAGGGCCGGGACGGTCGTTGCACTGGGCGTACTCGGCGTGGTGGTGGGCGTCCGGCTCTCGGAGTGGAAGGTGGAGTTGTCGCAGCAGACCATCGCGACGGGGGCGGTGAGGTTCGCCGTGACCAACGCCGGCAGCATCCCGCACGGCTTCGAGGTCGAGGGACAGGGGATCGAGAAGGAGATCGAGACGATCCAGCCCGGGGCGAGCGACACCCTCACGCTGACGCTCAAGACGGGGAGCTACGACGTGTATTGCCCGGTCGGAGAAGATTCGCACAAGAAGCTCGGCATGGACACGCACCTCAAGGTCGTGAGTGGGTCCAGCCAGGCTCCCTCGGGCTATGGCGCATCCGAGATGGGTGAGTCCCATATGAAGGCGGAGCGGGTGCAGGCGATCCGGGTGACTGGCGGCGGGCCCGTCATCCAGATCCTGCCGGGACCGTTTCCCTTCCCCGACAGCGCGGCCCCGATCCTGGCGGCCTTCGGCGACGAGCGCGAGGGACTGGAATCGCAGGTGAAAAACGGCCCGTACTCGAACAACGTCGTCATGAGCTCC
>Ga0209378_1002941_pt1 | contig 11602 bp, 9 predicted proteins | sample GraSoiAngelo_156_FD_186170 | JGI IMG/M metagenome (GOLD analysis project Ga0209378, IMG submission 186170) | Grasslands soil microbial communities from the Angelo Coastal Reserve, California, USA - 14_1009_13_40cm (SPAdes) (version 2) | ecosystem: Environmental > Terrestrial > Soil > Grasslands ... | reverse complement strand
ACCCGGACGGCGGCGGACCGCCTCGAGGCCCTCGAGGACCTGGATGTCCCCCACGCCGTACGACACACGCTTGGCTTCTTTCGCCGGTGTCTCTTTCCGGACCGCCATTACGCCTTCCCCGCCCTGACGAGCAGCTCGTACAGACGCTCGAAGTCGTCGTCCGAATAGAACTGGATCGCGATGCGCCCGCCACGCCTCCCGCGCATGATCTCGACCTTGGTCCCGAGCGCCGTCCGCAGCTCCGCGACGACGTGCGCGAGCTCCGGGTCGCCGCCGCGGACCCGCGCGCGGGACCGCCCGCGCCGCGTCGGGTGGACCATCTTCCGCACGAGCGCCTCGGTCTCGCGGACCGAGAGGCTCTTGCTGACGACGGTCGCCAGCGCGTGCAGCGCATCCGAAAGCGGTAGCGGCAGGAGCGCACGAAGATGGCCCTCCCCGATGCGACCATCGACGACGGCGTCTTGGAGGGGCTGCGGCGCCGAGAGGGTGCGGAGGGTGTTCGCGACGGCCGAACGCGACTTGCCAAGCCGCTCGGCGAGCTGTTCCTGGGTCAGCTCGTACGTCTCCATCAGCAGCTTGTAGGCGCGCGCCGCTTCGATCGCGTTGAGGTCGGCGCGCTGCAGGTTCTCCACGAGGGCGAGCTCGAGCCGGTCGCTGCCATCGCCGCGGATCACCGCGGGGATCGACGTCCGGGCGGCGAGCACGCGGCGGTGGCCGGCGATGAGCTCGTACCCGTCGCCGTCTTGAGACACCACAATTGGTTGCAGGACGCCATGCGCCCGAATGGATGCGGCGAGCTCGGAGAGGCTCTCCGGATCGAAGGTCGTGCGCGGCTGCTGCCGGTTCGGACGTACGAGCTCGAGCGGAAGCTCGGTCGGGGCAGGAAGCGCCGGCGCCTGTTCGCCCGAAGCTGGCTGCCCGAGCAGGACGTCGAGCCCGCGCCCAAGTCCGGTCCGCGCCATCAGGCGATCGCCCCACCGACGACGAGCGGCTCGGTCTTGTGCAGCCTCGCGAGAAGCTCACGCGCGAGGTCGTCGTAGGCCTGTGAGGCGGGGGAGTGAGGCTCATAGAGCGAGATTGGGATGCCATGGCTGGGCGCCTCGGCGAGCCGGACGGTCCGTGGGATCCGTGCCCGTGTCACGAGCGTCGGGAAATGGCGACGGACCTCATCGATGACCTGTAGCGACAGGCGGTTGCGGCGATCCTCCATCGTGAGGACGATCCCGAGGACTTCGAGCCGGTCATTGAGGCGGTCGTGCACGGCCGCGATCGTCGTGAGCAGCTGCGCCAAGCCCTCGAGCGCGTAGTACTCGCACTGAACTGGGATGAGGACCGCATCGCCCGCCGTGAGGGCGTTGATCGTCAGAAGGCCAAGCGACGGTGGACAGTCGATGATGACCGTGTCATATGCCGAAGCCCCGCGAAGGGCCTGACGCAGACGGTACTCGCGGGCCAGCATCGGTACGAGCTCGACCTCGGCGCCGGCCATGTCCGGCCCGGACGCCAGTAGGTCGAGCCGGTCGAGCGCGGTGCTGGCGATCGAGTCGGTCAGAGGTTGCTCCTTCAGCAGTACGCCGTAGATCGGATTGGGCGGCTCTTTGCCCACCCCGAGTCCGCTGGTCGCGTTGGCCTGGGGGTCGAGATCGACGATCAGCACCCGCTGTCCGGTGCCCACGAGCGCGGCGCCGAGACTGATCGCAGTGGTGGTTTTTCCGACGCCGCCTTTCTGGTTGGTGATGACAAGAACGGTCAAGACAGAACGCCCGTCACACGTGAAACATCACGAGCGGTGTGGCGGAACCTTGTGCCTCGAACCTTGGTAAATCTGGGGATCAGGCTGGGTGTGTTCGTGCTCCTTATTCTAGCCGACGGGCGCACCAAAAACCACCCGTAGAGGCGCCTGCGACGGTGGCTGAACCCGCTTTGTCGCGACCGAATAAGGTAGCGGACTCGCCACCGATCAGACCCGCCGTCGCGCGCGAACCGGGCTGATAATCCTCGCGCATATGGGCGCGAGGTGGAGCACGACGACCAAGCGTGTCGTCGTCGGCATGCTCACCCTGGCGGCGATCTTCGTGATCTACCGAGCTGGAGACATTGTCCGGCCATTCGTCTGGGCGGCGATCGTCGCCTACGTGCTGCTGCCGGTCGTGGCCATCGCGGAGCGGCGGCTCTCGCTCCCGCGAACGGTCGCGGCACTCATCGTGTTCGTCGCCCTCCTTGCGACCGTAATCGGTGGCGGTCGCATCCTCGTGCCGCTCGCGATCGAGCAGCTCCGGGATCTGCAGCGGACCCTGCCGACGCTCGTCGTGAATGCCGAGAACACCCTGACCGAGACGGCGGATCAGCTGGGGCTCGAGGACCTCGACCAGCTGATCGTCGGGTTCGCCGGCGTGACGGATCTGACAGCGATGATCGGGCGGAACGCGGTCGCGTTCGTCGTCGGCTTCGGCCACTTCCTGCTCGAGCTTCTCGTCTTCTTCATCGCGACCTTTTTCCTCCTGCGCGACGCGCCGCGCTTACTGCAGTGGATACGTCGCGTGCTGCCGCGTAGCCAACGGAACGAGCTGCTCCCGCTCATCGCGGAGGTGAACGCGCTTCTCGGACGGTACGTCCGCGGCCAGCTGTTCCTGATCGGGGTGATGACGACGGCGACCTTCATCGGCCTGACGGTGCTCCGCGTTCCGTTCTCGCTCCTGCTTGCGTTCCTCACCGGGGTCCTCGAGGTGATCCCGATCGTCGGCCCGATCACGGCGGGCGCGATCGCGTGCCTCGTTGCGCTCGGGCACCCGGCGCCGTTTGGCCTCTCCCAGATCTGGTACGTCGTCGTTGTGGCGGTCATGTACACGGTCCTGCGCCACGCCGAGGACTACTTCGTGATCCCGCTGGTGATCGGCCGCATCGTGAAGCTGCATCCCGCGGTCGTGATCTTTTCTCTATTGACCGGTGGCGCGCTATTCGGGCTTCTCGGCGTCCTGCTGGCGGTGCCTGTCGCGGCCACCGCCCGGCTCGTGCTGATCTATGCGGGCGCGAAGCTGCGGGACGAGGACCCCTTCCCGCAGCTGGAAGAGGAGCTTGCGGTGCCTCACACGCCGTCGGCGGAGACAGCCACCGCGCATCCGGTCGGACGGCGCGCGCATCCCTAGGACGAGGACACCTTGATGACGAGCACGTGGTCGAGAGAGGGAGGGACGGTGCGTTTCGCGCTCGGACTCGCTGTACCGCTCGCGGCGGCCTTGCTGCAGGGCACGGTCGCGCCGCTGGTCGCGGTCGCCGGGGCTCGGCCTCTGCTACCGATACTGGTGGCGGGCTCCTGGGCCGTGGCCGCCGGCGCGTCCGAGGCGGTGTGGTGGGCGTTCATCGCGGGCATCGCGACCGACCTTCTCTCCGGCGGGCCCCTCGGCGGCTTCGCCCTCGCGTTCCTGCCACCTATCGCCGCCATCGGCGTCCGCGACGGCGGTCGTAGCCGCGGCACGCCAGTTCTCGCAGCAGCCGCGCTCGTTGCCCTCGCGGCGTTGACCGCCGGGCTCCTGTATCTCGCGATCCTGGCCGCCACCGGACAGGGCGCTCCATCGATCCCGCTGGCCGTCGGCACGACGGTCGCCGCCGCGCTGTACACCGGGCTCCTCGCTGTCGCGATCTATCCGATCGCGCGACTTGTCCGCCGCGTCACGGAGAAGCAGGGTGCGTTAGGGGTGTGGTGAGGGAAGAGCCGCGCGCATTCGTCCGCACTCGACGATTCATCGCCTTCGGCGCCGCGATGGTCGTGGTCTTCACCGCGTTGACCGCGCGGCTCTACGACATCGAGCTCGTCCACGGCGATTACTACCGTGACCTCTCACAGCAGAACCGCATCCTCCGGCTGCCGGTGCTCGCCGAGCGCGGCGGCATCGTCGACCGGAACGGTTACGTGCTGGCGCGGAACCTCCCAGCGTTCGCGGTGAGCGTCGTGCCGGTCGACATCCCTCGAGCGCGCGAGCAGGAGCTCTCCCAGCGTCTCGGCGCCCTGCTGGACCTCCCGGCCGACAGCGTGGCCGCGACGATTCAGCAACAGCGGCAGCGCAACCCCTACGAGCCCGGAAAGATCTCGACCACGCCGGTCCCGCGTGAGATTGCCTTCGCGATCACCGAGCGCGGCGAGCTCTTTCCCGGCGTGCGCGTTGATCCGGAGAGCATCCGCCTCTACGCCGACGGAACGCTCTACGCGCCGGTCATCGGCTACACCGGCCCCGTCACGGAGGAGGAGCTCCAGACCCTCAAGGACCGCGGCTACCTGGCTGACGACGACATCGGCCGGACCGGGATCGAGAGTGTCTATGAGCAGTACCTGCGTGGGACATACGGCTGGCGCGAGATCGAGCGCGACGCCGCGCAGCGCGAGATCCAGACCCTTGCGCTCCAGCCGCCGACGGTGGGGAACACCGTCGTGCTCACCATCGACGACCGCCTGCAGAAGCTGCTCGACAACGAGCTGCGCGTCGGCGTCGAGCAGGACAAGTTCACGCAGGCGGTGGGCGTTGCCGTGAATCCCCAGAACGGCGAGATCCTCGCGATGGTCTCCATCCCTGGATATGACAACAACCTGTTCGCAAGAGGCATCAGCTCGAGCGAGCTCGCCGCTCTCAACGCGGACGACCGCCATCCCCTGGTCAACAAGGCCATCGGTGACATCTACCCCGCAGGGTCGACGTTCAAGATGGTCACCGGTCTTTCCGCGCTGTCCGAGGGCACCGCAACGCGCGACACGCAGGTCAACGTCACTGCCATGTCGTTCAGCGTCAGCGGCACGCCGTTCTATGACTGGCGCGCTCACGGCACGCTCAATTTCGTGACCGGGTTCGCCCACTCGAGCGACATCTACTTCTACACGCTCGCCGGCGGCACACCCTTCGCGCCCAACGTGCGGGGCGTGGGCCCGGAAGCGATCGCCAAGTACGGCAAGATGCTCGGCTTCGGCGCCCCGACGGGCATCGACCTCCCGGACGAGGCCGCCGGGATCATGCCCAGCCCCGAGTGGAAGCTCGAGAACAAGAACGAGCCGTGGACAATCGGCAACACGTACCAGGAGGCGATCGGGCAGGGCTTCGTCGCTGTGACCCCGCTGCAGCTCCTAAACGCGTACGCGTCGGTCGCCAACGGCGGCACGCTCTGGCAGCCCCATCTGCTGAAGCAGGTTGTCGACAGCCAAGGCAAGGTCGTGGCCACGCCCGCGCCGCAGATGATCCGCAAGCTGGACATAACGCAAGAGAACCTGCGCCTCCTCCGCGAGTCCGCGCGCCGAGTCGTGACGATCGGCCACGCGTACATGCCGAACGCGAAGCTCCCGATCGCCGGGAAGACCGGAACCGCCGAGTTCGGGGCCGCGACGGGCAAGGACGGCGCGGGCCGAAACAAGCTCGGCTTCCACAACTGGTTCGTCTCGTTCCTGCCGCAGGCTGACAACACCGACCCGACAGCGCAGATCGCGATGGTCATCTTCACCTACGACTCCTCGAAGTCGCTGTGCGAGAACTGCTTCAACCCGGCGGTCGGGATGACGCAGCGGATCCTCGAGGCGTACGTGCTCGGCAAGTGAAGCGTCTCCATCGAGCCTGCCGTCATGGTTCGCTCGGTGGCGGGGTAGCCGGGGCGGTGCCGTGGTTGCCGGGGGTGGCCGGGGCGGCATCCCGCATACCTGGGGTGGCAGGGGCGGAGCCTGGGGTGGCAGGGGCGAAGCCCCTGCGAGAAATCAGTGCTATGCGAATCGGGGCGAAGCCACGATGAGCGTCCGTCCTCTCGCGCTGCCGCGTGCCGCGACGCCGCTACACGACCGCCCGGTGGAGCGCCGCTGGATGCAGATCGACCCGATCCTGCTGATCGCCACGATCCTGCTGATCGGATACGGCCTCGTGATGACGTACTCCACGACGGCCGAGACCCGGACGTTCACCGGTGATCCGATGCAGTTCGTGATCCGGGGAGCGCTGTGGGCCGCGGTCGGCCTTGCAGTGATGGCGGCAGTCGCGTACTTCGACTACGCGTGGCTCGGCGCCTTCGCGCCGGTGCTGTACGTCTTGACGCTCGGTCTCCTCGCGGTGGTTCTCGCGATCGGCAGCTCAAGCCTCGGGGCGCAGCGCTCGGTGACGTTTGTGGGCCTCTCATTCCAGTTCAGCGAGGTCGCGAAGGTCCTGATGATCGTCGTGCTCGCGAAGTTCTTCGCCGACCGTCGTGCGTCGATCGGATCGCCGCTCGTGATCGGGTTCGGGCTCGCGCTCCTCGCGCCCGCGGTCTATCTCGTGTACCGCCAGCCCGACCTCGGCACGAGTCTCGTGTTCATCGCGATCTTCTTCGGCATCGCCTTCCTGGCGGGGGCCCGGATCTGGCAGCTCACCGCCCTAGCCGCCGTCGCCGTTGCCTCTTTCCCGGTCGTCTGGGCGCTGCTCAAGGACTACCAGCGCGCGCGGCTCGGCGCATTCCTCAACCCATACAGCGATCCGCAGGGCGCGGGTTGGAACATCATCCAATCGCTCATCGCGGTCGGCTCGGGTGGCGCGACCGGGAAGGGCCTCACCGCCGGCACGCAGTCGCCCCTCGGGTACCTTCCGATCGCGGAATCGGACTTTGTCTTCGCGGGTCTCGCGGAGGACCTCGGTTTCGCGGGTGCGGTCATCCTCTTCGCGCTCTACATCATCCTGCTCGTCGCGGCCCTGCGCGTCGCGTTCCGCTCGCGCGATCCCTTCGGAATGCTCATCGGCGGGGGCATCGCGACGATGCTGCTCTTCCAGATCCTAGTGAACGTGGGCATGGCGATCTCGCTCATGCCCGTGACCGGCATCCCGCTTCCGTTCATCTCGCACGGGGGAAGCTCGCTCGTCTCCATCTGTTTCGCGCTCGGAGTGCTGCAGTCCGTCTCGATGCGACGCGAGGCAAGCGGTCCCTGACCCCGAGGCGGCCCATATACTTTTCAACGAAAGGCCGCGAACGGGAGCAGTACGCGTCGCGAGCGCGCCGAGAGAGCCGGCGGTCGGTGTGAGCCGGTGCGCGCAAGACGCGGAACTCGCCCGGGAGCCGCGGGAGCGAACGGCGATCGGCCGCTAGCTCTCGCCGGGGTCACGCCCGTTACCGCGTGCTCGAGCGGAGAGCATCGGGGCTGTGGCGCAGTGGGAGCGCATCACACTGGCAGTGTGGGGGTCGCGGGTTCGAATCCCGCCAGCTCCACGGGCTAGCGAGAACGAGACACGAAGCCGCAGCTTCGTGGCGAGGACGAGCGACGCCCGTGCTCTCAACTGAGGTGGTACCGCGGAAGCCTTTCCGTCCTCTCTGACGGCGAGGCTTATTTATTTCCTCTGAAAGGAGGCAGGACATGGCGGTCGAGGACAAGAAGCGGATCGAGCGTTACGTGCCCGCGGACATCGAGCCTAAATGGGAGAGAGAGTGGGCCGCGTCCGGCCTCCACAACACGCCCGACGAATCCGATCGGCCCAACTTCTACTTCCTGACGATGTTCCCGTACCCGTCGGGCGACATCCACGTTGGTCACTGGTACGCGTTCGCGCCGGCCGACTGTGCCGCGCGCCATCTACGGATGCGCGGCTACAACGTGCTCTTTCCAATGGGCTTCGACGCGTTCGGCATCAATGCCGAGAACGCTGCGATCGACCGCAAGATCCATCCCGCGGTCTGGACCGAGAAGAACATGGCGCACATGCGCGACCAGTTCCGCCGCATGGGCGCGGCGATCGACTGGCGCCGCGAGGTGATCACGTGCTACCCCGAGTTCTACCGCTGGAACCAGTGGATGTTCCTGAAGTTCCTGGAGAAGGGACTGGCATATCGGGCCGAGGCGCCGGTCAACTGGTGTCCGCGCGACGAGACCGTGCTCGCGAACGAGCAGGTCATCGCGGGAAGGTGCGAGCGGTGCGACACGCCGGTCGTGAAGCGGCAGATGACGCAGTGGTTCTTCCGCATCACGGCCTACGCCGACGAGCTGCTGCGGTTCGACGAGGTGGACTGGCCGGAGCGCGTGCGTGTCATGCAGACGAACTGGATCGGCCGTTCTGAGGGGGCCGAGATCGCGTTCCCGGTCGAAGGCGAGAGTGGAGAGGAGATCCGTGTCTTCACCACGCGGCCGGACACGATCTACGGCGCGACGTTCATGGTCCTGGCACCCGAGCATCCGCTGGTCGCGAAGATCACCGCTCCCAGCCGGAGGGCCGAGGTCGATCGCTACGTCGAGCGTGCCCGCAACATGGAAGAGATCGAGCGCACTGCGGCCGAGCGCGTCCGTACGGGGGTCGACACAGGCGCGTTCGCGCGCAACGTCTTCACCGGTGAGCGAATCCCGATCTGGATCGCCGACTACGTCCTTCAGACGTACGGCACCGGCGCGATCATGGCCGTCCCTGGCCACGATGAGGGGGACTTCGATTTCGCCAAGCGGCACGGTCTCGAGATCCGCGAAGTGATCTCTCCCGACGGCATCGAGCAGGGCTCGCTTAGCGCGCCGTACTTAGGCGAGGGGCGCATGGTCCGAAGCGGGCCGTTCAGCGGAACGCCGACTGCGGACGGCCGGCGCGCTGTCGCGGAGGAGGCGAAGCGTCGCGGCATCGGAGGGCCTTCGGTCACGTATCGCCTGCGCGACTGGCTGATCTCACGGCAGCGCTACTGGGGAACGCCCATCCCGGTGGTGTATTGCGATACCGACGGGGCGGTCCCGGTGCGCTACGAGGACCTGCCGATCGCGCTTCCGCGCGACGTCGAGTTCACCGGTCGCGGAGGCTCGCCGCTGGCGCACGTCCCGTCCTTCGTCAACACCACGTGTCCGAAATGCGGTGGCCCCGCACGCCGGGACATTGACACGATGGACACATTCGTCGACTCGTCCTGGTACATGTATCGCTACCTGGACCCAAAGTTCACCGCCGCGTTCATGGACAAGGATCTGGGCCGCAAGTGGCTGCCGGTGCATCAGTACACCGGGGGGATCGAGCACGCGATCCTGCACCTGCTCTACATGCGTTTCGTGTGCAAGGCCCTGCGCGACCTGGGCGAGCTCTGGTTCGACGAGCCTGCGCTTCGGCTGCGCAACCAGGGCACGATCATCTTCGGCGGCCGCAAGATGTCGAAGTCGCGCGGGAACGTGCAGACACCCGACGAGTACGTCGCCATCTACGGCGCCGACACGCTGCGGCTCTTCCTGATGTTCCTGGGTCCGTGGACACAGGGCTCGGACTGGGATGCCTCCGGGATCGAGGGCGTGCACCGCTTCCTGAACCGGGTCTGGATGCTGGGGCTCACCGACCCCGGCGCCGGTCCGCGCGACCGCGCGATCGACCGCGCGCTGCACCGTACGATCGCCAAGGTAACCGCCGACCTGGAGACGTATCACTTCAACACCGCGATCGCGGCCATGATGGAGCTGTCAAATGCGCTGCAGCATGCGAGCGGACCGAGTCGCGCGGACGCGGTCGACAAGCTGATCTTGCTGCTCGCCCCGTTCGCTCCGCACATCGCCGAGGAGCTGTGGCACCGACGCGGTGGGACCGGAACGGTCCATCGGCAGAGCTGGCCGGCCTACGACGCCACGCTTGCCGCGGCCGACGAGATCACGCTCGTCATCCAGATCGATGGCAAGGTTCGCGAGCGGATCCCGGCGCCGGCCGGGATGTCGATAGCCCGAGCGGAGGAGCTCGCGCGTGCGAACCCAAAGGTCCGCGCGGCGCTGACGGGACGCGATGTCGACCGAGTCGTCGTCGTGCCCGATCGAATCGTCAACATCGTCACGCGGCGACGGTCGTGACCGCGGAGATCCGTCTCGCGGCGCTGTGCGATCACGCGCTCGTCGGCCAGGACGGCAAGGTCAGCCTGCTCGGGATCTTCCGCAACATCTCGGTGAGCGGGCTGCCGGCGCAGCATCCGCGGATGTTCGTCGTCGCGATCCTCGGTCTTGACGTCGGTGCGCATACCGTTCGAGTGCGCCTTTTGCGCCCCGACGGCCAGCAGGCGATGCCGAATCCGCCTGAGATTTCGGTCCACGCCGTCGCCGGGCAGGACGTAAACGTCATCGTGGAGCTCAACAACATGAGCTTCACCACCTATGGCGTGCACCGCTTCGACCTCGAGGTCGACGGATCGTCGGTCGGCGGACTGCCGGTCGCGATCGTCCAGATGCAGCAGCAGCAACAGGGCAAGCGCACGAATTGACGACACGCTGTCGCCAGAAATGACGACGGCGCTGACACATTTGTGGGCTAGGCGCGACCTCAGCAGCGGCCCAGGCTTCCGTGGATGCGTCCGATCGTCCTCGTCGTGGGTGCCGTCGCGCTCGTCGCCGGCGCGGCACTCGTGTTCGTGCCGCTCCATGGCTCCGCACCTGACGTTGCCGTAGTAGAGGAGACGCCCACACCGACGCGAACCCCGGAGTCCGGCGTGATCGTCGACGTGGTAGGCGCGGTGGCCCATCCTGGGGTCTACCGGCTTCCCGCGGGCGCGCGGGTCCTCGATGCGCTGCTCGCGGCCGGTGGCATGACCGGCGACGCGGACCTCGCCGCCCTGAACAAGGCGACGCCTCTGCGCGACGGGGTGCGGATCTACGTCCCCCGGCCCGGCGAGGCGGTGCCGGCAGGGAGCCTGGGGAGCGAGTCCGAGCGGCTCGTGGACCTCAATCACGCCAGCGCCGCGGAGCTCCAGACGCTTCCCGGGGTGGGCGCGACGACCGCGGCGCGCATCGTCCGCTCCCGGAACGCGAAGACGTTTACGAAGGTCGAGGAGCTGCAGACGCGTGGGCTCGTGACGCCGCGGGTTTTCGCCGACATACGCGATCTCGTCAGCACGCGGTGAGAAGAATCCTCGCAACTCCGTTCGCGCCTGCCGCGCTCGTCGCCCTCGCCGTCGCGCTCCTCGACCGGTTCTCGGGTCCGGCTGCGATCGTCTGCGCCGGCGTCCTGGCGATCGTCATGACCGTCCTCGCCGTCACGAGCGCCGATCGGCCCCGACGTATCTGTTGGGCGACGGGCCTGGTTACGGCGGTCGCCTCCGCGATGGCCACGGGACTCGGTCCGTTTCCCGCGTTCGACCTCCGCCACGCCGGGCCGCTCGATGCTTTGCGGGACCTCCTGTCGGCTCCGCTACAGCGCCTCATTGCCGAACCCGAGGGCGGGATCGTTCGCGGCATCGTCCTTGGCGAACGCACGAGCGTCGATCCCGATCTCGCCGCCGCGTTCGCGCGCAGCGGCACCACGCACTTGCTGGCGATCTCGGGCTTCAACATGACCCTCGTCGCGGCCACCGTTGGTCTCATCGCACGCGGGCGCGTCCGCCCGATCGTCACCGCGAGTCTCACCGTGGCGACCGTCATCGCTTACAGCCTGCTGGTCGGTCTCGCGCCGAGCGTCGTCCGTGCCGCGCTCATGGCGGTCGTGGCGTCGTGCGGCCTCGCGTTCGGCCGCCGCCCGGCGATCGTCAACGCGCTCGCTCTCGCCGTCGCTGCGATGCTCGCGTTCGACCCGGCGTCGCTGGGCGATGTCGGCTTCCTCTTGTCCGCCGGGGCGACCGGTGGATTGCTCTTCCTCGGCGAGCCGCTCTCGCAGCGTCTCGCGGCGCTCCCTCGTCCGATCCGTGAAGG
>Ga0209378_1002936_pt1 | contig 11613 bp, 8 predicted proteins | sample GraSoiAngelo_156_FD_186170 | JGI IMG/M metagenome (GOLD analysis project Ga0209378, IMG submission 186170) | Grasslands soil microbial communities from the Angelo Coastal Reserve, California, USA - 14_1009_13_40cm (SPAdes) (version 2) | ecosystem: Environmental > Terrestrial > Soil > Grasslands ... | reverse complement strand
AGCTCAGCCTGAGCTACAACCGGCTGGACCTCCCCGCCGACCACGGGCTGACGATCTTCACCTACGCCGCCGAGCCCGGTTCGCGCTCTGAGGAGGCGCTAAGGCTCCTCGGCAGCTGGGCGGCCACCGCTGACCCCGCGGAGTCGGCGCAAGCGACCGACCAAGCTCAGGTCGAGCGCGACACGCGGTCGGCCTGAAGGCGACGGTCGCGATTGACGAGCCGTCGTTCGCCTGTCAGAGTCGTGCGGTCAAGTCCTGTGGGCCTTCGGGTTCGCAGGACTTGGCGTTTTAAGGAGTTCGACCCCCTCCTTCTCAGGGTGGAGGTCGGTGGCTAGCACCCGCTAGCAGGCGCAACGCTCCTCCTTACCATGGAACGTCTCGGGCAACCGGTGGCAACCCACGGCGACGGTTTAGGCTTGTTTTTTGCGGCTTCCGCGCTGATCCGATTTGCGACTGATTGCCACCGGTTGAGACCACGGGGCTCCATAAAGGCTCCATCTACTGTTGCCCATGCTGGCTACGCCGCTGAGGCAGAGCGCACCGGATTGCCTGCCACGGTGAGCGTGATGAGGCAGGCGAGGGCGCCGTAGCCGAGCGCGATCTCGAACGGGCTGAAGGTGCGTGTCACCTACCCAGCGATAAGCCCGGCGTCGCCGCGCCGCTGAGCGGAACCGTCGCACGGTCGCCTTGGCAGTGGGGGCCGGCGCGCGTCGGCCGACTAGGAGACCGGAATGCCAGGGACCCCGGAATCGACCGGTGTCATGCCGGTGCTTACAAAGGCAGCGATCACTTCGTCCGGGGTTGTGCTTGTTAGCTCTCGATCAGCGCGTCGACGGTCACGAGCTCGTCGCCAAGGCCGTCGAGGATCCGCGGCAGCGCCTCGGCGGTCGCCGCCGGCCAGCCGTGCAGGAGCACGATCGTGTCCTCTTTCCGCGCGCGAACGCCGTCGAGGACGAACCGCGCGACGTCCTCCGCGTCGTGCGCCTCGTTCCAGTCCTCGGGGTCGACGTCCCAGCCGACGGGGCGGTAGCCGACCTCGGCGAGCGCGCCCAGCACGCGCTCCTCCTCCATCCCAGCGCCGAATGGGCAGCGGAACCACGGCTTCGGATCGACGCCGACGATCTCGCGGATCGTCTCCTCGGCCTTGCGGACGTCGCGGCGCAGGAGCTCGTCGTCGAGACCGTCCATCGGCGCGTGGAAGTTCGAGTGGTTCGCGACCAGGTGGCCGGCGTCGGCGATCCGCCGCGCCTGGTCGGGATTCGCCCGCACCCAGCGGCCCTGGAGAAAGAACGTTGCCCGGATGTCCGCGGCCGCGAGCGAGGCGAGCAGCCGGTCCTCGACGCCCGCGACCGTCGGCCGCCCGGGAAACTCGGTGTCGAACGTCAGTGCAACCCGCATCTACTGCGCGAGCGTCACCTTCGTCAGCCCGACCGGCTGGTCGGCGTCGAGGCCCTTCGCTCGCGACAAAGCAGCGGCGAAGAGCTGCCCCGGCACGACCGAGAGCAGCGGCGAAAGAACCGGAAGAGGAGCCTCCGGCACCGGCAGCCGCAACTCGGCGCCGGGAACCTTGTCCGCCGCGGAACCGGACGCGACGAGCGTCGCCCCGGCCTTTCGCGCCAGCTCGGCCGCCGCCACGAGCGCCGGCAGGCACTCGTCCATCGAAGCGATCGTCCAGACCGGGAACATCGCGTCGACGGCGGCGATCGGCCCGTGTGAGAGGTCGGTCGAGGTGACCGACTCGGCCGGGATCCGGCACGTCTCCGTCAGCTTGAGCGCGATCTCGCGCGCCGTCCCGAGCTCGATCCCGCGGCCGATCACGTACATGCGGCCGACGTAGGCGAACCTCGTCGCGATCGGCGCCACGGCGTCCTCGAGCGCGGGCAACGCGTTGCGCATCTGCTCCGCGACTCCGTGCACTGCCGCGGCGACCTCGTCGCCGCGGCCGGCGGCGCACCCAGCGAGCAGCGCCAAGACCGCGAACGTGTTGGCCAGCGTCTTCGAGGCGGCGACCGCGCGTTCCTCGCCGGCATGCAGGAGCAGTGTCAGCTCCGCCGCGCGCGCAAGCTCGGAGTCGGCGTCGTTCGTGACGCCGATCGTGAACGCACCGCGCTTTCGCGCGTGCTCGACGTACGAAACGACGTCGGGAGTCCGGCCGGACTGTGAGAGGGCCACGACGACGGAGTTCGAGAAGTCGACCTCGGCCCCGTAGTAGACGCTGAGCGAGACCGAGTCGCGCAGGGCGGTCCAGCCGGCCACGAGGCCGAAGGCGTAGACGCCGTACGTCGCGGCCGCATCGGACGAGCCGTGGCCGACGAGCCGGAGCACCGACGGAGCCCGCTCGGCGCAGGCTTGGCCGGCCGCCTGGATCTCGTCGAGGTGCCCGAGGAGCGACTCCAGCGCCGCCGGCTGCTCGTGGATCTCGGCGAGGAAGCGCCCCTCCGGCTGATTCATCAGACGTCTGGCTCCGCCACGTGACAGGCGACGCGGCGGCGCGGCCCGATCTCTCGCAGCTGGGGGGTCACCGTCTCGCACTCCGCGATCGCAAACGGACAGCGATCGCGGAACCGGCAGCCCTCCTTCGGATCAATCACCTTCGGCGGCTCGCCCACGTCGGCGGCGTCCGAGATCCCGAGCGTCGCGCGCGGGTCCGGGACGGCCGAAAGGAGCAGCTGCGTGTACGGGTGCTTCGGCCGCTGAAGCACATCCTCGGCCGGCCCCTCCTCGACCAGGTGACCGGCGTAGAGAACGAGCACGCGGTCGGCCACATAGCGTGCGCCGGCGATATCGTGCGTGATGAACACGTACGGCATCTGATACTTGGTTCGCAGGTCCAGCATCAGGTTCATCACGCCGGCGCGAATCGACACGTCGAGCATCGAGACCGGCTCGTCGGCGATGATCAGCTTCGGGCTGAAGGCGAGCGCCTGGGCGAAGCCGACCCGCTGACGCTGGCCGCCGCTCAGCTCGTGCGGGAACTTTCCGGCGACGCGCCCGGCCGGAACCAGTCCGACCGTCCCGAGCGTCTTCTCGACCTCGTTCTCGCGCCTGCGGCGCGCCACGTCGCGACGGTGGAGAACGATCCCGCGCTCGATGGGGTGCGTGATCCGGTAGGCGGGGTTGATCGAGCTGTACGGGTCCTGGAAGACCATCGCGACGTCGCCGGCGTAGCCGAGCCGCTGCCGCCGCGTCCTGAGCGTGCTGACCCGCTTGCCCTCGAAGTAGATGTCGCCGGCGGTCGCCTTGCAGACGCGCGCGAGCAGCCGGGCGATCGTGCTCTTTCCGCTGCCGCTCTCGCCGACCAGCGCCACGATCTCGCCGCGCCCGATCTCGAAGCTGACGTCGTCGACCGCGTGGAGCCGCTGGCGCGAGAACAGCTTGCCGACCCGGAAATGCCGGGTGAGCCCCTCGGTCCGAAGCAGCGGCTCGCTCACGCGACCCCCTCCTTGGCCTCGACAACTGGAACCACCGGCTGGTCGTGCAGGAAGCAGCGAACGAGCTCGCCGTCGACCTCGAGCAGGCGCGGCCGCTCCGCCGTGCAGCGTGCGAAGACGTGCGGGCACCGTGGCGCGAAGCGGCAGCCCGCCGGAGGGCGGAGCAGGTCCGGCGGCGAGCCGGGAATCCCGAGCAGGTGCTCCTTCGGCCCGTGGATCGACGGGAACGCCTCCAGCAGGCCGTCGGTGTAGGGATGCAGCGGCTTCCGGAAGAGTTGCGCGGTTCGCCCCAGCTCGGCCACCTGCGCGGCGTACATCACGAGCAGCCGGTCGGAGAAATGCCGGACGAGCGACATGTCGTGCGTGACGAAGACGACTGCGAAGCCGAGCTGCTCCTGAAGCTCCTTGATCTGCACCATCAGCGAGCGCTGCCCGACGACGTCGAGTGCCGAGGTCGGCTCGTCCATGATGATCAGCTCCGGCGTGAACAGCAGTGCCATGGCGATCATCGCCCGCTGCCGCATCCCGCCCGAAAGCTGGTGGGGATAGCTGTGCAGGTGCACGGGGTCGATCGAGACCAGCCGCAGGACCTCCCTCGACCGTTCCTCGATCTGGCGCTTGTTCATGGTCGAGTGGGCCTCGCAGGCGTCGCGCATCTGCGCCGCGACGGTCAGCACCGGGTTGAGCGCATTCATCGCGCTCTGCATCACGACCGAGTAGTCGCGCCAGCGGATGTGCCGCAGCTGCTTGTCCGAGAGCGTGACCATGTCGCGCCCCTTGAAGAGCACCTGGCCGTCCGTGATCTCGCCGGCGAGCGGCGCGCCGAGAAGCCGCGCGATCGCGTAGACGAGCGTGGACTTCCCGCAGGCGGACTCGCCGACGATGCCGAGGAACTCCCCGCGGCGAAGGTCGAAGGAGACGTCGTCCACGGCCACAACCGGCCCGTGCTCGGAGGCGTACGCCACGGACAGCCCGCGCACCTCGAGGATGTTCTTCGGGTCGGGCGAAACGGCCAGGACCGCGGTCGCACGCTCGGCGTCGACGCCGGCCCGCTCCAGCTTCCGCAGCCGCAGCGCGGGACTGCTGATCTCGTCGAAGGCGTAGTTCAGGAGCGCAAACGCCGCGCCCAAAAGGGCCACGCAGACCCCCGGCATAATCGCCCAGTAGGCCATCCCCGCCCCGAGCGCTTCGTTGTTCTCCGCCCAGTAGAGCATCGTCCCCCAGCTCTGGCTGTTCGGGTCGCCGAGGCCGATGAACTGCAGCCCGGCCGCGAACAGGACGGCGTAAAGCGCGGCGCCGAGGAAGCTCGCCAGGATCAGCGAGGTCATCGTCGGCAGGATCTCGTGCACGATCACGTACCGCTTGCGCTCGCCGCGGACGACCGCGGCCTCGAGGAAGTCGCGTCTGCGCAACGACAAAGTCTGCGAGCGCAGCTGGCGCGCCCCGTACGACCAGCCGAGCGCGCCGAGCACGATCACGAGCGTGAAGAAGCCCGAGTTCCGCTCGTAGGCGGCGATGACGATGATCAGCGGGAAGATCGGGATCACGAGGATCACGTCCGTGATCAGCGAGAGGACGCCATCCGTCTTGCCGCCGAGGTAGCCGGCCGAAACACCGACGATGACCGCGATCACAGTCGCAAGGCCGCCGACCGCGAGCGCGATCAGGACCGATTGGCGCGTCCCGAAGACGAGCTGCGAGAACACGTCCTCGCCGTAGGCCGTCGTGCCGAACAGGTGGTGGACCGAAGGCCCGAGACCCCGCGGGTAGATCTTCGCGCGCGGGTCGTCCGGGGCGATCTGACCCGGAAAGACCGCTAGCACGCCGAAGAAGAGCAGCAGCCCGAGCCCGACGAGCGCCTTGCGGTTGTGAGCGACCGCGCGGAAGACGTCGGCGCCAGCGCCCCGCCTCGTCGCCTCCTCAGGCGGACCGGAGCCGACCGTCGCACCGACCGGCTCCACCGAATCCGCTACGGAGGGAAGGGTCATCCGCGCTCCCGCGTCCGCGGGTCGAGGATCGCAGTCGCCACGTCGGCGGCGAGGATCGCCAGCAGAACGGTGACCGTGATCATGAGGAACAGCGCCTGCATCAGCGCGTAGTCCTGGTTCTCGACCGACTGGAGGAACATCCAGCCGACGCCGGGATAGTTGAAGACGAACTCGACGAGGATCGCGCCGCCGACGACGAAGCCAAGCGACATCGCGAAGCCGACGAGGTTCGGCAGGATCGCGTTCCGCCCGGCGTAGGTCCACATGATCCGCCACGGCTTCAGGCCTTTCGCGCGCGCCATCCGCACGTAGTCCTCGGTCAGGACGGTGATCATGTTGTTGCGCATCGTCAGGATCCAGCCGCCGATCGCGGTGACGATGATCGTCAGCGCCGGCAGGATCGAGTGAGTGAAGGCGTCGGACACGAACGTCCAGTTCCAGCCGACGGTCGTCGTCACCTCATAGCCGCCGCTTTCCGGGAACCAGCCGAGCTTGAGCGAGAAGAGCCAGATCGCGAGCAACGCGAGCCAGAAGTACGGGAAAGCCGAGGTGATCACGAAGAGCGGCGGCAGCACGCCATCGAGGGCACCGCCACGCCGCCACCCCGAGACCAGGCCGATCAGCGTGCCGAGAAGGAAGGCGAGGATCGTCGTGATCCCGACCAGAGCGAGTGTCCACGGCAGCGCCTGGAGCACCTGGTGGGCGACCGTGTCTGGGAAGAACGTCAGCGAGACGCCGAAGTGCCCGCGGGCGATGTTGCCGAGGTAGGTGAAATAGGAGCTGACCAGGCTCTGGTGGTTGTGGACGCCGAACGCGATCTCCAGCGCGTGCATCGCCTGCGGATTCACGTGCCCCTTGTAGCGGGACATCATCGCGATCGCCGCGTTGCCCGGCATGAGGCGCGGGATGAGGAAGTTGAGCGTGACCGCCGCCCACAGCGTGACCAGGAAGAATCCCAATCGCCTGACAACGAACCTCATCGACCGCGCCTCATGCCCGAGTCTGCCTGCTCAGTCCGTCAGGCCTTCGGTTTCAGATTCAACAGCACCACCGCCCAGTCCGGGTAGACGTAAGCGGCCGGCTGGGCATACGGGTTCTGCTCGGTGACCCAGCCGCTCAGCTTCTTCGTGTTGTACTGGTACCAGTCGACCCCCTCGGTCACCGGGATCACCGGGATGTCGTCGACCATCACCTTCTGCAACTTCCGCACGATCTCGTGCTGCTTCGCCGAATCGGCGGTCCCGGCGTACGAGTCGATCAGCTTGTCGACGGCCGGGTTCTCGTACCGCTCCCAGTTCGTCGTTGCGTTCTGGCCGATCGGCGCCGAGTTCTTCGAGTAGAGGAGCTGGCGAAGCTCGTAGTACGGAGCGGGCCCGCCACTTAGGTTGCCGTTGTAGCTGAGCTGGAACTTGCCGGCGTAGTTGTCCGCATCGTAGGTTGTGCTGGAGAGGTTCTCGGGCGTCACCTTGATCCCGATCTTCTTCAGCTGCTCCTGCACGAGCTGGGCGGATGCAACCCAGTCGGAGTAGCCGCCGATGTTGATCATCGTGAAGGAGAGCGGCTTGCCGTCGGACGTGTAGAACTGGCCGTTCTTCTGCTTGTAACCCGCCGCCTTGAGGATTGCGATCGCCTTCGCCGGGCTGTACGTGACCTGCTTGGCGAGTGTCGGGTCCAGCCAACTGCTGAACGTCGGCGTGACGATGCCGGTCTGGTTGGACGCGGGCTCATAGCCGTACTCGCCGACCTCGGAGACCTTCTGCCGGTCGATCGCGTACGCCATCGCCTTCCGGACGGCAACGTCCTTCAGGATCGGGTCCTTCTGGTTGATGAAGACCGAGACGTTGACCGTCGGTGGGAACCAGTAGTGGTTGTCCGAGTTCCCTTTTAGGTAGAAGGACTTGATGTTCGGGATGAACTGGCTGCCCCACTGGGCCTTGCCGCTTGCGAGCTGCTGGTTCGCCGGATCGTTTGAGGTGAAGGCCGGGTAGTAGATCGTCTCGATCGTCGGCTTGCCCTTCTGCCAGTAGCCACCGTTCTTCGTGTACTTGATGACCTGCGGCGAGCACCGGTCCATCTTGAACGGGCCCGAACCGATCGGGTGGGGATCCTTGTAGGTGACCGGATTCGCGATCTTCGACCAGACGTGCTGAGGGACGATCGGGGTCTGGTCGGCGATGTAATAGAAGTAGGGGACGGCTGGGGTCTTGAACTGGAAGACGATCTGGTCGCCCTTTTGCGTCACGCTCTTGAGCACCGCCCATGACGCATTCAGGTCGAGCGCCGGGTACTTCTTGATCAGGTTGAACGTGTAGAGGACGTCGGCCGCCGTCAACGGCTTGCCGTCCGTCCACTTGACACCCTTGCGGATCGTGAAGGTCAGGGTTTTGTTGGCGTTGCCCCACTCGTACGAGGAGGCGAGCCAGTTCGTCGTCTGGCCACTCTTGAGGCCGTTCACGAAGGTGAGCTCCTCGTAAACGGTGCCGGCCGAGAGGAAGTTGACGTCCGAGTTGAAGGGGTTGAACCCGCAGGTCCACGTCGTCCCCTGCTCGTTCGAGATCGTGACGGCGCCCTTCTTCCCGGCGCTCGACTTGTGGCCCCCGCAGGCGGCCGCCGTCAGGCCCACCGCCAACAAGAGCACCAGCACACGCTTCATCTTCGACTCCTTCCCGGTCGCTTTCGACCGTCGCCGTGGAGGTTTTCGACTCCTGGGAACACCTCTGCGAGCTCGCGCCGCAGCCGCTGTTGCGCCTCCTCGCCGGCGCCGAGCTCGTCCAGTCCGAGCAGCGCAGCGCCGACGATCGGCGGCGAGCTCGTCACGCGCACCGTCGCCGCCGGCGCCGTGTCCTTGACTCCTGCTTCGATCGCGCCGATCAACCGCTCGTCGCGCGACTGCATCAGGCCGCCGCCGAGTGCGACCTCGACCGGCTCGCCGCGCAGCTCGAGCCGCTCGAGCGTGACGCGGATCATCGTCACGACCTCCTTCGCCAGGCGATCGACGATCTCGGCCGCGACCGGGTCGCGCTCGGCCTCGGCGAACACGACGGGCGCCAGCTCGACGACGCGGCGCTGGATGATGCGCCCCATATGGAACTGCTCCGCGAGCGCCGATGGCGTCGGCTGGCCGAAGTGCGCCGGCACCGCCTGCTCCAGCGTCGTCCGCTGGCCGCGGCCGTCCTCGCTGCGGGCCGCGACGGAGACCGCCTCGACGCCGACGTCGTAGCCACCGCCCCAGTCGCCCGTGATCCAACCGAGCGCCGGGAAGCGAGCCTGACGTCCGTCCGGGGCGACGCCGACGCAGTTGATGCCTGCGCCGCAGACGACGCCGACGCCCCAGCCGTGCTCGGTGCCGGCGCGGAGGACGGCGAAGGTGTCGTTGCCGACGGAGATCCGGGACGCGAGGCGGCGCGAACTCGCCGCCGCCGTCATCTCCTCCACCTCGGAGGGGAAGTCGACGCCGGCCAGCAGCAGCTGCCCGACCTCCGCGACTGGGCCGTCGCCGTTCGGCAAGCCGGCCTCCTCAATCGCCTGCGCGAGCAGGTCGCCGATGACGCCGAGCGAGCCGTCCAGGCCGAGGTGGTGCGGCGAGCTCTGGGGGCCGCGGACGAGCGCGAGCACCCCGCCATCGTCGCGGACGAGCGCGAGGTCGGTCTTCCAGTTGCCGCCGTCGATCGCGAGCACGAGCGGGCGGCTCATCGGACCGCCTCCCGCGAATCGAACTGCGGCAGGTGTGCGCGGCCGGCCTCGAGGAGCTCCTCGGTCAGCCGCTCGGCCTGCGGCGCCTGGCCGACGAGTGGGTGCGCAAGCAGCGCCTTGTAGACGAGCTCGCGGTCGCCGCTGACGGCGGCCTCGGCGGCGAGCCGCTCGTAGGCCGCGACGTGCTGGACGAGGCCGAGCAGCTCGGGCGCGAGCGGTGGCTGGGGCAACGGCGCGGGCCCGACTCCGCCGATCCGTGCCGGCACCTCGACCGCGTCGTCGTCGGCGAGGCCGGCGAGGGTGCCGTGGTTCCGCAGGTCGACGACCTGGACGACGCCGCTCCCGGTCGCGAGCGCGGCGACGAGCTGCGTCGCCGCCTCGCTGTAGTGGGCGCCGCCGCGCCGCTCGAGCAGGGCCGGTTTGGTCGTCAGCGCCGGGTCGCGGTAGAGCTCGAGCAACTCATGCTCGATCTCGGCGACCTCGGCAGCCCTGGGCTTCGCGCTCAGCTGCTCCTCGAGCACCCGGTCGTGGAAGTAGAAGTAGCGCAGGTAGTAGGACGGAATCACGCCAAGCCGCTCGAGCAGCGACGGTGGCAGGTCAACGCTCTCGGCCAGCTCCTCCGCGCGCTCGGCGAGCAGGTCCGGGAGGACGTCGTCGCCGTCGACGTGGACGGCGCGCACCCAGGTCAGGTGGTTGAGGCCGACCTGGTCGACGAGCACCCGCTCCGGCTCAACGTCGAGCATCCGAGCCACGTGCCGCTGCAGCCCGATCGCGACGTTGCAGAGGCCGACGGCGCGATGGCCGGCGTCGAGCAGGCTCCGCACGACGATCCCGACCGGGTTCGTGAAGTCGACGATCCAGGCGTCGTCGGCCGCGAGTTCGCGCACGCGCTCGGCGATCTCGAGCACCACCGGCACGGTGCGCAGCGCCTTGCCGAGCCCACCGGCGCCGGTCGTCTCCTGGCCGATGCAGCCGCACGCGAGCGGGATCGTCTCGTCCGTCAGCCGCGCCGCCTGGCCGCCGACACGGAGCTGGACCAGGACGAACGAGGCGCCGTCGAGCGCGCGCTCGAGATCATCGGTTACCGACAGCCGGCCGTCGTAGCCGGCGGCGTCGAGCATCCTGCCCGCGAGCCCGCCGACGACCTCGCGCCGCTCCGGATCGATGTCGTGCAGGACGAGCTCGCGCAAGTCGAGCCGCTCTTGCTCGCGCGCGAGGCCCGCCACCAGCTCCGGCGTATAGGTCGAGCCGCCGCCGATGACGGCCAGCTTCATCGCTGGGAGGGGCCTTGTCCGCATCTAGTTAGGAACACAGACAAGATGATGCTTTCATCTCTGGTCGTCCGCGTCAAGCCCTGGGAATCGGCGCGCCGTTTGGTTAATGTCCCTCACGAAATGACGACTAGCCGCGCGATTCCCACCCTGCTCCGCGACCTGAACGAGCGCGCCGTGCTCGAGACGATCCGCGCCGGCGCGCCGATCTCGCGGGCGGAGATCTCCAGGCGCTCGGGCATCTCGAAGCCGACGGTCTCGCTCGTCCTCGAGTCGCTGCTCGAGGCCGACCTCGTCCGCGAGGCGGCTGAGCGCCCCGACGGCCCGGGCTACGGCGCCGTCTACTTCGAGCCGGTGGCCGAAGCCGCGGTCGTGCTCGGTCTCGACCTCGGCGCGCGCTTCGTGCGCGGCGCCGTCTGCGATTTGGCCGGGGAGGTCCGCGCGCGTCAGGACGTCGAGCTCTCCGTCGCCGAGGTGGCAGGTGCGGTGGAGGCGATCGAGCGCCTGCACTCGTCGCTGCTCGAGGCGTCGGGGCTCGATCCCGACCGCGTCGACGGCGTCGTGGTCGGCGTCCCGGGCGTCGTCGAGGAAGGGACCGGCCTGCTGCGGCTGGCCGAGAACGTCGCCGGTCTCGAAGGCCGAGCATTCGCGAGCGAGCTGCAGAGCGCCCTCGGCCTGCCGGTGACGCTCGAGAACGACGTCAACCTCGCCGCGCTCGGTGAGCAGTGGCAGGGAGTTGCGCGCGGCGTCGACGATTTCGTCTTCCTCTCGATCGGCACGGGCATGGGCGCAGGCGTCGTCCTCGGCGGCGAGCTCCACCGCGGCCGCCACGGCGCCGCGGGCGAGATCGACTTCGCGCTGATTGCTTTTGACGGCGTCGATCCCTCCGCCCCGCAGGTCACGGCGCTCGCCGGCGGCGCCGCCGATCCGCGCGCCGTCTTCGGCGCCGCGCGCGAGGGCGACGAGGCAGCGCAGGCCGTCGTCGCCGAGGTCGCGCGGCGGATAGCGCTGCACATCGCCCCGTTCGCCGCGGTCGCCGACGTAGAGCTGGTGATCCTCGGCGGCGGGATCGGCGCGAACGGCGACCTGCTGCTGGACCCGATCGGCCGGCAGCTCGCCGAGTGGCTCCCGTTCCCGCCCCGGCTCGAAGTCTCGACTCTCGGCGAGGCCGCCGTCCTGACGGGCGCCCTCGCGGTCGGCGTGGAAGCGGCGCGCGAGAACGTGTTCAGC
>Ga0209378_1002931_pt1 | contig 11637 bp, 9 predicted proteins | sample GraSoiAngelo_156_FD_186170 | JGI IMG/M metagenome (GOLD analysis project Ga0209378, IMG submission 186170) | Grasslands soil microbial communities from the Angelo Coastal Reserve, California, USA - 14_1009_13_40cm (SPAdes) (version 2) | ecosystem: Environmental > Terrestrial > Soil > Grasslands ... | reverse complement strand
TGCGGTTCTGATCCCGCCGCCCACAAACAGCGTGAGCCCCGGGATCGCGGCGCGGCAGGCGGCGATCACGTCACCCGCGACGGGGCGCGGCGCGCCGCTGCCCGCGTCGAGATAGATCGCTTGCATGCCGATGAGCCGCGCCGCCGTGGCATGCGCCGCCGCCAGCTCCGGCTTGTCCGCCGGCAGCGGCCGGGTCTGGCTCACTGCCTCGACGCTCGTCACCCGCCCGCCATCGATCAGGATGTAGCCGGTCGAGAGCGTGGGGACGGGGTGACGGGCGAGGAACGGTACGGCGCGCACCTGCTCCTCGATCAGGTATTGCGGGTTGCGCCCGGAGACGAGCGACAGGAACAGCACCAGGTCCACCGCGTCGGTGAGCTGCAGCGCGGAGCCGGGGAACAGCGCGAGCGGCAGCTCGGGCGCGGCCTCGCGGATCGCGCGCGCGACGAGCTGCGTGTCCTGGGTGCCGTCGAACGACGACCCGATCATGACGCCCGCCGCGCCCGCGGCCCGCGCCGCCCGTGCCAGCTCCGCCGCCTGCGCCGGCCCGCTGCGGCTCGGGTCCACGAGCACCAGCAGCCCCGGACGGCGCGCCAACAGGGCCCCCCCCCTCCCCCCTGCGCTCACGCCGTCTCCGCCACGCGCCCGGCCAGCGCCGCGAGCCCGTTCACGTCCGCCTCCGCCTGCGCCTCGAACGCGTACGTGATGCACGCATCGGCGGCGAGCAGGTCGAGCGCCAGCGCGCGGCCTCCCGACGACTGCGCCGTTACCCGGGCGAGCAGCCGCTGGCCGATGAGCGCCAAGTGGTCGGGCAGCGGCAGATCGGAGTCCGCGATGGCGGCGTCCACGTGCGCGCGCAGCGTCGGGGGCGGCGCGGGAGGCCGCCGCGCGTCGAGCCAGGCGAGCACCGCCTCCCGGGTCATCGGGCGAGCAGCCGCTTGACGATCGCCGGTGCCTGGGCGCGCGCCTCGGCGAGCCGCGCCGGGTCGCCTGCACCCGCCGACGCGAAATGCGGCCGCCCGCCGCCCTTGCCACCCGACACCGCCGCGATCGCCCCCGCGATCTCCCCGGCCTTCACGCCCTGCGCCACCAGGTCGTCGGTGACGGCGACATGGATCCCCGGCCGCTCGCCGTTCGTGAACAGCACCGAGATCGCGCGCGTGTGGCTGGTGCGGAACGCGTCCATCACCAGCCCGATCTGGTCGCGGTCGTCGAGATCGCTCTGGTCGATGTAGAGCGCGATGTCGCCGATCTGCTCGACCGCTCCCTGCTCCCTGCTCCCGGCTCCCTGCTTCAGCAGCTCCTGCATCCGCTTCTCGAGCTTCCGGTTTTCCTCGAGCAATTGCTCGATGCGACGCACCAGGTGTTCCGGCTGCGTCTTGAGGACCGACGCCGCCTCGTCCACCTGCTCCTCGAGCTTGCGCACCAGCTCATACGCCACCGGGCCCGTCACCGCCTCGATGCGCCGCACGCCCGCCGCGGCCCCCGTCTCGTGAGTGAAGCGGAACAGGGCGATCTGCCCGGTGCTTGGCACGTGCGTCCCGCCGCACAGCTCGAGCGACACGCCCGGGACGTCGACCACGCGCACGATGTCACCGTACTTCTCGGTGAAGAACGCCATCGCGCCGGCGGCGATCGCCTCTTTGTATTTCATCTCGCGCGTCGTGACGGGGAGATTCTCCCAGATGTGCGTGTTCACCGTTTCCTCGACGCGCGCCAGCGTCGCGTCGTCCACGGGCCCGTGGTGCGCGAAATCGAAGCGCAGCCGCTCGGGCGCGACCACCGACCCCTGCTGCCGCACGTGGGGCCCGAGGATCTTGCGCAGCGCCGCGTGCACCAGATGCGTCGCCGTGTGGTTGCGCTCGATGTTCTTGCGCCGCGGCTCGTCCACCTCCGCCAGGACCGCGGTGGGCTCGAACTCCTGCTGGAAGTGGCCGACGACCGCGCTCAGGCCGTCCACTTTCTCGACGTCGGAGACTTCGAGATCCCACCCTTCCCCCTTCACTCGGCCCGTATCGCTGACCTGCCCGCCCGACTCGACGTAGAACGGGTTCTCCTCGAGTACGACCTCGACCCGGTCATCCGCCTGCCGGAACTTGAGCACGTCGGTCTCGGCCCGTGTGGTGTCGTAGCCCACCCATTTCTGCTTGCCCCGGGGCTTGACGCTGCGCCACTCGCCCGGGCGCTTCGCGTGCACCGCGGGAGCGCCTTTGGCGCGCGCCTTGGTCCGCTCCAGTGACTCCTGCGACCGGGTGCGCTGCTTGCCCAGCTCGCGCTCGAACCCCGCCACGTCCACCGTCTGGCCGCGCTCGGCGGCGATGAGCTGCGTCAAGTCGATCGGGAAGCCGTAGGTGTCGTACAGCTTGAAGGCGTCCGCCCCCACGATCACTTTCACGTTCTGCAGCTCGTCGAGCCGCGCGAGCCCGCCCTCGATCGTGTCGAAGAAGCGCTCCTCTTCGGCGCGCGTCACACTCTCGAGATGGGCCCGCTGCTTCACCAGCTCCGGGTACACGCTCCCCATGAGACCCGCCACCGTGTGCACCAGGTGCAGCAGCGTCGGCTCGCGCCGGCCCAGCAGCCAGGCGTGGCGCACCGCGCGCCGCAGGATACGCCGCAGCACGTAGCCCCGGCCGTCGTTCGCAGGATAGACGCCGTCGGCGAGCAGGAACGCCACGGCCCGCGCGTGGTCGGCGAGCACTCGGTACGATGCCCCGCCCGCACCCCGGTCGTACTTCTTCCCTACCACCTCGACCGCCCGCTCGATAATCGGCGTGAACAGGTCGGTGTCGAAGTTCGAGGGGACGCGCTGCATGACGGCCGTCACGCGCTCGAGCCCGGCACCGGTGTCAACCGAGGGAGCAGGGAGCGGAGAGCGGGTGCCGTCGGCTTGCTGGTCGAATTGCATGAACACGAGGTTCCAGATCTCCAGTAGCTCCCCGGCTTCGCTCAACCGAACGAACTCGTCCAGGCTCAGTTCCGCGTTCCGCGTTCCGCGTTCCGCCTTGGCTCGGGTGTCGACCAGGATCTCGGAGCATGGGCCGCAGGGTCCGGTTTCGCCCATCTGCCAGAAGTTGTCCTCGTCGCCCAGCCCGAAGATGCGGCGGTCGGCAATCCGGGTGCGCTCGCGCCACAGTCGCCGCGCCTCGTCGTCCGCGTGGTGCACGGTGATGTACAGCCGGTCGGGATCGATGCCGAGCCAGTCCTTCCCGGTCACCCACTCCCAGGCGTAGTCGATCGCCTCGCGCTTGAAGTAGTCGCCGAAGGAGAAGTTGCCGAGCATCTCGAAGAAGGTGTGGTGTCGCGCGGTGTGGCCCACCTGCTCCAGGTCATTGTGCTTCCCCCCGGCGCGCACGCATTTCTGGCAGGTCACGGCTCGGGTGTAAGCGCGCCGCTCGAGTCCCTGGAACACCCGCTTGAACTGCACCATCCCGGCGTTGGTGAACAACAGGGTGGGGTCGTCCGCCGGGACCAGGGGGGAGCTCGGCACCTCCTCGTGGCCCCGCGCCTTGAAGAACTGCAGGAACTTGCGGCGGATTTCGGCGGAGGTCATGGGGGGAATATAGTGCCCCCACACAGCTCCTCCACGAGCTCCTTCACCCCCGCCCCCGCGTACCCCCGCCGCACCAGGAAGGCGAGCAACCGCCGCTTACGGACGGGCCCGGGGAGGTCGGAGAGCTGGCGGGCGCGCTTCGCCGCGACGGCGCGCGCTTCGATCGCCGGATCGATGCCTTCGTCCGCGAGCGCGCGACGCACCGCTTCCTCGGCGACGCGGCGCTCCACACCGTGCGCCAGCAGGTCGGTGACGAGTCGGGCCGGCCCCTTGCCGCGCGCGGCGCGGAAGGCGGCGTACTGCTCGGCGAAGCGGCGGTCGTCCAGCAGCCCGCGCGCGGCGAGGCGATCGAGCGCGGCTTCGACGGCGTCGGGCGGGTGTTGCTTCTGCACGAGGCGGCGGCGCAGGTCGACGCGCGCGTGGGCGCGGCGCGCCAGGGCGCGCAGCGCCGCGCGCTGGGCCGCCTCGATGTCGGCGAGGTCGCGCAGCCGGGCAAGCACCGCGGCCGACAACTCGTCGCCGACCCGGAGCCGGAGCGGCTCGAGCGCCGCCGCCGGCAGGGACGCAAATCGCCCCCGATCCACCTCGACCAGCCGGTAGTCCGGCTGGCGGGGATCGGGGGCGAGCGCGGTGAGCGTCGGAGGGAGCGCGGGCACCTACTCCTCGGGGGCTGGAGCCTCCTCGTCCGCCGCCACGACGGTGGGCTTCATGCCGAGGTGTTCCTTCACCCGCGCCTCCACCTCGGCCGCCAGGTCGGCGTGGTCTTTCAAGTACAGCTTGGCGTTCTCGCGGCCCTGCCCGATCCGCTCCTTGCCGTAGGCGTACCACGCGCCCGACTTCTCGATGATCCCCGCCTCCGCCGCGATGTCCACGAGCAGCGACTCGTGACTGATCCCCTCGTCGAACATGATGTCGAACTCGGCCTGGCGGAACGGCGGCGCGACCTTGTTCTTCACCACCTTCACCCGCACGTGGTTGCCGATCACCACCTCGCGCTCCTTCACCGGGCCGATGCGCCGCATGTCGAGCCGCACCGACGCGTAGAACTTGAGCGCCCGCCCACCGGTGGTGGTCTCGGGATTGCCGAACATGACCCCGATCTTCTCGCGCAGCTGGTTGATGAACACCACCGCCGTGCGCGACCGGTTGATGGCCCCGGCGAGCTTGCGGAGCGCCTGGCTCATGAGCCGCGCCTGGAGCCCGGGGAGCGAGTCGCCCATCTCGCCCTCGATTTCCGCCTTGGGGACGAGCGCCGCCACCGAGTCCACCACCACTACGTCCACCGCGCCCGAGCGCACCAGAATCTCCGTGATCTCGAGCCCCTGCTCCCCCGTGTCGGGCTGCGACACGAGCAGGTCGTCCACATCTACGCCGAGCTTCTTGGCGTACTCGACGTCGAGCGCGTGCTCGGCGTCGATGTAGGCGGCGGCCCCGCCGGCGCGCTGCGCGTTCCCCACCACGTGGAGCGCCAGCGTGGTCTTGCCGCTCGACTCGGGACCGAAGATCTCGGTCACCCGGCCGCGCGGGATGCCCCCGATGCCGATCGCGGCGTCCAAGTTGATCGCGCCCGTCGGGATCGCCTCGACCCGCACCCGCGGCGAGTCGGCACCCATGCGCATAATGGCGCCCTTGCCGCACGTCTTCTCGATCTGGGTGATGGCGAGATTGAGGGCCTTGCGGCGCTCCTCGGTGAGACTCGGACCTTCGTTCTCGGCCGCCATAAGTGTCCTCGACATGGGTTGGGAGCCTCCCTCCCTGTGGGAGACCCGAATATAAACCGAAGCTGGGACTAGCGCCATCCCGGGCGGAACGCGTCTTCCAGGTGCTCCAACTTCGTGTCCACGATCGCGATGCAGTCGAAGCGGTACACGTCCGACGGCCGCCCGCAGCGGTCCACCCACACGCGCGCCGCCTTCACCAGCTCCCGCCGCTTCGGCCCCGTCACCGCCTCAAGCGGGCTGCCGAACGCCGTGCCGCGCCGCGCCTTCACCTCCACGAACGCCACCAGGTGACCCCGGCGCGCCACCAGGTCGATCTCGGTGTGCCCCACCCGGAAGCGGTGCGCCGCGATCACCCAGCCCTGGCTCTGCAGATAGCGCATCGCCTGCTGCTCGGCGACGAGCCCGCGCTTGTGGCGCTCGTCTTTCCACGCCGCGGGATCCGTTCTGACGCCGCTCCGCACCAGCGCAACCTAACGGGGCGCCGACGCGTCGCGTAACCGAACTATCGCCGGTGGTGCCCTATCAACGCGGAACGCGGAAGTCGGAACGCGGAACAGTGCGCTGAGCGTCGCCGCAGCGAGCGATCTCCCCCTGCTGTTCCGCGTTCCGCGTTCCGAGTTCCGCGTTTAGTCCCTCCCACAAATCTCATCCAGCTCTTCCAATCCCACCAGCACATCCCGCGGCTTCGACCCATTCGCGGGTCCCAGGATGCCCGCCAATTCCAGCTGATCGATTATCCTCGCCGCTCTCCCGTACCCGATGCTCATGCGCCGCTGCAACAGCGAGGTGGAGCCGATCTGATTCTGGATGCACACCTCGGCGGCCTGCCGGAACAGATGGTCGCGCTCGCCCAGGTCCTGTCCCGTCTCCCCGCGCTCCTCCCGATCCTTCGCCTCGTCGATCGCCGCGATTTGCTCCGTGATGTCGTGCTTGGCCTTCTCCGACGCCTCACTGGGGTGCTTGCGATACCACTCCATGAGGCGCTCCGTCTCGTCGGTCGAGATGAACGCCCCCTGCACGCGCATCAGTTCGCTCTTGCCCGGCGGCAGGAACAGCATGTCCCCGTTCCCCAGCAGGGTCTCGGCGCCGTTCTGGTCGAGGATGGTGCGGCTGTCCACCTTGGCCGAGACGCGGAACGCGATGCGGCAGGGGAAGTTGGCCTTGATCAGCCCGGTGATGACGTTGACCGACGGACGTTGCGTCGCGAGCACGAGGTGGATCCCGATCGCCCGCGCCTTCTGGGCGAGGGTGGCAAGGGGGGTCTCGATTTCTCCCTGCACGGTGAGCATCAGGTCGGCCAGCTCGTCGATGATGAGCACGACGTAAGGCAGGACGCCGCCCGAGTACTCCGCGTCCAGCGGCAGCTCCTTCTGAGGTCCGGCAGGAGCGGCAGGCACTTCGCTCGGCCCCTTCAGCGACTTTTTCTGCTCGACCTTGCGGTTGAAGTCCGCGATGTTGCGCGCGTGGTTCGCATGGAGCAGCCGGTAACGCCGCTCCATCTCCTTCACCGCCCAGTTCAGCGCGCTCGCCGCCCGGCGGTTGCTCGTGACCACGTCATGGCCCAGGTGCGGCAGCGCCCCATACATCGAGAGCTCGACCATCTTGGGGTCCACCATCAGGAGCTTGAGCCGCTCCGGCGGGTGCGTGTAGATGAGGCTCGTGATAATCGTGTTGATGCACACCGACTTCCCCGACCCGGTGACGCCGGCAATCAGCAGGTGAGGCATCTTGGTGAGGTCCGCGACGACGGGCTCGCCCTCCAGGTTCTTGCCCAGGGCGACGGGGAGCACGCGGTTCGTCCGGTGGTAGTCTTCGCCCTCGATCAGTTCCCGGATGTGCACCATCCGCGGCATCGGGTTCGGGACTTCGATCCCGACCGCCGCCTTGCCCGGGATCGGCGCCACGATGCGCAAGCTCTGGGCGCGCATGGCGAGAGCCAGGTCGTCGGCGAGCCCCGCGATCCGCCCGACCTTGACCCCCGGTCCCGGCGCGACCTCGTACTGCGTCACGACGGGCCCCACGGTGCGGCCGGCGATCGCCCCCTCGACCCGAAACGTCTGCAGCGTCTCGATCAGCTTCTGGCCCATCTGCTCGATCTGCGCGAGCCCGGCGTCGGCGTCTTCGGGCGGGGCGGGGGTCAGGAGATCGATGGGAGGAATCAGGACGCCTTCCGGTACAAAGACCGGTCGAGCCGACGGCGGCGTCTTGAGCTTCCGTGTCTTCGGGAGCAGGGAGCTGGGAGCAGGGAGCGGTTCTTTCCGGGGTACTTCGGCTTGCGGCTCAGCACGCTTAGCCCTGGGCGGCGTCGGCTTTCCTGCTCCCTGCTCCCTGCTCCCTGCTCTCAGCATCGCGAGCGGATGCCATCCGACCGTTAGGAGCCCGAGGGCGGAGAGCGCGAACAGCCCCACGAGCACACCGCCCGCCGTGCCCAGCGTCTGGTGCACGCCCCGGGCGAGGAGCCCCGGGACCCGGCCCACCAGCTGCTGCGTCGGCGTCCAGGCGGTGTAGTCGCCCGGGAAGGTGGCGCCGGTGACGGTGCCGATGCCGTAGGGCAGCAGCAGCACGAGTCCCACACCCAGCACCGCGGCCCGCCCGGCGGACAGGCTGCCGAGCCGCTCGAACGCCGCGAGCGCCCACCCGATGCCGAGCAGCGGCAGCAGCAGGGCGCCGACGCCGAACACGCGCCACAGCTGCGATCCGACGGTGCCGCCCCAGCTCCCCGTGAGGGGAAGCCGCAGCAGGGTCAGTCCGAGGAACAGCCCGATGACGAGGGCGCCGATCCCGACCAACTCCTGGCGCGCCTTCCGGTTCATGTGATGCGGCGGTCCGCGTAGCTGGGGACGACGGTGAAGCGGTCCGGCTTGGCGGCGAAGCGCACGTCCTCGGCCAGGTCCGCCTCGGCGAGCTGGCGCGCCGCCTCGGAGCCCTCGAGCGCCTCCGTCCAGGTCGCGACCGCGTCGGTGAGGGCGATGGCCGCGCGGGCGGCATCATTCAGCTCGAGCCGCTTCACGCCCCGCCGCACGGCCTTGATCAGCCGGCCCGCGGTGTAGCCGTCTTCCACCGCGAACTGCTTGTCGCGCCCCGCGCACAGCACCACCAGCTCGCCGCGCTGCTCGAGCACGGCGCGCGCGCGGGCGGCGAGCGCCCGGAAGTTCGCGGGCGCGCCGACCAGCACCGGATCGCCCCCCTGGGCCGCGACCAGCGCCGGGGTGCCGTTCGTCGTCGCCAGCACGATGGTCTTGCCGCCCACCGCCGCCGCGGTCATCTCACGCGGCGAGTTACCGAGCGCGAACCCCTCGATCTTGAGGCTCTTGCGCTCGCCGGCGAGCACGACGCCGTCCTTTTCCAGGTTCGAGGCGAGCCGCACCGCTTCCTCCGCGGTCGCCGCGGGAATGATGGCCTTGGCGCCGTTCGCGAGCGCGGTGATCACGGTCGTCGAAGCGCGCAGCACGTCGACGACCACGACGCCCCGGCCGGTCAGGTCCCCTGGGTTCAGGCCGAGCGGTGTGAAGAAGACGTCGATTCTCATGACGGTTGCAGCAGCTGGGGCTCGCGTTCGAGGAACTTCGTGTCCACGCGGCCGGCGATGAAGTCGGGGTGGCGCATGACCCGACTGAGAAACGGGATGGTCGTGGTCACGCCTTCAATGATAAACGAATCGAGCGCCTGGCGCATACGGGCGAGCGCTTCCCCGCGGCTGTTGCCGTGGACGATCACCTTCGCGAGCAGCGAGTCGTAGTAGGGCGGCACGGTGTAGCCGGCGTAGATGTGGGTGTCGACGCGCACGCCCGGCCCCCCCGGCGGGTGGTAGGCGGTGATCGTCCCGGGGCTGGGCTGGAAGTTGCGCGCCGGGTCCTCCGCGTTCACGCGGCACTCGATCGCATGCCCGCGCAGCCGGTGGCCGTTCATCACGAGGGAGAGCGCTTCCCCGGCCGCCACGCGGATCTGCTCCTTCACGAGGTCGAAGTTGGTCGTCATCTCGGTGACCGGGTGCTCGACCTGGATGCGCGTGTTCATCTCCATGAAGTAGAACGCGCCGTCCTCGTCGAGCAGGAACTCGATCGTCCCGGCCCCGACGTAGCCGATCGCCTCCGCCAGCCGCACCGCGGCATCGCCGATGTCCTGGCGCAACGTCTGATCCACGGCCGGGCTCGGCGCCTCCTCGATGAGCTTCTGGTGCCGCCGCTGCACCGAGCAATCGCGCTCGCACAGGTGCATGAGCTTCCCATGCGTGTCGCCCATGATCTGGAACTCGACGTGGCGCGGCCGGGCGAGGTACTTCTCGATGTAGACCTCGTCCGAGCCGAACGCGGCGAGCGCCTCCTGCTTGGCGAGCGCGAAGGCCTGCGTGAACTGATCCGCGTCGGTCGCCACCCGCATCCCCTTGCCGCCCCCGCCGGCCGCGGCCTTGATGATCACGGGAAAGCCGATCGTCTCGGCGAGCTTCACCCCTTCGTCCCCGTCGCCAATCGGCCCGGGCGAGCCCGGCACCGTCGGCACGTTGAGCTTCTGGGCCAGCTTGCGCGCCGCCGCCTTGTCACCCATCTGCCGGATCTGCTCTCCGGTGGGGCCGATGAAGGTGATGTTCGACGCCTTCACGATGTCGGCGAACTCGGCGTTCTCGGCGAGGAAGCCGTATCCCGGGTGAATCGCGTCGGCGCCCGTGATCTCGGCCGCCGCGATGATGCGCGGGATGTTCAGGTAGCTGTCGCGCGACGGGGCGCGGCCGATGCACACGTCGTCGTCCGCGAACCGGGTGTGCAGGCTGTCGCGGTCCGCCTCGGAGTACACCGCGACGGTCTCGATCCCCAGCTCCTTGCACGCACGGATCACCCGCAGGGCGATCTCCCCGCGGTTCGCGACCAGCACCTTCTTGAACATCAGGGTTCGATGTCGCCGCGCAGGCCCGCCGCGGCGGTGCTGCCGCCGAAGGCCCGGCTCTCCCCCGACTCGACGCCGGACACCTTGAGCGCGAATTCGCTGGGATTGGAGGCGTAGAAGATCGCGCTCTCGTAGCTGATCATCCCCTGCTGATACCAGTAGAGCAGCGACTGGTCGAAGCTCAACATCCCGTACTGCACCGAGCCCTGCGCGATCAGGTCGGGGATGCTGAGGGTCTTCGTCAGGTCGCGCATGTTCTCCTGCACGGCGGCCGTGTTGATGAGCACCTCCGCCGCCGGGATGCGGCCCTGGCCGTCCTTGCGCGGCACCAGCCGCAGCGAGATCACCGCCTGGAGCGCACTGGACAGGAGGTGGCGTACCTCGTCGTGCTGGTGCGGCGGGAAGAAGGAAATCACGCGGCTGACCGTCTGCGTGGCGTCGGTCGTATGCAGCGTCGAGAACACCAGGTGCCCGGTGTCCGCCGCCTTGAGCGCCGTGTCGAGCGTCTCCATGTCGCGGATCTCACCGATGAGGATCACGTCGGGCGCCTGGCGCAGCACGTGGCGCAGCGCCGAGTTGAACGACAAGGTGTCGTTCCCGACCTCGCGCTGTGAGATGTTCGCCAGGTTGTCGCGGTGCAGGAACTCGATCGGGTCCTCGATCGTGATGATGTTGACCCGCCGGGTCGCGTTGATGTGGTTGATCATCGCCGCGAGCGCCGTGGACTTCCCCGACCCCGTCACCCCGGTGATCAGCACCAGCCCGCGTGGGCGCAGCGCGATCTCCTCCAGCACCTGGGGCAGGTTCAGGTCGACGATCGTTTTCACCTCGTAGGGGATGGCTCGGAACGCGAACGCCACCGTGCCGCGCTGCTGGTACACGTTGGTCCGGAACCGGCCCACCCCGGGCACCCCGATCGCGAAATCCGCCTCCTTGTGCTCGGCGAACTCCTTCACCTGCCGCGGCGTCATGATCTGCTCCGCCAGCGACTTCAGCTCTTCGGGCTTCATGGGGTTCGAGTCGAGCGGCACCAGCTCGCCGTTCAAGCGGATCGTCGCCGGCCGCCCCACCTTGAGGAGCAGGTCGGACGCGTTGCGCTGCACCATCAGGGTGATGGCCTGCTTGAAGTTGAACGTGGTTGGGGCGCTAGGCATGGGGATCCACCCGGAAAAGGGCCTGCCCGAACTCGACCGGCTGGGCGCTCTCCAGCAGCACCTCCCGAATCACGCCGGTGACCTCGGATTCGATCTCGTTCATGATCTTCATCGCTTCGATGATGCACACCACCTGTCCCGCGGCGACGCGCGTCCCGACCTTCACGTAGGGCTCCGCACCCGGCTCGGGCGCGGAATAGAACGTCCCCACCATGGGGGACTTGATCTCGACGAGGTGGGTCGCCGGGGGCGGGGCGACCGAACCCGATGTCGGGGTGGCCGCCGCCGGCTGCGCCGCCACCATGTGCTGCCCCCCCCCTCCCCCCCCTCC
>Ga0209378_1002927_pt1 | contig 11647 bp, 12 predicted proteins | sample GraSoiAngelo_156_FD_186170 | JGI IMG/M metagenome (GOLD analysis project Ga0209378, IMG submission 186170) | Grasslands soil microbial communities from the Angelo Coastal Reserve, California, USA - 14_1009_13_40cm (SPAdes) (version 2) | ecosystem: Environmental > Terrestrial > Soil > Grasslands ... | reverse complement strand
CCCCGGACCGACGATCATGTCGGTCGACGTTTGCGTGTCGTAGAGGTGCACGTTGCCGACCGCGCCGACGAGCGTGAGCCCACCTGCCGCGGCGGTCGCCCCCGATATCACCTCTCCATATGCGACGTACCGGCCATCAGGCGACCAGACGTAGCCGTCGAGGAACGTGTCGGTGCGGGTAAGACGCTCGGGAGTGCGCCCCGCGCGCAATAGATAGAGCGCCGTGCCGCCCTCGCCGGCCATCGACCGCTCGGCTGCGATCTGGGAGCCATCCGGCGACCAGCGCCCGCTCACATACCCGCCGGATGAACCGTCCAGCGTGACGGCGCTGCGGCCGCTCCCGTCGGGCAGGCTCGACCACAAATCCAGCCCGGCCTTGCTGAACAGGACGCGACCTCCGGTCAGACCGCTCGGCGCTCCCGAAGGCGCGGAGGTGCTGAGCGGCCGTTGCGACTGCGCGACCGGAGGCGTCGCCGTGCAGGACACGGCGATGAACGCGGCGACGACGGCAGCGGTAGCAGAGCGGACCGTCATCCGAGCGTAGCAAGCGTCCGGGCGTCGCTTCGTTGACGCCCGGCGCAACCGCACGCACACTTCTTCAATCCGGCCACCGGCGCATGGGGAAGGCCTTCGGGGCGGTCCCGCCCGGACCGAGAGAGCAGTTGGGAGGGCGTGCATGCAGAAGCGTTGGTTGTCCGCAGCTGCGGCCATCTCCGCGCTCGCGCTGGTCGTCGGCGCGTGCGGCGGCGGCGGTGGCGGTGGCGGCGGGGCCACGACCGCGAAGACGGTCAAGATCTTGTCGAGCTTGCCGATGACCGGAGCGTCGAGGACGCAGACGGTCGAAATCGTCAACTCGATCCAGATGGCGATCGCCGACACAAAGATCAACAACGTCACCGTCCAGTTCGAAGCGCTCGACGACGCGACCGCGGCCAAGGGCTCGTGGGACGCGGCGCAGGAGGCCGAGAACGCGCGCAAGGCGATCAACGACAAGTCGGTCGTCGCCTACATTGGGACGTACAACTCCGGCGCGGCGAAGGTCTCGATCCCGCTCCTCAACCAGGCGGGCCTCGTGATGGTCTCACCGGCGAATACATACCCGGGTCTCACCAAGCCAGGCAAGGGTGAGGCGAACGAGCCCAACACCTATTACCCGAACGGCAAGCGCAACTACGCGCGTGTGGTCCCGGCCGACGACCTCCAGGGCGCGGTCGGCGCCGTCTGGACCAAAGACCTCGGCGGGAAGAACGTCTACATCATTCACGACACCGAGCTCTACGGAAAAGGCATCGCCGACGTCTTCCGCGCGAAGGCGAAGGAGATCGGCCTGACCGAGAAGGGCTACGAGGGCGCGCAGAAGGCCGACAACTACCGGGCGCTCGCGAACAAGATCAAGGACAGCGGTGCCGACTTCGTCTACTACGGCGGCATCGTCGACAACAACCCGGCGGTCCTGGCGAAGGACCTCAAGGCCGTGGCTCCGAATATCAAGTTCATGGGCCCGGACGGCATCAACTGCTCGGAGTTCCTGAAGCAGGCCGGTCCGGCAGGCGACGGCGTGTACTCGACCTTCGGTGGCGTTCCGCCGGAGAAGTACACCGGCAAGTCGGCCGACTGGCTCAAGGCGTACGACGCCAAGTACCAGAACAAGAGCCCGAACGCGTACGCCATCTATGGCTACGAGGCGGCCAAGGTCGTCCTCGCCGCGATCGCCAAGGCAGGCGACAAAGCGGACGACCGCGCGACGGTCCTCGCGAACGTGATGGGCACGAAGGACTACGAGGGCGTGCTCGGCAAGTGGTCGTTCGACGCCAACGGCGACACCACCCTGACGCAGTTCTCCGGCTCTGTGGGAAAGGGCGGCGCATGGGTCTTCGAGAAGGAGCTGGCGGTCAAGTAGCGGCCTGATCGAGTTAGTGCAGAATCGGGGCGGGTAACCGGACGGGGGTCCGGTTCTCGCCCCGATTCGGTCTCTGGAGGGAAGGCCATAGACCTGTTCCTCGCGGCGATCGTCATCGGTATCACGAACGGCGCGTTCATCGCGCTCATCGCGCTTGGCTACACCCTGGTCTACGGGATCATCGAGCTCATCAACTTCGCCCACGGCGACCTTTTCATGCTCGGGACGTTCGCCTGCCTCACGACGCTCACGCTGCTCGGCTTCGGCACCGAGGTGGGCGTCACGAGCACGCCCTGGTGGGCGCTCGGTCTCGCGCTCCTCGCCGCGATGATCTTCTGCGGTCTGCTGAACGTGCTCGCCGAGCGGATCGCGTACCGGCCTTTGCGTCGCGCGCCCCGGCTCGCGCCGCTCATCTCGGCCATCGGCGTCTCCTTCATCTTCGTGAACATCGGCCTCTTCTGGCAGGGGCCGACGCCCCGACGGTTCCCGGATCTTCTTCCCCAGTACGACTTCATCAGCCAACTCTTCGGGCTTCACACGCTCGTCCGCTTCACCTTCAAGGATCTCTTCGTCCTCGCTCTCGCGATCCCCTTGATGCTTGCCCTTGCGTGGGTCATCCGGAATACCCGGATGGGCAAGGCGATGCGCGCGGTGGCGCAGGACACGGAGATGTCGCTGCAGATGGGCATCGACGTGAACCGCGTCATCTCGTTCACGTTCCTGCTCGGCGGCCTGCTGGCGGGCGCGGCCTCGCTGATGTATGGCCTCTACAACAACAACACCGTTTTCACGCTCGGCTTCGACGCCGGACTCAAGGCGTTCACCGCAGCCGTCCTCGGCGGCATCGGAAACGTGAGCGGCGCGGCGCTCGGCGGCTTCGTGCTCGGTCTGCTGAGCGCGCTTACGGTCACGTATTTCGGGGGCCAGTGGGAGAACGTCGGGGTCTTCTCGCTACTCGTGATCATCCTGGTCTTCAAGCCGACGGGTTTGCTCGGCCAGGCTCTGGGGGATCGGGCATGAAGCGCTCGACCCTCGGCTGGTGGTACACAACGACAGGTAAGGCGCGCGAGCGGCGTGTCTGGGTCACCGCCGGCGGGATCGCGCTGGCGCTCGCCTTCCCGATCATCGATGGGTTCCTCGGTCTTGGGTGGGAGGCGAAGGCCGTGCCGATCGCACTCTTCATCATCCTCGCGCTCGGCCTGAACGTCGTCGTCGGCTTCGCCGGCCTGCTCGACCTGGGCTACGCCGCCTTCTTCGCAATCGGCGCATATTCGATGGCCTTCCTCACCTCGCCGCAGAGTCCGATCCCCTGGGTGGCGCAGGGCAATCAGGTGAACTTCTTCCTGGCGATGTTCATCAGCGCCGGCGTCGCCGCGGTCTTCGGGGTCATCCTGGGCGCGCCGACACTGCGGCTGCGAGGCGACTATCTCGCCATCGTCACCCTCGGCTTTGGCGAGATCGTGCCGCTGGTCATCAAGAACACCCCCGAGGTGACCAAGGGCACACAAGGGATGAACCCGATCGGCTACCCGCAGATACCCGGAGTCCTCTTCGGCGCGAGTCCGATTCCCTGGTACTACCTCATCGTCGCGGTCCTGCTCCTGTCGGTCGTGATCACATCGCGCCTGCGCCTCTCGCGAATCGGCCGCGCCTGGGCGGCCATGCGCGAGGACGAGGTCGCCGCCGCTTCGATGGGCATCAACCTGGTCACGACGAAGCTCTTCGCCTTCTCGCTCGGCGCGAGCTTCTCCGGGTTCGCCGGAACGATCTGGGCGAGTTACCTCCAGGTGATCGCGCCGGAGCAGTTCCGCTTCGACGTGTCGATCTTCGTGCTGGTCATGATCATCCTCGGCGGCCTGGGCAACATCGGTGGGGTCATCGCCGGCGGGCTGATCCTTGGCGGTATCGACCGGATCCTCTTCGACTGGGTATCGGGCATCGTCCATGGGATCGGCTCGGCCATCAACAACGACGACTTGCGGCTGATGGACGTAAGTCGCTCACGGCAGCTCATCTTCGGGATCGCGCTCGTCTTCATGATGCTCGTGCGTCCCGAAGGTCTCTTCCCGAGCGCTCGGCGCAAAGCGGAGCTGCACGCCGCGGAGGAGCTGGGCGAACCGGCGGCTGAGCAGGAACGCGCCATCCTCGTCGAGGTCGAGGAATGAGCGGGAACATCCTCGAGGCGCTTTCGGTGACCAAACAGTTCGGCGGCCTCGTCGCGGTGAGCGCGATCGATTTCACGATCCCTGAAGGCACCATCGTCAGTCTCATCGGTCCGAACGGTGCCGGGAAGACGACCTTCTTCAATGTCATCGCCGGCTTGTACAAGCCGACGCGAGGCCGAGTCATGTTCGACGGGCACGACATCTCCGGCCAGCCGCCACACCGGATCACGCGGCTCGGCATCGCGCGCACGTTCCAGAACATCCGGCTGTTCCAGAACATGACTGCCGTCGAGAACGTGATGGTCGGGCACCACGCGCGGATGCGCGCAACCCCGTTCGACGCTATTTTGAGGACTCCGAGGGAACGCCGCGAGGAGCAGAAGACGCGGGCGCGCGCGCGGGAGCTGCTCGCGTTCGTCGCCCTCCCCGATCGCGATAGCGTCGTCGCCAAGAACCTGCCGTACGGTGACCAGCGGCGCCTCGAGATGGCGCGCGCGCTCGCGACCGAGCCGAAGCTCCTCCTCCTCGATGAACCCACGGCCGGCATGGACCCCCGGGAGACCGGGCTCATGACCGCATTCATCCGGCGCCTGCGCGACGAGCTGAAGATCACCATCCTCCTCATCGAGCACGACATGAAGGTCGTGATGGGCATGTCCGACCGAGTCACGGTGCTCGACCACGGCGTGAAGATCGCGGAAGGCGTGCCCGAGGCCGTCCAGCGCGATCCAAAGGTCATCGAGGCGTACCTCGGCACGGCAAAGGTGGCCTGAGTGCCGCTGCTCCAGGTCGAGGGCGTTCACACGTACTACGGGAACATCGAAGCGCTCAAGGGCATCACCCTCAGCGTCGAGAAGGGCGAGATCGTGACCCTCATCGGGAGCAACGGGGCCGGGAAGACCACCACCTTGCGCACCATCGCGGGTGTCCTTCGCCCGCGCCAGGGAACGATCCGCATGGGCGATGCGGACCTCACCAAGACACCCGCGAACCAGATCGTCCGGCTGGGGATCGCGCACTCGCCCGAGGGCCGGCGCATCTTCGCCAGGATGTCGGTCAAGGAGAACCTCGAGCTGGGCGCTTACACGCGGAGCGACACCGACCTGAGCGAGGATTACGAGCGCGTGTACACCCTTTTCCCGCGGATCAAAGAGCGTCTCAAGCAACGCGCCGGCACCCTCTCTGGAGGAGAGCAGCAGATGCTCGCCATCGGCCGCGCGCTGATGGCGCGGCCGACGTTGCTTCTCCTCGACGAGCCCTCAATGGGGCTTGCGCCCGTGCTGGTCGAGCTCGTGTTCCGGACGATCCAGGAGATCAACGCGCTGGGCATGACCGTGCTCCTCGTCGAGCAGAACGCTCACATGGCCCTCTCCATCGCGAATCGCGGCTACGTGCTCCAGACCGGCACGATCGTCCTCACCGACACAGCGAAGGCCCTCGCGCAGAACGAGATGGTGCGAAAGGCCTATCTGGGCGAGGACTGAACCGCCCTAGAGCTCGTCGGTGACCATCAGGCGATACGTCGCGCTCCGGCCTGTGCCATCCGTGACCGAGAGCTCGTAGAACCCAGGCGGGAGCTTGGGCACGAAGATGCCCTTCTCGACGCGTCCGCCTTCGTCCGATTGTCCGGAGTCCACCAGTTGGCCGGCGATGCGCAGCGTGACCGTCGATCGGGGACTGAACCCGAGTCCGGTCACGAGGACTGGCGCGAGGATGGGACTCCCCACGTACGTCGCGCCGTGCTCCGCGGTGATCCACGCACGCTGGCTGAACGTCAGGGTCACCTGCGCCCGCGGGCTCTTCCCCCACACGTAGGTGTTCGTGGTCACGGTCGGACAGACCGGCCCTGCGATCATCAGGCGCCATGAAAGGCGGCGTCCGGTGTCGTTCGTCACCGCGGCCTCGCGGAGCGGGCCCGACGTCTCGGGTACGAGCACGGATGGTCCGACGTAGCTCGGGCTCAGGTCAGGATTGAAACCCGAAGCTCCCTGAAACGAAATACTCAGGCCGCGCGTGCCTGTGGCGAGTTCGGGCGGGGGCGTCGCGCCATCGGCGGGTCCGACATCGAAGCGCGGCACGCCGAAGTCGTTGGAGAAGGACGATGGCCCGAACGTGAACGTCACCTGGCGCTCGCCGACATCGACATAGCGCAGCTGCGCCTCCGCGCCCCGGACTCCGCCAGTGACCGAGGCGCAGCTCGCCTGGCGCCCGGCGTTCAAGGCGATCAAGGCGATGACGACGAGCGCGACGACGAAGCTGGCGCCGACCAGAGCTTTCAGCGTCCGCCATTCTGCGGCCCCGGCTCTCTAGACTTCGCGAGTGACCGGCACCGTACCGAACATCCTCGTGCCCGCCGACGTCGAGCGGGTGGTCGCGCGCCTCGTCGCCGCCGGGCACGAGGCCTATGTCGTGGGTGGCTGCGTCCGCGACGCCCTGCGCGGCGTGGATCCGCACGACTGGGACGTGGCCACGAGCGCGACGCCTGAGGCAATCCAGAAGGTCTTCCGCCACGCGCTTTATCTGAATCGCTTCGGAACGGTCGTGGTCCGTGAGGGCCGGCACGAGATCGAGGTCACCACGTATCGCATCGAGGCCGACTACGCGGATCACCGTCATCCGACGGAGGTCGCGTTCACCGACTCGCTGCGCGAGGATCTCGCACGCCGCGACTTCACGATGAACGCGATGGCCTGGCGGCCAGGTGTCGCCGGAAGACCGGGCGAGCTCGTCGATCCGTTCGGGGGGCAGCGGGACCTCGACGCGAAGATCGTGCGCGCCGTCGGCGAGCCGCGCGAGCGCTTCCAGGAGGATGCGCTGCGGATGCTGCGCGCGGTCCGCTTCGCGACGCGCCTCGGCTTCGTTATCGATCCCCGCACCGCGGAGGCGATCCGCGAGTGCGCGAGCCTGGCCAAGAGCCTCTCGGGCGAGCGGATCCAGCAGGAGATCACCAAGATGCTCGACGCCGAGAAGCCGTCGGTCGCGTTCTGGATGCTTTCGGACCTGGGTCTCCTCGCGGTGATCTGTCCCGAGCTCGAGATCGCGAAGGACACACCCCAAGACAAGGCGGTCGCGCAGAACGTGTTCGACCACTCCCTCGCGACGATGGACGCGAGCCCCCTCGACGAACGCGACCCGAAGCAGCGCTACGTCCTACGCCTCGCCGGGCTCTTTCATGACATCGGCAAGCCCGCGACCTTCGCGGACGGCCACTTCCATCAGCACGAGTTCGTCGGTGAGGCGAAGGCGCGCGAGATCCTGCGGCGGTGGCGGTTCGACAAAGAGACGGTCACGCAGGTGACGCATCTCATCCGCAACCACATGTTCTGGTACCAGACCGAGTGGACCGGCTCGGCGGTCCGGCGGTTCGTGCGCAAGGTCGGGCTCGAGAACATCCCGGCCCTTTTCGCACTCCGCAAGGCGGACAACATCGGGAGCGGCGCCCGCTCGCCCCGCATGTACGCGCTCGAATCGCTGTGGGAACGCGTCCAGGAAGAGATCCGCGCGGCGTCGGCCTTCTCGCTGAAGGATCTCGCGATCGACGGCGACGATGTGATGAACGAGCTCGGGATCGCGTCAAGTCCCGAGGTCGGGCGCATCCTGAACGAGCTCTTCGAGCGCGTGACCGAGGATCCGCAACTGAACACGCGCGAGAAGCTGCTCGAGCTCGCGCGCCAGATCGGCCGAGCGGAGGCTTAACTAGCTCGCGACGTACGGGGTCGCGGTGACGGATGTTGGACGCGGCGAGCCGTTCGTCATCGCCGGCTCGGTGGTCCGGACCTTTTCCACCCGCTCGCTTAGCTTCCGGCGGGCCTCATCACCCGAGAACGGCGTGAACAGGAGCGCGAGAGCCGCGCCCACGATCGCGCCGAGCACCAGTCCCAGTCCGAGCATCCCGAGGACGGTCCCGTCGGAGTGCCCGCCGACAACCCGCCGCACTTCAGTCTTGCTGTCGCCGAGCAGCTCGGACGCACGCTTGCTCGCCTGTAGCTTGAGATCGTCGACGACGTCCTGAAGATCCTTCACGCTCACCATTCCGGCCTCCATCGCGCGCTCCCTGCCGTTTAGCGCGTTCAGCGAGGCTGTGCAGGCGCGGTGCCAGCTTCACCGCTCGCCGCTACCGGCAGTGACAAGGCGGCCTCAATAAAGGGATCGATGTCACCGTCCAGCACCCGCGTCGGGTCGCCGATCTCGAGCTGGGTCCGGTGGTCCTTCACCAGGGTGTACGGGTGGAGCACGTACGAGCGGATTTGGCTCCCCCAGTCGGCCGACCGGAGCTCGCCGCGCTCCCTGGCCTGCGCCTCCTCTTGCTCGCGCACCTTCCGCTCGAGCAAGCGTGCGCGGAGGATCTTCATCGCCGTCTCCTTGTTCTGGAGCTGCGAGCGCTCGTTCTGGCATGCGACCACGATTCCGCTGGGCAGGTGCGTGATCCGCACCGCGGTCTCGGTCTTGTTCACGTTCTGGCCGCCGGCGCCGGTCGCGCGATAGGTGTCGATCCGCAGGTCCTCGGGCCGGACCTCGACCTCGGTGTCGCTCTCGACCTCGGGCGTCGGGTCGACAAGCGCGAACGATGTCTGCCGGCGCTTTTGGAAATCGAACGGCGAGATGCGCACGAGCCGGTGCGTGCCGCGCTCGGTCTTGAGATACCCGTACGCGTAATCGCCTTCAACCGTCAACGTCGCGCTCCGGAATCCGGCCTCGTCCCCCGGCGTGGTCTCGAGGAGCTCCGCCTTGAAGCCACGGCGCTCCGCCCAACGGAGGTACATGCGGACGAGCATCTCGGCCCAATCCGCCGCGTCGGTGCCACCGACGCCGGCCGAGATCGCCACGACCGCGTTGCGCTCGTCGTACGGCCCCGAGAGCTGCGCCTCGAGGGTGGCGTGCGCAACCTCTTCGGCGAGCTCGGCAACGCCAGCGGCCACTTCGGTCTCGAGCCTGGGGTCGTCACTCGCGAGCCCCGCAAGCTCCGAGAGGTCCTTCGCCCGCGCGCGATAGCGCTCCCACTTCTCGAGGCGCGTGCGCACATGGCCGAGACGCTTCAGGGTCTGCTGAGCGCGCTGCCGGTCCTGCCAGAGATCCGGCTTGGAAGCGTCGCCCTCTAGGGCCGCGAGCTCACGTGAGAGGGCGGGCAGGTCAAAGGAACACCGCCATGCGCTCGATGCGGTCGCGCAGCGACGCGATCGCCGCCTGGTCGAGGGTCACGAGCGTGCTAGCGCTTGCGCGGACGCTCGAAGGTCGTCGCCACGGGCTGCAGGACCGGGGCGAGCTTGCCGGCTGCGAACGAGACGAAGGTCACGCACGGGCAGTAGGTGTTGCGCGGGCAGCGTGGGCAATCGCCGTCACAGTCCAGCGTCGCTCCATATGAACACTTGAGGCAGTTGTCCTCGCAGACGATCCATTCCTTCATCGCGGGTCCTCTCTAGGGCGCGCCGGGTTCCCTGATGCCCGACGACGCACTCCCCACTGCGGATACGTATCGGTTTCCAGACGAAAGTCTATAAGGGGGGCTGTTTCTTGAATAGGGGGCAAAATGCGAAATATGGGCCGAAAATCTGTTCTTTTTAGATTTCAGGCCCTCATCCGCGAACATCTGATCGCAAGCGCGCCGGGGACCAGCAGGAGCGGAATCGCAAGAAAAATCAGCCCCCGACGGCGTCCTGCAGCGGCGTCGTGGCCAGCTGGCAGCCCGGGGGCAGGCAGCGCCGGCGCAAGGGCGCGAGAAGCCATACCCCAGCCCGGGATAAATCCGACCGTGAAGCCAAAACCGCCCGCGACCGTGACCACGGTCTCTCCGAGCCGGACCCGCGTACCGTAGCCGGCGCCGATCGCCGCGACGACGATCGCGGCGACGACCGACTCGGGCCCATTCCAACGCACCGCCGATCTCTCGATCTGTCACGTGCGATGACGCAGATAGTCGAGCGCACCACGAAAAGGCCGGGGGTGCACGCCGAAGACTGGCTCGAGCGCATTCTCGCGGGGCGTGTTGTCGACCGCGAGGAGGTCGAGCTGGTCGACGGTCACCGGCGGGTCCGACATGACGAGGCCCATGAGCAGGGCCGGCGGCTTCATAAGCGGAACGGGGAGATGGAACGTCGGCCGGTGCTTGCCAGTACCGCGCATGGTCTCCGCGAGCAGCTCGTCATAGGTCACTGGCTCCGCCCCGCCGATCTCATGCACACCTGCGGTCAGAGGGCGCTCGAGTGCCGCGACAAGCGCCTGCGCGATGTCGTCTACGTGGACCGGTTGGAAGCGCGATTTGCCATTCCCGGGCACCGGCACGACCGGGAACATCAGGCTGAAGGCGAGTCGAGGGAAGAAATCGTCGCCTTCGCCGAAGAGCAGCGACGGACGCAGCACGACGTACGGGATGCCCGAGCCGGTGACCAGAGCCTGGCCCTCGCCTTTGCTCCGCAGATAGGGATACGGAGACGCCGGATCCCCGCCAAGGGCGGACATGTGCACGATCCGTCGGACACCGGCGCGGCGCGCCTCGGCGACCACGTGCGCGACACCTGCGACATTCACCTCGGCGAACCGTTGCTTGCGCTCGGTGGGGATCGCGACCGTGTGCACGACGGCATCGCAGCCGTCGAACGCGCCACGCAAGGTCTCGGGCTGTCGGACATCCACGCGCCGGACGTCCACGTCCGTGCCTGAACCGGGAAGCTCCTTCTCCGCACCGGGCCGCTCGCTGATCAGCGCGCGGACCTCATGCCGTGCGAGGAGAAGGCGTGCGACAAGGTGCCGCCCGACGAAGCCGTTCGCGCCCGTCAACCCAACGCGCATGCTTACCTCACTTTTTCTTTACTACTACGTGGCCGTAGTAGTAGCACGGGCGCCGCGTGAGTCAAGCGTTCCCCGCGCCGTGAGCACCGGCAGCATCACCGCCCCGGCCACCGCATAGATCAGACCGAGGAGTTGAGCCTCCTGCAGGCCGTCGATGAAAAGAGGGTCGAGTCGCAGGTACGACGTGACGAAGCGAAAGCCCCCAAAGAGCAGCAGATACGCGAAATAGACGCGTCCCTCGGGCGGCCGCCCGCGGACCCGCCGCCAGTACAAGAGGAGCGCGACGAAGATCGCGAGCATGATCAGGCCGTCGTACGCGGCGACCGGATGGACGTACTCGGTCTGACCGAGTGTTGCCGGATGCGTGTAGCGCACGCACCACGGAAGTCCGGAGCAGGCGACCGCGTGGTGCTCGCCGTTGATGATGTCGCCAATGCGGCCGATCGCCTCGCCGAGAGCGATGCCGATGACCGAAATGTCGAACATGAATCCGAGCGGCAGCCGAAGCCACCGCGCCACGATCAGACCCGAGATGCTCGAGCCGATCGGCGCGCCGGTCGTCCCGATGCCGCCGTTCCAGAACGCCAGGACGTCCGCGGGCCGCGTCGCGTAGATGCTCCAGTTGTCCAGCACGTGCGCCACCCGCGCTCCGACGAGCCCGCCCAGGACGACCGCTATCGCAAAGGGGTAGATGCGCTCGTCCGCCACGAGATAGCGCGCCGCGCGAAACGAGACGATGCTCCCGGCGATCATCCCGACGAGCGCAAAGATCGAATGCCATGCGAATGCGAACGAG
>Ga0209378_1002918_pt1 | contig 11665 bp, 8 predicted proteins | sample GraSoiAngelo_156_FD_186170 | JGI IMG/M metagenome (GOLD analysis project Ga0209378, IMG submission 186170) | Grasslands soil microbial communities from the Angelo Coastal Reserve, California, USA - 14_1009_13_40cm (SPAdes) (version 2) | ecosystem: Environmental > Terrestrial > Soil > Grasslands ... | reverse complement strand
GCGGGCCTGGGCGGCTATACCGGCGGCGGCGAGGGCGGCGCCGAGCTGCATGAGGCAGCCGGGGTTTCCGGTTGCGACGATTTGCGGGGCCGCGTCGCGCAGCGACGCAAGCTTCGGCATGAGCACGGCGCGTGACATACCGGGCTCGAGCAGGGTGAACAGACCGGCGCTGCCGCAGCACTGCGCCGCGTCGGGCGTCGAGATCACGCGGAGCACCGGGATCGCCGCGAGCACGCGGAGCGGCGGCTCTGCGATGCGCTGGGCGTGGAGCAGGTGGCAGGGTGGATCGTAGGCGACCCTCCGGTCGAGCGGCGCGCCGGGCCGCGGGCCCCGCTCGGCCAAGAGCTCCGTCACGTCTTTCACGCGCGCCGCGAAACTCCCCCCATCGCCTCCGGCGGCGTCTTCCTCGTCGAGCAGGTGCGCATACTCCTTCAGCATCGCGCCGCAGCCGGCGCTGTTCACGACGATCGGCTCCTCCCCGGCCCCGAACGCGGCAACGTTCTGACGGGCGAGCGCCCGGGCCTCGTCACGCAACCCCGCGTGAGCGTGCAACGCGCCGCAGCAGACCTGCCGGGCCACCGCGCGCACCTCGTACCCGTTGACCGCGAGAGTCCGAATCGTCGCGTCGTGCACGTGCGGGAAGAGGCCGTCCATGACGCAGCCGCGGAAGAGAAGGGTCGTGGTCAATGCGGAGTGCGGAGTGCGGAGTGAGGAATGGACGGTCGGGCTTCGATTCCGCATTCCGCATTCCGCATTCCGCACTGGTCGAGTCGCCGCCAGCATCCCCAGCGCAAACCGGAATCGCCCCCAACCCGCGAGCGCGCGAGGGAGACCGATCACCCGCAGGCTGCGCGCCAGGGCGTACACGACCCTCGAGACACCTGGGGTCGTCAGTGCCCAGAGCGCCAGGCGGGCGAACGGCGGTGCGCCCCGCGTGCGGGCCAGGAGGGCCCGGGCCGCCCCGAGCCCGTGACCGTAGCCGACGCCCGATGGACACACCGGCTCGCAGGCGCGGCAGCCCAAGCAGCGGTCGAGATGCACGGCGACGGCCGGGTCGTCGGGCTCGAGCTCACCGGCCTCGAGGGCGCGCATCAGCTCGATGCGGCCCCGGGGACTATCGGCCTCGTCGCCGGTGGCGAGAAACGTCGGGCACGCCTGGAGACAGAACCCGCAATGGACGCAGGTATCGAGTGCCGCGAAGCCGCCGCGCTCGGTCATTCACTGCCTTCGACCGCCACCACGAACGCTTCACCGGGATCAAAGGTGCGTCGCAGGCCGGTGACGAGGGGCCCAACGCCCTCGCGGTATGCCCCGAAGTGTCCCACCGTGCTGCGAACCGGCCACGGCGCGCGCTCCAGCGTGAGGGGCACTTCGAGGCCCGCAAGGGTGCGGCGCAGCCGGCGCAGCCGGTCCACCGTCGTTTCCCCGGCCCAACGGATCGCGCCGACCCCCGGGCTCGCCGAGACCCATTCGTCCCCTACCTGATGCTGGAGCAGGTCGAGCAGCTCGTCGCTCGAGTCTGGGAGTCCGCCCGTGCGGAACGTGACCGGGCGGGCGGCGAGGCTCTCCGCCGCCCGCATCCAGAAGCCGTGCGCCTCGTCGGCGCGCAGCATCGTAAAGCGCCCGCCCGTAGCGGCCCGCAGGCCCGCCTCCTCGGCCGCGACGAGCGCCGCCGAGCCAGCGACCCGGACCGCGAGCACCCAGCCCTCGCGCCGGGCGAGCGCCGGGGACATCAGCTCGAGCGCCGCCGGCTGCAGCCCTGCCGCAGCGATATCCTCGGCGACCTGCGTGAGGTCCTCTCGGCTCCCTTCGAGCAGCGACGTCTGGTCGACGCGTGGCAGGGCGTGGAGCCGCAGGTGCACCAGCACGATCACGCCGAACGCGCCGAACCCGCCCGCCTCGAGCTTCGTCAGATCGTAGCCCGCGACGTTTTTCATCACCCGCCCGCCGCTCTGGACGATGCGGCCGTCGCCGGTGACGAATGTGACGCCCAGGACATGGTCGCGCACGGCCCCGAACCCCTGTCGCAGCGGCCCCGCGGTGGCCGTCGCCACCACCGAGCCGAGGGTGCGGCCCGCGAGCCCGGGGGGATCGAGGCTGAGCCAGGTGCCGCGGTCGGCGAGCTGCTGGCGCAGCAGGTCGCAGCCAATCCCGGCCTCCGCGGTGGCGGAGAGATCCTGGGGCTCGACGGCCGGGATCCGGTCGAGGCGTCGCGTGGTGAGCGCCAGGGCGGCCGGCGCGTCGGTGGGCATCCAGGTGCCCGCCCCTTCGATCCGGATGCGCCAGCCTTCCTCCCGCGCCGTCCCGAGCAGCAGGGCCACGGCGTCAGGAGACGCGGGAGCGACGCGCGGCACCGCATCGGGGCCGCTCGAGACTTCCACGGCGTCGCTGCCGAGCAGGGCGCGGACGCGGTCGACGACGCTCATGTTCCGAATGCGGAGTGCGGAGTGCGGAGTGCGGAATTGACTGGCGTGCTTCCATTCCGCCTTCCGCCTTCCGCATTCCGCACTCCACTCCACTCGCGGCAGGAGTGCACGGGAACCACCTTGCCGGGGTTGGTTCGCTCATCGGGGTCGAACACGCGGCGCACGGCGCGCATGGCGGCCAGCGACTCGGCGTCGAAGATGAGCGGCATGTATCGCAGCTTGTCGAGTCCCACGCCGTGCTCGCCCGTGATCGTTCCGCCCGCGGCGATGCAGGCCGCCATGATCTCGCCGCTGGCGGCGTCCACCCGTGCCTTCAAGCCGGGGACGCGGCCGTCGAACGAGATGTTGGGATGCAGGTTGCCATCACCGGCGTGAAACACGTTGCTCACGGTGAGGCGGTACTCGGCGGCGATCCGCCCGATCGTCTCGAGCACGTCGGGTAGGGCGGACCGGGGAACGACGGCGTCCTGCACCACGAGGTCGCGCGACAGACGGCCCATGGCCCCGAACGCCTTCTTGCGGCCGAGCCACAGGCGCTCGCGCTCCGCCACATCGGCGGCGGTACGGACGGAGCACGCGCCGTGGGCGCGGAGGGTGGCCTCGACCGTCTCGGCGTCGGCGGCAACGGCGGCCTCGCTCGTCCCGTCGAGCTCCACGAGCAGGATCGCGGCCGCGTCGCGCGGGTACCCGGCGGCGTACACCGAGTCCTCCACGGCGCGGATGCAGGATTGGTCCATCATCTCGAGCGCGGCGGGAACAATGCCGCTGGCGATCACCGCCGAGACCGCCTCGCCAGCGGTGCGGAGCGAGCCGAAGTCGGCGAGCAGCGTTCGCACCGCCCGTGGCTGCGGGAGGAGGCGCACGGTGATGCGCGTGGCGACGCCGAAGTTCCCCTCCGAGCCGACGAACAGGCCCACGAGGTCCGGTCCCCACGGCTCACCGCCCGGGCTGCCGAGCTCTAGCACGCGGCCGTCGGCGAGCACCACCTCGAGGGCGAGGATGTGGGTCGCCGTGACGCCGTACTTGAGGCAGTGGGGGCCGCCGGCGTTCTCCGCGACGTTGCCCCCGATCGTGCACGCGGTCTGGCTGGACGGGTCGGGGGCGTAGTGCAGGCCGTGCGGCGCCGCCGCGGCCGAGAGCCGCGCGTTCACGACGCCGGGCTCGACCACGGCCACGCGGTTCTTCGGGTCGATCTTGAAAATGCGGCTGCAGCGCGTGAGGACGATCAGCACGGCGTCACCGTTTGCCAGCGCGCCGCCGGAGAGCCCCGTGCCCGCGCCGCGGGGGACGAACGGCACGCGGTGGGCCGCGAGCAGGCGGAGCACCGCCACGACCTCGTCGCGGGTACCGGGCAGCACCACCACGCCGGGGAGGCGGCTGTGGGTCGGCAGACCGTCCCGAGCGTAGGTGAGGCGTTCGGCCGGCGCGGTGCGCACGTGCCGCGGGCCGACGATCCCCGCCAGTCCCTCGATCAGCGCCGGCCCGGTCACGTCGTGCGCTCGACCCGGGGGTGGGCGCCGCCCGTGCCGTTTCGCTTGGCCCGCTGCCGCACCGCCGCCCGCCGCCGCGCGTCCGCCGCCAGCGGCTCGAGCAGGTCGGCGAGCTGGCGCAGCCGGGCGGTGGTGCTGCGGAGCGCCTGCAGCGCCCGCTGGGCATCCGGCTCGAGCTCGAGCGCCGCAGCCACCTGGAACGAGAGCCGCTCGGGATCCTCCGACAGCTCGATCGCCTCCTCGTCGCTTCCAGCCAGGGCACCGAGCGCCCGAGCGAGCCGAGCGAATCGCTGGCGTACGGCGGCGGCCAGCGTCGCTGCCTCGTTCGGCTCGGTGGGCTCGTCATCGAATTCCGCCACGCGCGCGACCCAGTAAGGCCGATCGGCGTCGAGCCATTCCAGCAGCACGAAGCGCCGCTCGCCGACGGTGACGATGTTGGAGCGGCCGTCCGGGAGTCGCCGGGTGGAGTGGATCAGGGCCACGCAGCCCACAGCGCCTGGATCCGGGGCGGGATCGGCGCTTGGTGCGCGCTCCGCGGCCACGTACGCGATCCCAAACCGTCGATCGGCCGCGAGACAGTCGGAGAGGAGCCGGCGATAGCGAGGCTCGAAGATATGCAACGACTGCGGGGCCCCGGGGAACAGGACGATCGGCAGGGGAAAGATCGGGAGCTCACGAGCCATAGGTAATAGTATACAGACAGACGGCTAGACGTTCAGACGGCTGCAGATCGAGACGGCTAGGCGTTCAGACGGCTAGCGGGTCGTAGGAATAAGGGATAAGGAAAGGCCTTCCTTACCCCTCTCCCCTACACACCGCTAGCCGTCTCGACGTCTAACCGTCTGCCTATGGACTAGCCGTCTACGCCGCTCTCCAGAAGCCCTTCAGGGCTTTCCCATCGGGCGATTCACGCAGCTTCTCAAAGGCGCGTTCACGGATCTGCCTGATCCGCTCCCGGGTCACGCCCATCAGCGCGCCGATCTTTTCGAGCGTCATGGCCTCGCTGCCCTCCTCGAGGCCGTAGTAGAGGTAGAGAATCTTGCGCTCGCGGGGGGCGAGGTATTTCTGGAAGATTCGGTCGATGAACTCGCGCATCAGTTTGCCGTCGGTCTTCTCCTCGATGTCGCCGCCTTCCTGGCCCGCGAACCGCTCGCCCAGCGTGGCGGCGTCTTTGTCGCTGCGGTCTACCGGGGCGTCGAGCGACAGCTCCGCTGCGGTCATGCGACGCGCCGTGCGCACGTTCTCGACCGTGTCTTCGAGCGCCAGCGCAATCTCGTCGTCGGTCGGCTCGCGGCCCAGCTCCTGGGAGAGATACGTCTCGGTCCGGCTCATGCGGATGAGCTGCGAGTTCTGGTTCAACGGGATGCGAACGCTGCGGGTCTGCTCGGCGAGCGCCTTCAGCACCGCCTGCCGCACCCACCACACCGCGTACGAGATGAACTTCACGCCCTGGTCAGGATCGAACTTCTTTACGGCCTTGAGCAGTCCCTCATTGCCGATGGCAACCAGCTCGGAGAGGTCGAGGCCGTGACCCTGATATTTCTTGACGTAGGAGATGACGAATCGGAGGTTGGCTGTGACGAGCCGCTCGGCGGCTTTTTCATCGCCCCGCTGAACTCGCCGCGCCAGCCGGCGCTCTTCGGCGGGGTCTTTAATCAGGGGCAGCTTCTGAATGTCTTGCAGGTACTGGTCGAAGGCTCCTGAGGGATTCGCTCGAAAGAACGCCTTCGCCTTGCCTCCGTTCGACCGCGCCATAGCTAGGGCTCCGACTGTGGACGGTGATGACGTTGGGAGAGTCAGCGAGTGGCGCCCAATATAGGAATCACGCGGCAGCGGTGCAAATCGCCGCAGTTTTCCACATCACAAATCACTAGAGCAGCGGGTGGTTCCGCGATTTGTCCACGATCCACACCGCTGTGGAGAAGCTCGCGTGGATCACGCGTTCGCGACAGGGGGTCCACCCATCGGGCAGCGTGTGCAGAGTGTGGACTTTGTTGGTAAGTTGTTGATCACTATGTTGTTATCAGGGCGTCGCGAGCACTGCTCTGACGAGTCGTTCGGGAGCCGCGACCGTCCAACCATCCTTCTCGCTGCCGTGCATGACGCCGATCGCCCGCGGGAGGGCGAAGCGCACCGTACCCGCACGCGCTTTCTTGTCGAGCTGCATCGCCGCGATGAGATCGTCCAGCGCGGCCGTCTCGGGGCGCTCGAGCGGCAAGCCATAACGCTCGATCAGCGCTCGCACGCGGTCTGCCGTGCCTCGCTCCGCGATCCCGAGCGCTTCGGCGAGCCGAGCCTCGTACGTCATGCCGATGGCCACCGCTTCGCCGTGCGGCACCGCGAACCTGGCGGACGCCTCGATGGCGTGCCCGACGGTGTGACCGAAGTTGAGGAGCGCGCGGCGCCCGGCTTCGCGCTCGTCCGCGGCGACGACTGCGGCCTTGATCTCGACCGAGCGTTGCACGACCCACGTCAGCGCGTGGGGGTCCTTCGCGGCGATGGCGGTCTGCTCGCGCTCGAGGAAGGCGAAGTAGTCCGCGTCGCCGATCACGGCATGCTTGATCGCTTCGGACATCCCGGCCGCGATCTGGACGGGGGCGAGGGTGCCGAGCGTGTCGAGGTCTGCGACGACGAGGCGCGGCTGGTGGAATGCCCCCAAGAGATTCTTGCCCGCCGGCACGTCCACCCCCGTCTTCCCCCCGATGGACGAGTCGATCATGGCGAGGAGCGACGTGGGGACCTGCACGTACGACACGCCGCGCAGGTAGGTCGCGGCGACGAAGCCCGCGACGTCGCCCACGACACCCCCGCCGAGCGCAATGACGGCGCTATCCCGGCCGAGCTGCGCCGCGAGCATCCTGTCGCTCAGCGTCGCCCATGTCTCGCGCGTCTTGTTCCACTCGCCGGCCGGGAACTCGAAGAGCTCGGCGTGCCACGTGGCGTCGTGGCGTCGTGCAACGGCTGCGTGCCCGTACAGGGGGCCGACGTGCGAATCGGTGATGACGGCGTAGCGCGGCGCGGCGCACGCCGCCGCGACGAGGGCGTGCAGGTCGGCGAGGAGCCCGCGGCCGATCAGGATGTCGTACGACGCGTCGCGGTGCTCCGTGATCGGTACGTGGATCTTCACCACGTGATATCGGGAGCGCCGGCGGTGCGGTTGGCGACGCGCGCGAGGACGAAGAGGAGATCGGATAGCCGGTTCAAGTACGGGACCACGGAGGACGTCTCGCCTGCCTCGAGCTCGCGATGCAGCCGCACCACCGCCCGCTCCGCCCGGCGGCAGACCGTGCGCGCCAGGTGCAGGGCGGCGGCCTTGGGGACGCCACCCGGGAGGATGAACTGCTTGAGCGGCGGCAGCTCGGCTTCGTGGCGGTCGATCGCTTCCTCCAGCACCGCCACCTGCTGGAGGCCGATCGGCGGCCGGCGCAACGCCTTGCCCGTCTTGATCGGGTCGATCATCGCCAGCTCCGCCCCGATGTGGAACAGCTCCCGCTGCACCCGCTCGAGGAGGTCGCGGCAGTACGGCTGCGGCTCGAGGGCGAGCGCCAGCCCGATCATCGCGTTGAGCTCGTCCACCTGCCCATATGCCTCTACGCGGAGGTGATCCTTCGGCACCCGGTCCCCGCCGAGCAGGCCGGTCTCTCCGGCATCGCCCGTCTTCGTGTAGATCTTCGCCACTGCCGCTCCTTGCGCCCCTGCCGCCCTTATCGCCCGATCTGCACCACCACCGAATCTATCTGCGCCAGCATCTGCGAGTACGGCACCGCATGCGCGTTGGCCTGGACGCTGAAGGTGATCGTGCGCCCGCCCGCGCCGTCGATATATCCCGACAGAGAGTTCACGCGGTCGATGCTGCCCGTCTTCGCGATCACCCGGCCTTCGAGCCGCGTGCCCACGAAGCGCTTGAGCAGCGACCCCGGCTGGCCGGAGTGCGGCAGCGCGGCGATGAACGGCCCGCGCTTGGGATGGCCGTGCATGTAGGCGAGGAGCTGGGCCAGCGCGTGCGGCGTGACGAGGTTCCCGGCGGCGAGCCCGGAACCGTCTTCCAGCGCGAACGCGGTCGAGTCGATGCGTACCGAGTCGATCAGGAACCGCCGCTCGACCTCGAGCCCCGCCTTCCACGATCCCTCGCCCTGGACCTCGCGGCCGAGGATCTTCAGCAGCATCTCGGCGAACCAGTTCTGGCTCGTGTTGAGAATCGGGAAGATCATGTCGGGGAGCGGCCGGCCCCGGTACTCGACGAGCGGTGGGCCGGCCCGCGCGCCGCGGTACGCGAGCGAATCGATCGTGCTCGCCGCCCCGCCCCCGATCGCGACGCCCTTCCTCAGGAGGGACGCGGCGAGCGCCCGCGCGGCGTAGAGGTTCGGGTCCGGGACAGCGAAGCTCTCGATCCACGGCTTCCGGCCCAGCGCCACCGTTCCCTCCGCCCAGATGTCCCAGGTGCCCGGTTTCCGGAAGAAGTTGTCGCCGATCGTCGAGCCGGAATCGGGCGAGACGGTGCGGGCGCGGTTCTCGAACGTGAACAGCCCGAGGTCGGGCGACCACGTGATGAGGGGCGGCTGGTCGACGGCGGCGCCGGGCGCAATGTGAAAGTCCACGCTGTTGTCGTGGAACCCGAGCCCCGAGACGGGAGCCGCGTACCACCAGTTCAGGTCCCAGGCGCTCCAGGCGTAATGCGTTAGGGTCGGCTCGAAATAGGAGCCGTCGCCCACGAGCCTCCCGGTGATGCGCCGGATGCCGCGGGCGCGGATCGAGTCGGCGATGGCGTCGGTCACGGTGGAGAGCGAATCGCAAGCCCCGGCGGCGAGCGTGTCCACGGAGTAGCAGCGCTGCGACCAGGTCGGGTCGCCGCGCCCGTAGAGGATGAGATCGCCGTTCAGCACGGCATTGTCCACCCGCCCGTTCACGTACAGGCTCGTCCTGACGCGGTGGTCGGCGGGCAGCAGCACCGTCGCCGCGGCGGTCACGACGAGCTTGGCGTTGCTCGCGGGCACGTGGAAGCGGTCGGCGTTGCGCTGGAATAGTACGCGACCCCGGTCGTCCACCACGTAGATGCCCCAGTTGGCTCGGTCGAAGGGGGGCTGGTCGACGAGCAGCGTGAGGCGACGCTCGAGCGGCCCCGCGAGCGGGGAGGTGCGCGACGCAGGGGAGTCGGGCCGGGCGAGGGCGGCGGGGGCGGGGGCGAGCGCCCGCGTCTGCGCGCGCAGGGCGGAGCTAATCGTAAGCGATACGAGGATCAGCTTGCGCATAGAGGAGATCCGTTACGAAGTTGACGACGACGAACACGAGCGACATGAAGAGAATGCTGCCCTGGATCGCCGGCAGATCGCGCTTCTCGATCGCGGCGAGCACGTAACGCCCGAGCCCGGGCCAGCCGAAGATCGTTTCCGTGAGAATGCTGCCGGTGAGATAGTTGCCCGTATCGAGGCCGAGCACGGTGATCACGGGGATCAGGGCGTTCCGGAACCCGTGCCGCAGGACCACGACGCGCTCGGCGAGGCCTTTGGCCCGGGCGGTCCGTATGAAGTCGCTCGCCAGCACCTCGAGCATCGCTGAGCGAGTCATGCGGGCGAGGAACGCGATGGACCGCATGCCGAGCGTCAGCGCCGGCAACAGGAGATATGCGAGCCCGCCCGACCCCGACGGCGGCAGCCAGCGCAGTGCCACGGCGAACACCAGGATCAGCAGCAACGCGACCCAATAGACCGGGAACGACACCCCGATGTAGGAGACGAGCATCGCCAGCCGGTCGACGGCGCCGCCGGGGCGGACCGCGGAGACCAGGCCGAGCGTGATGCCGCAACCGGCTGCGAGCGTCATCGCGGCGAGCGCGAGCTCCACGGTCTTCGGGAAGCGCTCGGCCAAGTCCCGCGCGATCGGGCGTTGCGTGATGTAGGAGCGACCCAGGTCCCCGCGCAGCACGCCCCAGACGTAGTGGCCGAACTGAGCGGGGAGCGGGTCGTCGAGATGGAGCTCGGCTCGGAGCCGGGCGATCGTGGCCGAATCCGCGCGCTCTCCGACCATCGCCATCACGGGGTCTCCCGGCGCCACGTTGAGGAGCAGGAACGCGGCGATGAGCACGCCGAACAGGGTGGGCGCCGTCATCAGCAGGCGTTCCACGGGGCGCATCACGGCGTGGGGGCTCCACGGCGGACCGTCGTCCAGCGCTGCCCGTTGAAGATCACCGGCATGTCCCAGCCGCTCAGGTCGGGTCGCCGCGCCCACAGGTCCGTGGGAAACCAGAGGTAGAGCCACGGCGCGGCGCGGTAGACGCGCTCGTCGATCTGCCGGTAGAGCGCGATCCGGGTCGCCTCGTCGGCGGTGCGGCGGGCGAGCAGGATCAGCGAGTCGGTAACGGGATCGCTGTAGAAGGCGTAGTTCCCCCCGGGGCCGAAGCTCCCGCTGTAGAACAGCGGATAGAGGAAGTTGTCGGCGTCAGGGTAATCCGCCCACCAGTCGAGGAGCACCATGTCGGCCTGGCCCTTGCGCGCCGCCTCACGCTGGCTCGAGGCGTCCCGCTCCACCAGCTCCACGCGCACGCCGACCCGCTCGAGTTGCGCCTGGATCGCCTGCGCGACACGCGACAGCTCCACGTTGCTCCCTGCCCGCCACAGCTGCGCGTCGAATCCGTGGCGGTACCCCGCCTCCGCGAGCAGCCGCTCGGCCTCCTCGGGGTCGTAGCCGTAGCGCGTCCGCGTGGTGTCGCTCCCCGGCAGCCCCGGCGGGATCGCGCCTCGGGCCGCGATGCCGCGCCGGCCGTACACCGTGGCCAGGATCTCCGGCACGTTCACGCCGTAATTGATCGCGCGCCGCACCCGCGCGTCCTTGAGCGGGCCGCGGCGGTTGTTCAGAGCCACGTAGACGACCCGCAGGGCGGGCTTCTCGACGAGCAGCTCGGGGTGCCGCTCGCGCCAGCGCGCCGTCTCCCCGAACGGGACCTCGAGGACGGAGAGCCGACCCGCTTCGAACTCGGCCGCGCGGGTCAGTGGCTCCGGTAGGATTCGCACGCCGAGCGTGTCCGCGGCCGGCGCACCGCCCCAGTAGGCGGGATTCTTCGAGAACAGCAGATAGTCGTCGTGCCGCCACGCGACGAAACGCCAGGGGCCGGTGCCCACCGGGTGCTCGGGCGTATCGGAGGGCGGCGGCGCGGCGACGATGCTCGCCACGGGCATCGCCAGGAACTTCGCGAAAATTGCGAGCGGTTCGGTCAGGTCGAACGCGACCGCGGAGTCGCCCAGCGGCTGCATCCCCCTCACGTCACTCGCGCGCCCGGCCGCGTAGTCCTCTGCCCCCACGATCGGGTACAGCGGCCAAGCCCGGCCACCCTTGGTAGAGGGGGAGAGGACGCGCAGGAAGGTCTGCCGCACCGCCTCCGGCCTCAACGGCGTGCCGTCGTGGAATCTCACGTTCGGTCGCAGGTGAAAGACGTACCGCAACCCATTTCGCTCGACGGTCCAGCGGTCGGCGAGCGCGGGGGCCAGCCGGCCATCGGGGTCGAACTGCGTGAGCCCGTCGAACAGCAGGGTCACCATCTCACCGGTCGGGACGTCGGTGGACGACGCGGGATCGAGCGATCGGGGGTCGTATGATTCGTAGTAAGCGAGCGCCGTTCGGCTCGGGCGCGATCCTGCACTTCCAACATTAGCCCGCTCGCCGCCGCAGGCGGTCGTTACCACAAGAGCGGCGAGGAGGCCGAGCGGGAACGCGCGCACGGGGCCAGGTGTCGAAAAGGTTGACAGTGCGGGGGGA
>Ga0209378_1002905_pt1 | contig 11689 bp, 9 predicted proteins | sample GraSoiAngelo_156_FD_186170 | JGI IMG/M metagenome (GOLD analysis project Ga0209378, IMG submission 186170) | Grasslands soil microbial communities from the Angelo Coastal Reserve, California, USA - 14_1009_13_40cm (SPAdes) (version 2) | ecosystem: Environmental > Terrestrial > Soil > Grasslands ... | reverse complement strand
ACGGCGGCGCACGCGACGTTCCACCGGCGCCGCCGGATGCCGCGGCGCCACAGCAAGCTCGCCGCGAGCAGCAGCACGACGCCGACCACGGTGAGCGAGCCAGCCGACGCGCTCAGCTCGCTGAGCAGGGGCCGGTAGAACGTCGCGGGCGAGAAGAGGCTGCCCAGCCGGAGCGAGGGCCCGAGCGGCGCGCGCGTCAGTGACCACGCGCCGACCAGGACCACCACCCAACGCCCGCGGCCCGGCGGCGCAGCGACAAAAAGGAAGAGGAGCGCGGCCCCGAGCACGACGGCGGCCCGCCACGCGGTCGCGTGCAGGGCCGCGAGCCTGGCTTCGCCCTGCGACGCGGGCAGGGGCTGCACGCTGAAAAGCGTGTCGTAGTCGAACACATCTCCGCCGCCGGGAGCGACGCGCCGGTCGTAGAAGCGCAGCGCCACGCCGTGCTCGCGCTCGAACAGGGCGCTCACGGCGCCGTCACGATCGGGCACGGACGGCGCCGCGTCGAGCAACACCGACCCCACCGCCGTGCCGCCCGCCGGCGTCTGGCGCCGGGCCTCGAGCGTCACGTAGAATGGAGTGATGACGGCGCGCAGCAGCGCGGTGTCCGGCGCGGGGACGAACCGGCGGCGGCCCGCCCAGGCGACGGGCTCCCCGTCGGCGGCCAGGACTACCACGCCGCGCTCCACTCCCGGCACGCCCGCCCGGTCGGCCACGGCCTCCGCCAGCCGCGCGAACGCCGCTTCCCGCGGGAGCAGTGCGGCCGTCGCACCGCGCTCGGCGAGCCGCCGCGCCTCTACCACTGCGGCCCCGAGCGCCGTCTTCAGTTCCGCCGAATCCCGCGGCATCCAGCCCGCGCGCACCTCGGGCCAACAACACTCGATCCGCCGCACCTCGAGCAAGCCGGCCACGAGCACCACGCCGCTCAGTAGGCAGGTCAGAGCGGCCAACCCCGGGGCCAGGCCGCGAGGTCTGCGGGCAAGGAACACGCCTGCCGTCGCCACCCCTGCGCCCCCTGCCGCCCACGCCCACCCCGCGCCGCTGCCGTGCAACCATTCGGCACCGGCCAAGGCGGCGGCGCAGCCCGCGATCACGACATGAGCGGGCCGCTGCACCTTAAGACCCTCGTCCCCGACGCCGTGCGGTTCGCCCTGGAGCGCGATGCCCGCCTCCTCGTCCCGGTGGGCACGTGCGAGCAGCACGGCCCCCACCTCCCGCTCGGATGCGACACGGTCATCGTCGAGCGCCTCGCCGACGATCTGTCAGCCGCGTTCGACATCCTGCGCGCCCCGACCATCGAGTACGGCGTGAACACAGCCACGAAGCGGACATACCCCGGCAACGCCACGGTGCGCCGCAAGACGCTGCACCGCTGGATGAACGACCTCATCGCTTCGTGGGAGGAGGCGGGGGTGGACACCTTCATCATCCTCACGGCCCATGGCCACGACCCGCACCAGGAGGCCCTCTCCACGCTGCGCACCCGCCGGGCCCGCACGTTCACCGTTGACGTCTTCTCGCTCGATTTCACGGGCCACCTCGAGGAAGCCGACGCGCCGGCGCACGGCAGCGAGCTCGACACGTCCCTGATGCTGTACCTCGCGCCGCAACTCGTTCGGATGGACCTCGCCCAGGACTTCGTTCTACCGGCCCGACAGCGAACCCGCTACCGGCGGGGGGCTCACGGATCGCTGCCGGAGCGGTCCCCCGGCTCCGTGGGCCGGCCCACGCTCGCCACCCGCGAGAAGGGCGAGCGGCTGTATAAGATGATTTACGAGCGCATCAGCACGCGAGTCCTCGGAGTACCGACGTTCGCGTGACCGCCCTCCTCGCGCCGTTCCAGCTCGTTCGGGCCGCGCCGGCGTGGCGACGTTTACGAGAGCCCACGGTAGTGGGAACGGCGCTCGTCGCCCTGCTCGGGCTCCGGGCGGGACCGGCGAGCGACGAAGGCATGCTCGTCATCCGCCAGGACACGGTCGAGGTCGCACGCGAGGCGTTTCGCCTCTCGCCCCGCGCGGGTGCCGGGCAGACCGGTTGGACGCTCGCCTCGACGGTGCGATTCGAGAGCGGCCGGCCCACAATCGTGCTCCATCCGATTCTCGAGATCGGCCCCGACTCCCTGCCGCTGAGCCTCGAATACAACGTGGCGGACCCGCGCGAGCCGTTGCGCATCCTCGGCCAGCTCGCGCGCGGCCGGTTCACCGTGCGGCTCCTCGGGCGGCGAACGGAGCGGGTGCGCGAGTACCCCGGCACCCCGCCCCTCGTGGTGCTCGACGACTCGGTGCTCGCGCTCTACCTGGCGGCGGCGTGGCAGGCCCGGCCAGAGCCCCGCCAGGTCAACGCGGTGTTTCCGCGCTCGGGGCGCCGCGAGTTGCTCGCGGTCGAGGACCGGGGCGTCCAGGCCACGACCCTGAACCGTGCGCGCCAATCGTTGCGGCACGTGACCGTGACCGGCGGAGCGAACGGACTGGTGCATCTGTGGTTGGCGCCGGACGGTCGGCTCTTCAAGGTGGAGATCCCGTCGCGCCGGGCCACCGCCGAGCGGCTGCCGCCGCTCTGACCCCTTCGTTCGCGGCGGGGAGCGGGGTAGATTCTCGCCCAACGTGTGCCGCCCGCCCCCCCGCCCCCCCCGGGTCACGGCCGAAACCCGTGACCGCCACCGAGCGTACAACGTGAGGCCCTCACGACCGGTCCAGGGAACTCCATGAAGCGTCTGTTGTTGTCCGCCTGGCTCGCCGTCTGCCCTGCCCTTTCCTTCAGCCAGCAAGCGGTCCCCGCCAACCTCTCGCTCGCCGACGCGATCGCCCTGGCGCGGGAGCACAACCCCGCGTACCGGCAGGCGCTGCACGACCGCAGCCCGGTCGCGTGGGGGGTCCGCACGGCCTACTCGAGCCTGCTGCTCCCGACGCTCACCGCCTCGGGCGGGATCGGCTACAGCGGTCCCGGCCAGCAGCGATTCCTGACGTCGAACTTCTCGCAGAGCGTGTCCACGCTGGCGTCCAACTATGCCTTCGTCTTGGACTGGACGCTCTCCGGGCAGACCCTAACGGCGCCCGGACTCAAGCATGCGCAGCTCGCGGCCGCGGACGCCGACATCGCGGGCGCCGAGACAAACCTGATCACGGCGGTCACGCAACAGTACCTTACGGTGCTCCAAGCGCGCGACAACGCCGCAGTGGCGCGCAAACAACTCGAGCGCAACGTGGAGTTCTTGAAGCTCGCGCAGGCGCGCTACGACGTCGGCCGGGCGTCGTTGATCGACGTGCGCCAGGCGCAGGTGGCCCGCGGCCAGGCGGAGGTGGCCCTGCTGCAGGCCGAGACCGCCGTGCAGGTGGAGAAGCTGCGCCTGTTCCAGCAGATGGGCGTGTCGGCGCCGGTGGACGTCGCGACGGTGCAGCTGACCGACAGCTTCGCGGTGCAGACGCCGGCCTGGCAGCTCGGCGACCTGCTGAAGATGGCCGAGGAGCAGAATCCCGCGCTCAAGGCGCTGCGCCAGCGCGAGCGCGCCGCGGGCTGGGGGGTGAAGGCGGCCTCGGCGACTTGGGGGCCGTCGCTGTCGTTGTCGGCGTCCTGGGCCGGGTTCACGCAGCGGTACACGAATCTCGATCCGCTGATCGCGAGCGCCCGTGCCGGCGCGTCGGCCGACTCGACGACGTGCGAATACGAGAACAGCGCCTGGCTCAACGCGGGGCAGACGCCGATCAACTGCGCCGCGCTCACGGGGCCCTTCCTGCAGCAGCAGGAGCAGGCGCTCCGCGACCAGAACCGCGCGTATCCGTTCAGCTTCACGCCCCAGCCGTTCCAGGCGCGGCTGGCGATCAGCATCCCACTGTGGGGAAACTTCCAGCAGCCCTTGCAAGTGTCACAGGCGAAGGCGGAGCAGCAGGATCTCGCCGAATCGGTCCGGGCGCGCGGTCTCCAGCTGCAGACCGACGTGAACCAGGCCTACCTCGTCCTCGCCACGGCGTACCGCACCGTGGCCATCCAGGACACGAATCGGGTCGCGGGCCGCGAGCAGCTGCAGCTCGCCACCGAGCGCTACCGCGTCGGCTCCGGGACCTTCTTCGAGCTGCTCGACGCCGAGGTGGCGGCGCTGCGAGCGGAGAGCGACTACATCGGCGCCGTGTACGACTATCACAAGGCGGTGGCCGCCCTCGAGGCGGCGGTGGGCCGGCCGTTGAGGTGAGCGGTGAGCGGTGAGCGGTGAGCGGTGAGCGGTGAGCGGAGGATCGGAGCGAACATGTCGAAACGGGGCAAGGTGCTCGTGGGGGCCGGGGTCGCCGTGGTGATCGCAGGGCTGGTGGTCATCAGCGCCGGGGCGCGGCGCGACCGCGGCGCCGCGGTGCGATTCGAGAAAGTCGGGCACCGCGACCTGGTCGCCGCGGTGACTGCGAGCGGCAAGATCCAGCCCAAGAAGAAGGTGGACATCAGCGCCGACATCACGGGCCGGATCACCCGCATCGCGGTGCGCGAGGGGGACCTCGTGACCAAGGGCCAGTTCCTGCTGCAGATCGACCCGACGATTTACCAGGCCAACCTGCAACAGGCCGAGGCCACCCTCGCCTCGTCGCAGGCGGCCGCCGTCCAGGCCAAGGCGAACCGGGACCAGGCGGAGCGCGCCCTGAAGCGCACCAAGGAGCTCCGGGACCAGAACCCGAACCTCATCTCGCCGGAGCAGCTCGAGCAGGCGCAGACGGCGTTCGAAGTCGCCGACGCGAACCTCACCGCGGCGCAGCACCAGGTGGATCAGGCGCGGGCCGCCGTCCAGTCGGCGCGGGACAACCTCCGCAAGACGACGCTCGTCGCCCCGATGTCGGGCCGGGTGACGCGGCTGCCCGTCGAGGAAGGCGAGGTCGCGGTGCCGAGCACGTTTTCCAAGGACATCGGCCTGCTCATGACGATCTCCGATCTCTCGGTGATCCAGGCGAAGGTGAAGGTGGACGAGACCGACGTGGTGCGCCTGCACCTGGGCGACTCGGTCGAGGTGTCGATCGACGCCTTCCCCGACACGACCTTCCTCGGTCGCGTGACCAAAGTGTCCAACTCGAGCGTTCGCGACGCCACGGCCACGAGCGGCCAGAACGACCGGGCGGTGGATTACGACGTCGAGGTCACGCTCGACAAGCCGCCCACCGACATCCGGCCGGACCTCTCCGCCACTGCGCGGATCGTCACCGACACGCGCCGGGAGGCGCTGTCGATCCCGATCATCGCGCTCACGGTCCGCGAGCACAAGCCGGTCTCGACCGAGGCTCGGCCGGTGGACACGAGCACAGCCCGAAAGAAGAAGGAAACGGAGGGCGTGTTCGTCGTGGAGAAAGGGGTCGCCACGTTCCGGCCCGTGAAGGTCGGCATCGCCGGGGACGAGTACTTCGAGGTGCTCGATGGCCTGAAGGAGAGCGAGACGATCGTGGCCGGCCCGTACCAGGCGATCCGCGACCTGAAGGACGGCGCCCGGGTGCGGGAGATGAAGCAGGTCGCCGACACGACCAAGCGGAAGAAAACGGCGTGACCGGACAGCCTGGACGGCTAGCCGTCTAGACGTCTCGTCCGATGCCCCTGCTCGAGGCGGTCCGGCTGGCGCTCCAGATGATCGCGGCGCAGAAGTTGAAGAGCGCGTTTTCGGCCATCGGCGTCTTCATCGGGGTCACGTTCCTGATCGGCGCCTGGTCGATCGTGAACGGCATGAACCGCTACATGACCGAGAAGTTCGCGGGGACGCTCGTGGGGGTGAACACCTTCCACGTGCGCCGCCGCCCCAACTTCACGCCCACCGTATCGGACTCCACCTCGCGCTCGTGGGCGCGCCGGCCCCGGATCACGTTCGAGGACGCGGACGCGGTCACGAACGGCATCACCCTCCCCGTGCTCACGGCGTGGTGGTCCGAGGACCGCGGCGCGGTCGCGTACGGCCGCAGGCTCGCGAAGGACGTCTCCCTGCAAGGCGCTACCGAGCGCTACTTCGAGATCCGCAACATCAAGATCCAGGAGGGGCGGGCGTTCACGCCGCAGGAAGCGCGGGCGGGCAGTGCCGTCCTGGTCATGGGGTACGATCTCGCCGAGAGGCTGTTCGAAACACAGGACCCGATCGGCAAGTCGGTCCGGATTCATGGGATCCCGTACCGGGTCATCGGCGTGGCGGAGCGGCGCGGCAACCTGTTCGGGATCTCGCTCGACAAGTTCGTGGTCGCCCCCGCCCAATCGCCGATCCAGCGCGAGGTGAACCCGCCGGGCGTGATCGACGCCCTGATGGTGAAGGCGAGCTCCGAGCCGGAGATGCGCGAAGCGATGACGCAGGCGGAAGGCATCATGCGCAGCCGGCGCCGCCTGCGTCCGCTCCAGGACGACAACTTCGCGCTCGAGACATCGGAAGGGGTGCTCGGTTTTTGGGCAAAGATCAACCGCATCCTGCTCGCCGTGGGCCCCGGGCTGGTGCTGATCGCGCTGGTGGTCGGCGGGATCGTCATCATGAACATCATGCTCATGGCCGTGGCGGAGCGCACCCGGGAGATCGGCCTTCGCAAGTCGCTCGGCGCGCGCCGCCGCGACATCCTGCGGCAGTTCCTCGCCGAATCGGTCACGCTGGCCGCGTTGGGAGGGACACTCGGCGTGCTGGCCGGGGTCGGGCTCACCCTACTGCTCGGCGCCGCGAGCCCGCTCCCGGCTTCGGTGTCGCTCCCGTCGATTTTCGTCGGCATCGTCCTGGGGGGCGGGGTGGGCGTCGTCGCCGGCGTCTACCCGGCAACCCGCGCAGCCCGGCTCGACCCCATCGCCGCGCTGCGCCAGGAGTAGCCCGTGACCCCCCTGACCCCCCTGCTCGAAGGCGTCGGTATCGCGCTCGACTCGCTCGTGGCCAACAAGGTCCGGGCGGCGCTCACCATCCTCGGGGTCGCGATCGGGGTGATGGTCGTCATGGTGATCGGCGCGCTGATCAGCGGCTTCAACAAGGGCGTGAGCGACATGCTGGAGCAGTCGGGTCCGAAGACATTCTGGGTGGGGCGGCACTTTCAGGGCGGGGTGGCCATCTGCGACGGCAGTGAGGAGAACTGCCCCTGGCGCCGCAACCCGCCGCTCACCATCGACGAGGCGCGCCTCCTCCAGCGGCTGCCGAGCGTGAGCTTCGTGGCGGTGGACGAGCACGGGGACGGCGCGAGCGAGGTCTCCTACGGCGACCGCAAGACCGCATCCGTGGAGCTGACCGGCCGCAGTGCCGACTGGGTGAAGGTGGCGGGCGGCGACGTCTTCCCCGGCCGCTCGTTCACCGCGGTCGAGGACGCGGCGTCGGCGCAGGTCGTCGTGATCAATCAGAAGCTCTCGGACTGGCTGTTCGGTCAGCTCGATCCGATCGGCCGCGCGATCAGGATCGCCGGCCTCCCGTACACCGTGATCGGGGTGTTCAATCCGCCCCCCAGCCTGTTCGGGGAAGAGAACAATTTCCAGGCGTTCTTGCCCCACGGCGCCTTCGTGAAGTACGTCCCGTACCGGAAGGGGTGGACGAACCTGCTCGTCGGTCCGGCCGACTCGGTCAGCACGCTCCAAGCGATGGAGGACGTGATCGTCGCGCTGCGCGTCAAGCGGGGCCTGCGACCCGGCCAGGACGACAACTTCGCCGTCGTGTCGCAGGAGAAGTTCCTGGAGAGCGTGAACAGCACCACGCTGGTGCTGCGCGTCGTGATGATCGTGCTCTCGATGGTGGGGCTGGCGGTGGGGGGCGTCGGCGTCATCGCCATCATGATGATCTCGGTGACCGAGCGCACCCGCGAGATCGGCGTGCGCAAGGCGCTCGGGGCGACGAAGCGCGCCATCCTGTGGCAGTTCCTGGTGGAGGCCGCCACGCTCACCATGGCGGGCGGCGTCTGCGGCATGCTCGCGGGCGGGCTCATCGCCTTCCTGATCGCGGCCGCCACCCCGATCCACGCCCACGTCCCGGTCGGCTCCGTGGTCCTCGCCCTCGTCGCAGCCGCCGTGACGGGCATCCTGTTCGGGATCTACCCCGCGGCGCGCGCCGCGCAGCTGGATCCGGTGGAGGCGCTGAGATACGAATAACGGCAATGCGGAATGCGGAGTGCGGAATGCGGAATTGACGGCCGCCCTGCCATTCCGCATTCCGAATTCCGCATTGTATGTTCCCCGCCATGCAACTCACCGAGGCGATCCTCCAGGCCCTACATGCCGCGTGGAGCCACAAGCTCCGCTCGTTCTTCACGCTGCTCGGCATCATCGTGTCGGTCGCGTTCCTGGTGGCGGTGGTGGCCGTGATCCAGGGCATGAACGCCTACGTACGCGAGCGGATCGGCGGCGCGATCGTGGGCGTCAACGCATTCCAGGTGCGGCGCACCCCGATCGCCGTGGGGCTGATCGACGACGAGCAATGGAAGGAGATCCAGCGCCGGCCGATCATCGCGCCCGAAGACGTTCACTATGTCGAGCGCGCCCTCCCCGATGCGAAGGCGATCGCCGTCCAGTCCGGCTGGCCCACCCCGCAGGCCGACGTGGTGTGGCGCAACAAGACGGTGGGCGACGCCTTCGTCTTCGGCGTCACCGCGCCGTTCCAGCTGGTGCAGGACTACCAGTTCGCCGCGGGCGAGCCGCTCAGCGACGTGGACGTCCGGGAGCGCCGCCCGGTCGCGGCGCTCGGGTTCGATGTCGCCGACCGCCTGTTCGACTACCCCGACCAGGCGATCGGGCAGAAAATCCGCATCCTCGGCGCGCAGTACAGCGTGAAAGGCGTGATCGCGAAGAAGGGGAACGTCCTCGGCCAGTCGTGGGACGGGTTCGTGATGTTGCCGCTCACGAGCTTCGAGGCGCTGTACGGCCGCCGCAAGACGACTGTGATCTCGGTGAAGATGCCCGAGGCGGCGCTGGTGCAAGACGGGATGCAGCGCGCCGAAGAGGCGATGCGGATCGCGCATCGGCTGCGCCCGGGCCAAGCGGACGACTTCACCGTGGACACCGCCGACGCGCTCGTGAGCTTCTGGAAGAACCTGACGCGCATCCTGTTCACGGTGATCCCGGCGGTCGTGATCATCGGGATCGTGGTGGGCGGGATCGTGATCATGAACATCATGCTCATGAGCGTCAACGAGCGCACCCACGAGATCGGGATCCGCAAGTCGCTCGGAGCCCGGCGCCGCGACATCCGCAACCAGTTTCTGGCCGAGTCGGTGACGCTGGCCCTGCTGGGGGGCCTGCTCGGCCTCGCCTGCGGCGTCGGCCTCGCCGGCCTCGTCGCGGTCATCTCCCCCCTGCCGGCGCGCGTCACCGGCTGGTCGGTCGCGCTCGCCCTGGGCCTCGGCGGGAGCGTCGGCATCGTGTTCGGCGTCTACCCCGCGATGCGGGCCGCGAGGCTGGATCCGGTCGTGGCGTTGCGATACGAATGATGCCGGGCCGCATGAGGCTCCGGTCGGTCTCGGAAGGCTGGCTCATCGCGCTCGACCAGCTGCGGGCCAACAAGCTGCGCTCCGCGCTCACGATCCTGGGCGTGGTCATCGGCGTGGCCACGGTGATGGCGATGGCGTCCATCGTGCAGGGGATCCGCGACCAGATCATCAACACCATCGAGGTCGCGGGGCCGACGACGTTCTACATCCTGCGGTTCTGGTCCACGACCCCGCTCAACCCGGACGCGCTGCCCAAGGAAGTGCGCATCCGCCCCGTAATCAAGCCGGAGGAGGCCGAGGCGCTCGCGCGTCTCCCCGACGTCCGCTATGCCGGGATCTGGGTGCAGCTGTTCCAGAAGATGGAGTACGAGGGGGTGCACACGCAGATCGTGACGGTGTTCGGGGCGGACGACCGCTACATGGAGATCCAGGGCGGCAGCCTCCCCGAGGGGCGCTTCTTCACCACGGCCGAGCTTCGCATCGGGGCCCCGGTCGTGGTGATCGAGCGACGGTTCGCCGACAAGCTGTTCGGGCGCGTCATCCCGACGGGACGCTTCCTGCGCATATCCGGCAAGACCTTCCGGGTGATCGGCATCTACCAGAATCCGGAGAACATCTTCCAGCCGCCATCTCAGGAGATCGCCGCGATCGTCCCGTTCGAAGCCGCGCGGCGGTTCTTCCGGTACGACGAGACCAACGCGCTCTGGATCGTGGTGAAGCCAAAGCCCGACGTCTCCGTCTCGCGCGCGATGGACGAGGCGACGGTGCAGCTGCGACGCATCCGGGGGCTGCGGGCGAGCGCGCCGAACAGCTTCGACCTCGTCACGCAGGACCAGATACTGGCCACCTTCAACCAGCTCACGGGCGTCTTCTTCCTCGTCATGCTCGTCCTGTCGAGCGTGGCGCTGATGGTGGGCGGCATCGGCGTGATGGCGATCATGATGGTCTCCGTGACCGATCGCACCAGAGAGATCGGCGTGCGCAAGGCCCTGGGCGCGACACGGCGCGAGATCCTATGGCAGTTCCTGGTGGAGGCCGCGACGCTCACGCTCATGGGCGGATTCCTCGGCATCCTGCTCGGCCTCGGCTCCGGGCAACTGCTGCGCCTCGCGTTGAACCTCGAGCTCTCGGTGCCCGTGTGGAGCGCCGCGCTCGCATGCGCCGTCTCGATCCTGCTCGGGCTCGTGTTCGGCATCACGCCGGCGGCGCGGGCGGCGCGGCTCGATCCGGTAGAAGCGCTGAGATATGAATGAACCAAATGCGGAGTGCGGAATGCGGAATGAACGAAATGCAGACGGTTGATCTCCTCGCGATCGCCGCCCACCGCGACGACGCCGAGCTGACGTGCGGCGGCACGCTCGCCAAGGCCGCGCGCGCCGGTCACGAGGTGGGCATCCTCGACCTCACGCAAGGTGAGGCGGGAACGCGCGGGGACGCGGGGCTCCGCGCCGCAGAGGCGGAGCGGGCGGCGAAGGTGCTGGGCGTCGCGGTGCGCCTGAACGCCGGTCTCCCTGACGCCCACCTCCAGAACGACGAGCCGTCGCGCGCCCGGCTGGTGGAGCTGATTCGCGCCACGCACCCGCGCGTCGTCATCCTTCCCTTCCCCGTCGGGCGGCATCCGGACCACCGTATCGCCTCGGAGCTGGGCCGTGATGCGTGCTATCTCGCGGGGCTCGCCAGGTACGGCGCCCCCGGCGCGCCCCACCGGCCATTCAAAGTGCTGTACGCGCTCGCCTACCGCGAAGACCCGGTGAAACCGTCCTTCGTGGTCGACATCTCCCAGGCGTTCGAGACCAAGCTCGAGGCCATCCGCTGCTACGCCTCGCAATTCGACGGGGCCAGGGCGGCGGGGGAGATCTTCCCGACGGGGCAGGACCTCTACGAGCTGATCCGCGTACAGTCGGCGCACTACGGCTCGCTCATCCGCAAGGCCTACGGGGAGCCGTTCTTCTGCAACGAGACGCTGGAAGTGCAAGACGTGCTGCAGCTTGGCGTCCAATCGCTCTAGTCTGTAGATTGCGCTATTCATGTCCCGGCGCCTCGTATACCTCGACAACGCCGCCACGACGCCGGTGCGGCCGGAAGTGCTGGAGGTGATGCTTCCCTACCTCGGGAAGGACGCCTTCGGGAACCCGTCGTCCGCCCATCGTTTCGGCCGCGCGGCGCGGGCCGGGATCGAGGAAGCGAAGCGGACCATCGCAGAGGCCCTCGGCGCCGAGCCGGGCCAGGTGATTTTCACGTCGGGCGGCACGGAAGCGGACAATCTGGCGGTGATCGGCGCCGCGAGCGCGGCGCCGATCACCGCCAGATTG
>Ga0209378_1002904_pt1 | contig 11689 bp, 8 predicted proteins | sample GraSoiAngelo_156_FD_186170 | JGI IMG/M metagenome (GOLD analysis project Ga0209378, IMG submission 186170) | Grasslands soil microbial communities from the Angelo Coastal Reserve, California, USA - 14_1009_13_40cm (SPAdes) (version 2) | ecosystem: Environmental > Terrestrial > Soil > Grasslands ... | reverse complement strand
CAGGATCGCGGCCAGGCGCAGCTGGTTCTTGTGCGCTCCTGACAGCTGCAGCATGTCGCCCAGGTCCTCGGCCAGCTTCGCCACCGACTGCGAGTGACCGCTGGTGTAGGGGTCCTTGGCGTCGATGGACGCGGCCAGGGCGTTGAGCGCTTCCAGCGTCGACTCGCTGTTTGGCGACAGCATCCCTTCAGCGAGCTCTTCCAGATGGCTCGAGTTGGCGATCTGCCCTAGACGCTTCTCGAGCGTGGCCACCATCCCAGGGCCGACCGTGTCGGCGCTCGCCAGCTGGGCGACGACCTCGCTGAGGACTGAGTCGAGGGCGGCGACGCTTTCCAGCTCGCAGGCGCCGCAGATGCAGTTGCGTCCACGCTTCTTCGCCATGTACATGGCGAGGTCAGCCCGGTTCAACAGCTCATCGCGGTTCCGCGCGTCGACTGGATAGGTCGCCCAACCGACCGAGGCGGTGAGCGGGGCGAAGATCGTCTTGGGGTTGTACATGAAGACTTTGGAGAGCGTGTCGCAGATCTCTTGCGCTCGGATCGGCGCGGTCTGGATGTCGACGCCCGGCAGGATGGCGACGAACTCCTCGCCGCCGTAACGGGTCACGGTGTCCTCGCGTCGCATGGTGGAAGAAATGGTGCGGGCCGCGGCTTTCAACGCGACGTCACCGGCCGCGTGGCCGAAGCTGTCGTTGTAGACCTTGAAGCGGTCGAGGTCGATCATCATTACCGTGATCGACCCGCCGGTGTCCTTCGTCTTCTCCATCTCTTCGTCGAACCTCGTATGGAAGTAGCGGTGGTTCGGCAGCCCGGTCACCGAGTCGGTGACGGAGAGCTTCTGCGCCTGGTCGAGGGCGTGGGCGTTGCGCATCGCGATGCCGGCGCGCTCGGCGAAGGTCAGCATCAGTTCCATCTCGGTCTGACGGAGGGGTTGCTCGCGCCCCATGAAGCCGACGATCATGTCGGCGATCGCGCGGGCGCCGTGGAACACGGGGATCCGAAACCACATGCCGGCCGGGAGCGGTTTGTGCTCGTTGGGCAGTAGCAGGTTGGGATCCGAGACCGCGATCACCTGCTCGCCGGTTGCCGGCGTGAGCGCCAGCCGGGCGGTTGTCAGGTCGACCCCGGCATGGTGCGCCTTCAGCTCGGGCGTCCAGTCGACGTAGAGCATCGAGGCCGGGGGCGTCGACTCGTCCTGGCCGATCAGCGGCGGCATCTGGACCTGCATCAGGAAGGCGTCGGCGTTGAGCAGTGAGCGGCCCTTGTCGGCGGTCAGCTGGCAGGTCTGCTCGAACTCGAGGTCGCGGTTCAGCTCGACGGTGACTTCCGACAGCGAGGCATGCGCCCGCTCCAGTTCCTCCTGCAGCGCCCGCTCCGCGCGCCGGGCGCGGTCGCCGACGAAACCCACGAAGATGCCGGTGAGGGCGACGAAGCCGGTGCGCATCGCCAGGTTGGTGAGGTCGTTCGGCGTCAGCGCCGTGCCCAGGACGGTGTTGCCGTAGTAGACGACTGCGGTGTAGCTCAGCGCAATCGTCAGGACGGCGACGATTGCCGCGAGCCCACCGAATCGGACGGCCGTGGTGACGGTCACCACGAAGTAGGCGAGGAAGAAGGGTGAGGCCAGGGGACCTGCCAGGCCGCCGGTGACGGCCACGCCGCCGGTCACGAGCAGGACGTCGCCGATGGCCGAGATATACCCGCTCGTCAGCCATTGCGGCTTGTGCGGCAGCAGCACGACCAGCAACGTCAGGTTGTAGATCGCACCCAGGCCGATCAGGGCCAGCAGGGTCACCAGTGACTGGCGATTGAGGCTCGATGCCAGGAAGGGAAGGGCACCGAGCGAGACGAGAATCGCCAGCCAGCGGATCCAGATGATGCGCCGTTCCATCTCGATCGCCGACGCATCCGGCTTGTCAGGGTCGGATGCCTTGCGAGCACCGAGCTTCAAGTTGATGGAGCTGCTCATCGGGTCCGGTTAACTGGCCTTCAGCGCCCGATCGGGCCGACCCTGACTGTGGCGCCCGCCCGGGACTTCGTAGAAGTCGAGTAACACCTGCGTGCTGTCGATCAGGTGGCTGAGGAATTGCTGGGTGATGCCGGTGCGGCGCTCGCGCGCGATCGCCTTCTTGAGCTGCTCGAACTCTTCCTCCATCAGGTGGCGGACGGCGTCACGCGCACTGTCGAGGGTGCGCTCGGCGGATCCGCCAGAGATCAGGTCGACCGAGTTGAAGCGGCCCTGCGCCGACTCACGCTCGTGCGTGCGCAGGTCGTTGGCCAGCCGCACCACGCGCGAGGCCTGGCAGATGTGGCCGAAGATTCGGTTCTTGAGTTCCTGTGACACGTCCTGGTAGGAAAACGCCAGGATCGAGACCTGCACGATGGGGAAGGAGCTGCTGTACATGCCGTTCGCCAGGTAGGCGTCGAGCGTGACGCGCTCCTTGTGCTTGAGCCAGTGGTTTTCCTGGAGCATCGTCCAGATCGACTTTTCCCAGACGAGCCGGCGCATCGCGGTCCATTCCTCGGGCACCTCGTCCTCGCGGAACTGCTCCTCGATCTTGCGGGCAACGGTCGCGTTGACGAGGGGCATCTGGCTGAGGTCGCGGTTGGGCCAGAGCAAGAAGTTCTGGCAGACCCGCCGGTAGTCGGCCAGGTCCAGCTCGGGATGTTCTTCCTCGAGGTAGTCGTCGATGTAGACGATGTACGCCATCGTGCGAGCCAGCGTCAGGGCTTGCTCGAAGCTGGCGCTCGGGTGGAGAAGCACGGCGGCGCGACAGACCTCGCCCAGCATGTCGTCACCGCGAGGGTTGGCGTCGACCAGGTGGCGGACCACCAGGGCTTCGTCCGCCTGTCGCATGAGGTTCTCTTTGAGCTTGTTAATCCGCCGGTCTAGCATGTTCGCTCCTCGCAAGCAGGATCTGGGCGGAAAGCACCGCGGAACGCACAACCTGGGTTGGCCCGTAGAGCGTCTTGCCAACCCACATAGGAATGACGGGTTCGCCCTCGGTTTCATTCAGGTAGACGGCGGCCCGGCGCAGCGGCTCCCTGATCTGGGCCCGGAATTCGGCCGGAGCCAGCATCAGCGCCTGCACGGCGTAGGCGGTCTCCTCCGGGGTGCCCTGGCTGAACCAGCCCCAGGAGCCGTCCTGGCGCTGACTCTTGACAAGCCAGCCGAAGGCCGGCGCGCAGATATCCGGTGCCGACGCGGTGAGCGCGAAGACGGCGTGGGCGGTGGCATAGAAGGGGGACCCATGCCACTTGTCGACCCAGTGGTCGCCGTCTACGCGCGCATCACGCAGGTACTTGACGACCTTCTGCGCAATCACGTGCTGGCGGGGGAATGGCGGGGCGACCTGGAGCACCTCGAGGACGTGAGCATTGGCCGTCACGGACGCGTCACGCTCGAGGGGGAAAGTAAAGAAGAAGTTCACGCCTTCGAACGGGCGCAGCGGCCCAGCCGAGATGGGGAAGCCGTAGCGGTGCAAGACGCTGAGCGTCAGGGCCGTGTCGTCCGAGTCGGGCCGTAGCCCCTCCATCGAGACGCCGACGCCGTCGTCGGTGAGCGCTTGCGCCAGGTACCGAACGAGTGGCTGCGCTTCTGCCGGGCGCAGCTCGGCGCGGGCCAGGTTGTACAGCACCCAGGCGATCTCGAAAACCTCGAAGGGCGCGACGGTCGGAAGGCTGCCGTCGCCCCGATTGGCCATCAGCATGGCGATGTATTCGTTCGCCTGCTCGTCGCGGGTCTTGAGCAAGAAATAGGCGGTGGCCGAGGGCGAGTTCGCGAAGGAGCCGTTGGGAGAGAGTTGCTTGCGGGCGGCCTCGACGTCGAGCCGGTTCCCCAGGTATTCGATCGAGTGCAGCAACGGCGTCGCGACGTTGTAGATGAGCCGGGGCGGGACGTGGCCGATCTTCGCGTCACGTTGGGCCGAGATGCCCATGAAGCGCTCGTAGGGCAGGGGCAGCTCGCGAAGCTTGGCCGCGTCGAGCATGGCCGGGAGCACGAGCTCGAAGCCGGCCAGGTCCGGGCCGGTCTGCCAGTTGCCGGTGTCCTCGTGCACGAAGCGCAGCGCCCGTACCCGGGCGCGGTGCGCGGCGCCATCCTGGAGCGGCGCCGGCAGGTCGGCCAGCGCCACCAGCGCGCTCAGGGTCGAGATCAACTTGTCCTTGGGAATCGGCAGCGTCGTCCCGAAGCTCCCGTCGGCATTCTGGCTGCGCAGCAGCCAGCCCAAGGTTTGGGGATAGGCCATGGCGTTCGGATCGTTGGGCTCGCGGAGGCGGGCGACGAACGCGGTGTCGTAGGCGGCCGGCGAGATCGCGCCCTGCTGGAGCGACGCCAGCAGCTCCTGGGTAGCGGCCGGATGTGGCTGCTCGCCCGGGCGCTGGGCAACCTCTCGCGTCGTGTAGTGGACGTCGTTGGTTTCCGTAGTAGCGACCCCCTGGATGGCGCTTAGGTGAGCGCCTACGCGGAGGCTACTGCCGGTGGATTGCGGGGGACGTTACGTCTGGGCGTCACCGGGCCGTGTTGCGGGTCACAGGCCGATGACCCAGGAAAGCGACCCTAGTTTCAGGCGTTGTCCGAATACGGGTCTTGCCGGACGGGGCCCGAAGAGAGGGACGGGTGTTTGCGCCGAAGGCGTTAGCGGGCGGGCTGGACCGGCGCGCCAGCTGCATGGTGGTGGTGCATGGTGCCTACACCGCCTCCAACCTGCTCGCCGGGACCTTCCTCTCGATCTTCCTCTGGCGGGCCAGCCACGACCTGACCCCGATCGCCATCTACAGCGGGCTCAGCGCGGTCATGATTCCGGTTGCGTTCCTCGCCAACGGACTGGTCTGGCGCCGTTTGGGCGCCGGCGCCTCGATCCGCCTGGGCCTGTTCGGCAACGGCCTCTCCTACCTGCTGATCCTGCTCCTGGGAACCGATGCCCCGCACTGGGTGGTGGCCCTCGGGCTGCTTCGGGGCGTTTCCGAAGGCTTCTACTGGTCCGGCTTCCACCTCGTCAGCTACGACACGACGTCAGACCGCGACCGTGACCGCTATTTTGGCGCCCAGGCGACGGCCAGCCTGTTGCTGACCGCCACCCTACCGCCGGCGGCCGGCGCGATCATCGTGGCCGGCGCCCACATCGGCGGCGAGCAGCGAGAAGCCCGCGAGGCAGAAGCAGCGGAGAGAGCGGTACAGGTGCGGAGCGCGCACGGCCACTAGTGCCCCGTCCGGTAATGCCGCCCACATCGGCGGCACCGACCGCGGGTATCAGATGGTCTTCGCGCTGTCGACGGTCGTCTTGATGGCCGCCATGGTGCTGGCCGGGCAGTTGCCCGCCTCGGCGCGCCAGCGGCTGTCGCTCCGCCGGGTCGCCACCCTGGCGCGCCGGAATCCGGATTGGCGCTGGGTGACCCGCGCGCGGCTCGCCGACGGTTTCACTGGGAGCCTGGTCGGTCTCGTGCTGACAATCCTGATGTTCCTGGTGCTCAAAAACGAGCAGCAGGTGGGCAACTTCAACGGCCTGATGGGGCTGCTGGGCGTCGGCATCAGCCTCGGACTGGCCACCTTCATGAGGCCGCAGCACCGCATCGCCTGCGCCCTCGTCGGCGGCTCGTTGCTGGTGCTCTCGACCTTCTTGTTGCCCCTCTACCTGAGCGCCTGGGCGATCGTCGGCTTCGGCTTGTTGCGCGCCGTCGGTGGGCCGCTCCACGGCAACGCGCTGGCGCCACTGGCGTTGCAGGTGATCGACCGCGATCCGACGCCGCAGGCGATGCGCTACGACTACATCGTCCACCAGGAGCTGTGCCTGGGCATCGGGCGGGTGCTCAGTATCGGGTGTTTCCTGTTGCTGGCCGCGCCCATGAACCAGATGCTTCTCGCGCGCATCGTCGTTGTCGTGGCCGGGGCCGCGCCCATCCTGATCTGGGCGGCGTTCGCGCGCATCCCGCAGGTGCCGTCCATGGCCGACGCCGACAACCGCGCGTTGCCCGCCGTGGCGTAACCGGCACGTACGACCCAAGCCGGAACGTTAGGTCACTCGTAACGACCGAATCCTATTGGCCGTCCCAACGTTTATAGAGATAGCGGGCAATTGGGGCTAGAGCCCAGCTCGCGGAAAAACCATGAAAGTGCGAAGCCGCAGAGCCGGTCGGGGTCAATCGATGGTCGAGTACGCCATCATCCTGGTACTGATCGCCTGCGTCTGCATCGGCGTGATCACCGTGCTCGGCAACCAGGTCGGCGCGTCCTTTCAAGACATCGAGGAAGCCCTCATGAACCCCAACGACCCCGGCGCGACCGCGACCTATACCTGCCCGGACGGCACACCGGCTGTTCTGCACGGTCACAAGTACCACTGCAACTAGTCTGATCCGGGGTGGTGGAGCGAAAGAGACTCGAACTCTCGACCTCCGCAATGCGAGTGCGGCGCTCTGCCAGCTGAGCTATCGCCCCGGTCGGGATTATACGTTCGCTCGACCTATCCGAAGGCTTTGCCTGATCGAGCTTGTTTGATTCTCATGAGGCTCGCATAGACTAGCCCTATATGGCGCTCCGACCCGACCAGACACCGCCGCCCCAGAGCCCCAAAACCCCGCGCCAGCCGGGGTCCTGGCTTCGGCTCGCCCTGCTGGCCGGGCTCAGCCTGTACATCGTGATCCTGCTCTCGCCGGTGCTCAGCCGGTTCGGCGGGCCGGCCCGGGTGGACCTGAGCTATTCACAGCTGCTGACCCAAGTCGACAACGGGAACGTGGCGGACATCACCATTCAGGGCCAGAGCGCCCAGGGTGACCTGAAGTCGTCATTTACCAGCAACGGGGTCACGAACACGCAATTCAGCGCGACCGTGCCGGACAACGTCGGGCTGACCGATCCGACCTTCTTCCCCCTGTTGAAGAGTAAAGATGTCGCGACCGTGGTCAAGCAGGACACCGGCGGACTGGGAAGCCTGCTGTTCACCTTCCTGCCATTTCTGGTACTGATCGCGATCTGGATCTGGTTTATGCGACGAAGCGGCCAGGCGGCGCAGGGTATTTTCAGTTTCGGCCGCAGCCGGGCCCGCATGCAGGAACCGGGCACGCCCAAGACCACCTTTCACGACGTGGCCGGGGTGGAGCAGGCGCAATTCGAGCTGCAGGAGATGGTCGATTTCCTGCGCGATCCGCAGAAGTTCCAGAAGCTGGGCGGCCGGATGCCAAAAGGCGTGCTACTCATCGGACCGCCGGGCACGGGCAAGACCCTGCTGGCGCGTGCCATCGCCGGCGAGGCCGGCGTGCCATTCTTCAGCATTTCGGCCTCCGAGTTCGTCGAGATGTTCGTCGGCGTCGGCGCTTCGCGCGTCCGCAGTCTCTTCGAAGACGCCAAGAAGCATTCGCCGTCGGTGATCTTCGTCGACGAACTCGATGCCGTCGGCCGCCAGCGCGGCGCCGGTCTCGGCGGCGGCAACGATGAACGCGAACAGACCCTCAACCAGCTGCTGGTCGAGATGGACGGCTTCGATCAGCGCGAGGCCGTGGTGGTGGTCGCCGCCTCGAACCGGGCCGACGTCCTCGATCCAGCCCTGCTCCGGCCGGGCCGCTTCGATCGGCGCGTCGTCGTCGATCGGCCCGATCGTCGCGGGCGCGCCGCCATCCTGAAAGTGCACACCCGCAGCGTGCCGCTGGCACCCGACGTCGACCTCGAGATCATTGCCCGCTCGACACCGGGGCTCGTCGGCGCGGACCTCGCCAACCTCGTCAACGAGGCCGCCCTGCACGCATCGCGCACCAACCGGACGACGGTGGCGATGGAAGACTTCGAAGAGTCATTCGATCGAGTCGTGCTGGGGTCGGAGCGCAAGATCTACCTCAGCGAGGCGGAACGTCGCGTGATCGCCTACCACGAGTCGGGCCACGCGCTGGTCGCCTGGTATCAGCCGCAGTCAGATCCGGTCCATAAGATCACGATCGTTCCGCGCGGCATGGCGCTGGGCGTCACCCAGTCGATCCCGACCGACGACCGGCATAACCTCTCCGAGGAATATCTCGAGGCGCGCATCGCGATGGCGCTCGGCGGTCGCGCGGCGGAACAGTTGGGGCTAGGATCGATCACGACCGGTGCGCAGAACGACCTGGAAACGGCGACGGAACTGGCGCGGCACATGGTGGTGAGCTGGGGGATGAGCCAGAAGATGGGCCTCTTCTCCTTCGACGATTCGCCGCAGGCCGTGTTCCTCGGGCGCGAGCTGGCCGGAAGCCCACACATCAGCCAGCGGACGGCGGCCATCATCGACGAGGAAGTCACCCGGCTGCTCCACGAGGGCTACGAAACGGCAGAGAGCATCCTGACCACGAACCGCGCCAAGCTGGACACGCTGGCCAATGCCCTGCTGCAGGAAGAAGTCCTGGACGAAGACCAGATCGCGCGCCTGATCGGCCCGCGGGCCCTCGAGGGCGGCATCGCCACGCCCAAGCCCTGGAAAGCCGCCGTCACCGATGCCGGGGCACAGGTCTAAGACATGGCGCAAAAGACTCCCCATCCCGAGCCCGCTCCGCAGGGGGCGAGCGAGGGCCCCGCTGAAACCTCGCTGAGGCGCATTCCCCTCGTGCCCCTGCGGGACGACGTCGTCTTTCCCAAGCTCATCGTGCCCCTCTCGGTCGGCCGCCGGACATCGATCGCCGCGATCACGGCGGCCATGGATAAAGACAAACAGGTGTTGCTGGTCGCGCAGAAGGATCCTCAGGTGGACGACACCGTCGAACAGGATCTTTACGCCATCGGCACCATCGCGGAAATCAACGGCATGCGGCAGACGCCCGCCGGCGTGCAAATGCTCGTCGCCGGCGCGCAGCGGGCGCGCATCGCGCGCTTCACGCAGTTCAAGCCCTTCATCGAAGTGGAGATCGAAATCGTCGCCGACCAGGTCGGCGAGGGCCTCGAGATGGAGGCGCACATGCGTTCCGTCAAGAGCCTGTACGAGAAATACGTGGAGTCCGGCGCGGCGGTCGCACCCGAAGTCGCGGCCACGGTATCGAAGACGGACGACCCGGTGTATCTGGCCGACCTCGTCTCGGCGGCCCCCGACCAGACACTCGAGCAGAAGCAGCACATGCTGGAGACGCCCAACGTGCTCGAGCGGCTACGACTTCTCGCCTTGTTTCTCAGCAAGCAGGTCGAGATCCTCGAGCTGAAAGCCAAGATCCAGAACGAAGTGCAGAGCACGATCGGCAAGCTCCAGCGCGACCAGATCCTGCGCGAGCAACTAAAAGCCATTCGCAAAGAACTCGGCGAAGACGAGGAAGGCGCCGACCTGCATAGCCTGCGCGAAAAAATCGAAGCGGCCGGGATGCCGGACACCGTGAAAGAGCGCGCCCTCAAAGAAATCGACCGGATGCAGAGCATTCCGGCGGCCTCGCCCGAGGTAGGCATCATCCGGACCTATGTCGATTGGCTGATCGCCCTGCCCTGGGGACCGCCGCCCGGCGAGACCTGGGACATCAAAGTGGCGGCGAAGGTGCTCGACGAGGACCACTATGGCGTCGAGAAAATCAAGGAACGGATCCTGGAATACATGGCCGTCCGCCAGCGCTCGCAGAGCTTGCGCTCTCCGATTCTCTGTTTCGTCGGACCTCCGGGCGTCGGGAAAACCAGCCTCGGTAAGTCGATCGCTCGGGCCCTGGGCCGCAAGTTCATTCGACTCTCGCTCGGCGGTATTCACGACGAGGCCGAGATCCGCGGACACCGGCGAACCTACATCGGCGCGATGCCGGGCCGAATTCTGCAGCAGATGAAAGTCGCCGGGACGCGCAATCCGGTGTTCATGCTCGACGAAGTCGACAAAGTCGGCGCCGACTGGCGCGGCGACCCGTCGTCCGCCTTGCTCGAGGTCCTCGATCCGGAGCAAAACAAGGATTTCTCGGATCACTACCTGGAAGTCCCTTACGACCTGTCGCAGGTGTTGTTTATCACGACGGCCAACGTTGTCGACACCATCATTGCGCCGTTGCGCGACCGTATGGAGATCATCCGGCTTCCCGGGTACACGGAAGACGAGAAGCTGCATATCGCGCAGCAGTTCCTCAAGCCGCGGCAGTTACGCGAGCACGGGCTGACCGACGAAAACCTCGAAGTTCCTGAGGAGACGGTGCGCTTGCTGATCCGCGAGTACACCCACGAGGCGGGCGTGCGCAACCTCGACCGCGAGATCGCGAACATCGCTCGCAAGATTCCGCGTCGCATCGCCGAAGGTCAAACAGAAAAAGTCATTGTTGAGCCCGGTGACGTCATGAGCTACCTGGGGCCGCCTCGATTCGAATTCGGGGTCGCCGAGCTGGAAGACCAGGTCGGCGCGGTCACCGGCGTGGCCGTCAACGAGTACGGCGGCGACGTGATGACCGTCGAGGCGATCCTGATGCAGGGGCGCGGCGAATTCGCCCTGACGGGACAGATCGGCAAGGTGATGGAGGAATCGGCGCGGGCAGCGGTGAGCTATGCGCGTTCGCATGCGCTCGAGCTCGGACTGAAGCCCGGCTTCTTCGAGGATCATTTCTTTCACATCCACGTGCCGGCGGGCGCGATCCCGAAAGACGGTCCCTCGGCGGGCATCACCATGGCCACCGCCGTGGTTTCGGTTCTCACCGATCGACCGGTCCGCCGCGAGGTAGCCATGACCGGCGAGATCACCTTGCGTGGCAAGGTGTTACCGATTGGCGGGCTGAAAGAAAAACTGCTGGCCGCGCATCGGGCGGGGATCAAGACCTTCATCCTGCCGGAGAAGAATCGCAAGGACCTGCACGAGGTGCCGGAAGAGGTCAAGAATTCGATGGAGCTCGTTCTGGTCAAGCACGTCGATGAGGTGTTGGACAAGGCGCTGCTGCCGGCAGCCACCCGGCCGTCGACGCCCGGCCTCGGGTTCAAGCGACCGTTGGGCGGCTCCCAGCCCGGCACGGTCAACTAGCTTGCTGGGCCGCGGGCCCTGGTTACTCCTGATCTTGCTGCTGGCTGGCTGCAGCCTGCAGCCCGATGTTTCACAGGCGGCGCCCAACGGCCGGGTCGGGACCGCGGCGCCGCGTCTTTCGGGCGAAACGCTCGATGGGTCGGCGCTGTCCGTCGACTTCAAGGCATCCAGCACGGTCCTCGTCTTCTGGGCCGCGTGGTGTGGACCCTGTCGCAAGGAGCAGCCGGGCTTGAACGAGCTGGCGGCCAGCTATGCCCGCTACGGCATCACGTTCGACGGCGTTGACATGCTGGATCACGACCGGGCGCTGGCGCGCGCGTTTTACGCCGAATTCAAGGTGCCCTATCCGAGTCTGTATGACCCGTTTGGCAGCCTGACGGCGGCCTATGAAATCGACGCGCCACCGTCGTTCGTCCTGGTTGACCGTCGTGGCGTTGTCGTCGCTCGCTATCCGGGGGAGGCCTCGCAGGCGCAGCTGGCGAAATTAATCGAGCAGAAGCTGATTACTTCGTCCGGCGCTGCCAGCGGGTCGCCTTCAACATCTTCTTGTGCTTGTGTTTGCGCATTTTCTTCCTGCGCTTCTTGATTACCGAGCCCAAGCCCGGTCCCTTGTCGCAAGCACGGCGCCGTTCATGTCGCGGAACATTCTAGACGAAGTTGACGTTTAGACTGGTGAGGGGCGCATCAACGCCTCAGGGAGATCTTTACATGACAGAAGCCGTCATCGTTGAAGCTGTCCGTACCGCGATCGGCCGGCGCGGCGGCAAGCTGAGCCCG
>Ga0209378_1002903_pt1 | contig 11691 bp, 12 predicted proteins | sample GraSoiAngelo_156_FD_186170 | JGI IMG/M metagenome (GOLD analysis project Ga0209378, IMG submission 186170) | Grasslands soil microbial communities from the Angelo Coastal Reserve, California, USA - 14_1009_13_40cm (SPAdes) (version 2) | ecosystem: Environmental > Terrestrial > Soil > Grasslands ... | reverse complement strand
GAAGATGGCACGCTCGTTCTCGAGCTGATGCATTTCGCCGATGAACTTGCAGATCCAGGGAAACTCCATGTCCCGAAAAAAACCGAGGTCGGCAAACGCGAGATGAACATGGCCAAATCGCTCATCGATAGCATGAGCTCAAAATGGAATCCGGAAAAGTACAAGGACGACTACCGGGAAGCGCTTATGGAAGTGATTGAGGAAAAAGTAGAAGCCGGCGGAAAAGAGATCGAAGAGAAACCGAAGAAAGCCCCCAAGCCGACGAAAGTAATCGATCTGATTTCCGTATTGCAGAAGAGCCTGGAGCAAACCGGCGGAAAGAAAAAGGCGACTGGCAAATCGCGCAGGAAACAGAAGCACCCGGCAAAGAAAGCAGCGTAAAGGAAATGACGGATGACGAATGTTCTAATGACGAAGGAATGACAAAGTCCGAATGATAAAGAAATCGAGAGCGGCTTTTTTCGTCATTTGAGCATTCGAGCTTCCTTCGTCCTTCGTCATTCGTCATTAGTGCTTCGTCATTTGCCCAGCGCGTGAAATCCTTGACACACAACCTCCGCCTCGTTCAGCCTGAACGGCTATGAATTCTCTCAATCGATTTGCCGATCCGGTTTACTGTATTATGCGACTGATAGTCGGTCTTATGTTCGCATGTCACGGTGGTCAGAAGTTGCTGGGCTTTCCCGGCGGTGGGCATGGTGGCGCCGAAGGATTAATGCTGATCGGTGGAATCATCGAACTCGTCGGCGGATTGATGATTGCATTTGGCTTTCTCACGCGGCTCGCCGCGTTCATCTCCGCAGGTGAAATGGCGGTTGCTTACTTCATGGTGCACGCCGCGGGTAAGGCGATTGGCCATGCGCCAACTCCGACCGAGCAACTTTTTCCAATTCTAAACAAAGGCGAGCTGGCCGTGGTTCTCTGCTGGCTGTTTTTATTCATGCTCTTTTATGGACCGGGCCAATGGAGCATCGATGCTCTGTTTAAGAAAAGGCCTGTGGCGCCTGCAACTTAAGATCGGCATCCTGTCATTTCGGGCGAAGTCGCTTGCCTCGCCGTAGCTTTATGCGAAGGCTGGGAGAAATCTCTCACCCTTATGAAACGCTTTATTTCTATTCTCGCGCTCACTTCGATCGTACCAGTGATCCACGCACAGGAAGTAATCAAAGATTTTGGGAAAGATAGATTGAACAACTCACCGCGACACGGCGAATGGGTCGATATCAAATCGGGCCAGCGAACGATCAAGGCGTTTGTTGTTTATCCAGAGCGCAACGAGAAGGCGCCTGTCGTGCTTGTTGTTCACGAAATCTTTGGCGTAACCGATTGGGTCCGCAGTTTGTGCGACGAGCTTGCCGAAGCAGGCGTGATTGCGATCGTGCCTGATTTGCTTAGCGGCCAAACATTCGAGGACGTGGATGGAGCGCGTAAAGCGATATCTGCACTGTCGAAAGAGCAGGTGAAAGCCGATCTGGATGCAACGGCTGATTATGCCCTAACGAAGATTCCCTCCTGCAATGGTACACTGGCAATCTGCGGATTCTGCTGGGGCGGGGGAGTAGCGTTTGCGTACGCGAATGAAAACCCAAAACTAAGAGCCGCCTATTCGTTTTACGGTACCGCGCTGGATGAAGCTTCCAAAGTCTCGAATATCGCGTGTCCAGTTTACGCCTTTTATGGCGAGAACGATGAGCGCGTGAACGCAACTATTCCCAAGGGCGAGGAATTAATGAAAGCCGCCGGAAAAAAATATGAACCGGTAATCTACAAAGGCGCAGGCCACGGTTTCATGCGTTCAGGTGAGCCGTCCAACCCTGCAGTTCGCGAAGCTGATAAAAAAGCGCGCGACGAAGCCTGGGCCAGATGGAAAAAGTTGCTCGCGGAACTGTGAAAACTTGGTGGGACAGCGCGCTGCGCTGTCCGGACGCCGCAGCGCGGCGTCCCTACCTCGTTATGCCCAACAATTCATCCGCAAGCGCGTTCGCATCGTAAACTTTGCGCAGCGCCTAAATGATCGCTGCTGAATCAACCGGGACAGCACGCGCTTGTGTGTCTGTGTAAATGCAATCGAGCACTAGTGACTGAATGTTTCCGTCGAAAATGATTCCAACAAACTCGTTTTCTTTATTCACCACTGGGCTGCCGCTGTTGCCGCCAATGATGTCGGCGTCCGAAACGAAATTGAAATGCGTTGCCAGATTCAGTTTGGCTTTTTTGTCGATCCATCGCTTCGGCATCATAAGGTGGAGTCGTAATGGCGAGAACTGGCGCCTTGCTCGTGATCGTAATTGACCATCGACATGGAACACGAGCACGATTGCGAACATGACGCCGATGTTTCGAGGCAAGAGCCACAAACTTGAGCGGCTCGATTTCATTGTGGCCGGTGCGCAAAAATCCGGCACCACCGCATTGCACTATTTTCTAAGCAAACACCCGAACATAACGATGGGCGATCAGCAGGAGATACATTTTTTTGATGACGACGCGCTCTTTGTTTCCCAGCCCGATTACGAGGAATTACACAAACATTATCGACCGCTTGGTCTGTCCACAATTGCCGGTGATTGCACGCCAAGCTACATCTATCATGAGCCAGCAGCGGAAAGGATTTGGAAATACAATCCAAAGATCAAGTTGCTGATCCTTTTGCGAAATCCTGTCGACCGCGCATTTGCTCACTGGAACATGCAACGATTTAGAGGTCGCGAACCGCTCGATTTTTTCGATGCCGTGCGAGAGGAAAAGACGCGTATTGCTGGAGCGCCTCCTGCTCAAGCGCGCCGCTTTGCTTATGTCGATCGAGGATTTTACGGACAGCAACTCGCGCGTCTGTTCAAATTCTTCCCACGCGACCAAGTCAAGGCGGTGAAGTTTGAAGACTTTAAGGATAAGCAGCGCGAAACGCTGACTTCCGTCTTTTCATTTCTCGGTCTCGAACCGCTCCGTTCGGTGCGCAGTAAAGACAGAAACGTCGTTCCATACGAACGGGCGATGAATTGGGAGGAGCGAATTTTCCTGTACAATCTTTTCGCGCAAGACATCACAAAGGTCGAGCAGCTGTTAGGCTGGGATTGTTCGGAATGGAAACTGTAGCAACTCCGTAGAGGCAGCCATGTCGGCTACAACCCTCCGTAGGCTAGCAGGCGATGCGCCTGCGCTACAGTTTCCGAGTCTGCTTGAAGCGGGGACGCTGGTTTGAGTCGGCGGCAAGAAGCGCTTTCCAACGGAAAATTCGCGCGCCTTGCGAATTAAAAAAAGCGCGCAATTCATCCGTAAAAAATGAGGAACCGTCCGGTCGCGGATTAAATTCCAGCAAAAGACGCCCCTCGGGTTTGAGAAATCGTATTCGGATATCGTTGATAAAAAATTTCCAATCGGCGGGTGACCATTCGAGCCACTCTCCGTTGTTGGTACGCGTGAGCCGGTGAAAGCAAACGCGGTGGCCGGTTACGAGATCGAATTTTCTTCTAAGATCCGGCAGCGGCGTTTGCGGCTCAATGCGCCCGATCACGCGGCGAACGTTGAAGAACTCGGTTGTGCCGCGGAAGAACGGCTCCTCATCCGTGTCAAACCCCAGTCCCTCGTGACCAAATAGCCGGCAGAGGTAGAGAAAGTAACCGGCGCCGCAACCGAGATCGAGAATTTGCAATGGTGGAGAACGATCGAGCCAAAGATCCTGCGCGCGCCTAACGTTCACGCCGATCCAGTATTTTGCATCTTCGTAAGCATTGATCTTGCGCGCATTTGGCCGGCAGGGATAACTGTCACGCAATCTCTCTAATTCGGTCCTGTCAATCGTCCCGAGAATTCGTCGAGCGCTCACTGGGTGAGTGGAGCGGCAAACGTGTTCCCACAGGCTTTGGCCTGCGTCGAGTGAAAACAGTTTTTGAAATTTCCGCGAAAGTCGCACCCAATAACGATGCAGCGAAGTGCGTGACAGACAAGGCCGACCCAGGGAGCGACAGCTTGGCAGTTGTCGAAATAAAGGCGACGGCCGCGAAGCCGTCACTCCTTGATAGTAACCTGGATCAGACCGGTTGAGCCTTCGCGTGTCATGAATCCACTTCCCCAGCCCCCGTTGCCTGGAATGAGCCGTTGCCCGTAGAAGAATTGCTCGTAACGCCAAATCATATCGAGTGTCGCGCCGGTAGTTTTTTTCCAGCGAAGCTTGTAATACAAATGGCGTTTCCATGACGGCGAATGACCGGTCATGAAATTGACTTCGAATGGCGTTGGCCAGTTAAGAACGCTCCGTCGGATTTCGATGGAAGCATCGTCGCCTGCTGGCGGCACTGTAGAGAGGTTCTCTGCCTCTGATCGCGGTGGACCAAATGCGAAAACCTTTCCACCGTCTGCCAGCCCAAGCTGACCATTCTTCGTTGTACCGATGTTTGGACTCGGACCATTCCTGTCGTTCAGACTTAGGGCGAGGTCATTAACGTGAAGGATGCCACCAGTGCCGCGCCCTTCATACACGATCGAATTAATTCGTGCTGAGGTCATCTCAATAGTCCCGAAGCGATCGAGAAAAAGTGAAATCTGGCGGCCGGCGAAAATCCAGCTCGCTACTATGCCAATAACAAACGCGACCAGAACTCCAAGCGTAATGAGGATCTTGCGCATTCTTTTCTACCCCCGCAGGCTACGCTAATTTCGCGGATAAAACTTGTGGGGATTTGTCACTCTGAGCGGAGAGAAGAATCTCTGAACAGATTGTTCCAACGAAAGGGAAGCACAAGATCTAGAGATGTTTCGCTTCTCTCAACATGACAACGAAAAACAGCAGCTCATCCGTGCCATCCGCGAAGTCCGCGGTTGACTAAAGATCATGTTTTTTCCGCTGAATATAATCGTTCACTTGTTCTTCGAGAATCTCGAGGGGTAACGCGCCGTTTTTCAGCACGACATTGTTAAACTCGCGCCGATCAAATTTTTCGCCCAGTTCGTTTTCTGCACGCGCGCGCAATTCTTGAATCTTTAACATGCCGATTTTGTAGGCGCACGCCTGACCCGGCGCGACGATGTAACGTTCGATCTCGGATTTAACTTCTTTCTCGCCCATGCCGGTTTTCTCGCGCATGTAAGCGATCGCCTGTTCGCGGTTCCAGCGCTTTGCGTGAATGCCAGTATCGACGACCAATCGGACCGCGCGGAAAAGTTCATCGCGAAGGCGTCCCAGATCTCCGAACGGATCGTTGTCGTACCACCCGACTTGTTTCGCCAGCCATTCGCAGTAAAGCGCCCAGCCCTCTATGTACGCGGTGAACGGCAGCACTTTGCGAAATTGCGGAATGCCTTTGAGCTCCTCCGCGGTGGAGAGTTGCCAATGATGTCCCGGCACGCCCTCATGATATGCGAGTGTTGGCATGCTCCATTTTGGCACTTCATTCATGTCGCGCAGGTTCGCGAAAAAAATCCCGGGACGGCTGCCATCCATGGCGGGAATGTCGTAATACGCTCCCGGTGCAGTTGATTCCTTGAACTCAGGAACGCGGCGAACTTCGATCTTCGCATGCGGCGTACTAAGGAACAATTCTTTCGACGAACGTTCTGTCGCCTGCGTGATCAACTCCGTGTACCTCGCCAGGGCATCAGAACGGCCTTTGTCATCGTTTGGATAAAGAAAACGCGGATCCTTGGCGAGTTTGTCCATTGCCTCACCGATCGGTTGACCTGTAAAGCCGTTTGCATCGAGGATTGCTCGCATCTCGCCTTCGATGCGAGCCACTTCGCGCAGACCAAGTTCATGCACCTCATCCGGCTTCAGTTTGGTGGTCGTGTTCTCGTGCAACTTGTAGGCGTAGAAGGCGTCGCCATCCGGCAATTTCCAGACGCCATCGTCTGTTGTCGTTTTTGGCAGGATTGCCTGGAAATAATCGATTAGTTTTTGATAGGCCGGATAGACTTTGCTGGTTATCGCCGATTCCACACGCGCTTGAAGCTCGGTGCGATCTGCCTCGCTTAATTTCTCAATCTTCGCAGCCCGGGTTTTGAATGATGTCGCCAGAATATTCTCCGAAGCGGGTTTGCCGATAAACTCGGTCATCTCCTTGATTACTTCTTCAACTACAAAACGCGGCGGCAAAATCTGTTTTTGTTCGCGGACCTTCAGGCCGTCGAGCGTTTGATCGAACTTCTTCGGCAAAGCATCGAGCCGCATGACGTAGTAATCACAATCCTTCCGGTTCAGCAGCCGGTGCGTATTCGCCATGAAAGACGGAAACTGGTTCTGGACTCCGAAGAGCTGATTAACGGGATAATCATGCCATTGCCACTTCTCGCCTTCGGCTTGTATTTGCAAAAACCAATCGAGCACATGCGTCGAAAGCTTTTGCGAAGGCGATTGGCGATCGAGCGGATATTCGCGAAGCTGCGTCAGATCGCGCTTCCATCTGTCGAATTCGCGTTGTTGATGCGCGGGTGATTCGTCGTCGAGCTTTCCATTGTGACCTGTGATCCCGAATTGCTCCACCAGACCGAGCGTGGAGAGTATCTCCGGGTGATCGAAGAGAATTTCGGCAAAGACCTTCTCGTAAAACAGATTCAGACTCCATGGCCGGAACCAAATTAAATTAACAAGGAAGACCGCAATCGCGATTGCGACGACGGCAATTATTGCGCCCAACCATTTGAAAATTCGCTTAAACATGTGCTCGCCAGTGTTGGAACGCCTCCTTAACTATGATGCAGCGGTTGTCCACTTTAGATTCAAAAGTTTATCAAGTGTACGTAGCCGACACGGGTTCGCTCAATGCTCAACGCCAGACAATCATCCTGTCATCCCGAACGAAGTGAGGGACCTGGCAGTTGGAGTTTCGTACACAAATTACGGAGTGTGACCCAAGAGGTTGTGTGAGGTTCCTCGCTCCGCTTGGAATGACAGTCGCGCATTTGCAAGATGGCTTCATATGCGAATCTCAATTATAGCCAAGCGTCATGCCTGCCCCATCAGATCGCATCGATAAACCTGAGCCACGGTGGCAGGCGATCCTTGCGTTGCTCGCTATTGGAGGAATTTACCTGGCGCTTCCGCGCGATTTGGTCATCGGCCCGATCTGGTTTTTGCCGGCCGTAATTGTCGTTCTGCTTGTACCAACGGTGATGAGTCATCGCATGGGAAGACAGTCATTGAATCGCACTCTCGGAATTATTATTAGCGGAATCACGACGCTGGCGTTGATCGGTTCGGTCATCCTCCTTGTGCGCGCACTCCCAACGCACCGTGAGTCCCCGTCGCAGCTGCTGCGCTCGGGGGGACTCCTCTGGCTGACGAATGTGATCGTGTTCGCACTCTGGTATTGGCGACTGGACGGCGGTGGGCCGTCCTTCCGCCACAACCAAAAGAAATTCGGCAGCACAAGTTTTCTCTTTCCGCAGATGCAAATCCCACATGATGAGCGTGGCCAATTTGAGTGCGCGCGTTGGCGACCGCACTTCATCGATTATCTATTCATAGCGTTCACCCAAAGCTCGACCTTTGGCCCAACGGACGCACCGTTGCTGGCGCGCTGGGCAAAGCTTCTCGCGATGTGTCAAATCTTCATCTCACTGAGCATTGTTGTGTTACTCATCTCGCGAGCCGTTGGTATTTTGTAAGGCATTCCGCAAGCCTGACTATTTGCGAGACTTTTTGAAATGCTTCGAGCGTCCCGGGCGTTTTTGTCTTTCTGTTTTTACTCGCGCTCATCCCCACCGTCTTCTCCTGTTCTGAGGGCCGGAAACTGAGTAGAATCAGAAGTGCCCCGCATCGTTTCGCTTTTGCCCGCTGCGACCGAGATCGCGGCCACGCTTGGCTTGATGGACCAGCTGGTCGGTGTTTCGCATGAATGCGATTTTCCGGAAGGAGCAAATGCGCGGCCACGTGTCACGCATTGTCCAGTCCACAATGCTGGCCTGACGAGTGGCGAAGTCGATCAATGGGTTCGTCGCGCTCTGTGTAATGACGGGACGATTTACACGATCGATGAGCAACTTCTGCGTGAGCTACGCCCGGATGTAATTCTCACCCAAAAATTGTGCGACGTCTGCGCCGTCGGTTATGGCACGGTTGCACGACTTGCCGAAACTCTGCCAGGCCCGCCACAGTTGGTGAATCTCGAGCCAACAAGCCTCTCGGATATATTCGATGATATTCAACGTGTCGCGAAAGCGTGCGGTGTGCCAGAACGCGCCCGTGGCATCATAGCCAAGTTGTCGGAGCGTGTTGAAGGCGTGCAGCTCCGAGTGGATCGCATTTCACATCGACCGCGTTGTTTCCTAATGGAGTGGGTGGATCCGCCATTTTGCTCGGGTCATTGGGGACCGGAGCTCGTGGAGATCGCCGGCGGCCGTGATTCGTTAGGGCGCAAGCATCAGCCCTCGGCGCAAATCGATTGGCGGGAAGTAGTCGACACTCGTCCCGAAATCATGGTGCTGGCTCTCTGCGGCTACAATATCAGTCGTGCGCGACGCGATTACGAGTTGCTCCGGAGTTTTCCTGATTTCGAGTCACTTCCAGCCGCGCATGACGGCGAAATTTATCTCGTGGACGCTAGCGCTTATTTCGCCCGCCCAGGGCCGCGTATTGTCGACGGCCTCGAGATTCTCGCCGGAATCCTGCATCCACGGGAATTTCCTGAATTCACTACACGCGGGCCTGACGATCCGCGCGTTGTCCGCATCAGCTAACGAATCCACTATCGGCAACCGCCCGCCCGTGAACGCCTTCGAAGTGCGGCTGCGAAATTCGAGATCGGTGCGCGTCTATCCTGTCGCGAAATGTGCGTGAATTCACGAAATCAATGGATCAGCTTACAGCATGCGAATCAGCGAAATGAATTGGATGATGGTTGAAGAATATTTGAAGCGTGACGATCGAGCGCTGTTGCCGCTCGGCAGTACTGAACAACACGCATACCTTAGTCTGAGCGTCGACAGCATTTTGGCCGAACGCCTGGCCGTCGAAGCAGCGGAATCATCAGGCGTGCCGGTCTTTCCTGTGCTGGCCTACGGGATCACCCCGTACTTTCGCGCGTTTCCAGGAACCATCACGTTGCGGGTCGAAACGTATCTGTCGCTCTTGCGCGACATTCTCGACGTGATGGCAGAGCAGGGGTTCAAACGAATCCTGATCGTCAACGGGCACGGGGGCAATACGCCTGCGCAAGGGCTGGTGGGCGAATGGCTGGCGGACCATCCTGGCTTGCGAGTCAAGTTTCACAACTGGTGGAACGCGCCGAACGTTTGGGCACAAGTGGAGGCAATCGATCCTGTCGCATCGCACGCGTCATGGATGGAAAATTTTCCCTGGACGCGTTTGGCAAAGATCGACATCCCGCGTGAGCAAAAGCCGATGAGCGATTTGGATAAGTTGCGTCGGCTAGATGCAAAATCGCTGCGGGAGTATCTAAAGGACGGCAACTATGGCGGTTTTTATGAGCGCGACGACGAAGAGATGATGAAGATCTGGCGCACAGGCGTGGAAGAAACGCGCGCTCTATTAACTGAAAAGTGGGATTGAAAGCGGCAGGGCGCTGCCGCACTCCAAGACGCAAGCGCGTACGATGGCCAGGAATGATGGATAAGTTTTGAAATGCGGCGGTGTTCCGCCGCTCTTAATTCATAGAGATTCGCGCGTTCACTTTCGGCCAAAAACGTCACGCAGTTCGTCTTTAGCCCGCTCGAGAACGCGCTTTCGGCTCTGCGGTAAATTTTTCCCAGCGCGGTTGATGTAAAAATTCAACATCGACATCGCCGATTGATAAGGCGTGCCTTTGCGTCTTTTGCTCCGCTGGGCAGAACGTTTTAATGACAGCGCAATGCGATGCGAATCTTTTCCTTTGAAGACGTCCGACTCAAGATCGAGTGCGTCGCTACGCTTTGTGACTTTAGCCGACCATCGGCGAGTTCTCTTGCGGGGCGCGCCCTTCTTTGGTGACTTCCTAGCTCTCGCACTCACGATTATGTAGTTGGGCGTTGGACGTTGAGCGTTGGGCGTTTCTTTTTGGTCTCGATGGTTCAGCTCAGTGTCCGAGTGTAATCAGTCGGCCACCCCCATGCGCGTCGCATTAACAAACTCTTCCGTGTGATGATCGATCTGCCGACCGCCGCGTCCCCGGTTTTGGTGAATGTAAAGCGCGTCTCGTTGCACGGTGGAGACGGAAGGCGGCGGTAGATTGATTTCGTATTTCACCGGTTGACGGTGATCTGCGAGTTGCAGCTCCGGATGATAGACGCTGTCGAACTTCCAAAGCATCCGGATGAAATTGGTCTGTCCGCGAAGTAATTGCCGCGCAACGATGCGCGCACAGTCTCGAAGGGCGGTCCATCCAAGATGTTTATGGGAAAGGACCCGCTGAGTTTCGACAAGCTCCTTGTAAAACTCCGGAAGTGCCAACTTGGTTGGCAGCACAGCGTGTTGGATGTCGAACAGCCGGTAGTCGCGCGTGGTAAGCCGACGCGATTCGGTGCGCCATGTTTCTGTCCCGGGATAAGGCGTGTTAATGCTGATGTTAACGACCTCCGGAATTTCGAGGCACCAATCGCGTACGACCTTGAATCGTTCGCGGTCCCAAGCGGGATCGGCAATGATATTGACAGCTACCGATATATCGAGCGAGCGAGCAAACTCCAACGCCTCGAAATTCTTTGAGAGCGTCACACGCTTTCGATAACGCTTGAGTCCATCTTCGTCGATCGCTTCAAGGCCGAGGAACATGGTATTCAGGCCGAGCCGCTTCCACAGCTGGAAGACCTCTTTGTTACGCAGCAGCACGTCGCCTCGTGTTTCGAGGTAATATCGTTTTCGGATCCCGCGACGGGCAATGGCCTCGCCAAGCTGCATGCCGTGCTCGGCTTGAATGAAAGCTACATCGTCCACGATAAAAATTCCGGGCTCGCGTATTTGCGCCAGCTCTTCAACGGCGAATTCGGGTGTCTTTACGCGATAGTTGCGTCCGTAGAACGTCCACGCACTGCAAAAGACGCAATCCCCGGGGGCAGCCCCGGCTAAACTCGATGGAAGCAGCTGGGTCCAACGCGCCGATGAAATACTTTTGGCGATGCTGAAGCAGGTCGCGGGCGGGGAGTAAATCGTCGAGCGATTTCACGAACGCGGGCGGTGGGCCCCGATGATCGAGCGTTACGCAACCGGAAACATTTTTCAGGTTCGGCGGATTCTCGCTTAGTGCATCGAGCAGCCCGGTGATCGCCGTTTCGCCTTCACCGGTCAGCACGCAATCCACGGCGCCGCCAGCGTGCCGCAAAATTTCTTCGGGGATAAACGAAACACTGTGTCCACCGACACAGACGAATGTTTCCGGCAATAAGGCCCGCGCAGAGCGAGCGAGATCGATGACTTCAGGAACGTTAGCGAGGTAATTGATACAGAACGCGATGACGTCCGGTTGCCATTGCTTGACCAGGCGGAAAAAATTCTGGTGGGGTTCGCATTGCAAATCAATTAAACGAACTGTGTGGCCGGCACGCCGCGCCGCGGCAGCAACAAGTTCCAGGCCGAGCGGTTCGAGGCGAAGATAAATCTTCGAGTACATCAGGCAGCTGGGGTGAACGGCCAGGAATTTCATCTGTTTCGCACAGGTCTTGATCTGGTTAAGCTCTCCGGGCAAGTGCTTTCCGAAGTTCTTCGCGTGATGTTGGCTCGTCGCGCGTATTCAAAATGCTGTGGCCTGGTTTGCCGACCCCAGTTGT
>Ga0209378_1002901_pt1 | contig 11694 bp, 17 predicted proteins | sample GraSoiAngelo_156_FD_186170 | JGI IMG/M metagenome (GOLD analysis project Ga0209378, IMG submission 186170) | Grasslands soil microbial communities from the Angelo Coastal Reserve, California, USA - 14_1009_13_40cm (SPAdes) (version 2) | ecosystem: Environmental > Terrestrial > Soil > Grasslands ... | reverse complement strand
GGCCCGACAATACGCAGCAGACGCTTCTTCAGCCACGGCTGAAGTTGCCGCCGGTGTTACGGGATTTTGCGCCGCTGCCCAACATTGTGCAGATGGCTAACGCGACGCCCGCCCCGCTCGACATACGGAAGAACAAGTCCTCTGTAACTCATGCGCCCAAGCTGATCGAGCCTCCGAAGCTCAAGCTTCCTGCCGCGAAGCTGAGAATTACTCCGAGTCAGCCTGATCTGCCGGAATTTCATCCCGCGGAAATCGATTCACGCGAGGCGCCAAAACTCGCGATGCCGGTGAATGCTCCTGAAGAGCCGGCTCCGCTGAAAGTGCAAAAAGAGCAAGTCGCGAAGAAGGTGGAAAAAGCAGTGCAACCACCGAAGGCCGAACAGGTGGCTTCAGCCGCAAGCCGCGGCAAGGATTTGCAAACCCTAATCGCGTTGAGCCCGATACCAGCGCCCATCGGTCCGCCTCCGAAAGTTCCTGCCGCGGAAGCGCGTGCGCGCTTCGGAGTTTCCCCGGCGGCCAATACGGCTTCGGCGCAAACCGCACCTGGCTCGAAGCAGCGAGGCGCAACCACCGGCCCAACGGCAATCGGCAGCCAAGCCAATGCTGCAGGTGGCAACAAAGTTGATGAAATCGTAATTGGCGCTGGAAACGGCAGCGGCGGGACCGCACCCGCTGGCGGAGGTGGCGAGGGCACAGGCCTTGGGACAGAAACCGGCTCTGGCAAAGGCGGCACCGGTACAGATGCAGGCCACGGTACAGGAAACGGAGCAGGCCTTGGCACCGGATCCGGCGCTACTGCTGGCAGCGGCGCAGGCGCGGGCAACGGGCGCGGCTCGGGTGGATTCGCCGGCATCACCATTCAGGGTGGCACCGGACACTACGGCACAGGGATCGTGGCTTCCAAGATTCAGGGTGGCACTCCTGCGCCTCCGCAGACCTCCTACGGTATGACCATCAGCTCGCTGGGAAATAATGGCGGCGGGCTGGCCGACTACGGCGTGTTCTCCGATGAGAGGGTCTACACCGTTTATCTCGATATGCGGCAGACGCTCGAAGATCCCGCTCCCGCATGGACGCTGCAATACGCTCCCTTGCGTGAGCCCAACGATGCAGCTCCCATCGAAGGCGTAACGCCGCCCTTCCCGTCCCACAAAGAAATGCCGAAACTTTCCGATGAGCTGTTGCAGAGATATGACGGTCGGCAGGTAGTGGTTTATGCGGTCATCAATACCGAAGGCAGGTTCGAGCAATTGACCGTGAAGGAAAGTCCAACCGTGGAACTGAACGCGCCAATTCTTCACGCCTTAAGAAGATGGACCTTCCGTCCCGCACAATTCGGGGGCAAACCAGTGGCGCTGAAAACTCTGCTGGGAATTACTCTCGCGGCGCAGTAAGTCAACTCCAAGGAGTGTTGCTACAACTTTCGACCTATTCCGCCTATCAAGAAACTTCGTTATATTCCCGTCTCGATCATGAGTTCCCCAAGACATGGGTTAGGAAATTATTCTTGAGAACGCTGAACACAAGATCCAGCTTCATTCTGCTTCAAGTCCTGGACCTCCTCACGACGCTGGCGGCATTTCGTGTGGGAGGGTTTGAAGTAAATCCACTCGTCGCGAATCTAACTATCCACTTCGGGCACGTGGGGGGTGTTGTGCTCAGCAAGGTGATTGCTGTCCTCCTGATGTTGGGAGTGCGGAGGCGCTTGTGGATGGTGAACCTGGTTTATATCGGTGTGATCTGCTGGAACGTAATTGTGGTGGTATCGCTCGTGCTACGCGGATTCTAAGTGGCGGTCATCCTCGCAGATCGCCATCAGAGCTCTTCAAAAAATATAGGCCGATTGTGTGGCAAGCTCAGGTTGACACCGCACTGGCTAACCTCTCCGGCTCGCGGCGGACAGGACTGGCAGCCTCCATCGAACCGGTTTCGAAGTGCAGCGCGATCCAAGAGGCGAGGTAGAGCAGCGCTGCAATCACCAGCAGAAAGCGGATACCAGTCCATAGAGAGGCCGATTCCAATATGCCGCCGATCATTGCCCCCAAGAGATTTGAGCCGAGAGACTCGCCCCGGAAGCCCTCTCTGGCAAAGCTCCGGATGAACACGATGCCGGCAAACAAGACAGGCGAACACAGGACCAGAGTCGCAGTCAGAATCTTGATCCACAATGAAGAGAAGAAGAAGAATGTCTGCAAGGGAATCCAATAACTGGCCATCAAGGTTAGAAAAATTCCCGCATAGGCCATGGCAACCGGAAAATCAGGCTTGAACTTCACCAGGAAATTGGCTGCTACGATTAATGTCAACAGTCCAGCAATAACTATGGAATTCACCACCCAGGTAGTTCCAAACAGCAAGGCCATTTTGCTGATGATCTGTGCCTCGAGCAGAAGAAAGCCTGCGCCAAGAAAAAAGAAATGCCAGCGCAGCGACCGCATTGCAACCCCCGTATCGCGCAGGAGCGCCCAGCAGAGAAGCATCAATGCTACCGAGATCACGATCACTGACATTGGCAGCCCCGGCTCGTGCTGATAAAAATACGGCCAATCGTCAGTAGTCAGCGTGGCTGGCGACAGCTTAACCCCACTGTGGTGCGCCAAGTAAGCTGCCAGCTGAGGGTCGGTCAATGCCTGAGCTATACGACGTTCTGACCCAGTAATGAAAAACCGCCCTCCAGTTGTGTAGAAACCGTAGGAAGACTCGGACTCTATATGCAAGGGTGCCCGGCCAAAAACGGTTTGCAAAAGACCATAGAGCCGGCCGGCAATCCATGGCGTATCAACCTGAAACTTTACGACGAGAACTCCATCCGGCCGCAAAAGCCGTTTAGTTGCTTGAAGCGCCTCGAGCGTGTACACATAATTGTCGATTCGGATATTGGTGAAGTGAGAGCTCGTAGTGTGAGAATCCAGCAAAGAGAAAACGATCAAGTCAAAGCGATCGTTGCTGTTTTGCACATAATTCCGCGCATCGTCCCGCACGCGTTGTACCAGTGGCGAGCTGTAGGGCTTTTCAAAATGGAGCTTTTCGCCCAATTGCAGGATCAGCGGGTCGATCTCCACAGCAGTTACGTGCCCGGCGCCGTTTCGGAGTGCGGCAGCCACATCGTTTCCCATTCCAGCGCCCAAGACTAGCACCGAGGGCGGCCGTGAATAGAAGTGGTACGGAAGGTTGTATGGATTCCACTCGACCGGGAGCTTATCGAACAGCTCTGGGTGGGAAGCAACGAATCCTGGCGACAGGTCAAGGATTTGTTGGTAAAAGATGTCGTTCGTCGTCAGCTCGTACAGAATGACTTTGCCAGCGTCTTCTCGCGGGGCCAAGGTCAGTTTCTGATAGGGTGACCAGTAGACAGTTTTGTGGTTTCCAACTCCGAGACTCAATAGTCCAAGACACGCGACAAAAACTAATGCCGTCGCCCAGCGCAACCACCGCAGGTCCCACAGCAACCGCACCAGGAGCAGGCCAGCCACCAGGAACCAGGTCATTGGTGGTTGGTTCAGAAAGCAAAGGAGGGTGTACAGAATGATTCCACCGAGGCTAGCGAGGACATTGACAGAGTAGGCAAGGATACCCTTGCTTGCGTTTTGAAGATACCAACCCACAAGCTGCCCAAGCGGGATGAACAAAAAACAGATCAGGCTGAATATAGGCACAATGATCGCGATGGCAGCCACAAGTAAAGGGAAGGAAAACTCGGGGTGTACGCCCCACACGTGAACCTCAGAACTCGCGCCCACCAAAGCAGGGATCAAGCCCATCAGAGTCCGCAAGCTCCGCCAGGGAAGCTTGATCAACAAGGTCAGGGTCGTCAGCGGAACAACCAGCAGCAAGAGGTTAGCCCGGCGTCGCGAAAGGTGACATCCCAATCCAAACCCCAGGAAACAGGCAATTAGGACAAAATTCTTGAAGTAAGCGAAGATGCGAATCTCAGAGGAGATCCAGCGAATCATCAGCAGCTCGAGGAAGAGCGACAGCAAGCTCCAGAAGGCAAGCTGTGGCCACGAAAATCCTCCGAGGTCACTAGGCGAGAATTCCCATTTCTTGGCCCAGGAACTTGAATTTCCATCCCGGGCGGCGTGAAGTAGTCCGACCACATAAGCATTTGCAACAATTGTTCCTACCACGACACAGGCGAACGCTGCGTGTAACTCCCACTCGGAATGGGCTTGGGTGGAAGGATTCTGTCCTAGGGCAAACCCCGCTAAACAGAGAATGAATACCGCAATGAGTAGAAATTTCCGCACTGGCAGACCTCTAGTAAACGTCGAAATCTGTGATGCTGTAATCAAGGACTGACGGAGGAGGAACCGATTATCTCATGTTCTGTGCTATCAAGAAAATACTCTTTGAGCCAGTGGCCATTCGTCACGGGCCACCTGCCATTGCGGTGGGATAGAAGGGTAACGACGGCACGGTGGTGGTCGACGCTTTACAAGGCCTCTGGAGTCAAGCAGGGTTTGGTGGTAGAGATTTCCCACCGCAAGCGGCGGGGGCGTTGGTTCGCGGACGGGGAATTTCTTCAACAGGTCACACCTGTTCGCATTCGTGCTCGTACTGTATGAGTAAAGAAATCGAAAGCACTCCACTACCTGAAGTGTCTCAGTTTCAATTTGACCAGCGTGGATTGCCATCGGCGAAGCTGAGGACACCGTTGGCGAATCAAGGTCCTCAAAATCGCAAGGGACGAGCGGGAGGCCTGAAGGGCGACGAATCGCGAGCTGCCAAGCTGACTTCTATCCGCCGTTCTGAGATTGCCAGAAAGGCAGCGAAGGCTTGCTGGAATCGGAATCCTTAGCTGGTTGCAGCGGAATCGGTGAATCCCCTGTGCGCACAGACGTCATAAGCTGCGGAGGAAAGAATGTCCGCAATATCCGGTTCATTTCATCCTCTATCGACTGAACGATGCACCACCGATGGCCATGGCCTTCACTGGGAGCGCAACGGAATTTCGGATTTGAGAAAACAGCGAATTTGAATTGCCTTTGAATGGAAGAAGGCTTAGGCTGCACACCAAAAGAGTGAAGATGTTTCTGCTACAGATGAGTGAAACGGTCCGAACAGCAATCCGGCATCGCCCATGGCGCTGAAGATGCGTCTTTCTCGACTGCTCAGAGGAGACGTTCGGGGCCAAGGGCTCGTCGAATATCTACTAGCTCTAAGTTTGATTGCTTTTGCAACCGTTGCCGCAGAGCAGACTTTTGCCTGCCGAGTTGGGTGCGCCTTTGAGAGCATGGCCACCGAGTTAGAGCACATCCTTGGGACGGGCAAAAAGATTCCGCCGGGCCAGGCAAAGAAATGCAGCAAGAAATGCGATTAGAAAAACGAGCCCTAGCTTCGCGTCAGATGGATGCGATTGTGTGCTCGTCGAAGAGTCGAGCCAGCCGCCCTCACTTGAGAGATTCTGTCGCCCTTCCATCGGGAACTTGCCCCGAGTGGAAGTGCCCGCAACTGGCCGTGCTCTTGACATTGGGCCTGCGAAGGCGGCTGTGGGTCGTTAACCTTTTCTATATCGGGATGATCTGCTGGAATTTGATCGTGGTGGTCTCTCTCGCGCTGCACAAACGGTAGAAAACTGCTTCGGCGAACCGGTGCGGTTTGGTGGGCTCAGTTTGATTGACTGCTCGTCTCAAAGTCATCGTTCTTCATGCACTCTCCAGATTTTTTTCGAGAATTTAATTCGCAATCGCATTTTATGTCAATCTCATACTTTTTCCGTGGATTGGACCGTGACAATCGAGACAGAGGGTGATCAGATTGTGCTCACTATCCTCGCCTGCGTGGCTGCGAAACTGTGTGTGGTGGACCTCAAGGTTTGTCATGGAACCGCACAACTGACAGCGCCAGCCATCTCGGCGTAGTACCTGCTCGCGGAGCTCTTGGTAATCCTGTTGCTCGAGTCTGATCGGCGCCTGTTTCGGCGTAGTTTGATTCATTGAACCTGCTCATTCACGAACTCGAGAAATGCTTGCCGCTGATCTTGCGATAAGAACTGGAAGGAGCTCGTAAGCGCGCGCACGAGCACGTCGGGATCACCGCCGTCCAGATTCGCTCCTGCAAGAAAGTCCGCACAGATCATCTCTAGACAGTAGCCGCGGGAGCGGTCGCTTCCCAGCATCAGAGCCGCCGTCTCGAGCGCTTGCTCGATGACTGGGATCTGGCTTTTGTAGAGTTTGAAATAAATAATCTCCCAGGGTTCGGTTTCTTTCCCGGTAAGCTCCTTCTCGACCTCGCGCCGGAACTGTTCTTTTGGTAGCACGCGAGCTTTGTGCAACCAGATTGCACAATCGAAGTCCTGCCCATCCCGGCTCCTCGCCAGCTTCGCCAGTTCCAGTCCTTTTGTCCAGCCAACCTGCTTCAGCTCGCGTTTCACCTCTGGCGGCAGGTGCTCGTGTATCGACATCAGGTAATACGCCTTCCTTCTTGATTCCGGGAACCGCCGCTCCAGGAAGTCATCAAATGATTTCAAGTTCTCCAGCCGCCAGTACTGCCCGGCACGCACTTCGCAGAGATGTCTTCCCAGCTCCACAAAGCGAGTATCTTTCTCCGCTTCTTTGCGCTGCTCCCAGGTCAAGATCTCATCAATTTTCGTGAGCACGAACTGAGCTCGCCGACGATTGAGCTTCGGCAGCATAGGGGGATTCCTAGTAATAAAGCTCGTCAAGCCAAGCAAGATGCTCTGCTCCTGGCCGCCGGATGAGAGCGGCCTCCACCAACTCCTGGCGTCCGAGGCAAAGCCCGATATAAGGACAGCTACTGCACGGGTTCTGGGGGAAACGGATGCCGCTGTGGGGCAGGAATTGGGCGGACTCGATCTGGCGGACGGTCTCGTCGATTAGCTGCCCGAACTCGTGGCGCTGCTCATCTGTGATAGTCGTACGCAGGTATTGGATCTCGAGGAGGCGCTTGCGCACGAACACCACCTGGGCGACTTCGGAGATACCGGTGATCCAGGAATAGCAAACCAGCTGCGGGTCTAAGGCTAAGAGTCCATCTGGTTCTTCCGGGTAGCGGCTGGCAGTGGTCTTCCATTCAAGCAGGCAGCCGCGGTTGTCCAGACTTCCGATGGCATCGATATAGGCCACGAATTCGTTTTGGCCCGAGAGCGGCCGCACAAACTTGATCTGCAGATTGCGGCGGGGCTGGCGAATGCGAACGCGATCTTCCTGGCAGAACCGTTCGAGCAATTGAATGCCTTGCTCGAGCATGCGGTCCCAGCTATCGCCCTGCGAGTACTCGAGCTTCTGATCCTGATAGAGCTTCCATTCCTGAAACAGCACGGCCGCCGCGTCTTGCCGCAGAAAGTAGGCGGCCACAGCGCGTTCGAAGGCGCGTCCGAAGAGCATGGCGGCCCGGGTGTCTTTCTCTTGCCAACCATCCAAATAACGATGGCGGTAGCGGCGCGGACAGGTCAGATATTGGCTGATCTGGGTGTAGCTATAGATCATGAAGCGACCTCCGATTCGGGAGGGTCGTCAGCGGCTGTGGGCGAGAGTTCGGTCCAACGGCTAAGCGGCGCGAATCCGTCGAGGTTGAGGAGGGATATGCCATGCACGATGGCATGACTCACTTTCAGCACGCCTTGTAGTCCGACCAGAGCCTGATCATCGATTTCGTCTTTACCCAGCAGTTCTGTGTCGTAGCCGAAGTCGCGCAGGAACCAGCTCAATTTCCACATCGCTCTGGCGGTGCAGTAGAGGCGGCCAGTGATCAAGCAGCCGGCGAGATGTTTGGCTCGAGAACCGCGAAGCGGATCTGGTAATAAGGTTTCTGCAGGTGCCAGCGATACTGCACTCGATCAACCTGGACGAGGAATAATCCATCTGGGACGGTTCAATGGCCGACCGATCTGCAGGACGGAGGCTTTCGAAATGGCGCCTCATGCCGCACCTCGTTCTGTTGGCAGATAGCTGTTGAGCTGGCAGGGCAGGGCATTGCGATCTTTCTGAGCCCAGTCGGCCAGATGAACTACGAAGGCTTCGACCTGCTCACGCTTCGCTGCCCGCAGAGCTTGGACTCCGCAAAAATCCGTGGCGTAGGACTTTACCAGGTTGGGATCGAGTTGATGCTGGCGAATGATTTGGCAAAGGCGGTCGCGAACCTTTGGCCCGCCGTAGTTCCCGTTAGCAGGTTGCGACGGGAGCTTCTTCGACTCCCCAGACGCTTGTGGCGTTTCGACTAACGACCCGATCTCCTCGACCGAGCAGATGCCGATGCCGTACGCCTTGCGTAATGCACGGTTGACGGCTCGCGTCTCTGCCACGCGCATCTCGGCGCCGTGGACCAGGGAAGAGACATTGGACGGATCTGCGTCTCCGAATCCAACAAATCCTCGACAGCCTCTTGATTTGTAGACTGTAGCCTCGAATGCCCAGCGCTTCTCACACGGATCGCAGAACGCAAGCGTCGGCTGCACATGGATCCCCGTGCACCGACTTCGGCGTGCCAACCGTAGGAGACCGGAGTGAGTCACGTACCAACCGCCGTTCAGGAGAATTATGTCTCCCGCCGCCACGGAAAGCCGATGTGTACTGGTTAGCTCTCTGAGGAGAGGTATAAATCTTGCAATCTGCTTGTCGGGCCATTTGGTTTTCGCAGCTTTCACATTCTTTTTCTCAAGTGAAAGGTTTCGTTTCATAATATGTCATCCATATGGATGACAAACGGATGCCACAACCAAAGGTGATTGTCAATCGGAATCGGTTCAGTAACTGACGGTGGCTCGTACGAGAGTGCTACCATTTTCGGAAATGAAAAAGGACACGCGACTGACTTTTCGGGTTAACTCAAATCTCAAGCGGCGAGTCGAATCAATCGCTGAACGCGAAGGACAGAGTGTTGCCCGGATCTGCGAAGCCTTTCTGCTGGCCGGTTCTGAAGCCTACAGAAGACAAGGTACTAAGTTTCTGCTGCGCCTGATTGGCCGGCTCGACATTAAGCCCACCGATTGAAGCGAAGTTCGTGTGTTTTATTCCAAAGCCACCGATTTTTGGTTGGGCTGGCGGACGTTTGCGGTGTACGCTCTCGCTCGGAATCGCGATAACACAAGTTTGCCTCCTGGCGGGAACTCCGTCTTCTGAGCGTTCACCCAACCTTTCCCGGCCAAGAGCCGTTTTGCAACAGCAGCCGTAGGATGTCGCGCTGCCCGGTATTCTCGCTGTGGGCTTCGAGCAGGTAAGTTTTAAGCAGGCTGGTTTCGGTTTCGAGCCGCCGCTCTTCGAGTTCCGTGTACGAACTTCGCGGGTACATGTCCAAGGAGAGGTGGTCAGACAGACTTACAACGGAGGTCGCAAAGCATTGGAACCTTTGGGGATGCACATCATCTAACACGAGCAGAGAGCGCTGAGAACTAAGACAAGTTGACCAGACCTCACTGCTGACACGCTAAGAGCCGCGGCCAGTTTACGCGCCCATGTGAAAAGCAGCGAATTGGCTGCACGTAGGCGGGACTGTACTTGCTCCGCTTTCATGGATGTTTGTGGGCAGAGTACGTTCTCCTGACGCTCGGCGGGAACGCAGCGGAGGAAGCGTGTCACATTGGATTTGTGCGAATCGCAACTCGAAAACGTCAACCCGCTTAAGCACTCGGCCCTTCCACAGCCCATGGTCTGAACCGGCTCCGGCAACATCCATCCCTGCGTTGCGATCCTCATGCCACTGTGGTGGAGCGCGCATTATCAATTTCCCAGATCTCCCCAGCCGTCGCGGTATTTGCCTCGGGCGAAGCCCGGGGGAACAGAATCAGTTCGAAAGGAGCCACCCAATACTGGATAAGAAGGGGAGGCGGTTTTTCTTTACCGACCGGCAAATGCGACAGCTCGTTCGCACCAATGACCTCTTGCGCCAGTCGAATGGTTCTGCTTGGCGCGAGCTAAGACGGGTTGGAAGATCGAACTTGACCAGCAAGAAATACAAGGAGGCGGGTATCTGCCTTGAGATGGTGGCAGCTCAAATAATCGGCGTGCTGCAATTTCGTGAGGACATATTAATTTCCGCCCGGCAACAGGGGGCCGTTGAGCTTGTGATATTTGAAGTCCGTCATATTTGTAAAGATTGCACGGCTCCGCCTGAGGAACTTGAGGACCACCTAGGCGAAGAGGTGCCGGCGCCGGATCCTGCACATTACCTTGAACTTGATCACTTAATAGAATTGGCCCAGTGGACCGTCGGGCGACTCTGGTCAGGGAGTATTCAACGCAAACCTTTTCCTGCTGCCTTTAGCGAAGGACTGCGGTGCTTGACGCCCGCGCTTCTAAAACAGCGGCGACACCTCCGGGAGATAACCCTTGCTCGGCCACGAACGAGAACCGAGTTTCGCGTGCCCAGTGACAACAGCTGCAGCCGTTGTCACAAGGAAATGAAAATTCCAGATCCAGATCTACCAGAACCGCAAGGGGGGCATCATGGAAAATGATCAGCAAGACGGCGATCAAGGACAGGGAAGATTGCAAACTGAGAATTTAGACGCTACGGGCGAACTGCCGGCAAACAACAATGGACACAAGGCAGCTGAGCCGCAGCAGGAAATCGCCGCGCAATCGAGGGGAAAACGAACTGTCTCTTCCAGAAAAATCGCAGCCAATCGCCGAAATGCTTCGAAGTCCACCGGACCCCGTCAAGCCGGAAAGAGAATGGTGGCGAAGAACGCTCTGAAGCATGGTTTCTTTTCAAAATGGCTGCTGATCCCGCACCCCGACGGGAAAGAGGATCCGACCGAATACCAGGACTTGTATGCTGCACTCCGTGTGCACTACCAGCCGCTTGACTTTCTGGAGGAACTTTGGGTGGAGAAAATCGCAGTCTGGTCCTGGCGTCTGCGCCGACTTCTACGTTGTGAGAGCGGTCAAATCGCCCGAGCCCTGGCCGAGCATAATCACGAGATTAAGCAGTCGTCAGCAGCAGAGTCGGGAGAGCCGGAGTTGTCAGCATTGAGTAGCCCGGAAATAGACGCGATCACCGATCATCTCTTCCTGCCGCCGAAAGAGGAATTGGACAAGCTGTTGCGCTATGAAGCCATGATCAACAAGCAACTGGATCATGCGATTGCCGAATTAGAACGGCTGCAAAGGCGCAGGAACGGGGAATCGGTTCCAGCGCCGATCAGCATCGATATATCCGGGCGAGCTTGAGATTTGCGAAACAAAGCCAATAAGTCCTTTGGTTCGAACAAAACGGCGATTGGGTTCCGCTCCGTGCCAGCCTTCAGGGAAGTACGTCTGCCGACGCTGGCCGTAATTCGCGTGGGAGGGTTTGAAGTAAATCCTGTCGTTGCGAGTCTGACCATCCACTTCGGCCGCGTGGGCGGTGTTGTGCTTAGCAAGCTGATTGCTGTGCTCCTGATGTTGGGAGTCCGGAGGCGCTTGTGGATGGTGAACCTGGTTTACATCGGTGTGATCTGCTGGAACGTAGTGGTTGCAATATCGCTAGCGGTGCACAGATTCTAAGAGCGGCGAGATCGCCATCAGGCTCACTTCTGTTCCTCGTAAGCCTCTTGTGGCTTAGCCCCTCAAGAAATATGATCTGATTCTGGCAAGCTCAGGCCATTTATGGCGGACTGGCTAATGCCTCGCGTTCGCGCCGAGCGGGACTCGCTGCTTCATCGAGAAGGCATTCTCTCCACGTGGGCTGCCGACCAACTGGCGCAAAGGTGAGATGCAGGATTTCCCTTCGCGTTAAGGGCGGCCCTCCGATTTC
>Ga0209378_1002893_pt1 | contig 11721 bp, 13 predicted proteins | sample GraSoiAngelo_156_FD_186170 | JGI IMG/M metagenome (GOLD analysis project Ga0209378, IMG submission 186170) | Grasslands soil microbial communities from the Angelo Coastal Reserve, California, USA - 14_1009_13_40cm (SPAdes) (version 2) | ecosystem: Environmental > Terrestrial > Soil > Grasslands ... | reverse complement strand
AAGAACCCCGGAATGATCGCTGGTGCCAGCCTGCCAGCGCCGCCGAATTGATGGCGCCTCGGCAGGGCTCATAACATCGTGCATGGACAGGCAGAAGCTGGCGAGAGAACTTGCCGATCTGCCGACATCACGCCTCGAACAGATGTACTACCCCGACGCAGCCGACTGGACGGAGGAAGCTCGCGCAATTATTCGAGATGCTCTGCAGCACCGGCAGGACCTGGGCACCGACCGCGGCCCCATAATCGTGGTCGACTCTCGTCTGCGCGCTGAATTACTATCAAAAGATGGGCGGGGCTTCCCCGGAGGTCGCCGGGGCACTGCAAATGAAGAGGCCACCATGCTTCAATTGCGCGTTCCCCGCGATCTGAAGCAGCTCTGTGCCAGCGCTCTTCTGGTTGGCTTAGTCGCGTCTCCGGCTGTCGCCCAGCCTCCCCCGGCTGCTGCGGACAGCGCAACGCAGAGAGAAACGAACTTCAAGGCCGGCTTCCTGAACGGCTGCATCAAGACTAAACAGCAGCGTGGCGTCGACGAGCGGTATGTACGGGCGTACTGTCTCTGCGCCATGCTGGAGTTCCGGGCCGCCATGTCTGAGACGGAGTTTCGGGAAATCATTGGGTCCGATAGCGGCAACAAGAAGGCGCTCTACGATTTACCGCAGTTCGCGCGTGGCTTGTTCGCGCAGGTCGAGTGCGAGAACGTCGGGAGGTATGACGGCGCCTCCATCGATCCCTCGGAGGCCGACCTAGGACCTCCGCGTCGATTTGACAGGTTTTCGATCCGCCTGCCTCGCGGATTCATTGCGGCGCTCGCACCTGCGGATGTGCCGGGGCGCGTCCAGAACTTCTTCCGGCTCCACGCTGATCTTGAGACTGCGGCAATGCTGTCGGTGGGGATTGCGCCCGCCACAGTGTTTCCCGGCAGTCGGCTCGTCGCGGCACCGGAATGGTACCTCACCATGACTGTCGAGTCCCTGAAGAGCCGGCGGTGGGAGAACTGGGTCCACAGGCCCATCGGAGATCGAGCAATCGGATCGCTGACCTTCAAGGCCGTGGAATGGTCGGCCTCTGTGGCGGGAACGGAGCAGACCGGCCTGATTTACGTGACCGTTATAGGCGACGAAGTGATCGTCGTGACTACCCACGACGTGAAATCACATGCGGCCGCGACCCTCGCGATGATGCAGGCGAGCATGAAGACGTTCATTTTCTACGGAACCGACGGTGGAGAGCGCGGCGCAGAACGGGCTGAGTGAGCGTGGTGACCGTCGCCATCGGTGCCCTCGCTCTGAAGTCCCTGATAGCTGAGCGACTCTCCCGGAACTGTGGGCCCGCCATCGTCGAGCGTGACGAAGGTCAGATCGGTTCGCTCGCGGACGGCTCGAAGCACGTGGTCGCGAAGCGTTTGCTGGACATTGAGGTCGACCACCGCGCCTGCGAGCTCTGTTTTGGCGGCGCTGATCCTTGACGCCGAGTCCGCGGTCACTGCTCCGTATACCGTGCCGCCGAGCGCACCGAACATGCCGCCAGCTGCGGCCACGCCAAGTCCGACTCCCGCCGCCACGCAGATCAGGGCCCCGAACCCTCGAGCTCCGCCACACGCCTCAATCACCCCGCCCGTGAAGGAAAGCCCCGGAGAGACGCCGGCGACGAGCCCCGATCCGGCGCCCTTGAGTGCGCCCATCCCCTTTCCGCTCGTCGTCAGCCGTACTTCGGGGGAAAACGAAGCCCTTGGGACGCCGACGGTGTTGAGCTCGGCTCGGATCTCGTCCGAACTGCCTTGCGGCGCGCGAGCCTGATGGTGAGCGCAGCCCCAGAACCCGACCGATACCGCGAGCACGAGACCAAGCACGGACGCATGACGCCTCGCGAATCGCATGACGGCCTCCTTGCGCTGCCATGCAGCGTGGCCCAATGGTCTCCGGCCCGCGTCACAGCGGCGTCACAAGCGCGCTGGTCGAGTCGCTCGCGCGGCGCGCCTCTGGGCAGTCGTTCCTGGGAGCGCTCGCCTTCTTGCCGGCCGAGTTCCGGCGCGGGTTCTGACGTCTCGCCTGGTCGGCGGTCAGGTCCTGCGAGTCCCACGCTGGCTAGGAGGTCGCGCGCGCCGGAGCCGCAGCTCCTGCACCGCTGCTTCGACACCTGGCGCGGCGTCGGCGACGTCGTCACGGGCATGCAGCGGCATGGCTTCCAGGTCAGCCTCGGCGACCACGGCGCCGGCCAGGGGATCCCGGTGTTCTAGCGGGGCACGGCAGGCACCAGCCGCTCGAGGCCGCCGGCACGGCGCAGGCGGCGACGCCGTGGAAGGCCGTTCAGCAGGCGGCATTGCAGGCCGTGAGATAAAGGATCATGTCGCGCGCGCGATCGCGAGAATCGTCAACACTCACTGCCCAGCCAATGCCCGAAGAGCGCTGCTACCTCTGCGATGCCATCATTATCCGCAACGACCAAGTCGTCCGTCATCACGGCCTGATGATGCACCGACAGTGCTACGAGGAGGACATCCGGAAAGGGCGGTGAGGGGTCCGCGCAGCAGCAGCGATCGCCCGCTTCAGATAACCCCAATCGACGGGCTTCGTCACATAGTCGAACGCGCCGCGCTGCAGGAGCTGCCGCGCTTCGTTTTCTTCGTGATTGCCGCTGACGATGATGATTGTCGGTGGTTGCGGGCTTCCTCGCAGGTGATCGAGCACGGTATGGCCGTCGATGCCTGGCATCCGAATGTCGAGCAGCACGACGTGCGGAGGGAACACCTCAGCCTAGAGCGAATACCCGATGAGGCGCGCTCAAACTCCTGCTCCTGCTGGCCTCGCACGCCTGCGCCTCGTCACGTTGGAAGAGCTGTTGAGGTGGACGTGAAGACGCAACGAGCGCCGAGGAATCCTCGGCGCTCGTGTGCTGCTTGGCGGTACGGCGGCGGTCGATGAACCACTAGTCGCCGACCGGATGTTTGTTGACGATGGTATAGACGATCTGATCGAAGACTATGTGAACGTCCAAGAGCTTGAAGCCGGGCGGCGTCAGGAAGTTTGCCAATGTCTGTGCGCATGGTGCGCCGAAACCAGGTGGAGGAGGAGGACCTGGTGGAGTGACGGGGCACGCCACGGGAACGCCGGCGCTGGTTGCGCATGATGAGACTTCCAGAGGACCAGGGACCGGCCCCCCAACGCGACATGTGAGGATCACTGTATCAGCGGCCCGCACGGGTCCCGGCCAAATCCCCAGCAGGAGCAGTAACCCTACGCTTATGGCTGCACCACGCGCCTTTTGCATGCCGACCTCCGTTTCGGTGAGAAGGTGCGCTGAAAACCCGCAATGACGACGCGCTACGCGCACCTGTCGCCCTAGCACCTCCGGGAAGCGATGCGCGCGCTCGACGAACCGCCACCAGCACCCGACGGTGCCCAGGCCGTCAGCGGCCGCCAGGCACCATTTGGGCACCGGATGCCGGAGGCGCTGAGAAGGCAAAACGCGGGCATTGTACAACCCCGCGTTTCGTTTCTGCGATTTAATGGCGGGCTCGACGGGACTTGAACCCGCGACCTCTGGATTGACCGAGCGCGACGCCCTCGGTTGCACCGCGTCGCCGAAGTGGTGTAACTCGCTGATCTCTCATGGCGAGCAGTGGGAGATCACGCGTACGGCGCTGTTGGATCTAGTGGGCCCCAATAGGGGTGGTTTAGAGGGCCGAGGGCACGGTCGAGGGCAAAGTACCGGCGGTCCGACGTCTCGCGTGCGCCGCCGCGGGACGATCCGAAAAATCTGCGGGGCGACCAAGGGCGGACGCTCTGGTCGGCCATCCCACCGCTATTCTGCGGCCCGCGGGCAGCGACGTTCATCGGAAACATCCAAGGCGGTGCAACCGTCAGGCTAACTTTCGGGATGGACAACGTGTCGAGACCGGAACGGGATTCGCCCGTGAGGCTGGTTGGTTGTTCCGGATACCGTTCGAGGTGTCTGCCCTTCAGCCGAGAAGGCGAATAACTCCGCCCCTCCGAAAAGCCTTGTTGGTTCAAATCGGCGGCCCGCAATGTACCGTGGGCAAACACAGCGGCCCCCCGCGAATTCCGTGTCCGGGTGCGGTTCTAGCGCCGCCGCACGTCTTGATGCGCTTTGCGGGCAACCTCCCGCCTTAACCTCCGTCCACAGCTTCTCCACATATACACAGTTGTCCACAGACCCAGAATCGCACGGCGTGACGCGGTCTCGCGGGTTGAGGGCGCGAAAAACGACCGTCGATTCACCCACCGCGAGCACCAACGCAAAAAATACCCCATTCGACGGGGTCACGAGCGCCTCGAGGCGCGTGCACAAAGCATCTGATGCGGACAAACGAAGCATTGACATCCTCGATCGCGGGATCTTAAGTTAACCTCCGCGATCGAATCGCTGCCGTAAGACAAGACGAAGGCGAGAATAGATGAGCAGATCTTCCGTTTGGTGCTGAACCCGTGAGGGCCGGAACTCGTCGGACGCCACTCGCACGAGTAGAAGGACGCCGTCGCATGACGCCGTCTTATGATGCCGTCGTATGCGCCGCTTCCCCGGGTGTCCGCAGCGACCGCGCCGCTGAAGCGCGCCCCGAAACCATCAGCACGACCTGGTTCAGCGCGACTGGTCAAACTTTTAGTGCCTCTTGCGCTCCCGAGAGAGGGCGACCATACTGCTCGTCTCTAGTAGAGGAGCGCATCATGCCGCCGCAAATCGGGGAGGTCCTTGACCGTCTCGGGTGCCTGAGGCACCCGTGCGATCTCGATCTGCTGCTGTTCTTCTCTCGTCATCCGCGGGCCTTCCTCGTCAGCGAACGCCTCGCCCAGTACGTCGGGTATGACCTCCCACAAGTCGCACAGTCGCTCGAGACCCTGATCGCCGCCGGGCTCCTACAACGGTCCCCGGACTCGACCCATCCCGCGCGGCTTTACCTTCTCACGCCGGGCAGCACGCTCGGCGAGTGGCTCTCATCGCTCCTGCGATTCGTCGCAACACGAGAAGGGCGCGCGGCTGTCATCCACGCGCTCAAAGTGCGGCAATCCCCGGCACCTCCGGCAGGGCAATCCTCAGCATCCGCGGGTCGTCGCGAGCCTGAACCCGTCGCGAGCGTTCGAGGTGTCCCATGGAGGTTAGAGGTGCTTTATGCCTGAAGCAGACGTGGTGAAAACAGGAATCAACGGGCTCGACGAGATTCTTTTCGGCGGCTTCCCGCGGGGGAACACCATCCTGGTCTCGGGAGCGGCCGGGACGGGAAAAACGACACTCGGGGTCGAGTTCGTGTATCGCGGCGCCCGCCAGTTCCACGAGCCGGGAATGATCGTCCTGTTCGAAGTGGCGCCCGATAAGCTCGTTCGCGACGCGGCGCTCTTCGGGTGGGACTTGCGCGAACTCGAGCGTGACGGGCGACTGAAGATCGTATTCACGACGCGGCAGGTCTTTCAGCAGGAGCTTCTGCAAGCCGACAGCGTGCTCCTTGCGGAGGCCGCAGAGTTTGGCGCGCGGCGGCTCTTCGTCGACGGTCTCGTCCCGCTCCCCGAGCCCAATGGCGGGGACTCTCGCGACGCCTTCCATCTCCTTGCCGAGGGGCTGCATCGCGAGAACCTGACGGCGATGCTCGCGCTGGAGTCGACGTTTGCCGACGCCGAAGCCATGCGAGCGCCCGAGGAGTTCGTCGCCGACACGATCCTGCGGCTCAGCATCGAGCCGGTCCAGCGCGCCGTGCTGCGGTCGATCGAGGTCGTTAAGTCGCGCGGCCACGAGTATGCCCTGGGACGTCACTCGTTCCGGATCGTCAACGGTCAGGGGCTCGAGGTCTATCGACGCGTCCAGGCGCCCCGCGGTGTCAAGCGCGAAGGGGGCGCCTCGTTCGACCCAACCTCGCGGGTCACGACGGGCATTCCCGGGCTCGACGAGCTAGTGAACGGCGGGTATTTCGTGGCGAGCACGACGCTCGTCGTCGGGATCTCGGGCGCCGGCAAGAGCGTCATGGCCTTGCAGTTCATCGCGGAAGGGGCGCGGCGCGGCGAGCGCAGCCTCATGATCACCCTGGACGAGCCGCCGGCCCAGGTCCTCCGCAACGCCCATAGCATCGGGATTGATCTCCCATCGGTCATCGATCGGGGGCTGGTGCATCTGTGGTACGAGCCGGCACAAGAGTTCGAGATCGACCGCCATTTCGCTCAGATTGAGGCGATCGTCGAGGACTTCAAGCCCAAGCGCGCGGTGATCGACAGCTTGTCGACCTACGGGTCGAGCCTGGGCGCCAGCGAACGCAGTTTTCGCGACTTCTTCCATGCCGTCGTCGCGCTGATGAAGGAGCGTCAGGTCACCGCGGTCTACAACCACGAGAACCCCGAAATGCTCGGCATGTCGTCGATGATGGGAGAGTTCAAGGTCAGCTCGCTGGTGGACAACATCATTTTGATGAACTGGGTCGAGCTGGGCGATACCTTTCGGCACGCGCTCACGGTCGCCAAGATGCGGGCAATGCCGACGCGCCGAACGACCCACGAGTGCGAGATCGTGAACGGCCAGGGCATGAGGGTGCTCCCGCGACCGCTCGTTGGAGCGCTCCCTATGGTGCCCTTCGCCAGCTACGTCGGGCTAATCTCTCGCGCGCCCGAACGCCGTGGCCAGGTGGTCCCCGAAAGGGCCCTTTAACCGCCGTCCTTGTCAGTCGTGGCGCTCGACAAGACCGTCTTCGAGCCCGACGCGGCATGGAAGCGGGCCCTCGAGAAGTACGGGGCCGCGACCCACCTGACCGTCGAGCTCTATGGCCGCGACGCGCGCTGGCCCATTGCGCAGGTGCATTCAACTCCCCTGTTTGAGCTTCTGGCGCCGGGCCATCATGCGCTGAGCATGTTCGCCGCGTGCGTTCAACGCTGCCTGACTCAGACCGCCGCGGCGTCCACGATTGTCGTCGAGCAGCGGCACAGCCTCGCGGTCATCGGGAGCCCGCTCATGCTCAACGGCGAGGTAGTCGGTGCGGCCGTCGCCGCCTACGTCTTGACCGCCTTCCCCGATGAGCACGCGGTGCGGCGGCTCGCGAAAGAGTGCAACGTTACCTTCGCCGCGCTGTCGCGGCGGATCCGTGAGGAATTGCCGCTCACTCGCGCGCGCTCGAACGTGTATGGCGAACTGCTCCAAGTACTCTGCAACGCCCTCCTCAGCGAGAGCTATCGCGCCCGGCAGCAGGAGCGCACTGCGATGCGCCTGACGGCCGCGGACCGGGCGAAGGACGACTTTCTGGCCATGCTCTCTCACGAACTGCGCAACCCGCTCGGGGCGATTCAGATTGCGTCTCAGATCATCCGACTGGGGGGGGCGAGCCAGGCGGCCGTTCAGAAGGCGGCCGAAATCGTCGATCGGCAGGTCAAGCACATGGCGCGGCTACTGGATGACCTACTGGATGTGTCCCGCATCACGAGCGGCCGGATCGAGTTGCGGAAGTCATCGGTGCCCTTGGCGACAGCGGTGGCCCACGCCATGGAAACGAGCCGAGCGCTGATTGACGCGCACGGACACTCGTTGACGATTTCCCTGCCTGAGGAGCCTATTCTGTTGGAGGCCGACCCCACGCGTCTGGAGCAGATCGTCACCAATCTCCTCGACAACGCGGCAAAATACACGCCGCCGAAGGGGCACATCGCGGTGATGGCCTCCCTAGAGGAGAACGGCGTCGTGCTTCGGGTGCGGGACACCGGCGTCGGCATCTCATCGGAGATGCTTCCCCGCGTGTTTGACCTCTTCGCGCAAGGTGATCCATCTCTGGCACACTCCCAGGGAGGTTTGGGGATTGGCCTCACGATGGTGCAGAAGCTCGTCGACCTCCACGGCGGGACGGTCACGGTCCACAGTGAGGGCCTGGGCCGAGGCACCGAAGTCGTGGTCCGACTGCCGCTCGGAACCCGGTCTCACACGCCACCGGAGCCAGCCTCTGAGGGGAGGGTTCGTCCCTCGCACCACATCCTTGTGGTCGAGGACAACCCAGATGCGCGCGAGATGCTTCGAGTCACTTTGGAGGTGGACGGGCATCGTGTCGAGGTGGCGGAGGACGGGCCCCAAGGCGTCGCGATGGCGCGGTCGAGCCGTCCACAGATTGTGCTGGTCGACATCGGTCTTCCAGGACTCAACGGCTACGAGGTCGCGAAGCAGATGCGAGCACTCTTGGGGAGGCACGTGCGGCTGATCGCTGTGACCGGGTACGGGCAACCGGAGGATCGACGTCGAACGAAGGAGGCGGGATTCGACGCGCACCTGACTAAGCCAGTGTCTTGTGAGCAGATTGCAGAAGTGCTGGAGGGCAGATAAGCACGCGCCTTCTACGGCGTAGCGGATGGCGCAAGACAGTGCCGCGCTTTTCAGACGCCTAGCAGGCGCTAAGGGGTCGATCGATCGACCCTTTGGTTTTCGCTACTTATGTGGTTGCGGCGGCTGGATTTGAACCAGCGACCTTTGGGTTATGAGGGGAAATCCGGTCGCCATGACAACCAAGAGGAGCCAATAAGAACCAGCGATGACATGGGCTTGCAGAGGGACGCCATCGGAGCGTCTAGGCTCATCTCGGTCGGTTTACTTCATAGGCGCTTCATAGCTGTCCGGAGCCGCTGATCAAGATTCAATTCGGGGACGACGCATCCACCACATCACGTTCCGAGCGATGCGAGCCAGCCACGGACTTCCTCGATCAGCGTTCGCGGTCGCACGACACGCACTCCCTCGCCTGAACGGAAGTGTCTGATGTTGTGCGTCACGAGGATGCGGGCCCCTGCGCCGATAGCGGCGGCGAAGATTGGGACGTCCTTCGCGTCTGCAAGCTCGCGAGCCCGTTCCCGGTCGTGCGGTGTCGGGCGGTGGAGCTGGAGTGGAACCGCACGGAGGAACTCCTCGAAAAGCGGCGCGGCTTCTGGGAGCTTGGCGGCCAGATTCCGTCGCACCTCGGCAACGGCGGCTTCGGGGAGCACCAGGCGAAGGAGGCCAAGCTCACCAAGAACCAGGATCGCGTGACTGGCGCCCGTGCGAGATAGCAGTCCGGCGATCAGGACGTCAGCATCGACGCAAACGTGGAGCGGCTCAGTCTTCTCGGGCCGGGCCACCCAGATCCTTCAAGGACAGCTTTCGCGCTCGACGCAGACGGTCCATCTCGGCAGCAAGGCGTGGCACGACAAGCACTCGAGGACTGAGGAGCAGCGCACCATCGAGGTCGACCACCGTCAGCGGGTCCCCTTCACCGAGCCGGTACTTCTCGCGTAGGGATGCCGGAAGGGTCAGAGTCCCTCGCCCTCGGACCTGAATCGTCATGGTGGGGTAGGTATCCATACTGAAAATCAGTATATCAGAATTCCTGGGGCCGGCAGTTCGGCAGAACACGGGGCGAATCCCCGACGGGATCCGGCATACAGACGTGTTATCGCGGCGCCTGACTAACCTGCCCTTCGAGGGCTGGGCTTCGGCGTCGGCAAGATAATTGGTCCTGACATATCATGGTGTCGTGAAGGGGATACGCCACCCTTTGCAGTTGTACCAGTACGTGGCGTTGTGTATCGGCGGGCGGCATGAAGCCGACGCACCCGTGCGCCCCGCCCCCTCGGCCTTGGCGCCCCAGGACCTGCGCCCGAGGATCTGTAGAAGCACCGCCCCGTCCGCCTACACGGCCGCAGCACTAAAAGGCTAAAGACTTCCCTTCTAACCGCCGTCGCCACCAGCGTGAACGCGTCTGGCCGCGCGCGAGAACCGCGCCCGCGTCTCCGCAAGAACCCGTGTCCAAAGTCCTGCCAAATCGCGGACGTGGCGGTTCTTCGAAAGTGACCCGGGCGATCGCGTGCTGAGTTGGACCTGTACCTCACCTGCCGACGTCTCCATCACCGCCACCACCGAGGCCCCGATACCTCAGTCTGTTAGGACTTCGTCGCGTCTCACGCACCCCTGACTAAAGAGTCCCCCTCGGCGGCGGTGCGGGCCTCCATCCACATTTCCACCGTTGTCCACAATCGCAAAATTGCACGGTGTGACGCCCGCTCGGGGCCAGGGGATCGAGAATTGTGTGATTTTCTCTGACCGCGATAGACGATGCGTCATGATTCCCCGCATAAATCCAGGCGAGGATGATTCGTTGCGCGGGTCGCATAGCACTTGATGCGGGGAATGGTGTATCCAGCCCGAAAAAATTCGGATTGACAAGCCTTTGGCCATCGCTTAGCTTTCCGGTCTGTTCTCGGGTTGGACGCTCGGGGCTCCTGTCGATACGGCACCCGGACAGTTCTCCGACGCCCATGCGAGGCCGCTTGGGACCCCAGGGCCGGTTCGCCCGTGATGGCGCCCGTGACGGCCGGACTTCTTTCCGGACCAGGGAGGGCAGGAAGATATCTGCTCTTGGCGGGACGGGTGTTCCGACTGTTCTAGAGACCCCGCGGATCCTCGACCTCGTGGGCACCGCACAGCGTGCGGCCCCCGGAGTGCCCTTGCTGATCCGCGGCGAACCCGGCGTCGGCAAGGACATCCTGGCTCGCCTCATCCACGCCGCCACGGCGCGTCACCCGAATTCCTTCATCAAGGTGAACTGCGGGGGTCAGCCCGAGGACCGGGTCGAGGCCGATCTATTCGGCCACGAGATGGGGGCCTGCCCCCTGGCGCTTCGGCAGCGGCTCGGGAGCTTCGAGTTCGCGCACCACGGCACGGTCTACCTGGAGGAGATTGGGGCCCTGCCGCGCACCCTGGTCCCCAAGCTCCTGTACGTGCTGCGAACGGGGAAGTTCTCGCGCACCGGCGGCCCCGAGATCATCTGGGTCGGTGGGCGCGTCATCGCCTCGACAGTGCAGAGCGGGCCGACAGGCGGTGATGACGACCTCTGGCAGGAACTGCACCGTCTCAACGTGGTCGAGCTCCGGATCGCTCCACTGAGGCAGCGAAGGGACGAGATACCAGTCTTCGCATCATTTTTTCTTGAGCAATTCAACCGTCGGCATCGACAGGACGTCCGGCTCTGCTCTGACGCGATGGCCACGTTCATGGAGCACTCATGGCCTGGGAATATCCGCGAACTCGAGGAGACAGTTCACCGGCTGGTCGCCGGTGGAGCGATGTCCCCCGTGCCCTAGCCGATCCAATCGCCACTCCTTGACTCCTGTGGACCGTGGCCCGAAACGTTTGTCGCGGAGCGCGCCCGAAACCCCGGCGCTCCCAGACCTCGTAGGTGTACGGTATGCCCGGCTGGCACTTTAGGCCCCGCGGCATCATCGTCGACGAGGAAACCTTTGGCGGTGTCACCGAGCTCGAGATCCGCCAGGCTGTGCGTCTGCGGTATGCGGTCTCGATGCTGACAATCCACCAGAGCCGCAACGGCTATGTCGCCAATCCTGCTGAGGCGGCTGAGCAGCTTGCTGAAGTGGTCAGCCCATTGATTCGAAATACCGATCTCATTGAGATCGGGCCCTCCGCCGCTACTGTTCGGGTTCTGCTGGTCGGCGGAGAATTGGGGGACCTCCGCAATATCGTTCAGCGCATCATCGCCGAAATCAGCCACCACCGGTTCGACGAGCGGCACACTCCTGTCGTCCTGAGCATTGGCGGCAGCTGTTTCCCCGTCACGGCCGGGAGCTCCCGAGAACTCTTTATTCAGGCCGACGCCTTGGCGGCAGAGGCCCGCCAAGCACTGGATCCCTACTCGACGTATCGACTCCCTGACCGCTTAGACGGGGGGCCCTAACAGCATCCCGGGGAACACCAGGGTACGCTC
>Ga0209378_1002885_pt1 | contig 11736 bp, 8 predicted proteins | sample GraSoiAngelo_156_FD_186170 | JGI IMG/M metagenome (GOLD analysis project Ga0209378, IMG submission 186170) | Grasslands soil microbial communities from the Angelo Coastal Reserve, California, USA - 14_1009_13_40cm (SPAdes) (version 2) | ecosystem: Environmental > Terrestrial > Soil > Grasslands ... | reverse complement strand
CGGCGACGTGCCACACCCGGTCCACCACCTCCGGCGCCACTGCCTGCGAGTTGCCTTCATAGTAGAACTGCTGGTCCTTGTCCGCGACCATATCGAACAGTACCGCGAACAGGGGCTGATAGCCTGGGGGCTGGTGGCTGGCGAAGTAGCGCGAGCCGATCAGCACGTCGTTCGAATCGGTGCTGAAATCCCCGTAGTCTTCGCCGTCCACGAACAGCAGATCGACGCCGACGGTCGGGGGCTTCCCCTTGAGCGCGTCGGCGACCCCCAGCAGCAGGGCTACGCCGGATGCGCCGTCGTTGGCCCCCGGGACCGGGAGGCGCTGCTGGCCCAGGTTGGCGCTCTGATCGGCGTGCGGGCGGGTATCCCAGTGGGCGAGCAACAGGACGCGCTCCGTCGCGGTGGATCGGAACCGGGCGAAGAAGTTCCGCAGATGCAACGTCGCGCCGTGACGCGTCACGTGGGTGAAGCTCTGGATCGCGACGGTATCGGCGGTGGCGCGGAGGTGCTCGAGGATGAAATCGCCCGTGCGCTCGTGCCCCGGCGTTCCCGGAATGCGTGGGCCGAACTGCATCTGCTGCTGGAGATACCCGAAGGCACGCTCAGCGGTGAACTCACGCGGGCGGCTCGCCCCGCCGCGTGCGGTGCAGGCGAGGCCGAGCGCGAGGCAGGCTGCCGCGCGCCAGAGGCGGCTCTTTCGAATGGTCACAGGGTAGTGATGTCTTGTAGAGACTTGGACTTCCGAATATAATGGCGCCACCCATCGTGCGCACCATCAGCCGATATCTCCTCCGCCAACACGTCGCGCCGCTCGTCTTCGCGCTGGCGGCGCTCACGTCGCTGATGCTCATCCAACAGGTCGCCAAGCAACTCTCCGGCCTGCTCGGGAAGGGGCTGCCGCCGGGGGTGATCGCCGAGGTGTTCGTGCTCTCGCTCCCCTTCATCGTGGCCGTGACGCTGCCGATGGCGGTGCTGGTCGCGGTGCTGCACGTGTTCACCCGACTGGCCGGCGACAACGAGATGACGGCGCTGCAGGCCGGGGGCGTCAGCGTGGCGCGGGTGGTTGCGCCGGTGCTCGCGGGCGCGACCGGCGTCGCCCTGCTGTCGTTCCTGTGGAACGACCAGTTGCTCCCCCGCACCAATCACGAGCTCCGCACGCTGCAGGTGGACATCGCGCGGAAGAAGCCGTCCTTGACGCTCAAGGAGCAGGTGATCAACGAGGTCGTGCCGGGGCAGTTCTTCCTGCGTGCCGCGCGCATCGACGGCAACACGAACAAGCTCAAGGACGTGACGATCTACGACCTGGGGGACGCCGAACGCCGCCGCATCATCACGGCGGACAGCGGGCGGATGGCGTATGCCGCCGGCGGGCGGGACCTGTTTCTGACGCTCACGGACGGAGACATCGAGGAAGTCAACCGCACGGATCCGACGCAGTTCAACCGCACGTTCTACCGCACCAACCGCATGCGGGTCTCGGGGGTGGGCAACATCTTCGTGCAGACCGAGCACGACACCTACAAGAGCGACCGCGAGATGTCCACGTGTGAGATGCGTCTGGCCGCGACGGCGGCGCGCCGCGAAGCCAGTCGCGCCGCCGACGACGCGCGGCTGGCGATCGAAAACGACCTGCGCCGGCTCGCGGGCCTCGCGCCCGTCGTGGCGCCACCGGTGCCGTCCACCGTCGACACCGCGCCCCCCGGTCTCTACTGCCGAGCCGTGCGGCAGCTCGCCACCTGGCTCCTCCCAGCCGAGGCCGAGGCCCAGACGCCGCGGGTCACACCGCCGCCCCCTGCGCGCACCCTCGTCCCGCAGTACGTGACACCGGGGGCGGGCATCGGCGAGGAGCAACGCCTGCGCGATGCCCGTGGGCGTGCGGCGACCTACGAGGTGGAGATTCAGAAGAAATACGCCATCGCCACGGCGTGCCTGGTCTTCGCGCTGGTGGGCGTCCCCGTGGCCCTGCGGTTCCAGCGCGGCGGGGTGGGGCTCGTCATCGGCGTCAGCGTCGCGGTGTTCGCCGTCTATTACGTCGGTCTGATCGTCGGTGAGGATCTGGGGGATCAGCTGGTCGTGTCGCCGTTCCTCGCGATGTGGACGCCCAACCTCATCTTCGCGGCCGCCGGCGTGTTCGGGCTGTGGCGCATCCGCAAGCCGGGAAACGCCCCCCACGGCGGCGACTGGAGCGACGTCGTCGAGGCGCTGCGGCGAGTGGTGAGCTGGCCCGGTTCCTTGCTCCGGCCCGCGTGGCGCAGCCCTCGGTGAGCACGCTCGATCGCTACGTGCTGCGGGAGTGGACCAAGGTGTGCCTCCTCGCGGCCCTGGGATTTCCGTTCCTGGTCATAGTCATCGACCTCGCCGACAAGTTCGAGACCTACTTCGGCCGGGGGCTCTCGAAGGCGCGCGTCGCGTATTCCTACGTGTTCTTCCTGCCCGAGACGATCTCGCTGGTGCTTCCGGTCGCCGTGCTGTTCGCGGTGGTGTTCACCGTAGGCGCGCTGGGCCGCCACTCGGAGCTGACGGCCGCGAAGGCGTCGGGGATCTCCTTCCACCGGGTCGTGCGGCCGCTGCTCCTGGCGTCGCTCGCGGTGGTGCTCCTGGATCTGGGCCTCACGGAGCTCGCCCCCGGGGCCTCGGCCCGGCGCGCCGAGCTGCTCGGCGAGAAAACCGCCCGCCCGACGAGCTCGCGGTTCTCGCCCTTCGTCTATCGCGCGGACAGCGGATGGGTGTATTCGATCCGCTCGCTCGAGCTCAGAGCCAACGGCGCGGAGATGCGGGATCCGATCATGGAGCGCGGGGGGACCGGGGAGGATTACCCGACGATCCTAGTCGCGGCGCAACGCGCCACGTACGACACGGCACGGGCGAAGCGTGGCTGGACGCTCACCAAGGGTGCGGTGCGCTACCTGCTCGGCCCGGGCCGCGAGCCGACCTTCAAGTTCGACTCCCTTCGGGTCACGACGCTGCGCGAGACGCCCACCGCCTTGCTCGCCGAGCCCAAGGCGCCGGACGAGATGCGCTACGCGGAGCTGGGGCGGTATGTGGACGCGCTGGCCCGCTCCGGCTCGGACACGAGGAAGCTGCGCGTCGAGCAGGCGCTCAAGCTGTCGGTGCCGTTCGCTTGCATCATCGTCGCGCTGTTCGGGGCGCCGCTCGCGATCTCCACGCCGCGGAGCGGCATGGCCTGGGGAGTGGCCGTGTGTCTCGCGACGACCTTCGTGGATCTCCTGATGTTCCAGCTGTCAAAGGCGGTGGGCCAGGGTGGCGCGCTGCCGCCGACGTTCGCGGCCTGGGTGCCGAATCTGCTGTTCGGGGCGGCGGGGGTGTGGTTGTGGCGGAAGGCCCGGACGTGACAAGCACGTTGACCGACGCCACGACGCCACGTTACCAGAGGGCCCTCGGCACCCTCTTGCAACGTGGCGTCGTACCGTCGTGTACCCGCTCGTTTAGAACGTGTATCGTGTTCCCAGCTGGAAGACCCAGCGGGCCGTGATGCTGTTGAGCGTCACCGCGTTCTTGGTTGGAATCGCGAGCGCGTAGATTCCGCGCCCGTTGGCGGCGTCATAGCCGGTCTGCTGGATCAGGTTCTGCTCCTCGAAACCGGTGCCTACCTGCCGGATCAGGCCCCAGCCGGAATTGATGAAATTCAGCACGTTTAGCATGTCGGCCGTGATCTCGAGCGTATGGCCGGAGACCGTCGGGATCGCCCAGCTCAAGCGGGCATTGAGGTAGTTCTGCCAGGGATTGCGGCAGGAGTTCCGCGGCAAGAGCCGCCCGCGATTGTCTCGTAAGCAGGGCTCGTTGTTGATGTAGGAATCGAGGATGCCGTACACCGAATCCTGCTGCGCCAGGGTGCCGAAGCCGACGCAGCTGGCCTGTGTGCAGCCGCCGTTGCCGTCCATCGACATGTCAGACCGATTGCGCGGCACGTAGGTGGGGTCGTTGCCGAACACACCGTCGGCGTTGGCGTCACCGCTCACGACGTAGCTGAACGGTGTTCCGGAAATCCCGTTGTAGATCAGCGAGAACCGGGCACCGAATGGTGCATTGACGGTGCCGCTGATCGAAACCTTGTGCGGGCGATCGAACGACGAGGTGCGCAGGTTCCGGTTCTCGACGGTCCCGTCGAGGATGCCGAACGAGTAGTTGGAGCCCGTGATGTCCGATGTCATGGACATGATGTCCTGGGAATGCGAGTAGGTGTATGCCGCGAGGAACTCGAGGCCGTCGCTGAACCGCTTCTGCAGCTGGAACGCGAGCGATGTCGACTGATCCTTGCTGACGTTCCGGTTCATGATGATGTCGTTCGCGCGGTTGGTGGCACGCTGCACGCTCGCCCCGCCGGTCGCCGGGTTGATCGTGCCGTAGAGCGGCCGGCCGGCCTCACCCGCGGAGGCGCCCGCGATGCCGCGGAGGTTGATGTCCTGGAGGTAGTACTGGTTGATCGCCTTCGTGTAGATGAAATCGACGGTGGCGAACAGGTTCCACGGGAGCGCGCGGTCCGCGCCGAGAGCGAGCTTCAGGGCCTGGGGAAACTTGAAGTTCCGATCGTAGACGACAATCGATGTTGCCGCTGCTGAAGCGCTGTCGCTGGTGGGGCCGCCCGCGCCACACTTTCTCGGCTGCGCGTTCGGGTCCACGGTGAACGTGGGGACCGTATCCGTCCCCAGCTGCGACCCGCCGGAAGCGGCGCCGTTACACAGCACCGTCCGCTGCTCGAGCCCCGTATTGCCGTAGGCATTGGACACCCACACGTACGGCGGCCGGCCGCTGAAGATCCCGACACCGCCGCGCAGGATTGTTTCCTGGCGACCACCGATGTCGTAGTTGAACCCCAGCCGTGGGGACCAGAGGATGTTCCCGCTCGGCGAGGAGCGCGTGTCGACGCCGCTGCCGCCGAGCGCCGGGAACGCAACGCCGGTGTCGAGCGCGATGTTGAACGCGGGCGCCGGCACCGTCGGCACGTCGATCCGCAGGCCCGCGGTCAGCGTGAGGTTCGCGACCGGCGTGAAGCGATCCTCGCCGTAGAACCCGACCTGCGTCACGTTGAAGTCCGCCACCGGCCCATCGGGACGGAGCAAGCCGGGGAGAGCCCGCGCGTAGAAGTTCGGCCTACCGGCGGCCAGCGAGTCGGGATTCAAGAAGTTCCAGATCCCCATGGAGCCGGGGAAGAACACGTTGCGGAAGTGAATGAACTCGTTGTGCGTGCCGAACGTGAGGAGATGCCGGCCCACCGGGAACGTGACGTTGTCGGTCAGTTCCACCACCCGCTGGTCGAGCGAGTTGGCATGGGAGAACCGCTCGGCGCCGGCCGCGATATACGTCCCGGCGGAGTTGCCCCCCACGAGGATCAACGGGTAGTTGCTCACCGGTGGCCGGTTGTCGCCGATCGTTGTCCGCCCAACGATGAACTCGTTCGCAAACCGGTTCCCGAAGTTCGCTGTCCATTTCCCGCGCAACGTGCGGGTCTCGTCCTTCACGTAGTACCCGCTCCCAGACAGCTCGTAACCGTCCCGGGCGTTGGACAACGACGGGGGCTGCGTGAACCCGTTCCGATAAAGATGAATCAGCTTGTCCTGGTTCACATTGATCAAGGTCCCGGACAGCTCGACGTGGTTGTTGACGCCCAGCTCCAGATCAAGTTTCCCGAATAGGTTGGTCTCCGGGTTGTTGATCTGCGGCGCCCTCCAGGTCCCGGCGTTGATCCCGAACGAATCGGCGAGGATGCTCGTCACCGAGTCGAACCGCGCCTGCGTGATCCCGACGCCGGTGGTGTCGCCCGTGGGGCCGAGCTGAATGCTCGAAGGAAACGGGCGGTTGTCGTGGCGGAAGTCGCCGGTGACGAAGAAGTGCAGCCGGTCGCGGATGATCGGGCCGCCCAGGGAGAAGCCGTACTGTTGCTGCTTATAGTCGGCCACGGGTACGGACACGCCGTTCGTATCGCTGCCCACGAGATTCTGGTTCTGCATGTACCCGAACGCCGACCCATGGAACTGGTTGGTGCCGGACTTGGTGACCGCGTTGATCAGGCCGCCGACGAACCCACCTTGCCGCACGTCGAACGGCGCGACCAGGACCTGGTACTCCTTCACTGCCTCGATCGAGAGCGGGCGCGCGTTCACGCCGCCGCCCGGAACCTGGTTGCTCGCGCTGAGCGCGAACAGATCGTTGTTGCTGGTGCCGTCGATCTGGATGTTGTTGAACCGGTCGTTTTGCCCCGTGATCGACGTCCCGCCCCCGGGGGTCTTCACGATCTGGGGTGACGTGTTGACGAAGTCGTTGAACGCGCGGTTCAGCGTCGGCAGCCGCCGCAGCGCCGAATCGGAGATGAACGACTGGGCGCCGGTGCGGGCGGTCGAGAGCAGCGGATTGGACGAGGTCTCGACGACGACTCCCGCCAGCTCCACCGCTGCTCGCTTGATGTTCAAATCCTGCGTCAAGCGCTGGCCCAGCTGGAGATTGAACGGCGTTGACGTCTTGGGCTCGAAGCCGAGAGCGCGGACGGCCAGGGTGTAGGGCCCGCCCACGTCCACATTCTCGAAGGAGTACCGTCCATCGTCTCGGGATCGCGCGGCGTAGCGCTGGCCCGTGGACCCGTTGGTCAGCGTGAGCTGAGCGGCGGGGACGGGCGCTCCTGATTCGTCGGTGATGCGCCCCGCGACCGCCGCCGAGGTAACGCCCTGCCCCAGCGCCGCGCGAGGCGGGAACAACAACAGGGCGATCGTGGCAAGCATGCCACATGACCAGACAACGCGTTTCATCAGAACAATCTCCGGGATGCGGAAGGGAATCGTGTTTGGGCGGGGTCAAACATGGCCGCCCCCGGAGAGGTCGTCAATCCGCGCGAGCGTCACATTTGCGTCACTCCTGACCTGCGCCGGCGGGTCCACCAGGAGTAGACCGGTACCCCCAGGAGGATGATCAGGAAGGCGAACCCCGTCTCACGCGGATGCGCCCACAAGGCGTTCCCGAGAATGAGGAAGCTCGCGAGCACGAACAGCGACGGCACCACCGGATAGCCGAGCACGCGCACCGGCCGGGGCAGATCGGGGCGCCGGCGGCGCAGCACGAACACCGCCGCCGCCGCGAGCGCGTAAAACGGAAAAATCGCGACCACAAATTGGTCAGCGAGCTGCTCGAACGTGCGGATCAGCACGAAGCCGATCCCCAAGAAACCGGTGAGCACGATCGCCGCGGAGGGCGTCTGGTAACGCGGGTGGACCCGCGCGATGGCTCGAAAGAACAGCCCGTCATCCGCCATGGCGAAAAAGATGCGCGGCGCCGTGAGGATCGATCCGACGAGCGTGCTGAACGTCGCGACCATCACCACGACCGTCACCGCGCCGACCCCGATCCGACCCAGCACCGCCTGCGCGGCGTCCGCCGCCACGAGCGGCGACCGGGCCATCTGGCCGAGCGGCAGCAGGTAGAGATACGCCGCGTTGACGAGCAGGTAGATCGCGATGATCGCCGCGGTCCCCATCACCAACGCGCGCGGCAGGTTGCGCTCCGGATCACGCACCTCGCCGCCCACGAACGAGAGATCGCCCCAACCGTCGTATGCCCACAGCACCGACACCAGCGCGAGGCCGAACAGGCCGGGCGTGAGCGGACCCGCCGCGGTCGTGAAATGCGTCCAGTCGCCGTGCCCCACGAAAAACGCCAGCAGCACGAGCAACAGCAGCGCGCCGTACTTCGCGCCGGTGGTGAGATTCAAGACGAACGCGCTCCAGCGCACCCCGTAGTAATTCAGAGCCGCGGTGACCGCGATGGCGGCCGCGGCCACGTAGTGCACCAATCCCGCATTCTCGGGGAGCGCCGGATCCCGGCCGATCGAGCGCAGCAGGTACTCGGCAAACGGCGTGGAAATCGCGCCCAGCGCGGACGCCCGGATCAACACCAGCTCGGTCCACCCGAAGAGGAACGCCGGCAACCGGCCGAATCCCTCGCGGATGTACACGTACACGCCGCCCGAGCGCGGAAACAGCGCCGCGAGCTCCGCGTAGGTGAGGGCGCCGCACAACGCGAGCAGCCCGCCCAGCACCCACACGCTGAACATCGGCAGCGGCGCCGGCACGCGCTCGGCGATGACGGCCGGCGTACGGAAGATCCCGCCGCCGATGGTGGAGCCGACCAGCACGGCGACCGCGCTCCAGAAGCCCAGCCGGCGCGGCAGCCGGTCGCCCCAGCGGTCTGTCGCGGGGACGAAGGGGGACGTGGACATGAGAGGCCGAATATACTGCGCGTCGGCCCCTTGGAGGCGGGCAACAGCCTAGAGCGCTGCGGAAGCCGACGTCGTGGGGTCCTGGGGCGGATGCCGCCGACCTTGCGCCACGGATCGTGCGATCTCCGACAACCAGGCGAACGCGCTCCCGGCGCCGGGGTTGAAGTCCTTCGCGGCATGCCACGCCCGCTCGAGCGCCTCCACCACTACGCGTTCGGCCGCCACCGCGTCGACGAGCGTGGCGTAGACTTGGGCGTACAGCGATAGGCGGTGGCGCTCGGAAAACTCGTCGTGCGCGTCGCGGTCACCTGCGGCCATGCGCTCCACAAGCCGAATATCGGGCGTCGGTCGACGGGTCATTCAGGGCCTCGCTACGAGAGGTCCGCACGATTGGTGGTTGACGAGCTACGGCGACCGCGGGACTCGACCCTCCCGCGCCTCGGCATCGACGCGGGCGGCCCAGCCGGCAAAGTAGAGCGCCTGGCGCTCCCAGGTTCCGGGGAAGTGCTCCTCCACGTTGCCGTCGTTCCCTGCGGTGTAAATCGCGTAATGTTGCCCCTGATGGCGGTCGAATTGAAAGAAATGGTGGCGGCCGTACCGCGCGTACTCGAGCCGGGCTACTTCCATACCTCCGGTTTTCTGGCTGTGCGCCACCGTCCAGCGAAAGTCGCGGACATTCAGGTCCGTCGTCGTCTTGATCAGCGCGAGCACCTCGGTACACTGCGAGGCCCACAGGACAACGCGTCTCATCACCCCCCGCTGATCAGTTTGTGCAGTTCCGTATGAATAGGGCGTGCTACCGCTGGCTGTCAAGTGACGCCTAACACCTCACATCCGGTCGCCCGCCGGCGGATGGTCGCGCCCACCACCCGACCCTACATTTCCGCACCCATGACGCGACGCTTCACGCGACTCGCCTGGACCGCGGCGACCTTCACCTACCTGCTCATCATCCTCGGCGCCATCGTCCGAATCACCGGATCGGGACTGGGCTGCGGCGAGCACTGGCCGCTCTGCAATGGCAAGCTGCTCCCGCCGCTCGACCTCCCGACGATGATCGAGTATGGGCACCGGCTGGCGGCGGCGGCCGTGAGTGGGTTGGTGACGGCGCTCGCGGCGTATGCGTGGTGTCTCAGACGGGATGCGGGATACGAGATGCGGGATGCGGAAGCGCCCGACGCGACGCGAGCCGCGCATCCCCCATCCCGCATCCCGCATCCCGACCGCCCCGGGGTGGCGGCGTACGTCGGGCTGATGTTGCTCGTCCTTCAGGTAGGGCTGGGGGCCGTGACCGTAAAGCTCAGCCTGCCGCCGTGGACCGTGATCCTCCATCTCGGAACGGCGATGCTGCTGCTCGCGACGTTGATCGTCGCCGCAAAGCCGACCCCGGGCGCGGCCCGGCCCTCACGGGCCGGGCTATGGGCCCTTGGGCTGGGCTTCGTCACCGTCCTCTTCGGCGCGCTCACCGCAAACCTGGGCGCGGCGAGCGCATGCCTCGGATTCCCGCTCTGCAATGGCCAGGTCGTCCCGGCGGGCAACTACCTGCAGCACGTCCATTGGGTCCACCGGCTGCTCGCCTACACGCTGTTCGGCTACGTCTGGTGGTGGGCGCTGCGCATGAGGACGCGCCGGGCGTGGTGGGTCGTTGGTCTCGTCACCCTTCAGGTCGCGGTCGCCGCCGCGATGGTGCTGCTCGGGCTGCCGGCACCGCTCCAGGCCACCCACGTGGCGGTCGGCGCGGCCGTGTGGGCCGGGCTGGTCCTCGCACCGCTTTGACCCCGGACCGTCACACCAGGATCAGCTCTTCCTGGGGATGGGAGGGGTTCACCTCGGGGCCCTTCGTGTCGATGTACACGTTGATCTCGCTGCGCATGCCGAAGCGGTCCGGCAGATAGACCCCCGGCTCGATCGAGAAACCCACGCCCGGTACGAGCGCGCGCGCGTCTTCCGTTTCGAAGTTGTCGATGTGCGGCCCGGAGCCGTGCAGGTCGCGATCGATCGAATGGCCCGTGCGATGCACGAAGTAGTCGGCGAGCCCGGCGTCGCGGATCACGGCGCGTGCGACGTCATCCACTTGGGCTCCTGTCACCGCGCCGTCCGGCCGCCAGCGCTCCCGCAGGAAACGGACGGCGGCGTCTCGGGCCCCCTTCACCGCCTGCCACACCCGGCGGACGTCCGCATCGGGCGAGCGGCCCGCGAACCCCATCCACGTCTGGTCGGCGAACACCGAGCCCTGCCCCGGCCCGGCCCACAGATCGAGCAGGACCACATCGCCCGGCGCGAGGCGACGATCCGCTCCCGGATGGGGCTCGTAATGTGGCATCGCGCTGGTCGGCCCGAACGCCACGATGGGCCCGTCGTTGGTCCAGAGGCCCGCGCGCTCCATCGCTTCGAGCATGCGCCGCTGGACGCCCGTCTCTCGCACCTCGGCGCCGCGGGCCGCCTCGCTCCCCATCCACGCCAGCGCGTCGCGCGCGACGCGCGCGAGGATCTCCGCCGCCTTGCGGTGGCCCGCCAGCTCCGCGGCCGACCAGCGCGCCGCAAACCGGGACACGAGCGGCGCCGACGACACCAGCCGGGCGCCCAAGGATTCGAGCAGCTGGACCACCCCGTGCGGGACGCGATCCAGGTAGGGAACCTGGTCCCGAGGTGATGTCTCGATGGCGAGCGTGCGCCCGCGGACCAGCGCCTCGAGGTGCTCGTGGAGCTCGCGCCACGCGCCGTAGGGCCGGACGTCGCCCGGAAAATCGGCGAGCGCCTGGAGCTCGATGCGATGCGCGACCGCGACCGGGCGACCCGCACGCGGCAGCAGGACGAACAGGCGCCGCGTGCCCATCCCGGCGTCTCCGAGGATGCGCCCGGCGATCGGATTGACCTTGCGGAAATCGTACAGCAGCCAGCCGTCGGCCCCGAGCGCGCCGAGCTCCCGTGCGAGCGCGGGGAGGTCGAAACCGTCGAGGAGCGGCATCAGCCGTGTCGCGGATCGGGCGGAGCCGCCCGCCACTCGCACACCTCCCCGCCGGTCGCCCGGCAGGAGACATGGAGCATAGCGCCTTCGAAGCCGACGAGGAGACGGAGCAGCTCGGTGAACCCGGCGCCGTACAGCGCGCAGGCGGCGCCGTCGGGCGTCGCCTGTACGGCGAGCGCGTCGCCCACGCGCGCGATGGGGACGTGGCTCTCGCGCCGCAGCTCACCGGCGAACACGGCGCGGGCCGCGCGCCGGGCGGCTACGTACCCGAGGGCCCTGGGGCCGGCGCGCGCGGCGAGCCGGGTGAGCACGAAGAGGCGCCGTACGGCCCGTCGCGCCGCGCGACGGCCGGCGTCCGCGAATACCAGGTCCGCATCGGGCCGGCGCCCCACCAGCCGGAGCAGCGCCTCGACATGCGACGAGTCGGCCGGCGCGTCGCGCCGGACCATGCCCTCGTACTCGCGCAGCTGCATCGCCACCGTGGCCGAGAGGCCGAGCCGCTTGGAAAGCAGCTCCTCGGCGAACTCCGACAACCCGTCCTCGA
>Ga0209378_1002883_pt1 | contig 11740 bp, 13 predicted proteins | sample GraSoiAngelo_156_FD_186170 | JGI IMG/M metagenome (GOLD analysis project Ga0209378, IMG submission 186170) | Grasslands soil microbial communities from the Angelo Coastal Reserve, California, USA - 14_1009_13_40cm (SPAdes) (version 2) | ecosystem: Environmental > Terrestrial > Soil > Grasslands ... | reverse complement strand
TGCCATGTGGACTGTTCCAACCCGACTCATTAACACGCAATGCCATGGCAGTCATGTCCTTGCTTGCTGGCGGGGTTGCTGAGAGATGAACTAGGTGTAACTCAGCTTTCGAGCCTCATGTACGGGGGTTTCCGATCTTGCATTGGAGAGCCAGAGATTCGAAAGGAACAATTGGCTGAGCCGTTCGCGCCTAAAGGATTTGAGAAGAAGGCCTGGGTTTCGTCACGCATACTATGATGCTATCCGGGTGCGTCGATATGACGGGTAACAATAGCCGTATTCAATTGCCTAAGACAAGGGTGATGGGACAAGGAGGATGTTTTGCGGTCTTCCTTAGTTGATATTTTTTACGAAACTCTCGGATACTGTTTTGGAAAGGCCTTGCTAGAAACCCTTGGGCCTACGGTGCAGGCAACTGTCTACGGCCTGCTGGGACGTAGTGGAATCCGGAAGGAAGAAGTTTCCAACAGGTTCGATGACGTAGTAGGGGCGCTAACGAAGACTCTGGGAGCATGCTCGCGAGTCGTGGTACACAGGACGGTTGTCGAGATGTTCAAAGAGTATTCTCAGAGACTCGACTTCTCCTACACCGACTCCCTCAGGGATCACCTTGCACTCTTGAAGGAGACTGTAGTTGCAAACCACGTCCTCCCCCATAGGCTTCGCGACGAATCAGCGTTCGACAGCGTGGAGAAACCAGACTGGGTTGATGCTCCGAAAGGTCAAGCATACAGCAGCCTCTATCCCATGAAAAAGGGCGTCAAGACCTAGAAACCGGCTTGACCCTTTCCAGAGCGAAACCTACACGAAGCGGGTCCCGACCCATCGAACTGCCCAACCCTACCGGATATTATGGAAATCGCCTATTATCAGCCCTAATATGGGAAATGAGAAGGGGTCGCTTATTTCCCCCGGAATAGTTCGGCAAAAACCCTAGAATCACATAGCCATCCAAGCCTGAATTGTGCCCTGATCAGCCTTTCTCGCCCATTATCCCTGCCATACAGGGAATAATTCGGCGAGGGAAAGGGGGTCTTGCACAGAGCACCTCGCGACGCAAGAGTGTTTGAGGGAACTCTCCGGGTTCGCGAAGTCCCCAGACTCCCCATCAGTGACAGAATCACCATCATAGGGGTCGAGCCAACGCCCGCGCTTGACCAGAATTCATAGGAGAGGAAAAAACTTTTTGAACTCAGTTTTGAAAAACATTTGTTGAGATCAGGATCCGGTTTTAAAACAGATGAAATCACGATCTGAAAACCAGTTCCTGAAACACGTTAGTGAAATCATGAGCTGAAAACGATAACCGTGAATTTTCTGGCCCCCAGGGGGCCTACTCAAGTCGCGCGTCGCCAAGAAAACGGCCTAGAACACTTTCGCTCAGGAGGGAGCTAGGCTTTTTCCCAGGCGCAGAATGCGCTCGGCGCCTCTAGATGCCTGTTGATCGCGACCTCCGCGATCGCCTCAGAATACTTCGCCATCTGCCCCACATCCCAGACGATAGACCGTAACCCAACAGCCAGGTTGACCGCCTTCACGCTTCGCATGATATCGGTTGTCAACGACCTCTCCAGTGCCTCGCAGCTCGCAACCCGCTCAATACAATCATTCGATTTTTTCAGATCACCCTTCATCAACGCGTTAAACGAGTCCTCGATCAACAACCGGACCTTATCGCTATATTCCAAGATCCCTTTCGTGAGCTTCGGGTCAACACTCTTCGTGTCCCCCTTCAACCGCAACGCCTCCTGAGCGATGTGCGAGGCCAAGTCACCCATCTGTTCCAGACTCTTCGCGATAACCCTGTTACCCACAACGTGCATCGGCCCATCAATACCAACCTCCTTCGCCACCCGCCGATCCAAAACAGCGAGCAATAATTGGCGTATGATCATCCAGTAGATACGATCAGCCTCCTCCTCCATATGCAAAACCTCATCCGCAAGATTCGGCCGACCCTCAACCACAGCCTTCACCGCCGTCTCCAGCATCGAACTCAATATGATCTGTAAACGCCGCATCAACCCATAGATCGGGAACTTGGTCGGATCAACAAAACTCTGTAACGTAACCGATTTCAGACTCTGCTCGACAATCCCGAGACCGGTCAAACGCCTGCTCACCGCCCTCACCTCTTCCAGGTGGCGTTGAGACAGCTCTTTCTTCGCAACTATCTGGATCGTATCATGACCCGTCAGATAGTTCGCGGTGATTATCCTAGTAAGAAGGTTCGGAGCATCACAAATATCCGCATCAATAACATAACGAAAGCTCTCCCGTTCACGGGTTAAACCCGGATAAACGGTTATTCCGCCGTCAGGTTCTCGTCTGAAAGTAACAATGTCCCCTTGTTTGAGACCCACCTGTTCAACCCAGTCTTTCGGCAGCGACACTATGAGGGTTGAGTAGCCGACCTTCTGGACCTTACGAGCTTCCATCATTTGAGACAAGCCGAGGATCCTCTATACAACATAGAATTGTCAGGAGAATATAGAGTTGAGCTTGGAAGTAAGGTCCATATATACTGGTCCAGTCTGCTCGAGAAGACGGCCGGAAAAATCGGTTACATGTACTTTTTCAGAACAGCTTCTATTTTCGCTTTCGGAACAGCGCCCACGATCTGGTCGACAAGCTTCCCCTGCTTGACAACAAGCATCGTCGGAATCGCCATTATCCCGAAGCGCCCGGAAACAGCAGGATTCTCGTCAGTGTTCAATTTTCCAAACACGACCTTTCCTGAATACTCCTTCGCCAACGCATCAACGATTGGACCGACGATGCGACAGGGACCACACCAAGGCGCCCAGCAATCAATAACAGTTAGAGAGTACTTCTGGACAAACTGGTCGAAACTTGAATCCTCGACCTTAACTGGCTCAGCCGGGAAATCGGCCATCTTTGTCAACTTCAACCTTATCGGATTCACGTTGGATATATAGTTCTCACTAGAATTTCCCGGCCAACTCCACCTGACGCTTACCCTTCATCAACCTAGAGACCCTCAACACGCCCCCAAGTTCTAGCTTCATCAGGTTCTTGTTCAGTTCTCGGAAGCTAACTTCGCCAAAGCTGGCTTTCAGTTCCTTATGGAGCTCGATATCTGTTAAAGGTCCCTTCTTTTCGACAAGTTCCACGATTGCAAGGGACATAGGCCTCGGGCTCCAGATATTGTTCAACTGTACAATTCGCCAGGCCGTCCCGGTTCTCTGACCGATCTACGTAATCGGGACCGGAGCCCTCTCTTTCTTGAACCGCTTGCCGAATCCCTGGTACCAGTTCTCCATGTCCGGCGTAACCGACGGCTTGATCCGTTCCAGCGCATCCCTAAAATCCTCAATCGTAACATTCTTCGTCTCAATATCACGACGCAGAGAAACTAGGCCTGCTTCGCGAACAACGGCTTCGAGATCGGCGCCGGAGTAGCCACCGGTTTGCGAACCGACATGTTCAAGATCAACATCTGGAGCCAAAGGCATGTTTGTACAGTGAATCTTAAGAATCTGCAACCTTGTCGCGTAATCGGGAGCCGGCACGAAAATCATCCTATCAAACCTTCCAGGTCGCAGAATCGCAGGATCAATAATATCAGGCCTATTAGTCGCACCGATCACAACCACGTTCTCCAACGATTCGATCCCATCTAGCTCAGTGAGCAATTGGCTTATGACCCGCTCCGATACTCCGCTATCCCCGAAACCGGTTCCCCGTCTCGGAACAACCGAGTCAAGCTCGTCGAAGAAAATGATGCTTGGAGCAGCTGTTCTTCCTTTCCGAAAGACCTCGCGTATCGCCTTTTCAGATTCCCCAACCCACTTGCTGAAGAGCTCCGGACCCTTAATCGAGATGAAGTTCGCCTCGCTCTCAGTAGCCACCGACCGGGCCAGCATAGTCTTTCCACAACCCGGAGGCCCGAACAGTAGGATTCCTTTGGGAGCGCGGATTCCTAGCCTCTTGAATACCTCAGGCTTCTTCAACGGCCACTCGACAGCTTCTTGCAATTGCTGCTTGACCTCGGTCAGCCCGCCGACATCGCTCCAGTGGACTGTCGGGACCTCGATGTAGACTTCCCGCATGGCAGTTGGAGTAATCTCACGATAAGCGTTCATGAAATCCTCCAAGTTGACCTCCATCTTCTCCAAGATGCCGCTTGGTACTCTCTCTTCTTCGAGATTCATCTCCGGAAGGTAGCGTCGAAGCGCCTTCATCGCTGCCTCACGGCAGAGAGCCGAAATGTCAGCTCCCGTGTAGCCATGACAGATGTCCGACAATCGCGGAAGGCCGACATCCGATGCGAGGGGCATAGTTCGAGTGTGGATCTGGAGAACCTCATACCGTCCCATCTTGTCCGGCACTCCGATCTCGATCTCCCGGTCAAATCTGCCCGGACGCCTTAGAGCCGGATCAATCGCATTAGGCCTGTTAGTGGCCCCGATGACGATAATGTTCCCGCGAGCACCCATTCCGTCCATCAACGAGAGAAGCTGAGCCACGACCCGTCGTTCCACCTCTCCAGTAACTTCTTCTCTCTTCGGCGCTATGGCGTCCATTTCGTCGATGAATATGATGCTCGGAGCCGTCTCCTGAGCCTTCTGGAAGATTTCCCGCAACCGGGCTTCCGACTCGCCGTAGAACTTGGACATTATCTCAGGGCCGGATATGACGTAGAAGTTCGCGTCGGATTCATTCGCCACCGCCTTCGCCAGCAAGGTCTTCCCGCAGCCCGGAGGCCCGTACAGAAAGACACCTTTCGGCGGTTCGATTCCGAGTCGCTGGAAGAGCTCTGGATGCCGCAATGGAAGCTCGACCATCTCCCGGATTCTCTGGATCTCGCTGTGGAGTCCACCGATATCCTCGTAGGTGACAATCGGTATGCCCTTCTTCTCTGGCGTGGGCTCGCTCATCACCTGGACAACAGTAGATTCTGTGATTTTTACTGGACCATGAGGCCGCGTTCTTGTCGCGATTAGAGGAACAGCGCTACCGAAGATACTGAGAAGAGTCATGTCACCCTCGACAAAGGGCATGTCCATGAACCGTCGTTTCACAAAGCCAACGAACTCCTCGTCAACACTCAGTCGAACATCAGTTGGCGCAAAGACAATAGTCTGTGAGTCCTTTACCTCAGCCTTCTTGATCGTCACATACTCGTTAAGCGCAACCCCGGCATTTCTCCGGAGCAATCCGTCCATACGGACGATCTCTTGGCCTTGGTCTTCCGCATACGCCGGCCATGCGATCGCAACAGTCGTTCGTTTACCGTGAACGTCAATGAAGTCGCCTGCGGTTATCGCGAGCTTCTGCATCGTCTCATTATCAATTCTAACTTTCCCATGCCCGACATCTCTCTGCTTAGCGTCAGCTACCCGTAGCTGTGCCTCTTTAGGTACCATTGTCATTTGGACTCCTCGACCTCGATAGGGGCCGTGGGTTGAGGAGAAGACGAGCGTTCAGTAGCGCACTGGCCGCTCCTAACCTTGAGCTTCAACTCCTACTCCTCCTCAAAAGACTTATCATCACTAATAATGGAATCCCCGTTCCTGAGCAATTTACTGATTGCGATCGATAACAATAGGAAGCTGCCGACGCCTATCGGTGAGACACTGTAGCCATTCTTGTCCTTGATTACTAGCTCTCGTCTAGGGGATCTGTTCACTAGGTCGGACACGTACTTCGGATTCACTGCCACCTTTAGGAGGTCTGTGAAGCTAGCGGAGTTCTCGCAGTCCTGAATCATGTGATTGACCATCTGGAGGCGTTTCTTGTTTGAGAAGAAGTCGCAGATCTCGCTTAGGGAGTCAAGGTCAGCCTCAGAGTCTTTGAGTTCCTTCAAGACGATCTCGCGGACCTCTGGCTGCCATTCTCCTCCTGAGAGGGGCAGGTCCAAGAGGACCTTGGTTCCCTCGTGAAGCGTAAATCTGATGCTCATTGCAGACGGAAAAGTTGATCCGATGTTATTTAAAATTAATGTTACTTAATTACCACTTGTTAAGTTCAAGCAATTCTGCGAGAGACGAGAACCTCGACCTCGCTTATGCCAACGATCGACTTTAGACGACGCTCCACCTCGTCCATCACTCCCGAGGTCTCTTCTGGCATCAATATGTGCGCGACAAGAGCGACTAGCCCGAAGGCGACAGGCTCTTCATCGAACTTGTAGATGGTTGCCTGGCCTTCCAGTGATTTCTTGATCGCGTCTTTGAGCCCGTTCATGTCTGCGATTATGTCTGAGGGAAATATCTTGAGAGAGACCATGACCTTTGCCAATTCCGGTTACTTCCTAGGGTCCTGAGAAGCCGCATTTCTGACACTTGTATGGACGGCCGAAGCCGCGGCACTTCTCGCACCGCCAGATGGTCGTCTCGCCACACTGGGGACACGGGAATTTCACCGCACCTTCGCGGGGCAGTATCATGCGTCCGCACCAGTTGCACGAGGGCATTCGAACAGTGCGAACCTCTGTCAACATCGACGACAACATCTCGTGGCCCCGGCGGATTATATGCCTTCGTCCTAGCTATCATCTAGCGCGCAACCAACATCTGCATAGCTAGAATTTTCTTGGCGGGATAATCCATAGAGCTATCTATTCGTGATTCCCTAGAGTAAGCCGGCTATCCCGGATGCAGTCCACACGCCTATACGTGTCCATCTCTGGACTGGTTTGGATCGTATGTGGCCTCATCTTGTTGGCTGCGAAGGTTGGTTTCTTCGCAAGCTCGGCTTCGATCTACTGGGAGTACCTTGGTGGTTTCATGATCCTGTTCGGTATTATCCGCCTGTTCTGGGGCCTGATCCGCGGCAACAGAAATTCTAAGCGACGGTTCTGGTCCGGATTTGTCTAGGTCAAAATGGAAGCCTGCAGTCCAATGGATCTTTGTCACCTCTAACCCGTTTGAATCTTGGAAATCTGAGCCTCCCATCCTTGGTAACTGCCATGTACGCAACCTCGACGACAAGCCTAGGCTTGACCCAGCTTACATGGGTTGGCGAGTCCACAGGTCCTTGAATCGTTGGTCCTGTTGTTCGCAGATTGTCGAGTTTTCTCTTGACCTGTCCAAGGTTGTCGTTGGAGAATCCTCCGCCCACATTTCCCACATGCTGCAGCCTTCCATCGTCGTCATATGCAGCAAGAATCAGAGAGCCAAAGGTCCGAGCGCGTGCGCCCTCTCCCGCGCTGAAGCCGACGACAACGCATTCAGTCGTGTTGACCTGTTTGATCTTGATCCAGTAATCTGTTCTTAGACCTGGGACGTACTGGGACTGGCTTTCCTTCGCTATTACACCCTCAAAACCGCGGCTTGTCGCTTCTTTGAAAAAACGTGTTCCTTCCGCTTCAACGTGATCTCCATAGAGAAGGTACGGGCCCTCTTTGATGATCGATTTAAGCCGCTTCTTTCTCTCTACAAGCGGCCGGGTGATTACGTCTTGGCCATCGAGGTGTAGAAGGTCGAAGGCGACGTACGTTACAGGCGTCGTCTTGGCGAGCACGTTCACGCGTTTCGGATCGTCAACTCCGAAGCGGGCTTGGAGACTCCCAAAGTTAGGCGTGCCGTTCTCTCCAAGAACGACAACTTCTCCATCTATGATCGCTGTCTTCGCTCTGATGCTGCCCTTGAGCTTCTGGATTTCCGGATAGGAACCGGTCGCGTCTCTCAAATTTCTGTTTTGGAACTCTATCTTTCTCTTGCGGAGGAATATTAGGGCTCTGAGTCCATCCCATTTCGGCTCGAAAAAATAGTTCGCGCCGTCAAACGGTTTACCGGATTTGGCGAGCATCGGACGTATAGGACGCTCGTCAAAGAGCGTCAACGCCTCTCGTGAGTCTTGATGCTCGCCCGGAGAGCCTCCATGAGGTTCTTCGTAGGCTTGATCTCAGGGACACGCAATTCGACAACTTCTTCCTGTCCCTTCATCTTGGCATCAACCAGCTTCATCAGAGACTCCTGATACGTGTCCCTGTATTCTTTGAACGCGAAGGGTTTCTTCATTATCTTGATCAGTTGGCCAGCAAGCTCCAGCTCCTCCTTCTCCACCTCCGGCGCCTTCTTCAGCTCGGGAAGATCCTTCGGGCTACGGATCTCATCTGCATAATGCAGCGTCTCCATCATAATAGCCCCCTCGTATGGCCTCAACGCCACGAGATGTTCCTTCTCGTGCATAACCACCCGTCCAACCGCGACCTTTCCCTCCTGTTCCAGGGCCTCCAGCATCAGAAAATACGGTTTCTCACCATTCTCATCCGGGACGAGGTAGTAGCTCGAATCAAAATAGATAGGATCCAGTTTGTCTGCGTCCACGAACTGGAAGATCTCGACCAAGCGTCCTGATCGGATCTCGAGCTTCTCAAGTTCCTTTTGCGTGATGGTAACGTATTTTCCCTTTTGGACCTCAAACCCGCGAACGACATCTTGCCAGGGAACCTCCTTGCCATCCTTCGGGCAGATGCGCTTGAATGTGAGGGGACTCTTGTCTCGGGGACACATTAGACGGAGCCCTGTCTTGTGTTCGGATATCGCCCCGTAGGTCTTGACAGGTATGCTTACGAGCCCGAAGCTGATCGCGCCCTTCCATATTGCTCTAGGTGGCAAAATCTCGATCTCTGTCTTTTAGAACAAAACCCTATTCCTGGTCTAGTCGGATAATAGGGTTACCAAGCGACAGTTAATGGTATCGAAGTAGTCTCGTCGGATAAGGAGAGCACTTTGAAGAAGATTGAGGAACTTGTTGAGATCGATGGGCGGAAGCTCACGCTCTCCAATCTAGAGAAGGTGATGTGGAAGAAAGAGGGAATCACGAAATCAGACATTATCCAGTACTATCTTTCCGTCGCGCCTAGGATGATCTCGCTAGTCCGGAACCGGCCGCTGATGTTGAACAGATATCCGCACGGCATCCCAGGAAAGTCGTTTGTCCAGAAGGATTGGCCGCATCATCCCGATTGGGTCAGGACCGTTCCGGTAAGATCGGAGAGTCTCAACAAGACTGCTAGACATGTTGTTTGTGATGACAAGGCAACGTTGGTCTGGTTAGCGAATATGGCTTGTATCGAGATCAACCAGTTTCTCGCCTCTTCGCCGAACGTGGAATCGCACGACATGGTATTGGTTGATCTCGATCCGCACGCGCCCGCAGGTTTCGAGGACTCACTGGAGATCGCGGGGGCCGTTCATGCAGCATTGGATCAGATGAAGCTGCGGCACTTGATCAAGACCTCGGGCGCTGACGGAATTCATTTTCTCATCCCGATAGTCCCCAGGTACTCGATCGAGGTAATACGACGGTTCGTGTTGCTCTTGGGTGTTCTCCTAGAGCGGCTAGCTCCGGCGATGGTTTCAACCTCACGCAACAAGGCTCAGCGGGCCGGGAAGGTCTACGTGGACTACTTCCAGAATGGTCTACAGAAGACTATCGCTGCACCATTTTCCCTGAGACCCGAGCCTGGTGCTCCGGTCTCGTTTCCGCTAGCGCCTAGGGATTTGAAGAGGAGTATACATGCTGACGACTTCAACCTGCGAACGGTCCCAGCGTTGCTGAAGAGAGCTCCAGACTTTGATACCAGCCCTGATCAGGAATTGGAGCACGCATTCGCAGAGCTTGGCGCCAATTCGTAGATCACCTAGTCTTTGGTGGGCCGGGAGAGATTCGGACCGCCAGCGGTGAAAGACGTAGGCCCTGCAAACGCAGAGACTGCCTTCCCTCTTTTTCTGAAACAGGCGGTCGACTGGTCCAATTGTGCCAAACCAGGCACTCTACCCATATTCATGAGGGAGAAACGACCGCGGGAACCTTATCGTGTATTGGGTGGCCTGCCCGGATTCACCACTGCAGCGTTACTTTTGACCTGACAAGAACGTCCCTTTTTTTGTAGTTTCAATTGATTTCAGCCGTCCTACTGTAACCCCGGAGGCGAGACGGGTGGGATTCGAACACACGATTTGGGGTTCCTCTGTCGTTGCGACCGAGCCGCAACATTCTAGGCTTAGAACACGAGAACGCTCCCAGTCTCGGGCGATTTACAGAATAAGAACCTAAAAAAAGGTAACGCTAAAATATCGGTTTCGCTAGGGCGCTTCGCAGGTCGAGAAATACGGAACTCAACCGCCCCGTCTTAATTCCAATAATCCTCTTAGGCATCTTCGGCATCTCTTCTGTTGGCCTGACCGTGGCCGTCTCTTCACCCATCACGACTATGGGCCAGCAATCCGGCGTGGCAGACCATAATCGGCGGCTTGTTTTCAAGGATGACTTCAATTATACTTCGATAAGCGCCATGGTTGCCGCTGGGTGGACTGTGTGCGGTAACGCTCCTTCTAGCTACTATAGCGTAACGGGGGGCTATCTCACCCTCCAGAATGACGGCTCCGTCGTTGCATGGATGTGTCGGAGCCTAACGGCCACGGGGGCCGATGACTGGATGGTGTCAGATAGGGCAGCTGCCGTGGGAGGCGGTTACGCAAGCTTCCAGCTCAATGCCCTCACCGTCGGCCACCAGTGGACTTTGCAAGCCGACGGCTATTACTCAACTCTTGTTCTTGCCCGGGACCAAATCCACGTTCTCGAAGTTCCCGGATACTTCCCAACGTTCGGAGTTTACCACGTCGTTAGTATGGAGATGAAGAATGGTGTGATCTCAATATTTCTCGACGGACGGCTCTTCGGAAGCTTCACCGCTGGTAGGACGGGAAGTGCAATTACAGGTGTCGCGATGGGTGCGTCCTGGACTGCCACAGACAGCTACGACTACGTCACTGCGGCGTCCTTATAGACAGAACTTATATTCCCAAACTTGCTCTACCAACAGCGATATAGAGAACGCTCGACTTCCTCGGTTGTGAGTACTGCCCAGCTTCAGAGTTGCCCGACTTAGGGCTCAATACTGCCGATGACCACTTGAATGGACAAGTCGCCTCTATGGTCATGCCGAACTATCTCATATAGCTTCTCTCTCGAGCCTCCGCTAGTTCACCGCCAGAGTGGTGGGCCCGGAGAGATTTGAACTCTCGACCCCACGATTATCAGTCGTGTGCTCCTTGGCGTTGTCCAAAGCCAACGTTACCGTGCTGAGCTACGGGCCCGATGTTTTTTCGTGCCGGACTGGGATGCGTATTAAGACTTACGCGGAGCTTTCTAGCGATCCCAGCCCACGGATTACCTTCTGAGTAGCCCTCATAGCATAACTTAACGAACTGCCCATAGAGCTCTTAAGAGCGGATCCGGTTACATACCGCAACCGGTCCCGTTTGTGGAAAGGGTGCGAATTATATGACGAACGAGGCGCTTGACTTCGCCGCGCTCTTCCTGATATGGGCAATTTCCGTCTCACTAGTGGTGAGATTCATCCTCAAACGGTGTCCAATTTGATACAGAAAATTGTCCAACCATTCGGTGTATTATCCTTTGAACGATGGAAGGCAGTAGCATATTAAGAGTCGGTCGTCGACCAACTAGGCCGTGCGGTTCTATGTCCTGCACGTCCTCGGACGGGGAGAGTGGTCTTCCAAACATCAAGCACCTTAGACTCTCTCTATCTCACTATCCCTCAAGTAATCGATTCCTCAAACTTTGCCGTTGTAAGAGCTTCCAGAGGGAAAGGAATATCCAAAGTCTTTAAGTCCGTCCGAGGCATCGGCGCGATTCTGCTGGGCCGGTAGTTCAGCCTGGTATACCGAGATGGATCAAGTCTTGGGCTGAAGAACGTTCGGTTCGCATAGATCACGATCGATCTAGAGTAACCGAAAGG
>Ga0209378_1002877_pt1 | contig 11748 bp, 11 predicted proteins | sample GraSoiAngelo_156_FD_186170 | JGI IMG/M metagenome (GOLD analysis project Ga0209378, IMG submission 186170) | Grasslands soil microbial communities from the Angelo Coastal Reserve, California, USA - 14_1009_13_40cm (SPAdes) (version 2) | ecosystem: Environmental > Terrestrial > Soil > Grasslands ... | reverse complement strand
AGGAAGTATTCTCGGGCGGGACGGAGGATCAGTTGTTGCTCGCTATGAGGCTGGCTTTCGCGCTAGCATTGATCCCTCAAGCTAAAGGACGCAATCCCGAGTTTCTATTCCTAGACGAGCCTCTCGGAAGCTCAGACAAGGTCCGTCGAGAAGGAATACTCGCACTGATGCACGGGGAATTGTCCCAGAACTTCAAGCAGATCTTCCTCATCAGCCACGTAGGGGATCTAGAGGTGGAGGCGGACACTGTGATTGAGATGGAAAACGGGATGGTTCGGGAGGTGGTGTCTCGCAAATCCTCATTACCGCAACCGATTGAGATTCCAGCCTGACATGTCTTGAGTCTTGACTGGCTCTACGGCTTCGACGAGCTCAACGCCTACAGACTCGACACGAAGACGGGTAGGGAGCGTCTTGAGGCTCAGGTCAAGAATCTTCCTGGGCTACTGAACTCGCCGGGATAGTGCTTCCGAAGAAACCTCGAATTCTCTGCTTGATGGCAGGCTCTTGCATTGAAGGAATAGCGTTCGCTCAGGTCTACGATGCAGACGTAACTTGTGTCGACCTGCAAGAACGACTCTTGGCCAAGGGTCTCAGAGAGGCGAAGAAGAGAAAACTGAAACTTCACGTGATCCGCGGTGACGTCCGAGAGCCATCAAAGCTGGTCACTGGCAAGTTTGATCTTGTAACTGTTCTGGGACAGCCGCTTCCACATATTGGGATTTTCGACTTCGATCAGACAATAGGCGGAGTAAAGAAACTCCTTGCGAAGAACGGGACATTCCTGATCGACCAGTCAGATCTGATCTTCAGAATCCTCCCACAGTACAGAGACGCCATGACTCATAACCTGGAACCACCAGTCTTCAGCGTTCACCGAGGTCTAAACGCTAGATACGGATACTTCGAACGTCTCTTCTACAGCCGGACAAGGCACGACGTCTACAAGACCTACCTATGGGCACCATGGATCATCGAGTACATGCTGAAGAAAAACGGATTCACCAAGGTAGAGGTCAAGCCCTACGTAGACCCATACAACATGGCACAAACATACCTGCACATAGCCACTAATTCGTAGCACGAATCAAACGGAGACGGGTATGTGGGCCACGGCCAGGCGACTCGGACTTCCAAACTCGCACTCTGTGTCGCGGGGATCAACTGCTTTTGAGATTTTTCAGAGGGGGGTCCCGCCAGATGAAACTGTTCTGGGCGAGTCTCACGCTTCAGGGCCCGGAATGCGTAGATCCGACGTTTTCGAGATCGCGGATTAAGCGGAGAGGTCAGCGTGAAAAAGTCGCAAGCTCAAATCGCTTGCCCCGATTCCGGATCAGGGCTTGTTCTGCGCTTGTCTGGTCATGTAGCGGAACGGTCTTGCCTGCTTGTTTTCGAAGGGGCGGATGGGAGAAAAGATTAGTCTCTGTTAATTCCTTCTCAACTGCGAGGTTTGTGTCGCGGAAATATTTTTTTTTCTAAATTCCTGGAAGGGTCCACTCGCTGTCTGAAACGTTTCTGGGCGAGATTCCCGGCTTGTCGCGCAGAACAAGCGAGTCAGCGCCTTTTCGACCGGGCACCACCTGCATCAATGCATGCTTGAAGTGGGCTTCATATGAAATGCTCCTCCCAGATCCCAGATCAGGGTTCGTTCTGCCTTTTTCTCGGCGAGCACTTCCGGAATCATCTCTCGCGTCAGCCTAACATAGGCAGGCTAACGACGGAGTTGCTTGAATGAAGTACTTCGATACAGAGAAGATGGGACAGATCCGAGACGAACTGGAAAGGGAGATTCTACAATGGCCAGGAGTCTCGACCAGGGAGATGATGGGATGCCTCTGCTATCTGCATGGTAAGAGCATGATAGCGTTTCTCGTAACTGATGGGATTGTGATATCGAAGCTCTCTAAGCAGGAGCAGAAGGATTTGTCGAAACTTAGCAAGACGATATCTTTCAAGATGGGTGGCAAGGATATCAGGAAGTCTGTATGGGAGCTGAAAACGCTGGACAACCTGCGGACAATTCTGCCTTTCCTAAAGAAGAGCTACCAGGCTACCGGCAGGATCAAGAAGTAGTTGGCGTGATTCGATAAGGAAGTCTACTGCTTCCCTGTACGCTGCGAAAACTCGTCACGTTCTCCTTCTTGCAACACTAACAAAAATCCATCCGCCGCCGATCAGAAGTAGCAAGCCCCCTAGGAGGGCGACAGTGAAGTTGTAAAGAGGGGCGCTCAAGAAAGAAAGCGTTCCTGCAACAGCATAGGTGATTCCTGTCCATCTTGGTAATTCTCGACAACGCCATATTACGAGTCCGAATATGATTGAGCCTACGATAAACAGTAGAACCGACAACCCGCCGAATAGGAGCGCCGAAGGGTTCGACAAAGCGATCGAGTCTGCAATGAGACTGATTGCGTTCTTGTCACCGTTCAAGTAAGCTCGACCCGCAACGGGTGCAGCGAAAGCCAAGATTCCCGCCAAGGGCAAGAAAAGCCCTATTCCTGCAAAAGAGAAGATCAAAGCGACTAGTGCCCATCTGCGGACAGACATCCCCGCTAGGAAAGAATAGAGCGCCTGGATACCGACCAGCCACAAGACCAAGGCGACTATGCCCACCATGTTCCCCAGACCAATAGAGCCAGATGCCTGCGCGAAACCTCTCGGGTCGACCGAAGGATCGATGAAAACTCCAGGTAACAGGATGGATATCGTGCCTAGAAGACCCGAGCAAGGAAGGGCGAACATTCCGAGACGAACCCAACTTTGCATCGCCCTCCACCTTCACAAGATTCCCTAGATTAAGAACCGCATCTTCTCCCGTAGGGTGAGATGATCAGTGAGGCCGCAGGAAGCTTGCAACGCGACGCGCATCAGCTCCCTATTCCCACCTGTCTTTACCAGTATTCGTTTCCCCAACCAATGATAGAATCTATTCTCCGTCGCAGTTAGCTGCGCAGTTCTTTCTGCTCCATTCTGCACAAATTCGGCTTGTTTTCGCCTCTCCTCCTCGTAGCGTTTGAGTGCCCTCGCACTGAAATCATTCAGGTCAAAGCATGTTTCGATCGTACGTCCTAGAGCGGCAGCGTCCTGCAAAGCCAAGTTCGCGCCCTGGGCCCATGAAGGGTCTAGCGCGTGAACAGCATCTCCGAGCAAGGCAGCCTGGTCCGCAACCCAGTTCTCAGCGTCAACCCTACTGTTGGAAGAATGGGCAATGTCGTCCCAAGACCCAAGGCCGCCTAGTGAATCAGAAACTTCTGGAGCAATACTAGCAAGCTCCCTCTTGAAGGATTGGAATTCTTGAGCTCTGAACTCTTCGACCTTTCGACTGGGAAGATAGTAAAAGATGTATGTTGAGCCTAGTGTCGGAAAGAAACCCACCATTCTGCCCCGAGCAAGATACTGTCTCGCCTCTTTCCGAAGTGAGACAATTGGTCCTGCGAGCATGAAGAAGAAATGATCAGGGTATTCTTTGAGCCGGATGGGTATTTTCAATGCCTGCCTAATTCTCGAGTTTTGTCCGTCAGCTCCGACGATGATTCTTGTGGAGAACTCAACTGGCGAACCATCTCTTTCGGCCTTCAATTCGACCTTTCCAAGTCCGGTCCGTCGTATTTCTCGAAAGAATGTTGATTCGTAGATTGTCCCGCCCACATCGGATAACGCGTCCCGAAGAACTAGCTCAAGCTCACTCGGCACAACCGTTAGCAGATAGTTGTGAGGATGATCCAAAATAGAGTAGTCAAATGTTGCAAGTGGCCCTCCACTTATCTCCCGCCACGTCACGCGAGAAATCTTGGCTCCTATTCCTACAACTCGGTCCAGAAGACCCAGCTTCTGTAGTGCTTCCAATCCGTTAGGTTGAAGGGTTAATCCTCTCTTGGACGGATTCACTCCGGGCTTTGCCTCTAAGAGGCACACCTGTCGCCCCTTGGACGCGATGCCGTAGCCAAGAGCGAGACCGCCGATTCCCGCACCGACTATTACGACATCGTAATCTTCCACTAAGTACGGCTCCTCATCAGTTTGACCCGAGAGCGCTTTTCTGAATGCAAAGGCGCTATGACCTCAGCGTTTTGTCATTTCTCGACTCTTTTGCCTCAAGTATTCGGCTATGTCGAGTTCGAGGAAGACTTCGCCAATGTCTCCCATTGTCTGCTTGAAATGATGCTTTTCGTAGAGCTGCTTTGCGCGCATGTGTATTGTCGAGGTCTCCACACCGACAGCGCCTCTCGCGAGCGAGTCGCTAGTCGCCTTCTCCAGTAGAAGTGTTCCTACTCCTTTTCCTCTCTCTGCCTCCGAGACGTAGAAAGCGGATATAAACGCGTTCGGCCCTCCATCGATAATGTCTTCATGCAGGACATAGTGGATGAAACCGACGACTCTAGAGTCGGCTTCTGCCACAAGCAGCTCCTTTTTTCTAACTGCTCTTTGTACCGATTTTAGTCGTCCTGAGATAGGTTTCCAATCAAACCATTCAGATAGAAGATCGTCGACGCCGGCAGCATCTGTCTTCAACGCTCTCCTTACTACAAGGGTTTTGGACAAGTCTCATTGCGGCCCCTCCGGCAGAGAGGACGATCTCCACCAAGACGGATAAAACCTCCGACCCAGTTAGCCGATTGCTAGCCGATGTAGCTTGGGACAGTAGTAGATTGGAAGGATTTGAGAACTCTCAGCAAGGTCTCCTCGGCCTTGCTCCGGTCAGAGTAGTGTTCCTTTAGAGCTGAGGTCCAAAGATGGTAGACCATTCCTCCCTGCTCGGCAGCTTGGAAGAAGCCCAGCTCCTCGAGAGACCTTGTCAATGATAGTAGTCGATCGGAGAGGACTGAAAGACCTGCAGTTATCGTCCAGTCACCAGTCTGGTCAAGCATGACATGTACGATTCCATCGGAGAAAGTCAGCGAAATGCTTCCCCCTAGCCTGAGTGAGGAATCTACTAGGCGGGTTATCAGCAATGGAACGTAGGCTCCGTGACTAGGGATGGGAGCGTTCTCTGTCATGATGACCGCCCGCCCGTGAGAACAGGCTTAACACTCGTGTAACCCAGTCCCGCAAAGACACGGAACTCGTCAGCGAATTCTGGACGTTTATATCGAACAGAAGCCTCTCCAAGGCTTCCATCAGGCCCAACCATGTCCATGTATGATCTGGAAGAGGATAGGCTCGTAGCGGAGATAACGGGTAGAGGTGCCCGAAGGTTACTCATACAACTACCCGACGGGCTCAAGAATGAAGGACCCCGGCTCGCCAGCCTCGTCCGAGAGAAGACTGGTGCGGATGTGTTTGTCTCAGCTTCCTCGGCTTGGGGCGCTTGCGATCTATCGCTGGATGCGGCCGCGCGTCTGAAAGCCGACCTGCTAGTTCATTATGGTCATAACGAATTTCTACGCGACGGGTCCAACGGCATACCTGTCGTCTATATTCCCGCCAAGAGCAGACACGAAATAATCCCAGTCGTGGATAAGGCGCTACCGCTCCTACAGGGACCACGCATAGGATTGGCCACGGTTGTCCAACATCTTCACAATCTTCCAGACACTGTCAAGTTCCTAGAAGAGAAAGGGTTCAAGGTCCAGCTTCCTGGACGCGGACCCTGGTCGCACGAAACAGGCCAGGTTCTAGGCTGCGACTATTTCGGCCTCAAAAGGGTCGAGCCAGAAGTAGACTCATTCCTGATAGTGGGAAGCTACTTCCACGGCCTCGGGGTAGCACTCTCGCTTGAAAAACCCACAATCCTCGCAGACCCCTACGACAAAACTGTGCAATCACTCGATCAGGACCGAGCAAGAATCATACGCCAGAGATATGCGATGGTCGAAAAGGCTCGACAAGCCAGCAATTTCGGAATAATCATCTCCACGAAACCCGGCCAGTCCAACCCGACGATCGCACTGAACATTCAGCACCAGCTGGAGGAGAACGGCAAGAAAGCAGTCCTCCTCTACGCCGACGAAATAAGACCCGAAAAACTGCTAGACTTCACAGATGTAGACGCTTTTGTCGACACCGCGTGTCCAAGACTCGCTCTAGACGATCCCGAGAGATTTCAGAAACCCATCGTGACGCGGGACGAGATCATGGTCGTAATGGGCGCGTGGACCTGGGAACAGCTTCTAGAGCGCGGCCTGGTCCGCCTCTAAAATGGCCGACAATACCCGCCTCTCAAAACGCCAGCTAGAAATCCTGCTCGGCAAACTGAAAATTCTCGATAAACCCAATCTAAAGCTCGAACAGTATCCCGTCTCCGCTGAAGCCGCAAGCGAACTCCTCTACATGGCAGGATTCGAACACGACGACCTAAGCGGTCGAATCATCGACCTCGGCACTGGGACAGGGCGCCTCGCGATTGGCGCCGCGCTCATGGGTGCACGAGAGACTGTCGGAGTAGACATGGATGAGAGAGCGCTGGCACTGGCCAAAGAAAACGTCGAGACAGCAGGAGTGATTGTAGAATGGGTCCATTCTGATATAGAAAAGTTCAACGGGCGATTCGACACTGTGATAATGAATCCCCCATATGGGACCCGGACTTCTCACGCGGACACAAGATTTCTGGAGAAAGCCTTCCTATTAGCCCCCGTGGCCTATTCCATCCATAAATCAGCAACAAGAGATTTCCTGCTCCAGTTTGTGAAAAGGTCGGATAGGAAGGTCGACCAGGTAAGATCCATGAGGATGGAGATTCCCCACCTCTTCGAATTCCACCAGAAAAAACAGAAGAGAGTCGAGGTTGACCTCTACAGGATTATCCGAACACGTTCAAGAAGTGTTTGAAGGGGGTTTTTGTTACATTCTTCCTTGGAAGAGGGCGAATGTGTTGCCGTTGGGGTCTGTGAGTATTGCGAAGTGTCCTCTTCCTGTTTCCTGTTTTGGCGTGACGACTGTGGCGCCCAGGCTTGATGCTTGTTTCAAGGATTCGTCTATGGATTTGACGCTGAAGTAGTTGAGGATTCCTTGCTGGGACATGCCTTGCTCAGCCTTGTAGAGTCCCCCTAGTGTCTCGTACGGTGACTTTGCGTCTTTGTGGCTGATGAGCCAGTAGTCCATGTTCCCGCCTTCCATCTTGGTGAATTTCCAGCCGAAGAGTTGTTCGTAGAACCGGGCTATCTTTGATGGGTCGTTGGCGGGGATTTCGAAGTGGACAACGGTGTGGTACCTAGGAGGCGCTTTGGTGACGGTTTTACTGGATTCCATCTCAGTCTCAGCGTTTCTTGTCGTTTAGCCAAGTAGCTCTTAAACATCCTCTAAGTCCGCAAACGCGAGGAAAAGCATACGGCTCGTCCTCGGGCGACACAACTAGCTTTCCTGTTCCTTCTTAGTAGGCACCGGTTTGCTTGGCGCTTCGACAACGGTCCCTGTCGATCCTTGGACGGAAGGGGCCGGCATTGGCTCCATGGATGGCAATCCAGGAGTTATTCCCGATAATGTCGGAGCTATCTGGCTGATTCTTCGTGGCCGAATACGTATCTTTTCAGCCCACTGCCGGAGTCGATCCGCGGGTCGTCCCGCACTCTTCGGTTTGGATCTGTCTTGCAATAGGAAGTAAGTGGCCAGAAATGATGTAACTCCAAGGATCACGCCTGTCCAGACATTGATACCTGATAGTATGGCCGTGGTTGTTCTGCCAACATAGTTTTGCAGATACGCATTGTTGGAATAGTCGAGGTATAGCGCTGCCAAGAGTCCAATTATCGCACTGGTTTCCACGATTACTCCAAACTTCGTCTTCAACGGTATCGGCGGAATCAGCTTCTCTTCAGGCCTAACCGGGACCCGGCGCAGTCGACCTGGTGCCCACCAGTTCAACCTCTTCATCATCATCATGATCGATGGGACAAGATAGATCCGCGTCAGTGTCGCATCGAGCAAAACAACAATGAAGATCGCCAATCCCAATTGCTGAAGCATAGGAATCTGTGACAACATCATCGTCCCATACGCCCCCGCAGTAACTAGACCCGTCACAGTGATTATGCCTCCAGTTCGTTCGACCGCGGTCTCAATCGCCTCCTCATCCTTCGCACCGCCCGCAACATACTCGCGGATCCTAGTCACTAGGAAAATATCATAATCGAGTCCAAGCCCGACCATGATCACTAGCAGCATGATCGGGAGTATCCAGATCAGTTCCACCGAGAAGTACGTCTTGAAGAAGTAGATCGTTGCGGCCATTGCCCATGATATGCTGAGGAGGATTGTGAAGATCAACCGTATAGGGGTAAAGACAGAGCCTAAGGCGACTAGTAGAACGATGAAGACTCCTACGAGCACTAATGCTGTGAGGTTGAAGTAATCCGAACCACTCGAAGTAGCTAGATCACTGACCGACGCCGTCGCTCCACCTACGAACATAGTGGATGAAGCCAGCAGCGGCGACTGGCTTTTCAGGACATTCACATTGGCACGAATTTTAGCCACTGTTGCAATAGCCTGATCAGAATAGGGCTCACTATCAAATGCAGCCCAGACCATGGCTGACTTCCCGTCGCTGCCCAGGAAAGGCTTCATGCTTCGGATCATAGCCTGCTGCTCTGCAGTGTTCAGCTGACCGAAATTCGCGAAAGGAATAGGGTTTCCAGAAGGATGGGTCAGTCCATACACCTTCGAGACTCCAGGAATCGTGTATGTCGAGTTTTCTGCGAGAGAAATTGCTTTCAGGGCTGTAACATTGATCCAGCCGCCTGAAACTAGCATGACTGGCGTCCGGACTATCGTGTAGGTTGGCGTAACTGTTCCAGCCCCAAATCCTTGGCTCATGATATTGTATCCGTTCTTGCTTTCCAGAGAAGACGGTATCTGTCCGATCAAATCGTGACTCGTTTGGGACGTCAGAACAGTGCTAGCTGCGGGGAGTGAGATGGCTAAGGCTAACAGGAGAACCAGTTTCGAATGTTTTGCGGTGAACTGTGCCGCCCGAGCATAGTAGCTTGCGCCAACGAGCTTCTTCTTCCTCCACAAACCCAGGCCACGAGGCCAGAAGATCCTATCGCCGAAGAGCGAGAGAGCAGCAGGGACCAGTGTTAGAGCAACGAGCAATGCAATGGATATTCCGAGCATGACCGCGATACCCACAGAACGGAGAAGACCAAAACTGGCGAAGGCCAGAGTGCCGAAGGCGATAACTACGGTCGCACCGCTGGTCGCAATGCTCTCACCGGCCCATGTTACGGATCTCTCCACGGCGTCCTTCTTTCCCCTGCCCAGCCTGCGCTCTTCGGCGTAGCGGCTGACAAGGAAGATGCAGTAGTCGGATCCCGCGCCGAGCATTGAGACAGGAAGCAGAGTCAGAACTAGATAGTGAACACTGGTAACGTATGAGCCGACAAGGTACACGAGGCCAAAGGCTATTCCAATCGAGAGGCCGATGGCGGCGATTGGAATCAGAGGCGCGACAAGGGATGCAAAGAACACTCCAACAATCACGAGGATCAACGTGATCGTTATCGGATCAATACGTTCGATGTCGGTTACGGTTTGTGTTTGAATATCGTAGTTGAAGGCTGGCGCGCCAGTGACGTATACAACCGGGCTCTCACCACTAATGATATCCGCTATCCCGACATCATGCCTGATCTCTGGCACGCTATTCATCGGGTCGGGACCGTTTGTCTTGAAATCGAGAATCACCAGCATAGTATCGTTCTTGGCTGATGCGAACTGGGAATACACGTCCCTGCTCGGCTGTACAGGATATGTCAGCATGTTGTAGTTACGGAGAATCTGCAGCCCTAGACTAGACAAGTCGGAGCTGGTGGCTGAAGCGCCTAGGTCATAGATCTCGCTCATTATCGTAAGCTGGACCGAGTTGGCCATCGCACCTTGGGCAACAGTGTTTATGGTGAACGATCTTATCGCGTTCTGATCATTCCAACAATTATTATTGGAACATCCAATGCCCGAGCCGCCACCATAGATATTGAAGAATCTGGCGGCAGAGACAAAGAGGCTCAGAGTCTGAGCATCAAAAGGAAGCGATTCAACGAATGGCAGCGTTATGTTGTAGTAAGAAGGTTGCGTAGCCAAGAGTGGACTGCCCTTTGTCACATTCTGTGCCCGGGCAAACGCTCCCACGAAAAGCTGAAGCGGGATGTAGGTTGTGGCGGTGAAAGTCTGATTCCAAGACTTGTAGAAGAGGGTCAGATAGTTGAAAGCGATCGTCTGATAAGCCGCAGCCGTCTGAGACGAGACGATAGGCCAACTTGAGTTGTATGCTTGACTGTTGTAGGCCGCAAGCTGTGCCTGGTCGATGGTTCCCGAACCTGAATTCACCAGCGATATCCATTGACTCACGTAGGTGCTGGGCACGCCGAACTCGATGTTCGAAGCAAGGGTTGTCGCGTTCTTAGTCTGGTATAGTTGCAGGTGCACTACGCTGGTGTAGCCTAGGAGCAGCTGGCTGTAGATGTCGTAAATGCTTGTGATGTTATTGATGTTTGAGAGCTTTCCGTCGTTGTGAAGGGTTTTGTTTAGGGCTAGAGTAAAGTCTCGGACGTCGTTGCCCCTGATGTCACTTGCTGTAATGACGACGATGACGCTGCTGCCCTGATCGATGCTGAATTCTCTGCTGACAATGTCTTGGGCCTTGCTCGATTCGGAATTTTTCGGATTGAACGCAGTCTCATTGTACACTATCACGCTCTGAACTTGTAGAATCGCGGGGATGCTGAGGACTAGGGCGACTAGCCAGATCACGAACACGGCCCTGTTATGCCGGATTATGAGGCGAGCTAGTTTCGTGAATAGCACAGTTGGCCCTCTTTAGGATTGAAACGATTGAAAACCGGGATGGCGGCCATAAAGTCGTGGTGTAACTCTGAAACGTTCGAGAACGACTAATACCTGACTCTAGGCACATCTATAAGACGAAAAAGCGACAGTTTCAAACAAGGGACCAAGTCACGAAGCCGATAACTCTCCTTCTAGCCCAGACCAGCCCTAAACTAGCAAAGAAGGAAGAGAACCTGAAGACAATCGCCACGCAGGCAAGCGCGGCGAGGAAGAAAAATATCGACCTTTTGGTATTTCCTGAACTGCACTTAACTGGTTATACGATGCAAGACGAAGTGTACAATCTGGCTGAGCCGATTCCCGGACCCAGCGTCAAGAGGGTCGAGAAGCTTGCTAAGGAACATGGATTACACATTGTGTTTGGGATGCCTGAAGAGAGCGCTGTCAAGGGGGTGATCCACAACACAGCAGTGCTTGTCGGGCCTAGCGGATTGATCGGAAAGTATCGCAAGATCCATCTTCCTACTCATACGGTCTTTGAAGAGAGGCGCTACTATCGTCCGGGGCAAGAAGCTCCCGTTTTCACGACTCCTCTCGGGACAATCGGCTTGACGATATGCTACGACCTCTACTTTCCCGAACTGACAAGACTCCAAGCATTAGCGGGAGCGCAGATGATAGTCTGCATCTCAGCCAGCCCGGGTCTGAGGCGCCGATTCTTCGAAGGATTCTGTCTAAGCAGGGCAATGGAAAACGCGGTCTATCTAGCGTATGTCAACCGGGTGGGGATTGAAGATGGGAACCAGTTCTGGGGTGGCAGCAGAGTCGTCGCACCAAACGGGTCGGTCCTAGTCCAGTGCAAGTATGATGTTGAGGATTACCAGCCTTGCAAGGTCGACTTGGACGAGGTTTCGCGCGCCCGAGCTTTCATACCGACGATAAAGGATCTTGAGCCTCAGCTATTCGACCAGTTGCGTACCAAGAGCAGAGAAGCCTGAAACGTGTCTAAACATTATCGTAGGC
>Ga0209378_1002872_pt1 | contig 11761 bp, 11 predicted proteins | sample GraSoiAngelo_156_FD_186170 | JGI IMG/M metagenome (GOLD analysis project Ga0209378, IMG submission 186170) | Grasslands soil microbial communities from the Angelo Coastal Reserve, California, USA - 14_1009_13_40cm (SPAdes) (version 2) | ecosystem: Environmental > Terrestrial > Soil > Grasslands ... | reverse complement strand
CCTCCGCTCAGGCAGTCGCCTCGACGTTCGGGAACGGCGGCACGTCGAGAAACCACAGCCCCGCGAGCCGCGAGTTCTTGTCGACCTCGACGAGCAACAGGTCGGCGACGCGCACGACGGTGGCGGGGCGCTGGCGTCCTACGCGGATGTGGAGCACCGACTCATTGGTGTTTTTCTCCACCGTGAGCGCGGTGTCCACTTCCACGGCCGCGACTCGTGGCTGCGACTTGCGGCCGGGGAACACGACGCGTCCGTCCTTGGCGGGCTCCGGGATCGGAAGGGTGTCGCGCGTGCGGATGTCGTCCGGCCACGTGACGACGTCCACGCCGTGGATGCAACCGCCGGCCACGTCGATGACGACGAACGAGCCGTCGCCGCCTTCCAGGTCCACCGTCCCGTTGAGACCGGTCGTCTTCCCGGTGCCTTTGCAGGCGACGGAGAGGATGTCGGTTTCCGGGTCCCAGCGATAGCTGACCTTGGGCAGCTTGCCCGTGAGCGGCTCGATCCGTGCTTCGAATTGCATCGGGAACCCGCCTTCCAGACTCCGCGGAGGGCGGGTAATATAGGCCGCACTCTCAGGAGGAGCTAGGACGATGCAGCGGCGGGACTTTATGGCGGCTGGCGCCGCCGCGATTGCGGATCGGCGATTGCGGATTGCGGATTCCTCCCCGCCCAATCCGCAATCCACAATCCGAAATCCGCAATCTGCCCAGGAACCCTCCCTTTCCCCGGAAGTCTTCGCCCGCCGTCTCGACCGGGCCCGGGGCGAGCTCAAGGCCCGCGGACTCGACCTCCTCATCGCCACGCCCAGTACCAGCTACGAGTACCTCACCGGCTACAACCCGGGGCGGAGCGAGCGGCTGATCGCCCTGCTCCTGCCGGTCGTGGGCGCGCCGGCCATCGTCTGCCCGTCGTTCGAGGTGGAGCGCATCAAGCGCCACAGCATCGTGACCGAGCTGCACGGCTGGGAAGAGCAGGAGGACCCCCATGCCCTGGTGCGCGAAACCGTCCGCCGGCTCAGGCCGGGATCGGGCGGCGGCACCATCGCGCTCGAGTCGTCCACGGCGTACCAGACGTTCTTGCGGCTGGGGCGTGCGCTCCCGGGTTGGAAGTTCGTGGACGCCGGGCCCGTGACGGATCGACTGCGCGTCATCAAGTCGCCCGAGGAGGTGGCCCTGCTGCGCCGCGCCATCGCCATCACGCTGGACGCCATGGCCGCGACTTTCGCCCAGCTCGCGGTCGGCACGACCGAGGTTCAGGTCGCGCAAACGTTGTCGCGCGAAATGGAGCAGCGGGGCGCGCCGGGCGGCGGGCTGGTGCAGTTCGGCCCGTCGAGCGCGCTACCGCACGGCGGTCCCGCGGGGCCCAAGCTCGAGCGCGAGACCGTGGTGCTGATCGACTGCGGCTGCCGCGTGGGCGGCTACACCTCCGACATCACGCGCACCATCTGGTTCGGCGACCGCCCGTCGGAGGAGTTCCGCAAGGTGTTCAACGTGGTGCACGACGCCCAGACCGCCGCGATGGCGCTGGGGCGCCCGGGCACGCCGTGCGAGGAGATGGACCGCGCCGCGCGTAAGGTGATCACCGCCGCGGGCTACGGACCGTTCTTCACGCACCGCCTCGGCCACGGGCTCGGCATGGATGGCCACGAGCCCGAGTACCTCGTCGAAGGCAACTCGACGCGCCTCGAGCCCGGTATGGTGTTCACGATCGAGCCCGGGATTTACCAGCTCGGAAAGTTCGGGGTGCGGATAGAAGACGATTGTGTCATGACGGACAACGGCGTGGAGGTGCTGAGTCCGCGGGTGGCCAAACTGTAACGGGATGCGAGATGCGGGAAGCGGGATGCGTTAAAGGCACCGACCCATCCCGCATCTCGCATCTCGTTTAGTCGGCCAGTTTTTTCGCGAACCCGATGATCCGATCGAGCGCCTTCTGGATGTTGTCCAAGGCCGCCGCGTACGACAACCGCACGTAGCGATCGTCTCCGAACGCGGCGCCCGGCACGAGCGCCACGCCGGTGGTGGTCACGAGCCGGGTGCAGAACTCCGTCCCCGTGATCCCTCCGAACGAGTCCACCCGGAAGAAGAAGTAGAACGCGCCGAGCGGCTCCACGAACTCGACCCCGGGGAGCTCCTGTCGGAAGCGCGCAACCACGACGTCCCGTCGCTTGCGGAATTCGGCCACCATCCGGGCCACGTCCCGTTCCACCTGGTCGTCGCCGAGCGCCACGGCGGCGGCGAACTGAGCGGGGTGATTCGCCCCCGTGGTCGTGTGCGACTGCAGCGCGGCCATCGCCTTCGCCACGGGGCCGGGCGCGAGCGCGAGGCCGATCCGCCATCCCGTCATCGCATAGGCCTTGCTCACTCCGTAGATCACGACCACGCGCTCGAGCAAGTCGTCCGGCAGGTCGAGGAACGAGGGCGACGGGCCCGTGCCGTAGTGGATGCGGCGGTAGATCTCGTCGGCGACGATCCACACCTTGCGGTCGCGCGCCCAGTGCGCGATCGCCTTGATTTCGGCCTGCGTATACACCGCCCCCGTGGGATTGCACGGTGAGCAGAGGATCAGACCCCGCGCGCCGGGAACCACGCGATCGAGGTCCCGCACGCTCACCTTGAGGCTCCACTCGGGCTCCCCGGGGACCAGCACCGGCCGGGCGCGGGACAAGTACACGATCTGCGGATACGACACCCACGCCGGCGCCGGAATCGCCACCACCTCCCCCGGGCCGAACAGCGTGAAGCACACGTTGAACAGCGATTGCTTCGAGCCGTTCGACACCACGATGTTGTCGGCGTTCACCGGACGGCCGCCCGAGAGGAGCGACAGGTGCTTCGCCGCGGCGGCGCGCAGCTCGAGGATCCCTTCGTTCGCCGGGTAGTGGGTCTTGCCCTCGCGGATGGCGCGAACGCCGGCGTCCGACGGGAGGGACGGCGTCGGGAAATCGGGCTCCCCGGCCCCCAGGTCGATCACGTCCTCCCCCGCCGCCTTGCGCCGCTTCGCCTCCTGCGAGATGGCGATCGTCGCAGAGGTCTCGAGGTGGTGCAGGTTGGGTGAGAGGCCGGACCCCGGAGTCATGGGCGGGAGGATAGCCCGAACAGGTAAGGGGACGCAACCCGAGCCCAGCCTTCGTTGCCTTTCCCTCCACCACGCGCTACCATCCCTCCCGACGGATCGCCCTTTGACAACCGAGGATCGTGTGACGGAAGCAGACGCGAAGGCCGCGCTGGAGCGCGGCCGCCCGGTGGTGCTGGTACGCCCGCCGGCGGTGGAGCAGGCGCGGGATCTGTGGGAGCTGCTTGGTCCGCTGAGCCCGGGGCATGGCCCCGGGGTCGGTCCACGCGTGCTCGTGGTGTGCGCGGACGATGCCAGCGCGGCGGAGTGGGTCGCCGCGGCGCCGGACGACCGCTCCATCCACGCCGTCACCGGCCTCGGCCGCACGGGCCGGGTCTTGAAGGAGCGCTCCGTCGACATGCTCGCCGGGGCGCCCAAGGACCTGGCCGCGCTCCTTGAGCGCGCCGCGCTCAAGCTCGACGCCGTTACAAGTGTGGTGCTCGCGTGGCCCGAAGCCCTCGCGGAGGGTGACGGCGCCGCCGTGCTCGACACCGTGCTTGGCGAAACCCGCGACGCTCGCCGCATCGTGTTGAGCTGGAATCCCGCCTTGCTGGGAGACTTTCTCGAGCGGCACGCCCGGCGCGCCCTGGTCGTCGGCATGCCCCCGGTGGACGAGACCGGTCGTCCGCTCCCGCCCGTCTGCCGCGCCCGCTTCGCGGTCGTCCCGTCGTTTCGCCGTTCCATCGCCCTGCGGGATGCCCTCGACGCGTTGGGCGCGACGACGCCGTTCGTCTGGAACGGCGGCCCCATCACACCACCCGAGGCACGCCCGGATGCGGTGCTCTGCACCGCGCTCCCGAGCCGCGACGAGCTCGCTGCGCTCGCCCGACTGGGGGGCGGCGAGCCCGTCGTCTTCATCGCCGCGATCCAATTGCCTTTTCTCCGCTCGATCGCGACCCTCACGCCCCTGGCCGTCGCTTCCGGCGCTGATCGCGCGCGCGACCGCGCCGAAGCGCTGCGGGAGCGAGTGGCAGCGCTCCTGACGACCGGCAGCGTTGACGCGGAGCTCGCCCTGCTGGATCCACTGTTCGAGCGGTTCGATCCGGCGGAGGTTGCGGCCGCGTTGCTGGCGCTGCAACGAGAGGCGGGAGGCGGGAGGCGGGAGGCCGTAGTGGCGGCGCCTGTCGAAGGCGCACGGGTGAAGGTCTTCGTCGGCCTGGGAAAGAAGGACCGCGCCAGCGCCAAGGATCTCGTCGGAGCCCTGATTCGCGAAGCCGGCGTGCCGAAGGGCGACATCGGTCGGATCGATGTGCGCGAAACATTCAGCCTGGTCGAGGTGACGGCCGGGGCGGCCGACCGGGCCGTCCGGGGGCTCACGGGGACGACGATCCGCGGGCGCCGGGTGCTTGCCCGACTCGACCGGGAGCGGTAGCGCGTCGGAACGCGAGGCAGCGCCCCGCGGTACAATGCCCGTGTCGTCCCCGACCACGCGCATCCAACCGTTCCTCCTCAGCGGCTACCACGGCGAGCCCACGCGTGGCACCGTCACCATTCAGGCGTTCGACCGCGAGCAGCGCTTCCGGCGTGCGGTGGCGGGGCTCGGCAAATGGTGGGGGATCGGACTCCTCACGGTGCTGATCCCCGTGGCGCATTTCGTTCTCGTCCCGTCATTCCTCGCCTACGGCCTGTGGCAGTTCTTCCAGCGACTGGGCACGGCCGAGCTCGCCACTGACGCGCGCGGCACGTGTCCTGATTGCGGCGCCGGGCAGGCGCTCGAGCTCGCGCCGCGCTGGCGCGCGCCGCAGCCCGTGACGTGCCGGCAGTGTCATCGGGGGTTGAGGCTCTCGCTTCCCGCCTAGAGCCCTCACAACGCCGACGGGCCGCCCAGCGGGGCGGCCCGTGAACAACAAACCCGACGCTCACGCGGTCGGGTTATTTCTTGTTCACCACCTGCTTCAGCTGCTTGCCGGCACGGAACGCTGGGGCGATCGACGCCTTGATCTGAATTACCCCGCCCGTCTTGGGATTGCGGCCCATGCGCGCCGCGCGCTTGCGGGCTTCGAAGTTTCCGAAGCCGGTGATCTGGACCTTTGCGCCCTTCTTCAGCTCTCCGGCGATGATCCCTTTATCGTCGAACAGGGCCTCGATCGCCCGGCCGGCGTCGGCCTTGGACATCTTGGTTCGCATGGCCAGTGCCGCGGTCAGCTCGGCTTTGTTCACGGCGTCTCCTTGTGAGGGTCTAGGGCAGTGAAAACCCTTGGAATTCCGCCTGTTTCGCGGGGTAGCACGAGAAAACCCGCATAAAACCGCCACAATATGGGGGTATCCCCCGGAAAACCGCAAGATTGCGGCACTTCCTTGACCGATCCCCACCCCCAAACTACCCTTTCACCCCCATGTTCCACGGCACCCGCCCCGGCTGGATCGAGGTCATCGCCGGCGTGATGTTCTCCGGCAAGAGCGAAGAGCTGGTCCGTCGGGTTCGACGAGCGGTCATTGCCAAAAAGCGCGTCCAGGTTTTCAAGTCGCACTTGGACGCCCGCTACGCCGGGTTGTACTCGGTGAGCACTCACGACGGCGGCACGGTCGAGGCCGAGCCGGTGGATTGCTCCGAGGGCGTGATCCGCGCGGTGCGATCCGACACCGAGGTGGTCGCCGTGGACGAAGTGCAGTTCCTGGACGACGGGATCGTCGTCGCCGCCAACGATCTCGCCGACCGCGGCGTGCGGCTCATGCTGGCGGGGATCGACATGGATTTCCGCGGGTTGCCGTTCGGCCCGATGCCCACCTTGCTCGCGGTCGCCGAAATCGTCGACAAGCTCCAAGCTATCTGCGTGGTGTGCGGCGGCCCGGCGAGCCGCAACCAGCGTCTCGTGAACGGACGGCCTGCCCTGTGGGAAAGCCCGACGATCATGGTGGGGGGCCGGGAGTCGTACGAGGCGAGGTGCCGGCATTGCCACAAGGTCCCGAGGGCGGATGAGGACCAAACTGCACTACTCTGAATGTGGAATGCGGAATGCGAAATGCGGAATGGATGCGCGACCGTCGATTCCGCATTCCGCACTCCGCATTCCGCATTGGCCTCCGTGCTGAACGTCGCCCTGACCGGCAACATCGCCGCCGGCAAGTCCACCGTCGTCGATCTGTTCCGCCGCTGGGGGGCGACGATCATCGACGCGGACGTGCTCGTGCGCGAGGCCCAGGCGCCCGGCGGCGAAGTCCTGGCCGCGATCGCCGGCCGCTTCGGCGCGGACGTCCTGGCGTCCGACGGGACGCTCGACCGGGCGGCGCTGCGGGGCAAAGTGATGGGCGACCAGGCGGCGCTGGACGCGCTCAATCAGATCGTCCACCCTGCCGTGCGCCGTCGCCGCGAAGAGCTCCTGCGCGCGGCCCGGGAGGGCGGCGACCTGCTCGTCGTGAACGACATCCCGCTGCTCTTCGAGGCGCTCGACCCGGCTCAGTTCGATGCCGTGGTCCTGGTGGATGCGGGCGTGGCGCTGCGGCGCACCCGCCTGCGCGCCATGCGCGGGCTCTCGAACGACGAGGCCGACCGGATGATCGCGGCGCAGATGCCCGCCGAGCGCAAGCGGGCGAAGAGCGACTTGGTGATCGAGAACGAGGGCTCGCTGGAGCAGCTCGAGCGACAAGCCCGCGCGGCGTTCGACGAGCTGCGCCACCGCGCGGCGGTGGCGGCCTTGGGAGGGCGACCCGCGCGCGTGCTGCTGCTCGCCGCGGCGGGGGCGCGCGAACAGCCGACACTCAACCCGATCGCCGCCCGCTACGCGGACGCGGGACTCGCGGTCCGCCGCGTGACGGGCGACGCGGCCGCGATCGAGCGGGCGCTGGGCCAGCCCGCGACGCCCGACGCCATCGTCGCGACCGCGGCGGCCGCAGCGGCGGCCGAGCAGGCGTGGGCGGACGCGGGCCGTCCGGGCGTGCTGACGTCCCTCTCGGAGGACCCCGACCCCGTCGCGGTGCGGCTCGATCTCCGGCCCTGGGGCGCCGGGCGGGTGCTCCTGGTCGAGCCCGGTGCGGCAGGCCTGGCCCCCCGGTCCGATCTATTTCCATCTGCCAACCCGTTGCCTTGACAGAGGTTCGGTGCCCCGGTAACCTTCGCCGCGACCTCTCACGCCCGCGGAGCCCGACCCTGCATGGCGAACATTCCGGCCGATCTGCGCTACACCAAAGAGCATGAATACGTGAAGCAGACCGGCGCCGACGCCATCGTGCAGATCGGCATCACCGACTACGCGCAGGGCGAACTCGGTGACGTGGTGTTCGTGGACCTGCCCAAGGTCGGCGCCGTCTTTGCGCGCGGCGACGTGTTCGGCACGATCGAGGCCGTGAAGGCCGTGTCGGAGCTGTACGCGCCCCTCGCGGGGACGGTGACCGAGGTGAACAAGGCGCTCGAGGGCGACCCGGCGCTGGTGAATCGCGATCCCTATGGCGCGGGCTGGATGATCAAGCTGCGGGCCAAGAATAGCGCGGAGCTCGACCAGCTATTGACCAGTGAGGCGTACAAGAAGCAGATCGGGCAATAGCGTCGTCAGGCATGCTCACACTCACGTTCCACGGCCACGCCTGCTTCACGCTCGAAGCCGACGGTCGCCGAGTGATCATCGACCCGTTTCTCACGGGCAATCCCGCGACCGACATCCCGCTCGCGCGGCTCCCGAAGATCGACGCGGTGCTGTTGTCGCACGGTCACGGAGACCACCTGGGAGACGCGATCCCGATCGCCCGGCGCGACGGCGCGACGATCATCGCCACAGCGGAGCTGGCCCGGTTTTGCGGAGAGCGCGGGGCCACCGTGCATGCCATGCACATCGGCGGCGCCCGGGAGTTCTCCTTCGGTCGGGTCAAGCTCGTTCCCGCGTTCCACGGAGGGGCCGTGGAGGGCGACGCGACGGGCCAGTTCACGACCAACCCCTGCGGGGTGGTCGTCACGATGGGTGGGCGCACCGTGTATCACTGCGGGGACACGGGCCTCACTATGGAGATGCAGCTGCTCGCCGGGCGCGTGGACGGGATGCTCGTCCCGATCGGCGACAACTACACGATGGGCGTCGAAGACGCGGTACGCGCCGTGGAGTTCGTGCAGCCCCGCGCGGTGATTCCGATGCATTACAATACATGGGACGTGATCAAGGCCGATCCGGAGCAGTTCAAGCGCCAGGTGGGCGGCCGCGCCCGCGTCGTGGTGCTGGCGCCGGGTGAGGCTCACACCCTTTCCTGACGAGGTCAGGCGACTCCGCTTATGGTGACGGTCCGCGCTTCCCTCGCCCCAGCCGATCGCTTCGTGACCCGCCACATCGGGCCGAGTCCCGACGAGACGCGGGGCATGCTGGCGACGTTGGGATACGACTCGCTCGACGCCTTCATCGACGCCGTGATCCCGGAAGACATCCGGTTGCGGCGCCCGCTGGCGCTGCCGCCGGGGCGGACCGAGCGCGAAGTGCTGCAGGCGCTGCGCGGTCTCGCCGCTCAGAATCAGCTGTATCGCTCCTACATCGGGATGGGCTATCACCACTCCTTCACGCCCCAGGTCATCCAGCGCAACATCGTCGAGAACCCGGGCTGGTACACGGCGTACACGCCGTACCAGCCGGAGATCGCGCAGGGTCGGCTCGAGGCCCTGCTCAACTTCCAGACGATGGTCGCCGACCTCACCGCCCTGCCGATCGCCAACGCCTCCCTGCTCGATGAAGCCACCGCGGCCGCCGAGGCGATGAACCTGACCGAAGCGGTCGCGAAGGTGCCCCCCGGCACCACGCCGATGTTCATGATTGCGGAGGGATGCCACCCGCAGACGATCGCGGTCGTGCGCACCCGGGCGGAGGCGCGCGGCGTGCAGACCGTCATCGCGGATCCCGCGGGTTTCGAGTTCCGCCCCGGCGTGATCGGCGCGCTGCTGCAGTATCCCACGACCGAGGGGAAGATCGAGGATTACCGCGCGTTCTGCGACAAGGCGCATGCCGCGGGGGCGCTCGTGACGGTCGCGACCGACCTGCTGGCCCTCACCGTGCTGGTGCCGCCGGGGGAGTGGGGCGCGGACATCGCCGTGGGGAACTCACAACGGTTCGGGGTACCGATGGGCTACGGCGGCCCGCACGCGGCGTTCTTCGCGACGCGGGAGGCCCATCGGCGCCACGTGCCCGGCCGCATCATCGGCGTATCGCGCGATGCCGCCGGCCGTCCCGCGCTCCGCATGGCGCTGCAGACGCGCGAGCAGCACATCCGGCGCGAGAAGGCCACGAGCAACATCTGCACCGCGCAGGTGCTCCTCGCCGTGATGGCGAGCATGTACGCCGTGTATCACGGGCCCGAAGGGCTGCGCCGCATCGCCGAGCGCGTGCACACCCTCGCCGTCCTGCTCGCGCAGGCGGTGACCCGGCTCGGCTACCGCGTCGTGCATGCGTCGTTCTTCGACACGCTGTGCGTGGAAGTGGAGTCCTGGGTCCTGCCGCGCCTGCTCGACGCCGCCCGGGCGCGCCGCATCAACCTGCGGGTCATCTCCCCCACCCGGATCGGCATCTCGCTCGACGAGGCCACGGCGCTGGGCGACCTCGCCGACCTCGTCACGGCGTTCTCGCTCAACGAGGTGCTGCCCTTCATGGTGGAAGACCTCGGCGCGAAAGCCGACCCCTCAATCCCCGAGTCGCTGCACCGCACCTCGTCCTACCTGACGCACCCGGTGTTCCATCGCTACCGCTCCGAGACGGAGATGCTGCGCTACATCAAGCGGCTCGAAGGGCGCGACCTGTCGCTCACATCGGCTATGATCCCGCTCGGCTCGTGCACGATGAAGCTCAACGCCACCACCGAGATGGTCCCGCTGTCGTGGCGCGAGTTCAATCGACTGCACCCGTTCGCGCCGCGGGAACAGGCCACCGGCTACCGCACGCTGTTCCGCCAGCTCGAGGATATGCTGGCGGAGATCACGGGCTTCCCGAAAGTCTCGCTGCAGCCGAACTCGGGGGCGCAGGGCGAGTTCACCGGACTGCTCGTGATCCGGGCCTATCACCGCTCTCGTGGTGAAGGGCACCGCACTACCTGTTTGATTCCGACATCGGCGCATGGGACGAACCCCGCGAGCGCCGTGATGGCCGGGCTGCGCGTCGTGCCGGTGCAGGCGGACGCCAGCGGCAACATCGACCTCGGGGACCTGCGTGCCAAGGCGGCCGAGCACAAGGACACGCTCGCGGCGCTCATGATCACGTACCCGTCCACCCACGGCGTCTTCGAGGCCTCCATCCGGCAGGCGTGCGACATCATTCACGCGCACGGCGGGCAGGTGTACATGGACGGCGCGAACATGAACGCGCAGGTGGGCCTGGTCCGCCCCGCCGACATAGGCGCCGACGTGTGCCACCTGAACCTGCATAAGACCTTCTGTATCCCGCATGGCGGCGGTGGGCCCGGGATGGGGCCCATCTGTGTGGCGGCGCATCTCGGACCGTTCCTACCGGACCACCCGGTGGTGCCGCTGCGCCAGCAGCAGCCGTGCGGGACGGTGTCGGCGGCGCCCTGGGGGAGCGCATGGATCCTGCCGATCTCCTGGGCCTACGTTGCGTTGATGGGGCGCGAAGGGCTCGTGGAGGCAACGAAGATGGCGATCCTCAACGCCAACTACGTGGCGCGCCGGCTCGCCGCGCATTACCCGCTCCTCTTTACGGGCCAAAACGGCCTGATCGCGCACGAGTGCATCATCGATTGCCGGCCCTTCAAGGCCTCCGCCGGCATCGAGGTGGAGGACATCGCGAAGCGCATCATCGATTACGGCTTCCATCCACCGACGGTCTCGTTCCCAGTCGCCGGCACCTTAATGATCGAGCCCACCGAGAGCGAGTCGAAGGAAGAGCTGGATCGCTTCTGCGACGCGCTGATCTCGATCCGCCAGGAGATCCGCGAGGTGGAGGACGGGACGCAGCGCCGCGGCAACAACCTGCTCACCAATGCGCCGCACACCCTGGAAGACGTCATCGCCGACACGTGGGATCGGCCGTATGCGCGCGAGCGCGCCGCCTTCCCCGCGGTGTGGACGCGGTCGCACAAGGTGTGGCCGTCGGTGAGCCGCGTGGACGGCGCTTACGGCGATCGGAACCTGGTGTGCGTGTGCCCGCCGATGGAGGCCTATGCGCTCGCCGCTGATTGAGGCGGCATGCGCCTTTCAACTCTCCCTCGACGCTGCGGGCCGCTCCGGCGCCGAAAACATGGCGATCGACGCGGCGCTGCTCGACCGCGCCAACGGCACGGGCCTGAGCTTCTTTCGGCTCTACCGCTTCGACCCGCCGTGTCTGTCGCTGGGCCGCAACGAGCCTGCGGCCCGCTATGATCACACGGAGATCGCGCGGCGTGGGCTCGACGTGGTGCGGCGACCGACAGGTGGTCGCGCCGTGTGGCACGAGCACGAGGTGACCTACGCGGTCGCCGCGCCCGTGGCGGCATTCGGCTCGTTACGTCACGCGTACCACACCATCCACGCACGCATCGCTGCAGCGCTCCGGTCCCTCGGTGCCGATGCCACGCTGGCCCCCCACCAACCTCCACCATCCTCGCGGGTCGACCAGCCTACGCCTTGCTTCGCGACCCCGGTAGGCGGCGAGGTACTCGTCGCCGGTCGCAAGCTGGTGGGCTCGGCGCAGGTCCGGAAAGGAAACGCATTCTTGCAGCATGGGTCCATTCTGCTCGACGGCTCGCAGGA
>Ga0209378_1002871_pt1 | contig 11761 bp, 9 predicted proteins | sample GraSoiAngelo_156_FD_186170 | JGI IMG/M metagenome (GOLD analysis project Ga0209378, IMG submission 186170) | Grasslands soil microbial communities from the Angelo Coastal Reserve, California, USA - 14_1009_13_40cm (SPAdes) (version 2) | ecosystem: Environmental > Terrestrial > Soil > Grasslands ... | reverse complement strand
CGGTGAACAGCACGGTCAGCGCGCGCTTGCGGTTGCGCGCCGCGAGGTAGCGAAACGCGCCGGGGTAATCGGGCTCGACGAGCTTCGGTTGAACCTCCGCCAGCACGTCTACGACGCGCCGCACGCCGCTGCGGCCGCGCTCGGGCGCGACGAAGTGGTGCACGCCGTCGGCGAACGTCATGATGCCGACGTTGTCATCGTGCTGGGCCGCGGCATAGGCCAGCTCGAGCGCGGCCTGCACCACGAATTCGAGGAGCGACACGCCGCCGACTTCCGCCGTCATCAACCGGCCCGTATCCAGGACGAGCAGCACCTGCTGGCGGCGCTCCGCCTCATACTGACGCGTGATGATTTTCGCGCCACCGCGGCGCGCGGTCGCCTTCCAATCGATGTGCCGCAGATCATCTCCAGGCACCCACTCGCGCAACGACTCGAACAGGCGTCCCTCACCGATGCGTCGGATCGGCTTGCTGCCGGCATCGCGGCGCCGCAACGCTTCGGCCACGGATGCGCGGAGCCGCACCGACACGAGCGGCGGATAGACCACCACGTCCCACGGCAACGCCATCCGCACGCGATGTCGTCCGAGACCGAGCGGGCCGATGCTGTCGAGCACGAACCCTCCGGCGCCGCCCCCGCCGCCCCCGCTGCCCTCGCCTCCCCCGGTTTCCCGGCCGCGGCGTCGTGGAATCACCGCCACGCGCTCTCGTGTGGTCGACAGCGGGGGAATCCGCACCGCGCGCGGCGGCTGCGGGCCACCGAGGATGTCGGGCCGCACCTCCCGCACGTGCAGCCGCGCCGGGCGCCCCGCGGGATTCGTCCATCGATACGTGACCTCGCCCGTATGGCCTACGGACAGCGCGGGGAGCGGCTCGCGCGCCACGGCGACGCGCTGCGCGAGCGTCGCGTCGAGCCAGATCAACAGCACCAACACGAGGTCGGCGACCAGCATGACATCGAAGCCCCATGGGGTCCAGAATCCCGCGACGCCAGCGAGCGCGAGCAGACCGGCGATCAGGAGGGCACGGGGAGTCCACAGAATCCCCGCCGTGCTGCCGAGCACGTACCACAGCCCAACGAACGCGGCGATGACGGCGCTGGGCAGCAGCAAGGGCTGCAGATTCACGCGGTCGGAGCCTCGGTGCGATCCAGAATCGCTTTCAGCGCCTGATCCGCGGTGACTCCCTCCAGCTCGAGCTCGGGGGCGACGTTGACACGATGCCGCAGGATCGCCGGCGCCAGCCGCTTCACGTCGTCGGGGATGACGTAGTCTCGGGCCTCCAGCAGCGCGGCGGCCCGTGCCGCCTTGAAGAGGGCCACCCCGGCGCGCGGGCTGGCGCCAAGGGTGAGCGACGCGGCTTCGCGCGTGGCACGGACAATCGCCGTGATGTATCCCGTGATCCGCGGCTCGACGCGCACCGCGTCAACCTGCCGGCGCAACAGCTCGAGCCCCTCCGCGTTGACGACGGGACGCACGCCATAGGTGTCGGTGCGATCCGCTTCGAAGCCGTCGACGTAGCGTGTGAGGATCCCCTGCTCTATCTCAGCTGGTGGGTACCCGACCAGCACTTTCGCCATGAACCGGTCCAGCTCGGCCTCGGGCAGCGGATACGTGCCTTCGAATTCAATCGGGTTCTGCGTCGCGAACACCGTAAACGTCGGCGAGAGGCGATGACTCTTTCCGTCCACGGTGACGGTGCGTTCCTGCATCGCTTCCAGCAACGCGGCCTGGGTCTTCGCCGGGGCGCGATTGATTTCATCCGCCAGGACGAGATCCGCGAAGATCGGACCGGGTCGAAATGAGAATTCATGGGATCCGGTGAGCAGCGTGATGCCGGTGATGTCGGCCGGCATCAGGTCCGGGGTGAATTGGATGCGGCCGAACTGCACGTCGAGCGCGAGCGCCAGCGTCCGGACGAGCAACGTCTTGGCGGTGCCCGGCACGCCCTCGAGCAGGATGTGGCCGCGCGCGAGCAGGCAGACGAGCACCTCGAGCGTCGCCGCCTCCTGTCCCAACACCACTGTGCGTAATGCCGCTACGATGCGTTGCGCGTCCTGCGCGGGCGCAGTTCCTCCCACACATCCTCCACGGCTTGGGCGGTGTCAAGCACGCGCTGTGCGTTGCGATCGCGTGCGCTAAGTAAGTTGTGCAGCCGCCGCACGGCGGCGCGGCCCTGGGGCCCGCGCACCGCGAGCTCCAGACTCTCGACCCATGCGAGCACATCACCGTTCGTTTTGAAGGCGGCCCCGCCTCCACCGGTACGGCTGAGACGGCGGCGCAGACCGAGCGCGAGTCGTTGCACCGCAGTATCGGCCGCGGCCGCGTTTTCGAGTCCGGCGCCGAGCGCTTCGAGATGCTCGAGCGGCGAGCGGCGTCGCCGCTCGATCACGGACAGCGCGGGACCGAAGCGGACGGCCGTCGTCGCGAGCCACACGAGCGCGACGGCGATGAGCTGCAGGATCGCCCACCCCGCCGGCGAGTGTCGCAACCAGCTCCACGTTTGGCCCGTCAGCGATGGTCCCGTGTCCTCTCCGAATCCCTGGTGGTACTCATCCCAGACGACGCGTCCTGGGTGCTCAGGCGGCGGGGTGAAGAGCGCGAGCGCGACGAGGGGCACGTCCGTATCACGCCACACGCGATTGGTGAGCCATCCGGGATCGGCCGCGAGCGCGACGCTTCCACCCCCGCGGTAGCGGAGGCGCAGGATCACCGGCCGGTTGTTCACCGCCGCGACGATGGTGTCGGTGGCAAACGGTGCCAGGGTTCGGCAAATCCCCGGAGGCCCCGCTGCATCCCCGCCCTTCACCAGACTCTGGAGCTCGCTGCGATCGCTCGTGTCGCGCTGCACCGGCGCCAGCACGCGCGCGACCCGAGGCAGCCGCAAGCCTCCGGGGTGGGGCGACCGCACGGCAATACTGTCCGGGCGGAACTCGGGCTGGATACGCCATCCCAGACACTCCGTGATGTCGCCGCCCCAGCCACTCGCGACGACCGCGCCGCCAACACGAACGAAGCGCACCACCTGCTCGAGCTCGGCGTCGGTCAGGGGAATCACCGGGTTCAGCACGGCGAGAATTGCCGGCCGGTGGGCGCGCGTCGTCGCAAGATTGTCGAGTTTCGTGCGGCGTCGTTCGGTGCGGCGACCCAACTGGGAGAGAACATCGTACAACGCCTTGCTGCCCCGCGGGCCGGTCAGGAAGGTCGAAGAGCGGAAATCCAATTCCGCCGTGCGCGAATGGCGGCTGCCCGCCCATACGACGACGCCCAGGGCCACCGTGAACAGCAGGGCCAGCCCGATCTCAAGCCGGTACGACATGGGGGCCTCGCGCCAAGTCCTCCGCGGCAGCGCCGAAGGAACGGTACTCCGCTTCGTCGCAGGGGACGGCGCCGAACAGGTGGCGATACAACTGAGCGACCAGCGTTGCCAGCGCGGCGCGACCCGTCGCGTCGAGACGCGCCTCGGCCACGTACTCGGCGGGCGTTTTGGAGACATGAAAACGCAGCGCCTTCCTGTCGTCGAGCTCCAGGACCGCAGCCACGAAGCGGTGCGCCAGCGCTTCGGCGTATCGCCCAAGCGCGGCGAGCTCCTCGGCCCGCGCCAAGTGCGCCCGGGCGTTCATCACGACGCCGGTCGTGGGGGAGGGGCGCGCTCCGGTTCGCGCCACCGGCTGCACGATGCGCCACATGACGTAGCCGATGTGCACCAGCACCGCGACGAGCGCGACGACGAGCAGCGTCAGGAAAATGTTGAACCCGACGGGATGACTCTGGGCGAGTCGGTCGAGCCAGTCCTTCAGGTGCTGCCACTGCCGCGCGATCCACGACAGCAGGCGTTGCTGCTCGACCCACTGATACTCGGGACCGGCGAACACCCGGCCGAGCACGCGCCGCAGCGAGTCGGCGACGGCGGGCGGCGGCAAGGTGGGTGCTTGCAGGAGAGCGAGCCAGCTCGTGGTCAGCGGGTCCCCAATTGCTCGCTCAGAATCTGCAGGTCGAACGCCTCCCGCCGGACTCGGAGATCGTAATACAGGAGCGTGAGAGCGCACGGCAGAATCGGCGCCAGGACCACACCTAGCACGATGGTCCCCACGCTGAGGAACGGCTGCACCGGTGAATCAGGACCGACCGCCTGACCGATCCCGAATACGACGATTGACGGCAGAATATTGGTGAAGATGGCGATCACCAACCACGCGAAGAAGACCTTCAGGCGCCAATCTCTCGTGAGCTCGGCCGAGCGGCCGAAGGCATCGAGCACGATCACCATACTTGTCAGGCCGTAGCCGCACAGCACGTACGCAAACAGCCAGATCCCGCCGATGCACGCGAGGAACAGAAACAGCCCGCCCATGCCCAACAGCCGCCCCACGGCCATCATGACCACGATGGCGATCACCACGGCGATGTACAGGACGAAGATGAGCAGGGTTTTGGCGATGGCCACGAGGAGCAGTGGCACGATCCGCCCGGCCGCGAACTGCAGCGCCGCGCCGAGCGACGGCTCATTGCCGAGATACGAATCCGAGATGATGCGGATCGTTCCGGCCTTGAGCAGCAGGCTGATCATGATCCAGACGAAGAGCACGACGAGCCCGAACCCAATCGTCGCGGCGACGTGGGTTTGTACCCAGTTCGCGGCGCCCAGGGGGTTGGAGAGCGCCCGTGTGGCAAAGTACACGACGACGACGGCGGGAGCGGAGATCAGCACGAAACTCAGGCGCATGAATAGACCGAAGTGGCGGCGGAAGATACTGAAGCTGCCGTCGAGAATCTCGCCGAGCTGCATCGGCCTGACGTTGGAACTTCCGGTGCTCGAGGTAATGGGTCGCTCCCTGCGTGGGTGAGGATTCAGCGCTAAGATGAGGAAATGACGCCGTCCGCGCGAGACCTCGATCTACGGCAGCTTCACGGCGTCGAGACGCCGGAGCACGTGGACGTGCGGTTCGAGCTGGCGGGCGTCGGGTCGCGCGTGGCGGCCGGGCTCCTCGATCTGCTGTTGTTGTGGCTCGGATTGCTGCTGCTGTGGTTGGGCGGCACGACGATCGCCAGCGATATCACCCCGCCGCACGGCATGGCACGAGGCTGGGTCACCGCCGCGCTGATTCTGCTCACCTTCTCCCTCGTCTGGGGATACTTCACGCTGTTCGAGGCGCTGAACGGCGGCCGGACGCCGGGGAAACAGCTGCTCGGGATTCGTGTCGTCATGGATACCGGCCGGTCACTCACCGCGCAGGCCGCGGTGGTCCGGAACCTGGTTCGTTTCATCGATTGCTATTTCCCCGCGCTGCCGTTTGCTCCCGCCCTCCTGGCGATTGCGCTGCATCCCAGCAATAAGCGCCTGGGGGACATGGCCGCCGGCACGATCGTCGTGCGGGACCGGCCCACCGACTGGACGTTGGGCCTCACGGCCGGCACGCCGGCGCACGAAACCGCGGAAGCCGTCGAGACCGGCCCGCCCGAGCTGTCGGAAGCGGAGTTCCGGTTGCTGGACCGCTTCCTGGGACGCCTCAATGAGCTGGCGCCCGACGTGCAGGCGCGCATCACCGCCGATCTGGTGCGACGGTTCGAGCCGCGCATTCCCCGCCGTACACCGGACCTGCAGAGCTATCTCGTTACTGTGTTCGCTGAGGAGCAACGCAAGCGACGCAGCCGGTTTGCGCCGCGCGCACAGGCCAGCGCGGCCGGCCGCATCACGGTGCCGGCCGAACGATTCGTGCAGAAAAAGCGCGATGGCTGGGAAGCGTTCCGCACAACGGCGCTCCGCATGGAGCGCACCGGCGTCGAAGGGTTGGCAGCGGACGAGATTCCGGTTTTCGCTGCACAGTATCGCGAGGTGGCCGCCGATCTGGCGCGGGCGCGCACCTATCAGGTCGATCCGCGCGTCATCACCTACCTGGAGCGGGTCGTCACGGCCGGGCACAATGCCCTGTATCGCGCACGGGGGAAACCGCGTACGCCCCTGGCCTATTACATCCTGCGCGACTTCCCGGCCGCCGTGGTGCAGTCGTGGCAGTATGTGCTGCTCGCCTTTCTGCTCTTCTCGGTCCCGGCGGCGGTGGGCTACGTCATGATTCGCGAGCGGCCGGCGCTGGCGGAGGAGCTCCTGTCCCCCGTTATGGTGGCCCGTGCGGAGGCTGCGGCTGAGAATCTGGCGGAGGGACGCGGCTACGCGGAAACGACTAAAGAAGACCGGCCACAGGTAGCGGCGCTCATCATCACCAACAACATCACGGTGTCGTTCGGGACGTTCGTCGGCGGTCTCACCGCCGGCGTGCTCACCACCTGGCTGCTGTTTGCCAATGGAATGATGTTCGGGCTGGTGCTGGGTCTGTTTCGCAACTACCAGGCGCTGAGCTATCTGCTGACGTTCGTCCTGGGACATGGCGTACTGGAGCTCACCGCGATCTTCATCTCCGCGGGGGCGGGGTTTCGGTTGGCGAAGGCGATGATCGCACCGGGCGATCGGACGCGGCGCGACGCGCTGGTGATGGAGGGCCGCATCGCGGCCCGGATGATCGGGGCGGTTGTCACGCTGCTCGCAATTGCGGGAACGATCGAAGGCCTGTTGTCGACGTCGCCGGCCGCGGCGTCATGGAAGTACGGCGTGAGCGCGGCGTCGGCGGTGTTTCTGGTGCTCTACCTCGGCAACGGGTACTTCGAAACTAGGGACGCGACCACTCGAGCATGACGCCGAGGCGGGGACCCAGTATCGAGACGCTGGTTCCCGCATCGTGGAGCGTTCCGAACGCGAGCTGCGCCTGCAGCACCGCCGCCGCGCGATCGCTCAGCCGGTAACGCAGGTCGGTGCCCGCTCGCAGGAGGTAGCCGAGCAGTTCCATCCGCTGACCGGGCCCGGTCAGCTCATGCCGGAGCTCGAGCGTCGGCGACAGCATCGCCTTGGGTCCCGCGGGGCGATCGAGCCGCGCACCCACGGCGAGCACGTTGCCGCGAGGCACGGCCACCGTGCTTGCGTTGGTGGAGTTGCGGGCGCGCAGGCGGCGCATATTCCAGCCATACAACGACAGGTGCGAGTTACCGAGCGGCATGCTCACGGCGGCGTAGCCGAGCACGCGGTCGCCGATCGCGCTCTCTCCACTCGCGCCGAGGTCGTTGGCCGCGGTCGTCGTGTAGACGAGCGCGCCGCGGAAGTACTTTCCTCCACCGAACGGCCCTTCGATCCCGAAGCGCGCGCGGATCTCGCCGCCGGGACTCATCTCGTCCCCGCCCTGGACCGGCACGTAGCGCGCGGCATACCGGTAGCTCGCGCCCGTCCCCACTGCCCAGTTCTGTCCCATTTTGACGGCTGACGCGAAACCGGCGGACACGGCGCCACCCGAGCCGAAGCTCGGTGTGGTGAACCCGAAGAGATGCGTACCCGTCGCGCCGAACAACGGGATCGTCGTGTCGGCGACGGCCCGCGCACCAGTCGGGATCGTGCCGACGAGATTGAACAGCAGTTTCCCAGGAATCACGCCGTAGCTCGCGCGCAGATCGGTGTCCACGAGCCCTGAGTGCGTGATGCTACCACTCCCGCCTCCCGCTTCGCTCACGGAGGCGCGAGCAAAGGCAGTGCCGAGGTCAAGCACCAGCCGGCCACCGCCGATGCGCTGGGTGACGCTGACCGGAATCGTGAGCTCGCTGATGCGATTGAATGGAAGCCCGGAGCCGAATGCGTACGACTCGAACATGACGCCTGTGCGCGCGACTGTGGTCTCGGCCTGGGCGGCCAGCGCTCCGGGGATTACGAGGAGTCCCAACCACCAGCGCGTGCGCGTCACGGCAGGCGGAAGATGATCCGGATGATGCCTGACGCCTGGATGATGCTCGAGATCCCCTGGCTCTCGGGCGTGGGATTGCTCGCCACGGTACCGATGCCCGTCTGGGCCAGGTCGCCAATTGTCGAGGAGACGTCGAGGGTACCCTGCTGCAGCGCGCCGGCTACTGAGGGCGCGAGCTGCTCGGCCGCCTGAACCACGGTCATGATGTCGCCGCCAGATGCCGCTACGACGGGCGCCGCTTCCGCCCCCTGTTGCTGCTGGTGCGCCTGCTGGAAGGACGGATCGGCCCGCGCCGCGGCGCCGAACGCCGCCGCGGCAGCCCGATAATCTCGGGCGTCGAGCGCGTCGAGTCCCCTACCGTAGGCGAGGAAGGCGGCGAGGTTCTTGGGACCCTGCCGCAGGATGCGTTGCCGCTCCGCCTCCGTCAGCTGAATGCCCAACTCCGTCGCCAGACCGAAGACGAGCTGCTTCTCCAGATCGAGGAGTTGTTTAAACGTCCCGTTCGCCTCCGCCCCGGAGCGAACAGTGCCGTCACCGCGGACGACCGTTGCCGACATGCGGACGGGCCCGTTCTGCGTAATCGCAGCGACGCCCTGTACCATCCGCTCGGCCCGCAGCAAACGGCCTACTCGCGCCGCGGTACGGACGTCGGCCCGCCCACTCTGCCCGAGCTTCAGCTCGTCGAGCAACGCGCCGATCTGCACGCGCTCGAGGAGCCGGAGGCTGCGCACCAACGCCAGATCGGACATCAGCAGCTCGGCGAGCCCGCGCGACAACGGCTGGAGGCTGGAATCGCCGGCGATCGTCAGCGGCAGCACCGCGATGGTCGAGGGCTCCGGTGCGAGCGCGGTCAATGTCGATTCCCGCGCCAGGGCCAGCTTGGCGGTCTGGGTCGCCTGCGTCCGGAGCGCCATCTCGGCCAGCGCTCGCACGGCCCCGACACCGCGCGCGCGCGGGTTCTTGCGCGCGAAGTCCGTATACGTCGCAAACGCGAGGTCGTACCGGCCGCCTTTTTCCTGACAGCGGCCGATGACCATCGGACCCAACGCGTTGCCGGGTGCCAGCGACTCGCCCGAGTTCGCGACGGCGGTCGCCGTATCGCATCGTCCAGCCGCCATGAGGGCGGCCGCAAGGCGGAAGCGGATGTCAGCGTTGCGGGGTTGCTGTGCTGCCTGGGCTTTGAGCGCGGGGATTTCAGCAGGTGTGACGGGCGCGACGCGTGGTCCCCCCCCGCCCCGCCCGGCGCAGGCCACCACCAAGCCGCTTATTCCAGCGAGCAGGTACCTGCGACCAGCCAACGTCGGGGACTCCCGCCTGTGAAGGGGTGCTAAAATGCCCGAGGCATAAACCCCCGCAAGGGCGGGGGTGGTGGCGTGTGATTTACCGCCGTCCGACCGAAACGGCTATGACGCCCATCACGCACTGAGAGCCGAACCGTCTTAATAAGGAAGGCGACGGTGTGGGGAGCCCACCACACCGTTGAAGAGCAATACCGTGGCCGATGCCGCCGGCTCACTCGACGCTTTGCAGTATCTGACGCATCTTGCGCGCCAGGTCCTCGATCTGCTTGAGCCCAGCGAGCGTCTCGGCGTCGTACTTCTCCGACGCGAGGAGCAGCAGCTGAGTCTCGGCGAGAATCGCCGATAGAGGGTTAGAGATGTCGTGCCGCAGCTTGGACAGCGACGTCTGCTCAGGCATCTACAGCAGTGAGCGGTACAAGTCCCGCAGGTGATGATCCCGCAGGTCGCGCACCGATTGCCACAGGTCCTGCTCCGTACCGGCGCAGAAAATCTCCGCGCTGGAGCGCTCCGCTTCCGTCCCTTCCGCACCAAACAGGATGCGGCCACGCCAGAAGCCGTCTTCGGTGCGGCGCAGGGAGAGTCGGATGTCTATGGGTTGTCCGTCAAAGCGAATCGGGGGCAGGTCGTGGACGACCGTATCGGTGGCTGCAGCTGGTGTGTATCGGGCAGGTTGGGCAGGCATGCCAGTCCTGGTCTGGTTTGAAAGAACATTATAAATGGCTTGGAGTTACGCAATACCATCGAGGCCGTACGTCGGCCTCCTTGCGGGGAGAGGCACCGGGCGTAGAATAACCTGTACACCAAGCTGTATACAGAATTCGGCATTCTCGGATCGCGATGGGACTCACCTGTTTCGGAACATCACGAGGTAAGCCGTCTGGGTCCTCAGCACTTGGAGGTCGTATGTCGCAGATCCGTTCGTCTCCAGGCTCCCGCGCTATCGGTCTCCTCTTTCTGACGATTGTGACGTGGGCCGCTCCCGCGCGCACCCAGACGCAGACGATCGGCGGCACGATCGTCGACGCCAGAAGCGGACTCCCGATTCCCGACGCATCCATTACCGTCGAGGGATCCACGCCGGTCGCGCGCTCCGGCACACGCGGCGAGTTCCTGCTGAACAATGTTCCGGGCAGCACGGCCCGCTTGCGCATCACCCGTATCGGCTATCAGGTAGCGACCATCGATGCGGGCGTCGGTGATCACACCGTGCGCGTCTCGCTGACGGAACTGGCCGTTAAGCTCGACGCGGTTGTCGTGACCGGTACGGCGGGAGGCGCGCAGACCCGCGCGCTGGGCAACGCCGTCGGTGATGTCGACGTGGCCAAGACGCTCGAGCTCAGCGGGCATCCGGCCAAGCTCCAGGACATGGTCTCCGCCAGCGTCCCCGGCGTACGCATCATGCGCGCCAGTGGCGGCGTCGGGAGCGGCGGCACGACGCGTATTCGCGGGTCCGGGAGTCTGAGCCTGTCCAACGAGCCGCTCATCTACATCGATGGGGTTCGCTCGAACAATCAGGCGGCCGCGTTCAGCCTCGCGTTCAACGGGGCCCAGGAGCAACCGAGCCGCGTCAATGACCTCGTTCCCGAGGAGATCGAGTCAATCGAGATCCTCAAAGGCCCGTCCGCCGCGACGATTTACGGCACCGAAGCGTCCAACGGCGTCATCCAGATCTTCACCAAGCGGGGCCGTCCCGGCCGGCCGACCATCCAGCTCCAATCCGATGCCGGCGCCACCTGGCTCAGCAATCCCGAGGAGCGCTATCCGACGAACTTTTATCTCCGCCGCGGGGGGGACTACCGGAATCCGGCCGACATCAGAGAGTTCAACGTGCAGCGGTTCCGAGAGTCCCGTGGCTTCCCCGCCATCTTCCGCACGGGCGCACCGCGGGGCCTCTCCGGCAACATCAGCGGCGGAACCGATCAAGTCCGCTATTTCTTCAGCGCCACCTACAATCGCGAAGAAGGGCCGGTCGACTATAACTGGCAGAACAAGTTTGCAGGCCGGGGGAACCTCGGCTATCAGACCACCGACGGAAAGTTCACGGCCGACCTGAGCCTGGGGACCGTGCGCTCGCGCACGCGCGGAGCGTCCGGAACGCAGCCGATCACGACGTCGATTATCTGGGCCTGCGATTTCCCCTGGTGCCAGCCCGGCGGGCTCACGGGCACGGAGGACACCGCGACCACCGGCTGGAACAGCACCGGACACGGTTTTCAATTCTACCGGCCCGAGGACTACAAGGGGGTGGACGGCTTCGACAACATCGAGCGCATGACGCTCAGCATGCAGCTCAATTACCGGCCCTTCCCGTGGCTGCGGCACCGCCTCACGGTTGGACCCGACATCACCAACGACAAATCGTCGCAGCTCGTCTTCCGCGATGGAACCGGCTACCTGCCATTCTTCAGCGCGAGCCTCGGTCAGAAGCAAGCGCTGGACTTGCGCAGCACGTTCCTCACCGTCGACTACGGCGCCAACGCCGATTGGACGGTCAGCCCCAACCTCGTGGCGTCGACGGCCGTCGGCGTCCAGTACTATTACAAGCAGTTCGATCAGCAGCTCTCGCAAGGGTTCGAGTTTCCGATTCCGGGCCCGGGCGATGTCGGCAGCGGGGCGCGGCGGGAGGCGGCCGAGGCCTTTCAGGAGAACAAGACGCTGGGCGTTTATGGCCAGGAGCAGGT
>Ga0209378_1002869_pt1 | contig 11763 bp, 11 predicted proteins | sample GraSoiAngelo_156_FD_186170 | JGI IMG/M metagenome (GOLD analysis project Ga0209378, IMG submission 186170) | Grasslands soil microbial communities from the Angelo Coastal Reserve, California, USA - 14_1009_13_40cm (SPAdes) (version 2) | ecosystem: Environmental > Terrestrial > Soil > Grasslands ... | reverse complement strand
GGCGGCGGCATCCGACAAGGTCGACCCGAGCTCGACTTCGTGGACCCCCGCGTGATTGACGGCACCAGACACGGTCAGGAGACCAATGCCCCGCGCCCGCCCATGGCCGAGACCCTGGTACCAGGCGTGACCTCGGCGCGCGATCAGCGCGGCCAGCGCCAGGCTTTCGACGTTCTGGACCAGCGTCGGGCGTCCGCCGACACCGCGCTCGAACGGGCGCGGCGGGGTCGTCGTCGGCCGGGCATCGCCGGCGTTGACGTAGTGCACCGCGGCCGATTCCTCGCCCGAGACGTAGCCGGCCGGCGCCGCGACGATGCGGGCCCGTCCGCGCACATCGCCCGGTCGCTCAGCCAGCGCCCGCCGGAGCGCCGCTTCCGCCGTTCGGTGTTCGCTACCGACATAAAAGATGATGTCGTTGGCACCAACCGCTCGCGCGGCGAGCAGCGCGCCATCGATCACCAGGTGCGGCCGGGCGGCCATCAGCGAGCGGTCCTTGAGGCTCAATGGCTCACCCTCGGCGCCGTTCGCCAGCACGACCGCGCCGCCGCCAGCGCGCTCGGCGACCGCTCGCCACTTGCGGCCGACGGGGAAACCGGCCCCACCGCGGCCGAGCAAGCCGCTGGCCTCGAGCTCGGCGATCAGGGCGCTCGACGAAAGGGTCGGCATTGGCCCGAGGCGCTGAAGATGCGCGGACAAGCGTTCTGCGCCGGCCGCGCGAGCGATCAGCTCCATTTCTGGGCCTGTGGGGAGGTCGCCGGGAGGCGCCGCCACGCCGTGTGCGGGGCGACAGTCGCTCGCCAGGCGACCGCGGCCACAACGCTGCCGATGCAGCCCGCCTCAATGGCGAGCATCCATGCGAAGCGGGGGTCGGTGCCGGTCCCGATGCCGTGGATGACGGCAACCGGCCACATCGCGTAGGTCAGCCAGTGCACTGCCCGCCAGGCGGATTGACCGAAGTAGCGGCGAAGCAGGCTTGTCACGACGATCGCCAGGAGCAGGTAGACGGCGACCACGCCGAGCCCGAGCCACAGGCGACGGTATGACGAGGAGAACGGAACGATGGCGGCCTGCCACCCCAGGGCCGTGAACGGGTCGACGACCGCGGTCACGATGTGTATCGCGAGGAAAACGAGGGTGGTCAACGCCAGGTTGCGGTGCAAACCGGTGGTGAGGAAGCGCGGCCAGGAAGCGGTCTGCCAGCGCATCGCCGACACGATCCCCAGCACGACGACGCCGGTGAGCAGGACGAGGCTGACCACGCCGGCGCCGCGGGTCGCGTACCAGAGGATGGTGTCGCTCACGCCGCGATTCCCGAGGGATCCGGCCAGCGGCCGATGTAATGGATGGTGCCATCGTTCTCGACCAGGCGGGCCGGCAGGCGCCAGCTCAGCAACCAGTCGATGGCCCCCTCGCCACGCACGATCGCCGCCGTCGACGCGATGTTGGCGTCGAGGCAGGTCGCCGCGGCAACCGTGACCGTTCGGAAGGGACCGGTGGCCGGCAGGCTCGTCTGTGGGTCGATGATGTGATGCAGCACCGCGGCGCCGCGCGTCCAGCGGCGGACGGTCGTGCTCGAGGTGGCGACGCCGCCCGACGGAAGGCAGATGACCTCGCCGTCGGCATCGGGACTCACGCGGCTGTCTTCGGCGACGTGGATCGCCCATCCGCCCGAGGGTGGTGTCCCCGCCATGGCGATGTCGCCCCCGAGGCTGACCAGCACACCGCCGCTGCCCGCGGCGGAAAGCGCGGCCCTGGCGGCAAGGTCGGCCGCCAGCGCCTTTCCCGTGGAGCCGAGGTCGAGCTCAACGCCAGGCGGCAGCAGGACGGTGCGCGATCGCCGGTCGAAGCGGATCGCCTGCCACCCCGGAACGCGCCAGGCGCGCAGGTTCAGGGGGCCCGCCTGCGCGGCAACATGGGAGAAATCATCGTCATAGCCCGCCACGCGAATGGCCTGGCCGATGGTCGCATCGACCGCCCCATCGGTGAGGCGCGCCGCGCGCTGCGCCGCGTCGATCGCGGTGGCCAGCAACGGGCTCACGCGAACGGGGCGGCCGGGACTCGCGTTCAGGTGGCTGAGCTCGCTATCGTTGCGGAATCGGCTGTAGGCCGTGTCGACGTCCTCGAGGACTGCGCTCACGGCGGACGTGGCGCGACCAAGTCCGTCGGCATCGGTGGCGACCACGTGAACCGAGGTGCCCAGCGCCTTCCAGCTCTCGAGCGCCACGGCCATCACGAACCCCCGCTGGTCACCGTGCCGCTGCCGCTGCTTCCGGTGGTGGGCGCCTGCTGTGCCTGCTGCAGGCTGTTGCTGCTGCTGGTCGAGCTCGAGCTCGAGTCGGTGGTCGTCGTGGTCGACGTCGTTGTATCCGCGGCCGTCGCCGACGCGTTTGCGGACGATGTGCCGGCATACGAGGCGGCGGCGACGTAGCTAACGCCAACCACCGCGACCAATGCCCCCGCGGTCGCGCCGAACGTCAGTCGCCGTAGGCGCTCCAGCCCACGGTCTCTTTGAGTCGGAGTTAAGGAGTCCATAGCAGCATGGTGGGGCATGGCACCTTGCAAATCCGTGACGCCGGGCCCGGTCTTTCCTAAAAGGTCCCTAACGCCGGCGGCGCCTCTGGCGTCGCCGCCCGCGTGCCCGCAGGCCGAGCCAGCAGCCGGGGCCAGGTGACCGCCATGCTCGCGCCGCCGGCCGGCGAGGCCCCGACCTCCCAGCGGCCGTTGGTCGCGCGGACGACCGCGTCGGCGATGGCCAGCCCGAGGCCGGCGCCGCCGGGCTGATCGGTCGCCCTTTGGAACCGGTCGAAGATCGCCCCGCGCTGGTCGGGAGGGATGCCAGGCCCCGAATCCTCGACGACCAGCCTGATGCGGTTGCCTTCGGCGGCCACCCGCACCTCGATCGCGCCCTGCTCCGGCGTGTATTTGCACGCGTTGTCGAGCAGAACACCAACGAGGTGATCGAGCCATTCCGGGGAAGCGGCGATCACATGCGAATCCACGCTGACGCGGACCGTGAGGCGCTGATGACGGGCTTCAGCCACGGCGGCGAAGCGGTCCACCGCCTGCTGGGCCATCACGCCGACATCCACCGGCTCCGACCGATCCGAGTGCGGCATAGCCTCGAACCGTGCCAGCCAGAGCAAGTCGTCGACGAGGCGACGCATCCGCTGGCTCTCCTGGTTGACGCGCGTGAAGGCGCGCTGATACCAGTCCCCGTCGCGAGGTTGCGACAGAGCCAGCGACGTTTGCGCCTGGATCACGGCGAGCGGGGTGCGGAGCTCGTGCGACGCATTGGCGGTGAAGTCCATCTGTCGCCGGCGCGCCTGCTCGATCGGCGCAGCCACCCTGCGCCCGATGGTCAGCGCGCCCATGAAGACCACGAGCAGGAGTACTGGTCCGATGAGGAGCTCGGCCTGGATCAGGTTGCCACGCGCCTGATAGACGCTGTTCATCGACTGGCCGACGACGGTCCAATCGTCTGAGGTCAGTCCGCCCATGACGCGCAAGTCGGTGCCGGACACGGTGATCGTTTGGGGGTCCTTGATGCGGTTGTAGGGCACCGGCAAGCTGATCGTGGCGGCCTCGGCACTGCTGTCGGCATAGTTCCCGTCTGGATGAAACGTCCACCAGAGCACCGGCGCGTCGAACCGCGGTCCGGCGGCCGGTCCCCCAGGGTTACCACGGGTCGGCCCACCCCGCTGTTTGGCCATCGACGTGAGCCATGACGAGAGGGTGGCGTCGACGTTGGAGGTGAGGTTGTGGGTGACGATCAAGACGACCGCGACCGCGATCAGCAGATAGAGTGCGGCAACAATGCCGGTCGCCGCGAGTGCGACTCGCTGGGCGCCCGACCGCACCAGGTCGACCCGAGCCATACTCAACGTCCTTTCACCCGATCCCACTCTCGCAGCATGATCCTTTCGATTTGATGACACCATACAAAGTCGGGGCCGGGAATGATTCCCGGCCCCCTATGCTCGCTAATCCGGCGACTAGGGAACCGTCGGGACCTGGCCCGCGTTCTCCTGCGCCTCCCGCGCCGCACTCTCTCCCGCCTCGTGCGCGGCGGTCTCGTTCGGCACGAAGGTGCCGGAGCCGGCGCTCGGGCTGGCAGCGGTCGTGGCGACATTGGTCGTCGTGGCTGCGCTGGCGGCGAGCGGGCCTGCGATCATGGCACCGACGACACCGCCCGTCAGCAGTGACCCCGCGACCGCGCCGCCGACGAGAAACCTTCTGATTGGGTTCATTCCTTTCACCTCCTTCTGCGTGGCAATGGAGCCAGCATGGAGGTCGGCGCCTTTCGAAACCGTGACAAAACACGGGCACTTTCGCTCGTGTCGCTGGTAGGCTCTGGAAAGAGTTCCAGGGTCAGGGCGCGCTGCTGATGATCGGCACCTTCGCCAACGCGCAGGAGGAGGGATCGATGGCAATCTTCACGACCCGCGAGGCCGCTGAAGCCTTCGCCGAGGGTGACCCCTTCGTCCTCAACGGCGTGGTGCGCCGCTGGTCCGTGCGCGAGTGGAACGAGGCGATCGCCAGCTCCTGACGGGGAGAACGAGACGCCCATAATGTCGTTGAGCCATGGCAGAAGAAACGCTGACGATCACCGATAACCGGACCGGCCGCCGCTACGAGGTCCCGATCCGGAATGGCGCGATCTCCGCCACCGATCTCCAGAAGATCACCTCGAATGGATCCGGCTCCGGGTTGCTGAGCTACGATCCCGCTTTCCTCAACACCGCGAGTTGCCGGAGCGCGATCACGTTCATCGACGGCGAGCGCAGCATCCTCCGCTACCGCGGCTATCCGGTCGAGGAGCTCGCCGAGCACAGCAGCTTCCTCGAGGTCGCCTACCTCCTGATCCATGGCGAAATGCCCGATCCCACCCAGCGCCAACAATGGGTGGACGCGATCACCCATCACACCCTCCTGCACGAGAACATCAAAAAGCTGATCGACGGCTTCCACCACGATGCCCATCCGATGGGAATCCTGGTAGGAACCGTGGGCGCGCTGTCGACCTTCTATCCCGACGCGAAGGACATCTTCAAAGAGGAGAGCCGGCGGCTGCAGATCTTGCGCCTGATCGCGAAGATGCCGACGTTGGCCGCCTTTGCGGCGCGGCACGCGGTCGGCATGCCCTACGCCTACCCGGACAACGACCTCTCCTATGCCGGCAATTTTCTGAACATGATGTGGAAGGCCACCGAGCTGAAATACGAACCCAACCCGGTGTTGGAGCGGGCACTCGACGTCCTCCTCATCCTGCACGCGGACCACGAGCAGAACTGCTCGACCAACGTGATGCGCGCCGTGGGCAGCGCGCACGCGGATCCATTCTCAGCCACCGCGGCGGCCGCCGCTGCGCTCTACGGACCGCTGCACGGCGGCGCCAACGAGCAGGTGCTCCGGATGCTCGGGGAGATCGGCTCCATCAACCGAGTTCCCGAATATGTCAAGCGAGTCCGCAGCGGCGAATTGCGCCTGATGGGATTCGGCCACCGCGTTTACAAGAACTACGACCCGCGGGCGCAAATCATCAAGAAGGTCGCCGATGACGTGCTGGCGGTGACCGGTCGCAGCCCGCTGCTCGACATCGCGCTGGAACTGGAGCGGGTGGCCCTGGCGGACGATTACTTCATCAAGCACCGCCTCTATCCCAACGTCGATTTCTACTCCGGCATCATCTACGCCGCCATCGGCTTCCCCGTCGAGATGTTCCCGGTGCTGTTTGCGATCGGCCGGACCCCGGGCTGGCTGGCGCAATGGCAGGAAGGGCTGCTCGATCCGGAACAGAAGATCGCGCGGCCACGCCAGGTCTACACGGGACCGCCGGAGCGTCATCTGCCCGGGATCCGCGCTGCTAAGGCAGGAGCCGGAACCAGCGCAGGCTGAAGAGCCCGCCGGCCACCAGGATGATGGTGCCGAAGGCTAGCAGCGGCACGGTGAGATCGAGCTTGGTCGTGACCCAACCGATCTTTGAGCCGAGATCGCTGTAGATCTTGCTGAGCTGGGCCTCGTCGGCCGCATAGTAGTAACGGCCGCCGGTGGCGGTGCTGATCTGCTGCAGCGTCTGCTCGTCGACGCCGTCGACAACCCGGCCCTGCACCATCGTCGTCTGATTACGCTGCCCGATGCCGACCGTTTGGACGGGGATCTTGGTCTTGGCGGCTTCGCCGGCGGCCGTCGCCGCATCGATGCCAGTATTCGAGGTACCGTCGGTCAGCAAGATAACCATGGCATAGTTCTGAGACTTCGGGCCATTCGGGTCCGCGATGCTGGCGAGTTGGGCAACCGCGACCTGGATGGCGGAACCGATCGCCGTACCCCCGCCCGGCCGAAGCGTACCCAGGGCATCTTTCACTGCCCCTTTGTCCGTCGTCAGCGGCGAGACCACCTCCGCTTGCGAGTTGAAGATGACGAGACCGACCTGCGCGTTGCTCGGCAGCTTGTCGATCAGCGTGCGACCCGCGGCAATCGCCGCCTCGATCCGGGTGGGCTGCACGTCGCTCGCCGCCATCGATCCGGAGACGTCGACCGCCAGCATGACGCTGGTCTGACCCTTCGGGACGCGGATACTCGCCTGGGGTCGTGCCATCGAGAACAACAGTCCGGCCACGCCGGCGACAAACAGGATCGCGGGAAGGTGGCGCCGGAAACCGGGGCCCTTTCCCATCACCTGGTTGAGCAGCGCCAGGTTGGTGAAGCGCACCGCGTAGGCACGGCGCCGCCGCTGGCTCGTGATGTAGAAGCCGACCAGGAGGGGGATGGCCAGCAGCCCGAGCAGTAACCAGGGCGATTGGAAGCTCATGCGCCCACCCGCGCCAGCCGTCCCGAACGCTGAGCCTCACGCTGTTTGATGAACGCCACCAGCTGTGGCACGAGCTCCGCGGCGGTGCTCATTTCGGCCACGGCGGCCCGAGCTCGGAGGAGGTCGGCGCGGATGGTCCCGCGCTGCGCCGCCGCCGCCTGCTGGAAGCGCGCCCGTAGATGCGCGCTACGGGTATCGACGAGGATCTGCTCTCCACTCTCGGGGTCCTCGAAGGTGACGACCCCGACGTCTGGGATCTCGCCCTCTCGGGGATCGGTGATCCAGACCGCGACGACCTCGTGACGGATCGCCAGCGCGCTCAGCGACTGCTGCCAGCCGCCGGGCGTCATGAAATCGCTGATGAGAACCATCATCGACGGACGCCGGATGAGCCGGCCCGCCTCCGCCAGCGCCCGACCGAGATCGGTCGGACCCGCACCCTGGCCTCCCTCAACAGCGGAGGGAGTTTGGCCATCGGTCGCACGCTCCATCCGGGCGATCAGCTGCAGCAGCGCGGTTCGGCCCGCCGATGGCGGGATGATCGAGCGGACACGGTCGTCGAAGAGCAGCGCGCCGACACGGTTGCCGCGACCGATCAATAGCTGCCCGACAACGGCCGCGAATTCGAGCGCCAGCTGCCGCTTGAGGCAGCGGGCGGTCCCCCAGTCGAGCGAACGCGTGATATCGACGAGCAACCAGGCATCGAGGCCACGATCCGGCAGCGACTCCCGGACGTAGGGACGGTCCGATCGCGCCGTGATGTTCCATTCGATGGTCCGCGGGTCGTCGCCGGCCTGGTACTCGCGCACATCGCTGTACTCGAGACCGGCACCGCGCATGCTCGAGCGCTCGTCGCCTCCCGGATGAAAACCGAGGCGTCGGAGCACCGGCCAGCGCGAGCGTCGCAGCAACTGGTCGACGGCGAGGCCGCCCGCTATCGCGTCAGGAGGCAACCCGGTCTCCCAGGTCGATGCGAGGCGGCGGGAATCGCTCGAGCACGCGCTTGACGATCGTCTCGGCATTGACGCCGGACGCGATCCCCTCGTAGGTCAGGACCAGCCGGTGCCGGATCACCTCAGGGGCAACTTCGCTCAGGTCGTGCGGGAGGACATAGGAACGCCCGCGCATGAAGGCGAGGGCCCGACCGGCGGCCACCAGGTTGATCGACGCACGTGGGCTGGCGCCATAGGCGATCGCGGGGGCGAGGTCCTCGAGGCCTTTGACCTTCCCGGGCCGGCTCGCGTAGGCGAGTGTGGCGGCATAGGTGCGCACCGCGGGATCGACGTAGACTTCGGTCACCGCCTGTTGCATCTCCTTGAGCTGGTCGAGCGTCACCACCTGGTGCAGCTCGATCGCCGGACCGGTGATCCGCTCCACGACGACGACCTCTTCCTGGAAGGAGGGGTAATCGACGAGCACTTTCAACATGAAGCGGTCGAGCTGGGCTTCGGGGAGCGGGTAGGTTCCGTCGGTCTCGATTGGGTTCTCGGTCGCAAGGACGACGAAGGGCTCCGGAAGCGGATGGGTGTCCTTGCCAATTGTCACCTGGCGTTCCTGCATCGCCTCCAGCAGTGCCGATTGCACCTTGGCGGGAGCGCGGTTGATCTCGTCGGCCAGCAGCAGGTTACAGAACACCGGGCCGAGCTCGGTCGAGAAGTCGCCCCGGCCGGGGTTGTAGATACGGGTGCCGATGAGATCGGCCGGGACGAGGTCGGGAGTGAACTGGATGCGGCCGGCCGCGCCGCCGATAACCTGGGCGAAGGCCTTGACGGTGACGGTCTTGGCGAGGCCGGGCACGCCTTCGAGCAGGACGTGGCCGCCGGACAGCAGGGCGATCAGCAGGCGCTCGAGGAGCCGGTCCTGGCCCACGATCAGGCGTTTGACCTCGAACAGGATCTGCTCGATCGGCGCGGGGACGCGCGCGGCGAGCTCACGGGCCGTGTCGGTCGGACTCGCGGCTTGCTCGCGAGTGACAAGCGATCGATTGATCATGAGACCCTCCATGCCATGACAGTCCTCCGATTGAACCTCGTCGAGATGAGTCCCTTCTGAGCCGCAGGTGAGGAATATCTAAGATTGGCGGATGGGCGTGCAGCGGCTGACGCCGGAGGGGCTCTTCAAACCCACGGCCTATTCGCAGGTCGTGGTGGCGACCGGACGCCGCCTGGTTTTTGTCTCCGGCCAGGTCTCGATGGATGCCGAGGGCAAGCTGGTGGCGCCGGGCGATTTCGCCGGCCAGGCCCGGCAGGTGTACGCGAACCTCCGCACCGCCCTCGAGGGCGCCGGCGCCAAACCGGCGGACGTCGTCAAGCTGACCACCTACGTGGTCAGGTACATGCCGGAACTCCGGCCATTGCTCGCTGAGGCGCGCGCCGCGATCTTCAATCCGGCGGCCCTACCCGCCTCCACCCTGGTCGGCGTCCAGGCGCTGGCGGAGCCGGGCTACCTGATCGAAGTCGAAGCCATCGCCCTAACTGACCAGGGCTGACCCGCGATTCGGAAGCCGATCGGCAATCGAGGGTGCGGTAGGGTAGCGCCGTGGGAATGATGCCGCCAGGACACGGCGGCCCGTCGACGTTCTGGATGTGGGGCCGCGGGCGCCCCAAGATCGCGGACAGCGGTCCAGCCAATAGCGGCCTGACCGGCGACCCGGTCATCGAGGAGCCGCAGCAGCCAGAGGGACCAAAGGACCTTCGGAGTCGCTGGCGCAACCTCAAGGAATCCGTCCGGGGGACCGCCGCCGCGCTCCCCCTCGTCATTCGGCTGGTCTGGGATGCCAGCCCGGCCGTCACCACCGGGCTGTTCGTGGTGACGGTGGTCGCCGGCCTCGTCCCGGCGATGTCCGCGTATACGTCGAAGCTGCTCGTCAATGCTGTCGTGCTGGGCATCGAGGTGCACAACCACCCGACCACGGTCGCCGATGCGGTGCGCTTCGACTTCGGACCGCTGCATACCCCGGTCTTTACGGCGGTCAACGCGATCATCTTCCTTGCCGTCCTGCAGCTGCTGATCTTCGCCCTGATCGCTTTTCTCAGCACGGCCCGCAACATCACGCAGCAGCTCTTGCAGAACGCGGTGTCGATGCGCATCCAGTTGATGGTGATGGAGAAGGCGGCGTCCCTCGACCTTGCCTTCTATGAGGACCCCGCGTCCTATGACCTGCTGCGGCGGGCCCAGACCGATTCCATCAATCGTCCGGTGCTGATGATCTCGACCGCCTTCGGGCTGGTCCAGACGGCGCTGACGTTCGTGACCATGATCGCGCTGCTGGTCGTCGTCAGCCCGCTGCTCGCCTTGCTCGCACTCCTCTCCCCCGTCCCCGCGTTCATCGCTGATACCCGCTACGGCTGGCGCGGCTACAACATCGCGCGCTGGGGATCGCGCCTGCTGCGACGGATGAACTACCTCGTCACCCTGCTGACGACCGATAGCTACGCCAAGGAGGTCAAGCTGTTTGGGCTGGGGCGCTACTTCATCGACCGCTACCGGCTGATCGGCAACACCTATTACGGGAGCCAGCGCCGGCAGGTGGTGCGCCGTTACCTGATCGGCTTTCTGTGGGGCAACCTCAGCACGATTGCCACCTCGGTGACGTATCTGTATGTCGCGCTACAGGCGATCGTGGGCAAGCTGACGCTCGGCGACCTCACCCTCTACACGACCGCAGCCCAGTCGGTGCAGAACTCGATCCAGGGCATCCTCGGCGGATTCTCAGGCATGTACGAGCACAACCTCTATCTGAGCAACCTTTTCGAGCTGATGGAAACGACCAGTGCGCTCCCGGCTCCCGCCAAACCCGTCGCGGTCCCCAAGCCCGTCCGCGGCGAGATCACGTTCGACCAGGTGAGCTTCGCGTATCCGGGAGCGGCCGAGAACGCGCTCACGGACTTGAGCTTCACCGTCTCAGCCGGAGAGACGATCGCGATCGTCGGTCGCAACGGTGCGGGCAAGACCACGCTGTTCAAGTTGATCTGCCGGCTCTACGATCCGAGCGCCGGTCGCATCCTGATCGATGGCATCGACATTCGCGACGTGGAACCGACCGAGCTGCGCGCCCAGATCGGCGGCATGTTCCAGGATTACGTGACCTACCAGGCGACCGCGGCGGAGAACATCGGCCTTGGAAACCTCGGCGCCATCGCCGACCGCGAGGCGATCCTCAAAGCCAGCCGGCAGGCCGGATCCGATGGTCTGATCGCGGGTCTTCCCCAGGGCTACGAAACGGCGCTCGGAAAGTGGTTCGATGCCGGCGTCAATCTCTCAGGCGGCGAGTGGCAGAAAGTTGCATTGGCGCGCGCCTTCATGCGGGACGCGCGCATCCTGCTGCTGGATGAGCCGACCTCCGCGCTCGACGCCCAGGCGGAGTACGAGCTCTTCGAACGGATCCATTCGCTGACCCGAGGCCGCACCGCGGTCTACATCTCGCACCGCTTCTCGACCGTGCGGCGCGCCGATCGGATTCTGTTCCTGGAGCACGGCCGGCTGGTCGAACAGGGAACGCACGAGCAGCTGATGCGACTCAACGGCCGTTATGCGCGCCTGTTCCGGCTGCAGGCCTCTGCCTACACCGGGGAGGACGTGCTTCCCGACGATGTCGACCTGGACATCGCGCCGACCGCGTGACGCGGCGCGGATGGGCCCTGTTTGCGGCCATGGCCGTGATCTGGGGCATCCCGTACCTGCTGATCAAGATCGCCGTGGGCGAATTGACACCGGCCAGCCTGGTCTTCTTGCGGACGGCGATCGGCGCCGCGTTATTGCTGCCCGTCGCCGCCGCCCGTGGCTGGCTCACCCCGCTTCTTTCCTACTGGCGGTGGGTGCTCGTCTACACGATCGTGGAGGTGTCGTTACCCTGGTTTCTGATCGCCGACGGCGAGCGCCGTCTTTCCAGTTCGCTAACCGGCCTGATGATCGCCGCCGTCCCGCTGCTGGCCGTGGTGCTGCAGTTGCTC
>Ga0209378_1002864_pt1 | contig 11772 bp, 16 predicted proteins | sample GraSoiAngelo_156_FD_186170 | JGI IMG/M metagenome (GOLD analysis project Ga0209378, IMG submission 186170) | Grasslands soil microbial communities from the Angelo Coastal Reserve, California, USA - 14_1009_13_40cm (SPAdes) (version 2) | ecosystem: Environmental > Terrestrial > Soil > Grasslands ... | reverse complement strand
AGAAGCTAGCGAAAGAACGGCTGCGATCTAAGCTCGGCGTCGGATTCCTCACAACCTTCCTGATCACACTCGTTATTGACATTACGAGCGCGTCCCGAGAAAAGAGCCCGATTCCGAAAGACGTGCTGTTGTTGCATATCGAGAAGCTCAAGACCGCACAGTCAGATCTTGAAACACTCCTTGGAGTCTACAGTAACGTGCTCGATGTCGAAATCGCGCGTATGACAAACGATGTAATACTTCAGATCGAACACTTACAGGAAGATTTCGAGTATCTAGCCGAGACCCAACCAAGGCCACCGACCGAGTCGCATGCCTCGCACATGGAACAGGTCCTCCTCAAGACAGTCCACTTGACAAAGGCGGAGCTCATCGCTCTGGGAACAGATAACGCACAGATACGCGCACTAGAGGACTGGCTAACCCAGTATACTCGGGAGAGGAGGCCATTGCCGAAGAAAGAAGAGCCGATCGCGGTGCGCGGAGGACATACGATCTGATGAGCCAAGAACGAGCCACAGGTCCCGCCCAAGAAATCAAGGTCGCAGAACCTAATGAGATAGCTGACGGACGCTCGAAAATCATACACGTCCAAGGCAAAAACATTGCACTCTTCCGCGTCAAAGACCAATATTTCGCCATCTCAAACAACTGTTTACACCGAGGCGGACCCCTCGGGGAAGGCGAGGTCAGAAACTACGAGGTCACCTGCCCCTGGCACGGATGGAAATACAACCTCCTGGACGGCAGCTTCAGCTTGATACCTACGCTAAAGTTGAAGACCTATCCTGTGAAGGTGGGACCTGAAGGAATCTTCATCGAAGCCTAAGCTGGAGAAGGTTAAGCCGGGTTTACCTGATATGGTTCTCGCAACCTACTTGGTAGCCATTGACTACTTGATTTATAACATAGACTCACTGCGTTTACGGCTATGATGCACAATACTCAAGGAACTCCAAACATGAAACAAGTGAAGGATACACAGTAATGCTATTCGCCCAATACGTAGATCTCTCATCGATCATCCTAAGGCTCGCAATCGGATCAGCATTCATGATACATGGATATCCAAAGCTCGGACCAAATGAACAAGGAAAAGGCTGGATGAAAAGCATGGGAATGCCCGTAGCCCTGGTCCCGTTCGCGGGAGTTGTCGAATTCTTCGGTGGACTCGGACTGATCCTCGGGATCCTAACCCCTATCATCGCCTTTCTTTCCGCGCTCTGGATGCTATCCACAACCTGGCTATCAGTGACAAAGATCAAGAAGAAGTACCAAGGCGGTTTAGAAATTGACATAACACTCCTCCTGGCAGCCCTCGCCCTTACATTCTTGGGCGGTGGAACCTTCTCGATCGACCATCTAATCGGACTGTGACACAACCCCCCATGGCCAGTGCGAAGACCTCAACCTCTCAGAGACTCGAGAACAGTGAGGATATCGAGGAAATAGTGTGGAAGGCCCGGCAGACGGCTCTCGAGATGATGAGGAAGGCCGGGTACGATATCGGTACGAAAGTGAAAGTTGTAGTCGATCCGCAGCTACCGTTTATGGGATACACGATGCCCCAGGGAGGCAACTTTACGATAGTTGTGTCTGGTGGAGCGGTGGGGTCTGGACTGCTTGAGGGATTGCTGATTCACGAGATGTCGCATATTTACAGGATACAGACGAACCATCCTTCCCACAATGGTCAGATCTTGGAAGAGGCGATTGACAATCTTGGGAAGAAGGTCGTCCTGAGCGACTATCAACAGAAAATTGTCCACGACCTACTCAACGACATTCAGGACCTGTACGCCGACGATATCTCGTTCAAGGTCCTTCGCAATTCGCCGATAATCGCGGCGGACCAGATGACCAGATTCCTTCAAGACTGGGTGAAGGATGAGCCTGCCAAGTCACGGGAGGCTGTAATGGATAGTTGGAACAACGCGTCGATCATGACGCACAACGCGCGTGCAATCGCGCAAATGGCGAGGCATCGAGTGGAAGATATGGGCGGTCTAGCCGAACAGGCAAACAAGAGTTTCTTGTCCCAAATATCGCCCAGTGTCGCGGGGCGCTTCGAGTATTTTCGGAATTTGCTTCAGAACTTGAGAGAAGATATGACGGCTGAAGAATACAGAGCACTTTTGGCAGATTATCTGCGCCAGTTCCTGGAAATCGCCGAAAAGAACTAATGGCCCCCCAGTAGAGCATTTGACTGAGAGTTTGAGCGAGGATTTCGACTTTAACGCGGCTCTAAAGGAGCTTGACAAGAGCGAGACTCATCTCGTTGTCAGGGTAGAGTTTCGAAGATGGGGAAAGCCCGTGACGATCGTGCAGGGATTGCCCAAGACTGGACGGTCACTCGACGAAGTTGCCCATCGGCTGAAGGCCCGTTTAGCGACTGGCGGAACCTCAAAAGAGGGCGTAATAATGCTGCAAGGGGACCACCGTAGCAGAATGAAGGACGAACTAGTAAAGATGGGGTTCGCCGAGGACCATATTGAAATCTACTAGATCAATTACTTAGAACGTACTGAGGCTCGAACCTTCTCATCATTGGCTCGAGCGGTGCCGTTCGACGGTTTGTCCCATTTCATGACCCACTCCGCCAGAGTACCGAGGATCACTGAGAGCTCCACCCCTTTCTTCGTAAGCGCATACTCAACTCGTGGCGGGGTCTCGGGGTAGACCTTTCTCTCTATCACTTTTCTCTGGTCCAGCTCGTTCAGCCTCTCCGCGAGACTCGTTGCGCTAATATTCTGGATTCTTCGCTTAAGCTCATTGAATCGAGCTGGCTGCTTGAGGCTCAGAGCATGGATGACTGGAAGGGTCCATACCTTGGTGAGGTCGTTCCAGGCAGAATGAAGCAGGTGGCACTCCTCAGACTGCTCTTTTGTTATGTCTTGGTCAACCGGGGTTAACTTACTCAAGTAACTTGCACCTACTTGGTTTGCTACGACTACCAAGTATATAAGCCCGACTGATGCTAGGCTTGTTAGAGAAAAATGATGACTCAGAGGACGAGAAGGACGACCGGGGCTGATTTCACCGAGAAGGAGCTTCGGTATCTTATGGAGAGAAGTCTTGGAAGACTTGCTTTCGTATGTTCAGATACTCAGGCGCACATCATGCCAGTACTCTTCGAATTTGACGGCGCTTACTTCTATCTTAGTGGCTGGAACCTCAAGTACAGCGAACGATTCCAGGACGTCTCACCAAACAGCAAGGTAACTCTACTGGTGGACGATGTGGACTCGCCGACCAGGTGGGTCCCTAGAGGCGTCGAGATAACTGGAGAAGCCGAATCAAGAGAAAAGGGCAACTATCTCTACGTAAGGATAAAGCCCGTTGGAAAGACGAGCTGGGGGCTCTAAACATGTCAATTCTTACATCCTTGGAGAGCCAGATCACTGGAGCAGTCGAAAGGCTTAGCGAGAGCGTAGTTAGCATAGACAGCGTCAGAGTAACACGCGACTTTGCCTACGGTGTCGTACCCATCGAAGGAAAAGGCTCCGGACTAATCATCGACTCGAAAGGTTACGTCATTACGAATAATCACGTCATAGACGGAGCAGCTAAGGTTCAGATTCATCTCAAAGACGGACGCTCCTACGTAGGAGAGGTCGTCGGAAGCGACCCATCTACCGATATTGCGGTTATTCATGTTGAGGCCGAGAACCTCCCAGCCGCCACGTTGGGAGATTCAGAGCAGCTCAAAGTCGGACAACTCGCATTAGCAATCGGAAACACTCTTGGACTACAGGGAGGACCAACGGTGTCGCTGGGTGTCGTAAGCGCGCTGGGGAGACCGTTGCCCGGTGCGGATTTCATCTTCGAAGGGCTAATCCAGACAGACACAGCGATCAACCCGGGCAACAGCGGAGGGCCACTCGCCGATATCAGCGGAAACGTCATCGGAATGAACACCGCCATGATACCGTACGCCCAAGGCGTTGGATTCGCGATTCCAGTAAACACCATCAAGTGGGTAATGCAGCAAATTCGAGAGAAGGGACGAGTTGTTAGACCCTGGCTGGGAATCTATGGAACCACCCTTAACGAGGCACTTGCCAGAAGATACGATCTTCCAGCCGACTCAGGAGTGTTAGTTGTTGAAGTGGACGCCCGAGGACCCGCATACCGGTCCGGACTACGAGTCGGAGACGTCATAATCGGCATAGGATCCCAGACCATCAACCAGATGAAAGACGTGCTCTCTGCCCTCTCCAAACACGCCATCAGCGAAGAAGTAGACCTACGATTCATCAGAACCGGCACCAAACGAGTAACTAGACTACTGCTCCAGGAGACCCCTCTGCAAACCGTCCAGAGACGATAAGATGATAAGCATCGAGAAACCGTCGATTTTCAACGTGCTGTCGTTCGAAGCAACGCGTATATCTCGGAACGGAGTATTGATCTAACAATGGCCCTTATAGATGTCAGCAGCATCATCCAACTCGCCTACTTCGGATCATTCATCGTCCTAATGTTCTACGGACAGCGAATCCAGATTAGCATGATGCTAGTTGGTGTCAAACGGAATCTAGGCAAGCTAGAGAGACTCCGAAAGGCAGCCCATGATAGTGTTCTCAGCTCGGCTCTTCGCTTCAAGGGCGAGCAGAAAGCCGTTGAATCTCGTATTGACCGGTTGACCGGCTCGTTCGCCATCCAGCCCGTTAGCATGGACCCTTCTGGAATTGTGGGCAAACTCGAGCACGTTCTCGACACCTACGACGATAATCTCAGAACTGAGGTCAAGAGCATTGCCACGGGAGCAACGGATGCAGAGGTTAACACACTCTCCAACCAGATGGAAATCTCCATCGGCGCGGATCAGATGTACAGAGTGGTCCGCCACTTCTACCTCCTAGCGCGCAAACAGGGCGGAATCCTCGCACTATACCAACTCCAAATGGCTATGCCTCAGATAATGGAAGAAGCAGAGGCTTACAGCTCAGCAATAGACGCTTTTGCCAAAGGTAATCCGATAGGGGACGGAATAGGGCCCCTAATCGCAAGCAAGATGGCCGAAGGCGCTCAGCCTCGGGAGATCGAACAGGACACCATAATGTACGAGACGGGCCTTGACGGGAGAAACCTCCTGCTAGTCCGTGCGAAGGGTCCAGGCGGTAGCGTCGGAAAGCCCGGGCTCGCTGTGGAGAAACTCATAGAGCAAAACTCTCCATCCCTAGTAGTGACTGTCGATGCAGCCCTCAAGTTTGAGGGTGAACCCAGCGGAGAAGTCGCAGAGGGCGTAGGCGCGGCTATTGGCGGTCCCGGAGTTGACAGATACCACATCGAGCAGAGTGCGTCCAAGCGTCACATTCCCATGATCGCCATAGTTGTAAAAATGTCGAACAAAGAAGCAATCTCGGCTATGACTCAGCAGGTCAGGCTGGCTGTAGACGAAGCAATTCGACGAGTCAAGAACACAATTCAGGCTAGTTCCAAGTCCGGAGATACCGTAATTGTTGCCGGCATAGGCAACACCATGGGAATACCGTAGCTCGACCTAGAACGACGCTACTACTCGGACATAACCAAAGAACGACCGGCTATATTGTTTTCTGAACGATCCTCAAACAGGCATTCATGACGTACGGGATCTGATTCTTCGACAGAATCTGTTTAGCTTCCTCGTTCTCTAGTCCCAGCTGGGCCCAGAAGACAAACGGTCTTCCATACTTCCGGTGAAAATCCACAACTTGTTGAGCCACCTGAGGAAGCTCTTCGCTTGGCCGAAAGACATCCACAATATCCACTTTTCTTGCTATCTCCGCAGGCAGATCCATCAGACTTGGATACGCTTTCTCGCCAACAATCTCATCAGCCGTCGGATTGATCGGAACGATCGAGTAGCCGTGATCTTTCATGAATTGAGGAACAGTATAGGCGTCCTTCTGCGGGTTCTTGCTGGCTCCCACAACTGCTATAGTCTTGTATTTTCTTAGAGTGTCTCTTGGAGAGACGGTCGCGATTGGAGCTTTGATGACGGACATTTCCGATAGGGAGCGTGTGGGTCTCAAGGTAGAAAAAGGCTTGGAGCGAGGAGGCTAAAATTCAAAGTCCATAAATATGTAGACTTGTTTAGGATTGTCCGTGTCTCCTAACTGGAATGCTAAGCCTCCGAAGAACGACGACGAATACTTCGAGCGTATGACAAGATCACTCTTCACAGCGGGCCTCAACTGGAAAGTGATCGAAAACAAATGGCCCAACTTCCAGAAGGCGTTCGCAGGATTCTCAATCAGCAAAGTTTCACGGTTTTCTGATAAGGACGTGAAGAAGCTCATGACCGACACGGGCATTGTCCGGAACGAGAAGAAAATCCAGGCAACAGTGCATAATGCAGGCGAATTTTTGAAACTGGAGAAAGATTTCGGCTCCTTCCAGAAATATCTCAACACATTCGGAAAGGATGAGGAGCGCATGTTAGAGGCCGTGCAAGAACGGTTTCAACACGTTGGACCATCGACTGCTAGGACTTTTCTCTGGGCGTCGGGATGCGAGTTGACTCCCACTCGCGAAGAGAAGAAGTGGATGAGCAGCCACAAGAAGCCTTAGACGGTTGTTAGCGGAGAGCTAGAAGTAGAACTCGCACTCTGCGTCGCGAGGATCAAGTACGATAACGAATTATCGTCAGGTAACTGGTTTGGTAACCGTAAACGGTAACAGAAAACGAGACATGAATCCCTACATGGGGCAACGACCTCAGCACCGCCCTTGTCTTGGCGGAGTGAGCTGGAACCCTAAGATTGGCATGGTGCAAGCAACCGCGCCTCGCGGTCGGTCCTCATCGTCTCAACTCCCTAAGAGATTCCTTAGCTTTTGGAACGACCTGCTCGGCGAAGATACGAACCTGGTCCTCTTCGTCTCCTTCGGCGGAGGGCCAGAAGATGAATGTATCCAACCCTAAGTCTTTGTAGGATGAGACGAGCCAGTCTACCCAGTTTGAGACTGAGCCTACAAATGGCCTCTTTTCATGGAGGAAGAAAGGTTTCTTTTCAGACGTCCCCGACCGCTCCTGATCATCGATCACACCGACAACCTGAGCGATTCGTCTGATCGACTCTGGTGATCTACCGTTCTTCTTTGCCGACTCGTCGATAAGTCGCTGTCGTCCCCTTATCTCGTCGCTGGACGTGTAGGTACTGAGCGGATTAACCCAGCCATCAGTTAGTCTGCCGATAAGTCGCATCATACGCGGCCCGACCGCGCCAGTCCAGATGCTTATCTGATGATAGGGGCTCGGACCTGCTTGGGCATTTTCCAGCCGGTAATATTTTCCGGGAAAACTTACACGACTACCCTCTTTGCCATAGTTCCAGATGAGACGAATAACCTGTAGCGCTTCCTCGTACGCTGCAACAGCTTCTCTAGGAGTTCTCCTGGTCCCGCCCCACGACTGGATAGCATCCCAGAACGCACCAGTCCCCAGGCCCAACTCTATGCGTCCTTTCGTTAGGATATCCAGTGTAGCGACCGATTTTGCCAAGATTGCAGGTGCTCTCATCGGTAGATCGCTAACGTCTGGAAAATACCTAATTTTCCTAGTGGACGCCGCCAAGGCGCTAATCAGGGTCCAAGTATCAAGGAAACTACCATTGTACGGATGATCCTGAATACCGATAATCTCTAGGCCCACTTCGTCGGCTGTCTTTGCGATATTGAAAATATCGTCCGCACTACTGCTGTAGGGCGTAATACTGATGCCGAACTCCGGTTCCCGACGCCGGGACGTAACGTCCTCTCTTCGCAACGAATCCCGCACACCTCGATACGTCGCGCCGCTAATTAATCAGACGTCAACCAGATTCGGTCTTTTAGGCAACACTCTACACCGATGACTACTAACAATGCCAGGCAGCCGGAATTCCCGCCCCTACGTGATACTCAACGCCGCGATGAGCCTCGACGGAAAAATTGCCACATACACTGGCGACTCACGAATGTCGTCGCCGTCCGACCTCAGAAGGGTCCACCGTTTGAGAGCCTCAGTCGACGGAATAATGGTCGGAATGAGAACGTTGCTCAGAGACGACCCAAAACTTACAGTGAAGTTTGCAAGAGGGCGCAAACCCCACAGGATCATCGTAGACAGCACCGCAGACACACCGCTCACCTCGTACGTAGTCAGGACAGCGAGAGAGATCCCTACAATCGTCGCTGTAACGTCCAGAGCACCAAAGAGCAGAATCGAGATTCTTGAACGGAGAGGTGTGAAAGTCTTTGTTTGCGGAAAAGGCTCGCTAGTATCACTAAAGATCCTCCTACAGACCCTGAGAAAGCTCGGAATCCGGAAGATTCTCCTGGAAGGAGGAGGAGCGCTAAACTGGAGCATGCTGAGCAGTGGCCTTGTCGACGAGGTCTCGGTCGCCATCACCCCTAGAATTCTGGGAGGAGAGAAAGCGGTGAGCCTCGTCGAAGGTAAGGGAAGCCCGCTTGTCAGAGATGGAGTCAAGCTGAAGCTACTCAACACCGCGAAATACGGACCCGACCTAATCGTCCGCTACAAGGTGCTCAGCTAGAACAATGAGCGATCCGACAGAGCAAAAGCCCATTCCTGTTTCCTGGAGACAAGTGGCCGCATTCAGGCTCTCCCGACACCATCTCTCCAAGCGCCAGCCCTCAGCCTCTATGGCTTCGGTTCTGGGGGACATCGGCGGCGCACAATCACAGGTGCTTTCGGCTGCTCAGCTGTCGATCTGGGCACGAGTCAAAGGAGCAAGAATCCGGCAAGTGAATTCAGCGATATGGAATGATCACACGCTGGTAAGGGCGTGGGCTATGAGGAGAACAATGTTTCTCCTACCATCCGATCAACTTGCGGTCTTCGTCAGAGGAACGACTCGGAGAGCAACCTATCACTTCCACTACGCTCTTTCTCGCATCGGCTCCCAACAGAAGCTCGACGAGCTGCTAGATGCTGTTCTCGACGCTCTAGGGGAGCCGCGCACACGCTCCGATCTTGCAGGGATACTCAGCAAGTCTCACGGTTACAAGGTGAAGTCGAAGGCTGGAGGAGGATGGGGAAACAAGAGACCTGTTCCGTGGGTCAGGGTCGGAGAGTCATTGTTGCCGGTTGGATATCTTCTCCATGTCATTGCGGCGCGCGATGTTATAGTTTCGGGACCGGGCGAAGGAAACGAAGCGACCTATGTCAGAGTTGACAAGTGGATCCGAAACTGGAAGGACATACCGGCTGAAAAGGCCGAGCGGGAGCTACTCGTCAAGTATCTCAGAGCCTTTGGGCCCACAACATTACAGGACTTTGCACTGTGGGCTGGAATGTATGTGCGTGACGCAAAACCCATCTGGCAGAGTGAGGCAGAGAACCTGATCCACGTTGAGGTTGAAGGTTGGAAAGCCAGTGTGCTCCAATCGGATCTACCGGCTCTAGAGAAGGCGGAGCTTGACGAGCCAGTCGTAAGCCTTCTACCCTACTTCGACTCCTTCCTTCTAGGACACAAGTCTCACAGGAACATAGTCGATCAAGGAAACCACAAGAAGATCTATCGCAATCAAGGATGGGTCTCCCCGGTCCTTCTAGTGGATGGCAGAGCACAAGGCGTATGGTCCCACCAACAGAACAAGAACAATCTCACAGTCCACATGACACCGTTCTCAAGAATTTCAAAAGCCGTTTCTTTGCGGATAAAAGAAGAAGCTTCAGACCTCGGCAGATTCCTCGAATGCTCAGACGTAAAAACTGTTATCGCAAGAACCTTGGCTCTACCTATGGATATACTAGGATTGAGGAATCAACCCAATTCTTAGGTACTGCGCGCAAACGAGCGAAAGATTATGCCGAGCAAGAAAACTATCATCATTGCATTTCTAGTATTGTCAGCTCTCATGGTGGCCGTCGCCGCTACAGTGGTCACGAACACCATAACTTACACCCAGAAGGCCAGTCACGCAGCCACCATTATATTGGTTACCACGCCCGGTCAGTTGACCATAAACACGCCCGATACAGAGACCGCCATGATTTCAACCCAGACCCCTTTCACAGGCTACTTCAAAATCTGGATATTCAACGTTACAAACTCTCCGACAAGTCTCTGGAACAGGGGACCGGCCGTCGGCCCACCCGTAAATCTAGACGGGGTAACAGTGAACGGAACGTTCCTTCAATCGCCCAGCCCTGACGGAGCGATCCTAGAATTTGCTCCGTTCGGACCCTACGTTTTCAACAACGGGTCAACAATAACCTATTCGTTCTGCCTCTGTGACAACGGCTTTCCAGTTGTTGATGGGACATCCTACCAAGTTCAGATTAGCGTGAGCAGCTAAACCACAATCCCTCCCCCCTTTCATTTTGCCCATACAGGGGGCTTGAAACCTGCCTTGGAAAACATTCTCGGAGTGTACTTGCACATCTCACACGCTGTCGTAATCGTTTTTTGGCGTGAACTTGCATGCTATTTTGTCTAGGGCTCAACAGGTTCCACTGAGAACTATGAGTGAGCAAACCTGTCTGACGAATTTCATGATGAGGGCAGCTGACAAGGAACGGTTGAGAAATATTGCTGCGAACCCACAAAACATGAGAGCGAATGAAGCTGCTCGACAAGTTGGTGAGGTGCGTAGAAATCTACCGATTCCGGTCGCCGTCACATTAAGAAAGCTTCTCTCATTAAAAGAGTCCAAGAAGAAGATCGGGGACGGCTAAGATGTTATCCCGGCTCGTGTATTCAATTGAGCACATTCTCCGGTATCGGAGTTGGATAAGAATGCCCGTTGACCCTTCGGTCGGGAACTGTGCGTTCTGTCAAGGAAAAGCCGGTTGATGACAAGAACGCGACAGTTGAGACACGGGGACCACGTGGGCGTTAGAGTCTGCAAGTGGGACCGTCCGAAGATCAGTAGACAATTGGAAGCGGTCATCAACACCGAGTCGATAGTCTCGAAGATCCCGGCAAAGATCTGGCAGGAACTCGACGTCAAGCCATTGTTCGAACACTGGCAGACTCGGAAGCCTGCTGGGCTCGTACTATTCAACCTGAGAGCGCATAGGGCTAGCGACAGCGTTATCGTCACGAAGGGCCGAGCCAGCCTCAGTCTACCCATTCTGACTGGTATGGGCTACTGGGAAGACTCTGAAACGGGTAGGCTACACTGGAGCTTGCCACGGCTGTGACCCGATGACTAGATTCTGAGGCCTAGCTCTTGTCGTATCTCTTCGTTTTTCCGCCTCTAAAAGTTGAAGTCGTGATTGCAGACACTTTCGAGCGTAGATGAGGCGCCGCCGGGGTCTCGCAACTGGAATCTTCCATCCCTTCTGAACACTCACCATCCGTAGAATGAAAGTCGAAAGGGCTGCAAGAATCTCCGCTGGAATCCCGGAGAACCCAGTCTGGCTAGCAACTATGACAATTATCGCTCCAAGCATCGAAGCGACAGCATAGACTTCGCTTCGAAAGATCAACGGAACCTCAGCGGCCAACAAATCTCTCACTACTCCACCCCCCACACCAGTGAGCATGCCTAGCAAGGCCGCAGGCGCAGGATCCAGACCGGCATCAAGCGCTATGGTAGTTCCCGTAACTGTGAAAATACTCAGCCCGACTGCGTCAAACGTAGTCAGGAACTTGCCGTGATGAACCACCCTACTGAACCATAGAAAGACCAACAACCCAGCCAAGCCGGCGGCCGCAAGATAACGCCAGTCGCTAAGGGTCGCAGGTGGAATATGACCCAGCACAATATCTCGCATGATTCCACCACCGAGCCCCGTTGCCACGCTCAGAACGAGGACCCCAAACAGATCCATCT
>Ga0209378_1002862_pt1 | contig 11780 bp, 8 predicted proteins | sample GraSoiAngelo_156_FD_186170 | JGI IMG/M metagenome (GOLD analysis project Ga0209378, IMG submission 186170) | Grasslands soil microbial communities from the Angelo Coastal Reserve, California, USA - 14_1009_13_40cm (SPAdes) (version 2) | ecosystem: Environmental > Terrestrial > Soil > Grasslands ... | reverse complement strand
CCTCCGCTTACCGTCGTCGCGCCATTGCTGTTGAAGGCGTAGAGGCTCTTGCCGGTGGTGTTGTCATCAGGATAGTTGTTGTAAGCCTGATAGGTCGTTACGGGCTGCTGGTAGAGGAGGGCGGCGACTCGGCTGTCGTCGCGAACGACAAACACGATGTAGTTCTGATACGCCTGCGCGTTGGTCAGTAGAGCGAGATAGATTCCGCTGGTCCACGAGGACTGGGTGGCCAAAGTATAGGCGGACGCCCATTGGCATTCGATCATTCCCGTCGTAGCATCCGTTGGGCAAGCGGGTTGCAGCGTACCGTTGAGTGGGCCGATGTGCTGCACGAGGCGCCCCCCCAGCCCCTGGTACCAACCCATCCGATAGACGTCAATCGTATAGGTCTGCGCAGGGTTGACGCTCACATAGAAGGTGATGTTCTCACCCTTGTTCACGCTAGTGGCGGACGCATAACCCTTGATCTGGCCCCCGGCGTCCGATGCCGTAGAGCCGAAGTTAGCCCGCCACTGGGTCGTCCCGGGCTGCTGATTCTCGATGACGATCGCGTTGCTGGCCTGCCCATGAGCTGAGCTCACTAACAGCCCCGTCACCGACATCAGATACAGGAGAATTCCGACGCGCCGCAGCGCGCTCAGTACTCGGCCGCCGACAGGCCGCGGAACGGCAGCAGAAACGGTGAATTCTGGGCTTCCAACGGGCTCGACGCCGGAAGCAAGGAAGCTGTAAAGGTGGGATTCAATTGGAATCTTCATTTGCGTATTCCTTGATGGCCATATGCATCACAAGCTGCGCTATCTCAAAGAAATGGGGCGTAATTGGTCCCCAGTGAGAGTAGAGAGCCCAGCCGTCGGCCGATCATCGTGTGGTGACTCAGGCAGTGGTCTTTCGACAGGTTCATGGGCCATGACCGGGCATTCTTAGCACGCTTTGAAATAGCTAGTAAATCGGGCGAATTCCGCAAATGCAAATCGAGTATTCACACTAAGGCTTGTCAGACCTTGGAGCTTTCCGGGTTCGCTGATATGTTATAGTAGTAGTAAAATAAGCAATATAGTATATAGAAAGTTAATTGATATTCGATTACCAATCTCACTCCGGTGTTGAACAATCGAAGAGAGCACAAAATGACGTCCGCGCACGATCAAACTGCCGCCGATGGAACGGGAGAGGACCTCCAGACCTTTGGGCAGATACATCCGGCGAAGTCAAATTTGAAAACAGGCCGCCTGATTTCGCCGCACCTCGGGCTCGAAGCGAAAACTGCTGCCAGTACTTTCTTGATTTCGCTTTAATAATCTCGAGACCTTGCTCGGCGAAACCGGCCGCGACTTTCGCCTCCGCCGTCGTCAAGATACTGCCGTTGAATATCCTACAGTTCTGAGTTGCTCGAAAAAACTCCAGATGGCCATTGCGCGTTCAGGCCGCGCAATCCGGTTTGGAGTACCCACTCTTCGACTGACCAGCCAAGCTACTGCCACAGAGATTTTCTGGTTTCTCGACAAGGCGTTGCCGATTTCGAGCTGGCAAAGGTTGTTCCAGTGTCCTGCTGGCACCCTCGCCCGATGATGTCCATTCCTCTTTACTCTAAGGATCCCCGATCCGCGGAATCTGCCGTCGGCCGGCCTACGACTTCGTCCCAAATCCTCGTTCCATGAGTTTCGCGCAACGCGAGGCTTCCAACCGCCAAGGTCACCGCCGCTACGGCGATCGGGTAATACAATCCCGCGTAAATCTTACCCGTGGCCGCACAAATGGATAGACCAATCAGCGGCAGCAGTCCGCCAAAGACCCCATTCCCGATGTGGTACGGCAAGGAAAGCGAGGTGTAGCGGATCCTCGCCGGGAAGGCCTCGACAAGGTAGGCGGCAATCGGTCCGTACACCATACCGACGTAGATACTCTGAAGCAGAATTAGCAGAATGAGCTTGCCCTTGTTCGGTTGGATAGCCTCGCTAGCGGCAACTAGGCCGCCGGTGGCATCCGTAGTCATCGGAGTAAGGGTGATGGCTCCGGTCACCTCGCTGCGGGTCGACTTGACAGTGACGACGTGGTTGCCCGCGGCACGTTCCATGGCGTGGTAGATCGGAACATAGGTGAGTACGGCAAGCAGGAACCCGGCCATCATTATTTTTTTGCGCCCGACTTTGTCCGAGAGCGCTCCGAAGACAATCAAAAACGGCATTCCCATCCCAAGCGCAGCGGCCTCGATGACAATGGCCGTGCGGGGATTCAGCTTCAGAATGGTCTGCAGATAGAAGAGGGCGTAGAACTGCCCGGTATACGCCACCACGCCTTGTCCGGCCGCTGCGCCGAACAAAGAGACCAGGACTTGCTTCAAGTTGGACCACTTGGTGAAAGCGTCCTTGAGCGGCTGAAGGGAAGTTTTTCCGGCAGCCTTGAGGTGAGAGAAGATTGGCGATTCGCGCAGCTTCACTCGGATATAGATGGAAATGCAGACGAGAAAAAGAGAAAGTAGAAAAGGAATACGCCATCCCCAATCGGTAAAATCTTCTTTGCTCATCGCAGATTGTGTGCCCAGTATGACCAGCAAGGAAACGCACAGTCCCAGGATCGCCGTGATTTGGATAAAGCTCGTATAGAAGCCGCGCTTGCCGTCAGGGGAGTGCTCACCGACATAAACCGCTGCGCCTCCGTATTCGCCACCAAGGGCCAGTCCCTGCAGCATCCGGATCACAATCAGGATGATGGGGGCGAACCATCCGGCGGTTCTGAAAGTCGGCAGGAGGCCAATCAACGCCGTTGAGCCGCCCATAATGGACAGCGTCAGGAGAAACGTGTACTTCCTCCCGATGCGGTCGCCAATGCTGCCGAAGAATAACGCGCCAAACGGTCGAACCACGAAACCGGCGGCGAAGGTTGCCAGGTAAGCGATCAAAGCAAAGGTATCATTGCCGGGGGGATAGAATTTGACGGAAAGCACCGTCGCCAAACTACCGAAAATATAAAAGTCATACCATTCGATCATGGTGCCGAGAGAGGATGCGACAAGGACCAGCGGCAAGGAACTGGATTGCGGATTTCCAGCGGCGGCACCGATTGCGTCTGCCTGCCTAGCCATGCGTTCTACCGCTCGTTTTCCGGACTATCGGTCTCGACATCAGCTCTCCTCGAACCCGGACTTCTTTCCTTATCGACCCGGCCCGACATTGTACTGCTGTGGCCATCGAATCGCTTATCGCCGACCAGACGACCGCGGGTCTACTCGAGTGGCAAAGATTGGTTTGGGCCATGCACGCCTGAGCATAACTGACCTCGGGTGGGGCATCAGCCCATGCAAAAAGAAGATGGAAGACTGTGGATCAGCTTCAAATGGGAGATCTGGAATTGCGCAGGACCCAGAAAAGACCTGCAATAGCCGGGGACATCGGTTTGACGGCCACTCCGATCCGGAGGTGAGCCTTCACCTAGTGCCAAGAAGAGGGTGAAAAGTGCGTTCGCCATTTTAACGGGCAGTGGGGGGAACGTAAGCGAGATTGCCGTTTCATGCAGTCGAGTGCGATCGAGCCGAGCATTCCGCCGGAATGTTATAAGCTTAGGATCAGGCATGTCGTGGTGCCGTGCGCGTATAGCTTCCGTGCACCATCATAAAGTCTTCCTTCCGCGGTGGATGTCCGCTTCCCGGAATGGACTACTTTTCCCTCTGCGCGTAACTCGCCGGTGTCAAAAGTTATGGGGCGCACATAGTTGATTTTTATTTCCAATGTCGCGTAGCTCCACCCTGCGTCAAGTGTGGAGTGCACGGCACAGGCCATGCACGAATCAAGGAGGGCGGCAGTGTATCCTCCATGAACGGTTCCGAGCGGATTGTAGTACTCAAATTTCGGACTGCCCGAGAAAGCGGTATAGCCGCGGGCCACCTCGACTAGCCGGAAGTCCAGGACCTTCTGGATGGGAGGCGCAGGTAGGCGACCCTCCATAATCGCAGTGAGCAGTTCGAGGCCAGAGATGGTCTTGGCGGTTCCGGTCGGCACCACTCCATACTGAATTGCACGGTCGGAACTATTCATGGCTCCGTCCTCCCGCAAAGCCCATTCCTTAGGATTTGCGATGCCCGACTCAACGTGAATGTTCGGTCGCCTCCTCAATGATATCAGGGAGCAATCTGGTGAGCCCAAGTGTTCGGGGCATATGCTTGTATGCCGTAGCGTGGAAAATTCCCGTGGCGGCTGCGTAAGCGTTCCTCATCACAGGCGTCGGCAACGCGAGAGGGAAGCGGTGCACAGTTCTTATGATCATTGGCTCCAGATGCCATATTTGGCCTAGCCCTCGACGGTGGAAAAAGTGACTCCAGCATATGGAAACATTTTCCTTACCGGCCTCTCCTTTTGCCAAGGTCCGGATAAGTCTCTCTGGAGGGAGGTCTGGAGGGAGGATCTGCTTCCTCGTAAATGGCTATAAAAAAAGGGCTTATGTCAAATTGGGTGCCCCGGCTTAGAGTTAGGTAGCAATTCACGTGGATTCAAGTGTGCAGGTATGTTCTGGTTTGGCAAGGGTTTGGTGGACGACCTGGCCACAGAACGGCCCGGGTGAGCGTTCTGACTGGCCAAAGCAACATAGGGGTGAAATTAGGGAGGAATCTCCAGCGCCGCGCGCGATGGGTTCAGTTGCTCACTTCGGACGTGATGCGGGTCGTTCGCCATAAAGTTTAGTAAGGTTGCTGGTGCCGACGCGCCAGTACTGATCCCTGGCCAGTTGGAATCGGGATGGAAGTCCTTGTGGGATTCATTCATGTGCGGTCACCATGGGAGACGAGCCTTTTGTTAAAGTCATTTGCCCTACGCTCCCTAGAGCGCCTGTCAAAAGAATGGGTCGGGTTCCAGATTATTCATGAATCTGTTTTTTGAGAGATTGACGGGAAGTCTGAGCCCCTCCCGCCGGAAATCACAACCTAGCTGATGTGTCCATCTCGTGCTACTTTTTGAAGCCGATCGGGAGGTAGAAATGTTTGATGAGCCACAGGCTCAAGGCCATCGCAGCCTTGAAGGCTTCTGGGGCATTGCACGTCGGCGACGTTGGTGGATCTTTCTGCCATTGTTTCTTTGCTGGGGTGCTGTGTGGACGGGGGCGAAGCTGTGGCCGTCGGCGTATGAGTCCGAGGCAGTCATTTTGGTGGAGCAGCAAAAGGTGCCGGAGGAGTACGCGATGCCGAATGTCTCCGTTGATTTGCAGGACCGGCTGCAAAACATGACACAGGAGATTCTGAGCCGCACGCGTCTGCAAGCGATGGTCGATCGGTTTCAGCTCTACTCTCGACACGAGGGGGCAGCCGGCGCGTCTCCATCGGAAGATGTAGTTGAACGAATGCGCAAAGACATCAAGATCGAGATCGTGGAAGCACCTGACCGTCGTGGCGAACTGGCCGCGCTCAAGATTCGCTACACCGCAGGCTCACCTGAGCTTGCCCACCAAATCAACAGCGAGTTGACCTCGCTTTTCATCGACGAGAATCTGAAATCCCAGCAGCAACTATCTGAAAAGGGGACTGCTTCTGTTGAGAACCAGCTGGCGGAGGCAAAAGCGAAGCTAGAGGAACAAGAGGCTAAGGTTCGCAGCTTTAAGGCACAGCAGCGCGAGGAACTGCCTAGCCAATTGGAGAGCAATGTCCAAGTCCTGTCGGGTCTGCGGGCCCAGCTGCGCGCCACTCAGCAGGCCCTGGATGACGCGCAGCAACAGAAGCTTCATCTCGAGTGGCTGCTGCAAAAATATCAGCCAGCCTTAGGAAATTTGAATAGTGAGGAAGCGCCGGCGACAAACCCGGATCCGCTGGATAAAGAACTGCAGGATTTGAAGGGGCGCCTCACGGAGGCAAGTTCGATCTATACGGATAACTATCCCGATGTAGTTGCACTTAAAGACAAGATCGCAAAGACCGAAAAACTTAAGAAGCAAATCGAAGACGAGACGGCCTTCAGACAAGAGACGGACAACACGGGAACCAACCTGGAAACCGGAACAAGCACCGTCCACGCGGGTACGTCGACGGCCATAATCGAGATTCAGAACCAGCTCAAAGCCAATCTATTAGACAAACAGGACTATCAGCAGCGAGTGAAAGATTTGGAATCTCAGATTTCTTCTCATCAGGTGCGGTCAAATGTGACCGCGGAAACCGAACGGCAGTGGTTGGGAATCTCCCGTGGATATGAAGAATCCAAAATGAATTACAGCTTGCTGCTCCAGAAACAGATGCAGTCGCGGTTGGCTACTAGTCCGGACGGTCGCCAGCAGGTTGAACAGCGCCGCGTCATTGATCCTCCCAGCTTGCCGATCAAGCCTTCATCGCCAAATCATTTCAAAATCAGCATGGAAGGTTTGCTCCTGGGAATCGCTGTTGGAATCGGGTTAGCCGGGCTGCTGGAACTGACCCATGCGCGCGTTTGGCAAGAGAAAGACTTGAAGAAACTGCTTTCGGTTCGCGTGTTGATTGGCATCCCGCATTTGAGCACGCCCGAAGAGCAGAGTCGGGAGGCCTTGATCCCGTGGATAGAAGGTGGAGCACTTGCCGCAATGTTCATTTTGATTTTGGTTGGAAACATCTACGTTTTTCTTAAAGGGTAGCCTTGCTTGGCAAAAGATTCCTGGACTGATGCGACATTTTGTGAACTGAGTTCGAGCGGCGAGCTCTTGTCCCCGTGCTCCCGAAAAGTGACTCGTGGCAACCAAGTGGAGCCAGGGGTGAAAGCGGAATGAGCCGACTCTACGAAGCCTTACGAAGAGCGGAAAGGGAACGCCGCCAGTTGGGGGCTATGGCGCCGGAGCCAGCCGCGGCATCGCTGAAGGCGGAAGAAAGCGCAAATGCGGACCCGGCCACAGCGCAGAAGCGCCGTTTGGTAAATTTCGAGATTCCGCTGGAGTCCCGCTTGGTCGCGCTGACCGAACCCTTTGGTCTGGGAGCAGAGAAATTTCGAATTCTAGCGGCGCGATTGGAGAATCTACGTAAGAAGCAGAAGGATCTGAAGTCCCTTCAAGTCACAAGCGGGGTGATCGGAGAAGGCAAGACGCTGATAACTGGGAACTTAGGGCTAACCTTCGCGAAATGCTCTCGCTCCAAGGTCCTGTTGATCGAGGGTGATTTGCACTGTCCGAAGCTGGCGGCAGTTTTTGGCCTTAGTCCATTGCCGGGCGTTACGGATTGGTGGTCCGGGGCCAAGCAGGATATCCAGCACTCGCTCTACCAACTGCAGGACCTCCCCCTATGGTTACTTCTAGCCGGCGGGACGCACGAGCAACCCTCAGAGATCCTGCAATCGCCGCGCTTTGCGGAAGCCTTTGCTCAATTTTCCCGTCAATTCGATTGGATCGTTGTGGATTCTGCACCGATGATATCTGCAGTGGCTGTCAATCTATGGTCACGATTGGTGGATGGCACGCTCTTGGTTGTTCGGGAGGGAGTTGCTCCAGTGAAAGCTTTGAAGAAGGGTTTGGCGAGCCTTGACAACCCGAAGTTGGTTGGCGTGGTATTCAATGAGACTTCTGAACTCGATCGCGCGAGTAGCTAAACAAATACGAACCGCAACAGTCTGGGCTTGGGGGCAGCATTTAATTTCGCTTGGGGGTGGGTAGCCCGGTGCGAAAGCGAGAAAGCACCTCACCAAGATTCTGTACGAACAACTCTGGAATATGTGTAGGCCGTGTCCGACGCATGCATTTCATTCCACGGACGGATTCCCCCGCATAAGCATAAACAAAGTGCGCCGAGAGAAGAAATCGGCGCACTGGACAATACGTTCGGCGATGAATGCTGTGGTGCTTAGTGTGTTTTGGACGGGATCGCGTGCGACGGACTCAGGTGGCCTGTGCTAGACCCTGAGCTTTACGCTTTCTCATCAGCATCAACCCTATCAACCCTACGCCGGCCAGCATTAGAATGCTTGTGCTCGGCTCCGGCGTGGGTATCAACGTTCCGGTTAATGTGTAGTTTATATCATTTCCCGGGACTCCAGTGAAATTCGACGTCGCCGAGGTGGAGAAATAGTATTGATTGCCTGCTCCATTTCCGGTGAGTTGCATTGCAGCATCGGTATAGACCCAATACTTAGTGCCTCCCAGTACGGTGACGGCGCTTGGAAAATTGTAAAAACCGCCTGTTGCTATTCCCTCGGCTATAAACCCCGGAGTCGAAGATGAAAGATTAGCAGGAGTGCCCAGGTATGCTTGGCTCAGAAGGTAAACGTCACCAACGGCCTGGGCCGCGCCCGTGGCGTCGTAGAAGTTTAGGGAGAGAGAATTCCATGACTTACCGACAATGATTGTTACCGTCTCGCCCCAATAGGCTGCCCCCCCACTTGTAGCAACTCCATCTGTGACGCTGCTTATCGTGTCGGCATTCGCAGTAGATAGGATTCCTGGGACAAATAGTGCTGCCATGAGGACTACACCAACTGTCACGCTAATTCGTCGTTTAGTTGTATTCATAATCCTTCGATCAGTTGAGATGCCACAGGAAATCGCTTTGAGATTCAAAGTTCCCCCAATAATTTAGGTATGCGTCCTAGCACTCCCAAGACCACGACCCTAAGAAGTGTGCAACCTACATGCCAAACCGCGTAGCATGTTTTATCGTCGCGGACGTTCCTACCTAAGTAGTCTATTTTCTTATAAATAGCTAGTTTCCTGACTCTCAGCACGCTGGAGCGTAAATCTTCAACATTGCAAAGTGTTGCCTAAGGATGGCAATTTCACAGACTTATGCGTCCAAATCAACCGTAAGCGTCCAGCCTGGGACGGAGTGGTGATCTCGCGTATCCGTTCGAAGTCCACGGTAGGACTCGTTTGGCTGTTCATCTGACAGCTTTAGTTGGCGGGAAAGAAAACGGTTTGCAGACCGGACGGTCCCGTACCAAATTGTAGCGCGAAAGCCTGATTCGTCAGCCAACCAGAGAGCAGGTCGACTGAGTGGAGGCTGCCGATGACCCCACTCACTCCACCGGGTAGGCTCGATACTGCCGTCACTTGACTGGGCCATGCCTCACTTACGAAGCGATGGGCCGGACCGCTGTCGAACATGAAGCCATCCACAGAATCCGCCCGGACGTCGTGAGCAGCTGCATCAACGCTGCCAAATCCTCCATCCGTGGGAATGCCGGGCAATCCGAGAAGAGGATCGGGGAAGGCTCCAAAAGCCGGAGGTATGTTGAACTCGCCGCCGAGTGTGTGTCGAAAGACGATGCGGTGCAGTTTGCCCCAGCGATAGTCCTCCTGATTGGATGAATAGTTGAAAGCTGCTGCGAAGGGCCGACTGGCCAGACGTTCGAGCGCAGCGAACATGCTAAACAAGATGACGATGTCCCGACGATCGGAAGCGCTCGAGACGCCGGGCACATTGAAAAAGCTGACTCCCGAGGTGCCGCTGCCCTGTTCCGTCAGAAAATTCTCCAGTGCATGTCGCAGGGCGGTGAGAGCCTGCTGATCGGGAGGAACCGGCACATGCAAGAGGTTCAGGGGCACATCGATCGAATTGCGAATAAATTGTCCTCGCCAGACATTGTAAATAGTTGCTGCCACGCTTGTCGCAACTTCTTGGTTTGAGGGAGGCGCGAAGGGGGGTGTTACGTGTCCTCTGAGATCGGCATCGTAGCCTTCCTGAATTCCCACGGGAGTGGTGAAGTCCCAGCTTTGCAAACGACCTACAGCGGTTGCGACTTGAGGATTTAAGGCCAAAGACATCAATATTGGGTTCGCCCCTGGAAGCCCGGCATTCTGAAATGCATGAACAATGTACGGCACGAAAAATTCCGCGTCCTTCAATTTTGTATCCGCCTGAATTCGTTGCATCGTTTCCATGGAAATAGTTCCGCCGGCAGAAAGCGCGTCGCGGATCATTTCGGTGATCCTGGCGGCCCTCAAGCCCAGGTCATAACCTGGGTTCAGGTAGTAGATTCCACCCCCGGGCCGGGTTTGGTTAAATGGGTTGTTGTCGAACGTAGTCCCCAGTGGGTCATTATTGGCATTGACGAACCATCCGGCTGCCGGATTGATGATATGCGGCATCTCAGAGAAGGGAAGAATTTCGTAAGGCAAAACCTGGCCCAGTTGCGGATTCTGAACCGGGAGCCACTCGTTTCCTCCCAACCCATTGCGCACGAAAAAGGGTGGGGCACCATTCACTGCACCCGCTTGCAGATCCTCGCGAATGGGCATTTCGCCGACCGTGAAATAGGCAATGTTTCCGGAAACGTCCGAATAAGCGACGTTGAAGGAACCGACACCTATGAACTTTGATGCCTCGATAAACGCGTCAAGATTGTCCGCAGAATCCCATCCCAAGATCGCATCCGGCTCACGAGTGCCGCTAAAACCAGTGTATTGGATGCTGAGCCCCAATCCCGGCCCGGACGCCAGAAGAGGACCGCTGTTCCTTCGCGGCACAATCAGAGTCCTTGCTGGGATTAGGTTGCTCGCGGGTACAACCGTCAAATCGTCGAGGATCCCATTTCCCAGGTTGTTACTCCTAAACGTTTCCGGAATCGCTATTACGTTCTCGAGCTGTCCGCGATACACGGTGCTGAGTCCGCTAGGTGAATTGGAGTCGGGCAGGACGAGCTCGAAGTAATAGTCGGTCACATCCATGGGATCAAAGGTCGCACCCCACGAGATGTTCTCATTGTGACCGGTAACCACGCCGGGGGTTCCAGGAAAGCTGGCGCCAACGACATGAACACCCGGCGCATGGAGCTCCAGAGGGTAGAAAGTTGACGGAGCCGCCAGCGGCATATGGGGATCATTGGCGAGCAAGGGAAAGCCGCTGGTCGTGTGTGCCCCGCTGACTGCCCACTCATTCGATCCTCCGTGTCGCCTGTAATCGAGCAGAGATAATAGTGCAGGAACCTTGCCTACTAAATTCAAGTATTGCTGCCCCAGCCCTAGCACTTGCACTGGGACAGGAGGGAGGGCGACCTTTTGATTTTGATTGACCGTACTCGGTGCTAAGGAAAATGAGGAATGCGGCGAGACAATTCCTCCCGTTGCGAAAGGGGACGCGTCCGGAATTGTAGACGCGGTTTCGAAAGGGGCCGAGCGAAATGTGTCGTTGAAGAGTTTCGTTCCGTCAAACCCCAGTAGACTGCCAGCTACTTGATAACTCCCCAACGCGACCGTGAGCTCCAGGTCGAGAAAATCAAATGATTGCGAGAACGAAACGTACTTTGAAACCACCATGGAGTCGCCAGAGGTCCACGGTTGGAACTTTGAGAGTTCCAGGCTTCGATACTCCGGGGGCAAGGGATTGCTGGCTACGTAGGCGTTGACCCCATCCGCATAGGCTTGTAACGTCGCCCGCGCACGGTCCGACAGTATTGGGAGGGAGCGCTCCGCGGCGCGTCGAAGTCCCAATTGTCGGAACAGAACATCGCCGGTGAGTGAGGATGGTCCGAGTAATTCGGCCAGCGTGCCACTGCCAGTTCGGCGCGTAACATCCATTTGGAAAAGCCTGTCCTGCGCATGTACAAAACCTTGCAGAAAGAACAAATCATGCTCGTTATCTGCGCTAATATGCGCGATACCCTGCTGGTCGCGGTCGAGCGTCGCTGCGGCGCTCAATCCCGCGATTCGTTTTGTGACCGGCGAATCCGCGGGCGTCTGGGCCGCAGCACTGCGCGCGAGCAATGCGAAAGCGGCCAGCGTGACCAACAGCCTTCTTGGCATAGGACCCTCCGGAGCTCGAACTCTTTCTCGCTTGCGTGGTGAAGCTGGATTTCCCGGAATTTTCTGAGCGTGCGCTGATAGCTGCTGTCACCACGTACAAGGATTCGTTG
>Ga0209378_1002855_pt1 | contig 11790 bp, 8 predicted proteins | sample GraSoiAngelo_156_FD_186170 | JGI IMG/M metagenome (GOLD analysis project Ga0209378, IMG submission 186170) | Grasslands soil microbial communities from the Angelo Coastal Reserve, California, USA - 14_1009_13_40cm (SPAdes) (version 2) | ecosystem: Environmental > Terrestrial > Soil > Grasslands ... | reverse complement strand
TCAACGCCGTGCAGTCGCTGCTCGACTACGGGGCGAAGCTCGGCGTGGGGCTCGTCGTCACCCCCATCGTCGTGGCCGGGCTGGGGCGCTCGCTGTTCGGTGTGTGGGAGATGCTCAACCGGCTCGCCACCTACATGAGCGCGGCCGACGGCCGGCCCACCGAAGCGCTGCGCCTCGTCGTGTCGAGCCGCCAGGCGGTGCAGGACGATGCCCTGCAGCGCCGCGCCGTGGGCGCGGCGCTGCTGATCTGGGTGCTGTTCCTGCCGCTCATCGCCGCCGTCGGCGCGATCCTGATCTGGATCGCCCCGACCATCACCCAGGTCGCGCCCGAGCTGCGCGCCGGCGTCCGCGCCGTGACCGCGCTGCTGCTCCTGAGCTTCTTCCTCACCCTGGTCGCCGGCGTCCCGGAGTCCGTGTTGCGCGGCATGAACCTCGGCTATCGGCGCATGGGTCTGCAGGCGAGCCTCAACGTGCTGGCCGGGCTCCTCACCGTCGTAGCGGTACGCGCGGGCCTCGGGCTCGCGGGGCTGGGGGGAGCGCAGGTGGGCGTCGCCATGGTCACCGGCCTGCTCTTCTGGCTGCTCGCCCGGCGCTACGTGCACTGGTTCGGCGTGGCACGCCCGCGCCGTGCCGACGTCATGCCCCTCCTGTCGATGAGCGCGTGGCTCACCGTGGGCGAGGCGGTCGCCAAACTGCTGCTCGCCTGCGACGTGATCATTCTCGGCTGGGTCGTCTCGCCCGCCATGGTCACCACCTACGTGCTCACCGGCTACGCCGCGCGCACCGCCATCGGCATCCACGTGTTCGCGGCGGGGGCGGCGATGCCCGGCCTGGGTGGTCTGATCGGCCGCGGCGAGCGGGACCGGGCACGCGCGGTGCGGCGCGAGCTCCTGACGCTCACCTGGCTGTTCGCCACCACGGTCGGCGTCACGGTCCTGTGCTGGAACCGCTCCTTTCTCGGCCTGTGGGTGGGACTCGAGCATTACGGCGGGCCGTGGCTCGACCTGCTCATCATCCTCACGGCGGTGCAAACCGTCTTCATCCGCACCGACGCGTATGTCATCGACGCGGCGCTGCAGCCCCGCCCCCGGGTGCTCGCGGGCGCGGGCGCGGCGCTCGTGACGATCGCCCTGGCGGTGCCGCTCACGCGCCTGTTCGGCGCCGTCGGCCTGTGCGCGGGCCTGCTCGGCGGCCGCGCGGTGCAGTCGGCCGCCTACCCGCTCCTCGTGCGGGACTCGCTCGGGGGCGGTGGCGGGCCCGGCCCGACCGAGGCCGCCCGCCTCGCGGTCGTCACCGTCGGGCTGTTCGCCGCCGCCCTGTGGATCGGTCAGCGGCTGCACGCGGCGCACTGGGTGGTCTGGGGCGCGGGCGTGTCGCTTACGGCCACCGGGGCGTTCGTCCTCGCGCTCTTCGGCGGACCATCGAGCGAGGGCCGTCGCCTCGTCCTGACACGGCTGCGGGCCCTGTTCCCCGCGCCCGGCTGGTGACGGTGCCACCCGTACTCTCGGTTCCGCTCGCGCCGCCCACCGAGCGGCGGCCGCCGCCGGACCGGGCGCCGGCGTCTCTGCAGGGCGCGCGCTCCGGCGTGCAGCCGGTGGTGCGCTGGGCGCTGTACGCGTACATCTTTTCGATCCCCTTCGAGATGCCGCAGCGGTCCATCCCGGTCGAGGTCCCCACCTTGGTGGGCTGCGTGTTCCTCCTCGCCACGCTGCTCCACCGGCGCGCGGCGTACCGGCGATTCCCGGCCCCGCTCACGGCGTTCGCGTTGTATCTCTGGGTGTTCGTCGCGGCCGCGCTCGTGAATCTGGCGAGCCACGAGCTCTCCGTCGGCAAGTTCTTCCTCGAGATGCTCCAGGCGCTGCTGTTGTTCTGGACCACCGTCAACCTCTTGACGGACGAGCCAGTGCGGATCGGGGCGCTGCGGGCGCTGGCCCTCGCGTGTGGGCTGCGGGCGGTGCTGCAGGTGGCCGGCCTCGCGAGCACGGAGCGCGCCCTCTGGACCGGGGGCTATCGGGTGACGGCGCTGGGACAGAACGCGAACTTGAGCGCCTTGATCCTCACGGCCGGTCTGCTCGCCGCGCTCGCGCTGCCGAGCTCCCGCGACCCGACGCGTCGCTGGCCGGTCGCGCTGCGCTGGCCAATGGTCGTGCTCATCGCCGTGGCGATCGTGCAGACGGGGTCGCGCGGCGGTCTGCTCGCGCTCGCCACCGGCGTGATGATGTTCCTGCTCAGCGGCCCGACCGCCTGGGCCCGGGTGCGCAATGCCGCCGCCGCCCTGGTTCTGCTAGGCTTGCTCGGTTTCGCCGCGTACCGCTCCGAAGCGATGCGCAATCGGTTCTCCGCCACCTTCGAGGAAGGAACGCTCGCGGGCCGGGAGCGGATCTACCCGGCGCTGCTCGTCATGATCCGTGAGCGGCCGGCCCTGGGCTGGGGTCCGGTGGAGAACCAGTACGAGCTGGAGCGCCGGCTGCAGGACCCCGGCTACATCAAGCGCGACGCGCACAACTTGATCCTCGAGCTGCTGACGAGCACCGGCGTGGCGGGCACGATCCCGTTCTTGATCGGGCTCGCGCTCTGCGTGTCGAGCGCCTGGCGCGCTCGGCGCACCACGCGCGGGGTGCTGCCGTTCGCCATGCTGCTCGCGATTCTGACGGGCACCATGAGCGGCACCTGGATCGCCTCCAAGATCCTGTGGCTGGTGCTCGCGCATGGCGCAGCGGCGGGACGCCGCCCGGCACTCGCGGCGAGAGGCGCCTAGGCCATGTGCGGCCTGGCAGGGCGGTTCCACGCCGCAGCACTGGCGCCCGACCCCGGGTGGGCCGCGCGGGCCGACGAGCTGCTGCGCCATCGCGGTCCGGACGGCGCCGGCCGCTACGCCGACGCGCAGTGCGAGCTGGTCCACCGGCGTCTCGCACTCATCGACCTCTCGCCCCGCGGGGCGCAGCCGATGACCAACGAGGACGGCGGTATCCAGGTCGTCTACAACGGCGAGATCTACAACCATGCGGACCTGCGCACCGCCCTGGCCCGCCGGGGGCACGTCTTCAAGAGCACCTCCGACACCGAGATCCTCGTCCACCTGTACGAGGAGGAGGGCGCGAATCTGGTGCAGGCGCTGCGCGGAATTTTCGCGTTCGCGATCTACGACCGGCCGCGGCGTCGCCTGCTGCTCGCGCGCGACCGCTACGGCGTGAAGCCGTTGTTCTATGCGGAGCGGGACGGTGAATGGCTGTTCGCGAGCGAGATCAAAGCGATCGTCGCGCGACGCGGCTTCGTCCCGCAGCTCGACCGCCAGGCCTGCTACGATTTCCTCGGCCTGGGCTACGTGCCCGAGCCGGCCACCGGCTTCGCGAACGTGCGCGCCCTCCCGCCCGGCAGCGTCCTCACCATCGCCCCCGAGGGGACGCACCTCGCCGGCTACGACCGTGTGGTCGCCACGCCCCGGCCGGAGCGCCGGCTCGAGGACACCGTCGAGGCGCTCGCCGACCGGCTGCTCACCGCGGTCCGGCGGCAGTCCGTGGCCGATGTGCCGGTCGCCGCGCTCCTCTCCGGCGGCATCGACTCCTCGCTCGTCGTCGCGACCCACGAGCGCGCCGGCCTGGGCCCGACGACCACCTTCAACGTGCGCTTCCCCGACAAGGGACACGACGAAACCGACGCCGCGCTCGCCGCCGCGACCCATTGCCGCACCCGGCACCATACGATCGATCTCGCCGACTCGGCGCTCTCTCCCGACGCGCTGTTCGGCTTGCTGCGGCACTTCGATCAACCGTTCGCCGACACCAGTCTGGTGCCGATGTACTGGATCTCGCGCGCCGTCCGGGAACGGGGCATCATCTGCACCCTGTCGGGCGACGGCGGCGACGAAGTGTTCGGAGGATACGCGTGCTTCTGGCGCGCCAACCACCTGATGCGGGCGTCGGCGCTGCCGGCGTGGCTGCGGCGCGCCACGCGGCGCACCACCGGCGCCCTGACTCACTGGACCGAGAACTGGGGCCGGCAGGTGACGAAGGCACTCACGCTCGCGGAAGCCGGTCTCAACGACTCCAGCGTGCTACTCGCCGGCCTCGCAAACTACTTGAGCGAGGACCAGAAGGCCGCGCTGGTGCGCGCCGAGGCGCGCGACGGACTCGCCCCCGTGTATCGCCTGTACGACGGCTACGACCCCGCGGCCGCCGGCGACCTGGAAGAGCTGTCCCGCCGCATGACGGAGACGTGGTTCCGCGTCAGCCTGCCGTCGGACATGCTCAGAAAGGTGGACATGATGAGCATGCGGGCGAGCATCGAGGTGCGGGTGCCGCTGCTCGATGAGGACGTCGTCGCTCTCGGCCTCACCCTGCCCCACCGGCTCAAGACCGACGGCCGCTCCGGCAAGCTGGTGCTCCGCACCCTGGCGCGCCGCTGGCTGCCGCGCGAGGTGGCGCGACACCCCAAGCACGGATTCACGATCCCGCTCGACGTGATGGTGGGGCACCGGGTGCACGCGGCGCTCGACGACCTGCTGCTCTCGCCGCGGGCGCGCACCCGCTGTGTGGTGGACGACGCGCTGGTGCGCGGCTGGCTCGACGCGTTCCGACGTCCCCGCCCCGAGAACGGCAGCGGCGGCGGCAGTATCAGTCGCGGCGGCCTGTACCAACGCGTCTTCACGCTGCTGGCCCTCGAGCTCTGGCTCGCCGACCACGGCCTGTCGTGGTGACCCGATGCTGATCACGTTTTCGGGCCTGGACGGCGCCGGCAAGTCCACCCTGGTGCGCTGGCTGCAGCAGACGCTCGAGCGGCAGAACCGGCGGGTCGTCGTATTCCACATGAACGACCACGTGGGCGTGTACGCCTACCTCCGGCGGCTCCGCAACCAGCTCGGCGGCGCTCCGCCCCGGAACGGCGGCACCGGGGCGCTGCGCCGCGTCCGCGACGCCTCTTCGTCTATCGTCTGTATCACGAGTTCCTGCGCCGGCGCGTGGTGATCATGGATCGCTATTTCTACGACACGCTCGTGGACGTCGCCGACGGCCGGCACTGGGCCGTGCTGCGGCTGCTCCAATGGCTCACCCCCACCCCTGACCTGGCCGTGCTGCTCGACGTGGGCCCGGAGGAATCGTACGCGCGTAAGCGCGACTATCCCGTCGAGTATCTGCGGAGCCGTTGGCTCGCGTATCACACCGTGTTCCCCTGGGTACGGGGCGCCCTGGTCATCAAGAACGACGACTTGCACACCGCGCAGCAGGCCGTCGCCCAACTGGTGGGGGAGCGGTTGGCCGCATGAGCGCGGTGACGCGCGAGGAGCGGCTCGCCGGGCTCGCGCTCCGCGTGCTGCTCGGAGAGCCCGTGTCCGCGGACCGGCTCGGCGACATCGACTGGAGCCTCCTCGCCCCGCTGGCACAGCAGAACGCCGTCTTGGTGCGTCTCGCCGACCGGCTGGCCGCCGGCGGCGTGCATCCGCCGCCCCGCTTCGTCGCAACGGTGGAGCGGGAGCGGGCGCGCGCCCGGGCAGCGCTCGAGGTGCTCGCCCAGATCCACGCGTCCGGCGTGCGTCATGACGTCCCCTGGCTCCTCCCCAAGGCCTGCGATCGCTTTCCCGACGTCGGGGACGATCTCGATGTCCTGACGCTCGCCAACAACGTCGCCGTCGATCGCTCTCTGCTCGAGGGCCTCGCCGTCACGCCGCAGCGGGCGACCCTCGGCCACCGCCTGGCAGGAAGCAGGGTGTTCGGGGTCGCGGGTACGGACGTGGTGCTCGATATCCGGCACGGCCGGCTCGGCCACGCGGGCCAGCACGCCGCCTATGTCGCCCGGCTGTTCCGCACTCGCCGCACGGTGGCGCTCGACGGGCTGGAGTGCGCCTGTCCCGCGCCGGAGGACCAGCTCGTGCTGCAAGGCGTGGAGAAGGTGGTCGCCCGGCGCGCGTTTCATCTCACCGATGTGGTGTACACGATTGCCACGATCCGCCGGGGCGACCTCGACTGGGACGACATCATCACGACGGCGCGCGCGCTTGGCGTGCGGGGCGGACTCTCCTGCTACCTCCAGCTCGTCCACGATATCCACGCCCGTCTCCTGGGCGGCGAGCTGCTCACGCGCGACACGCGCCGGGCCTTGGGCCCGCGCCTCTCTCGCCGCGCGCGCTTCGATCGCGCAGGGTTTCACTGCTCCGCGCTCTGGGTCACCGGCCGGGTGCACGCCCGGCAGCTGGCTGGGGCGCTCGTCTCCCGAGACTGGGCCGCCGCCCGGCGCCTCGGGCTTTGGCCGCTCGCGGCGCTCGGCGCGCGGCTTCGCCGGCACATCGCCACCTTCCACGCCTGGCCTCAGGCTGCCGCGGCAGGGACCTCATGACTCGCCCGACCCCCTTCGTCTCCGTGATCGTGCCGTGCCGCAACGAGGAGCAACATCTCGGCCGTTGCCTCGAGTCCATCCTCGCAAGCGATTATCCCGCCGACCGGATGGAGCTGTTCGTCGTGGACGGCATGAGCAGCGACCGCACGCGCGACATCGTCGCCTCGTATGCCGCGCGCCACCCGGTCATCCGGCTGCTGGACAACCCGCGGCGCATCGCGCCCTGCGGGTTGAACATCGGCATCGAGGCGGCGCGCGGTGAGGTGATCGTGCGCATGGATGCTCACGTCATCTATCCGGCCAGCTACCTCCCGATCCTGGTGCGCGCCCTGCTCGAGCGCGGGGCGGACAACGTGGGCGGCGTGCTGGAAACGCTGCCCGGCGCCGACACGCCGATGGCGCACGCCATCGCCTTCGCCCTGGCGCACCGCCTCGGCGTGGGTAACTCCTACTTCCGCGTGGGGGCGCGCGAGCCCCGCTGGGTCGACACCGTGGCGTTCGGCTGTTTCCGGCGCGAGGCGTTCGAGCGCGCCGGCCTGTTCGACGAAGAGCTGGTGCGGAATCAGGACGACGAGTTCAACCACCGCCTCATCCGCCGCGGCGGACGCGTGCTGTTGATGCCCACCGCGCGGGCCTACTACGTCGCCCGCACGTCGATCCGGCAGCTGTGGCGCATGTATTTCCAGTACGGCTACTTCAAGCCGCTCGTCGCGCGCAAGGTAAGGCGCGTGATGACGCTGCGGCAGCTCATCCCGAGCCTGTTCCTCACGACCCTGGGGGGCAGCGGCCTCGCCGCCCTCTGGTGGCGACCCGCGGCCGTCGTGGGGGCGGGCATCGCGGCAGCGTATGCGGCGGCGGTGCTCGCCGCCAGCGCGGCCGCGGCGCCGCGCCACGGCCTGCGCGTCGCCGCCGCGCTGACGCTGGTGTTCCCCGTGCTGCACGTCGCCTACGGCGTGGGATTCCTGCTGGGGCTGCGAGACCACGTGCTCCGGCCGCGCAAGGTCAGCCCCGAGCTCGCGGCGTTACCGCTGTCGCGTTAGCGCGCCCCTAGACACGCGGGTGAGCAGGAACACGTCGAAGTCCGGCAGCGTCGCCGGCGCCGGCGAAGTCGCCATGCCGACCGGCACCGGCGGCGGTCGCACGGTCATCGGGAGATCGATCGTGCCGCCCGAGTAGACACCGCTCACGAGCGGGGGCCCGAACAGCGCCTGGACGCTCCACACGGCGTAGGCCTGTCCCGACTGCAGAACGCCCGCGACGCTCGCGGGAACGCTGGGCAGGTGGCTCCAGTTGTAGACCGCAATCGTGGCCCGGTCCGGCTCGTACGGGTTCCGTCGCACGAAGACGGCGGGTGCCGCCGGCCCCGTCGCCATCGCCTGATCCGTGGCGCCGAGACCCGTCTTAGCCCGCCAGGCCGCGAACGTGTAGGTCGTGTCGTGGTAGCTCCAGGCGGTGTCGGCGGGATCGGTGTAGTACGCGTTCCCTCCCCAGCTGTACCCGGCGGCGTCCGTGGTGCTCGAGTCGTTGAGCCGCACGACCTCGCCTTCTCCCCCGGGGGCGAGCGTGTTGCCGCTCGCCGTGACCGACCGCCACGCGTGCACGTCGAACACGGCGGCGCCACCGACGACGTAGTTGCCGCGGACCTGGAGCGAGCCGTTCACCACCTGCGACTTGGACCACCCCAGCCACATGTTCGGGAACGCGACCCCGGGACTGAAATACGTCATGTTGCTATCGACGACGATGCCGTCCGCGGGGGCCAAGCCGCCCACCAGCACGTTCGAGCCGCTCGGGCTGCCCGACAGCAGCCCGTTGTTGAAGCTGGTGTTCCCTTCCACCGTGATGTTGTTGAGCAGCCCGTCGGTCGCGTCCGTGTAGGCGTGAATCCCGAAACCGAACTGGTCGAACAGCACATTGTCGCGCAGCACCAGCGGCCCTTCATCGCTCTTCACGTACAGGCCGTGCCCGTTCCCGACGCCCGTGACCGACCAGCCGTTGTTGTACACGATGCACCCGGTCACCACGACGTCGCTGCGATTGGGGTAGGTGAAGAACCCGATGCCCCCGTCGTGGAGGGTCAGGTTGACGTAGCGAGTGTGCGACGCGTCGTTCACGAGCAGGTTGGGCCGGCTCGCCGTCCCGCGGTTGAGATCTGAGTCCGTGAACTCGAGGCCCCACAGTACGGTGTAATTGCCGCGTACGATGAAGAAATCGCGGCGCACCGTATCCGACGAGAATGCCGCGGCGTCCAGGACCGCACGCTCCGCCGCGTAGCGCCGCACCACGACGGGCGCGCCCGGGGCGCCGGCGACGCTGCTCACCAGCGGCGCCGTCGGTACATACGTGCCCCCGCGCAGCCAGATGGTGTCGCCCGGCTGCACCTTCCCGCCGGCGCCGGCGAGCGCCGTGGCGAGATCCCACGGCTGCGCGCTGGTCCCGTCGCCCGTGGCCGATCCCGTGGGCGACACGTAATGCACCACCGATCGAGGAGGCGGTGGCGGTGGCTGGACCAAGTTGTCGTGCCCGCAGCCGACCAGGCTCGCCAGCACCACGAGCCACGCAGTCGTCGATCGTCGCGAGTCGCTCATCGTTTCATCACCACGAACACGCCGAACGCCGACCCGGTGAGCGGCGGCGGCTGGGGAGCGCCCCCGATCGGCGCCGGCGGCGCCACGCCCTTCATCGGGATGCGCACCGCCTCGCCGGCGTACACGCCCCCCGCGACCGGGGCCCCGAAGAAGTCCTGCACGTTGTAGACCGCATACCGGTCACCGCGCTGCAGTACTCCCGAGAGCGCGACCGCGACGGTGTCCTGGCGCGCCCAGTTGTACACGACCACGTTCGCCCGGCCGGCCTCGTACGCGTTGGGGCGCACGAACACCGCGGCCTGTGACGGCGGCGCCACAAGCACCTGATTCGTGGCATCGAGCGGCGGGACCGTTGCATCGAGCGCCACCACCGGTCGGGCGCCGGGACCATACAGCGTGTTGTGGCTCACCTCCGAACGCTCCCAGGCGTGGAGGTCGAGCACCACGCTTCCGCCGACGAGGTAGTTGCGTGACAGGGTGAGCGTTCCGTTGCGAACGCCCAGCGCATTCCGCCAACCGAACACCGCATTCGTCTGGGGTACGCCAGGACTGAAGTAGGCCAGGTTGTCCTGGGCCACGATCGCGTCGGCACGCGCGCGCCCTCCCACCAGGATGTTCGCGGCTCCCGACTTCGCCGAGAGGGTACCGTTGTTGAAGACGATGTTGCCTTCGAGGCGGATGTTGTTCAGCAGACCACTGCGCGCTTCGGTGTACACGTGCAGACCGTAGCCGAACTGATCGAATGCGATGTTGTCGCGCAAGACCAGCGGACCAGTATTGCTCTTGGCGTAGATCGCGTGCCCGTTGGCCTGACGCGGCACCTCCCACCCGTTGTTGTAGAAGAGACAGCCGCTCACCTCCACGTCCACGGGCGGGGCGTACGTGTAGAACCCGATCCCGCCGTCGTGCACGATCAGATTGACGTAGCGGGTGTGCGACGCGTCGTTCACCACCATGTTCGGCCGCGTGTCCGTGGTGCGATCCGGATCCGCGTCCATCAGCTCGAAGCCCCAGTACACGGCGTAGTCGCCCGTGACCACGAACAGGTCGCCGCGCCGGGTCGACGACGTCGCGCCCGCCGCGTCGATCACTGCCCGCTCGCCGCGATACTGCCGCACCACCACGGGGGCCCCAGGGGCGCCGTGCACGCTGCTCACCACCGCCCCTCGGTACGTGCCTCCCCGGAGCCAGATCGTGTCGGCCGGCGCGACCCGGCCGCCCCCGCCACCGAGTGCCGTCGCCAGGTCCCACGGTCGCGCCCGCGTGCCGTCACCCGCGCTCGAGCCGGATGGCGACACGTAGTGGCTGCGTGCGCCGCCCCCGACCCCCGTGCTGACGAGCAGCACGAGCCCCAGCGCCGCCAGTCGCAGCGTCATGCGTGGCTCAACACGCTCGTCCACAATTCAACACACATCTCCCACACAGAAGCCACACCCGATCGTCATGATGTTGCGCACACGCCACACCTCCAGCCGGAACGACATACACATCCGGTTGTCGTCGCTTCGCTCACGGGCGCGCAAGTTGGGTGCCGCTTCCGTCGCTGCAACCGCGTGTCCGGTTGGTAGCGGTCGGGAATCCAAGTCCCGAGCGCGCGCAACCGTCGCAAGTGATGGCGGCACGGGCGGCTTCGCGTACCTGGCGTGTGGCCTACCGGCGACAGCGTGGTCTGTCGGGCGCGCGGCCATCGCCCCGGCCCCGCGGCGTAATGATTGATGGCGCAACGAATTAGTACCCAGCCTGCGGGAGGCACGCGATGTCGCAGCCGGGCTGCACGATAGCTGCAGATAAAGCACGGACCGGTACGCGACCGTTACAGGGCGGATCGCGCACGCATCGTTATGGAGAACCGCGTGTCACGACTGAGCAGCGCTCAGCAATCGCTCAAGGAGCAGCTGGTGCGGGAAACCCGCCGCCCCCCCCTCCGGCCCGGCACGGTCAGCGGCCACGCGCACCCGCCACGGCTGGTCCCGGATCGCGTCCTCGTCCTGGACGGCTATTCGAATCCCGCCCTGGCGTGCGTGCGGTCGCTCGGACGGGCGGGCTACACCGTCTTCGTGGCCAGTCACCGCCGCTGGCCGTTGGCCGCCTGGTCGCGCTACTGCGCGGGGTCCTGCTGGCACGCGGAAGAGACGCTCCAGGGATTCGCCGCGGCGCGCGCCTGGGCGCGCGCGCACGGCGTGCGCATCGTCCTGCCGCTCACCGAGCTGGCGTGCCAGCTCTGCAACGTGGAGCGGGCCGAATGGGAAGCCCTCGGCATGGTCGTGGGGTGCGCGCCCGAACCGCTGGCGCTGCGCGCGTTCGACAAAGCGCAGACGCTGCGGCTGGCCGAGGCGTGCGGCGTCGAGATCCCGCCCACACGCTATCCGACCACCCTCGAGGAATGTCGCTCCGCGGCCGCTGCCGTCGGGTATCCTTGCATCGTGAAACCCCGCTTCACCGCCGCGTGGAACGGCACGGGGCTCATTCCCGACCCCGGGCTGTGCTATGTGGCCAGCGCGGCCGAGCTCGACCAGGCAGTCCTGACGCGCCGCCAGGGCCGGCACTGGCCGGTGATCCAGCGCTTCGTGGCCGGGCAGGGCAAGGGTGTGTTCACGGTGTGCGACCACGGGCGGCCGGTCGCCTGGTTCGCCCACGAGCGTCTCCGCGACATTCGCCCGTCGGGCTCCGGCTCGAGCCTGCGGCGCTCGGTGGCGGTCGAGCCACGACTGCGCTCGCGCGCCGAGCAGCTGCTCGAGGCCATGCGCTGGCACGGGCCGGCGATGGTCGAGTTTCGCGACGATGGCGTCAATCCCCCCTGGCTCATGGAGGTGAACGGGCGGTTTTGGGGGTCGTTGCAGCTTTCGATCGACGCCGGGTGCGTCTTCCCCCG